>Ga0114993_10000012_pt1 | contig 184487 bp, 188 predicted proteins | sample ArcticOcean_MG_C_FD_87042 | JGI IMG/M metagenome (GOLD analysis project Ga0114993, IMG submission 87042) | Marine microbial communities from western Arctic Ocean - ArcticOcean_MG_CB2_150 | ecosystem: Environmental > Aquatic > Marine > Oceanic | place: Arctic Ocean: Canada Basin | collected... | reverse complement strand
GCAGCCACTGCATCTACATTCTCTTCTGGTGGTTTAGCAGCCACTGCATCTACATTCTCTTCTGGTGGTTTAGCAGCCACTGCATCTACATTCTCTTCTGGTGGTTTACCTTCCGAATTTATTTCAGTGTTACTTTCTTTTACTAATTCGGGAAGTGGCAACTCTCCTCTAACCACTCTTCTAATAGAAATTTGCTCCCTAGGGTCTCGCATCATGAGGAGCCCTTTCATAGTCGCTCGAACCACATTAATTGAGTTGCTACTACCTTGTGATTTAGTCGCAATATCTTTTACTCCAGCAGCCTGTACAACTGCTCTTACTGCTGCGCTCGCTCTTATTCCAGTTCCTGGAGCAGCAGGTTTCAGCATGATCTGAGCTCCACCATAACGACTAACAACTTTTTGAGGCACTGTATTTTCAATTATTTTCACATTAACCATAGCTCGTCTTGCGTTAGAAGTTCCTTTTTGAACTGCATCTGGGACTTCTTTAGCTCTCCCAAGACCAAAACCAACATTCCCATTCCCATCACCAACAACAACTAAAGCATTAAAAGTAAAGTTACGACCTCCAGCTACAGTTTTTGCTACTCGCCTAATATCCACAACTGTCTCTTGAGTATTATCCTGTTGACGTTCATTCCGGTTACGATCTTGATTATTGCTTCGCGCTGACCGTGTCCTGCCTAGAGTCATTACTTTTGCCTTTCTATCATTGGACTATTCATAATTAAAATATTAATCCTTCTTGACGTGCTGCTTCTGCTAAAGCCTTAACTCGACCATGGTATTTAAATCCTCCACGGTCAAAAACAACAGATGTTACACCTTTTTCCTTTGCCCTCTTCGCGATATTCGCCCCAATTTTTTTTGATAATTCCGATTTATTCAACTCTTCTTGAGTTTCACTAAATTCACTTTCTCGAGTTGAAGCAAAAGCTAAAGTTATGCCTTCCGAATCATCAATTATTTGTGCATATATATGTTTCAAACTTCTAAATACAGCCAGCCTGGGTCGCTCGGCAGTACCTTGCACTTTTTTTCTTAATCTAAGATGGCGTCGCTCTCGTGATTGACGACGGGTTTTTATTCTAGTCATTATTACTTCATATCCTCATATCTTTATGCTCTAGCACCTTTACCCTGTTTACGCCGTACATGTTCTCCAGCATAACGAACACCTTTACCTGTGTAGACACCAGGTGGTCTAACAGCTCTTATACGTGCTGCAACTTGGCCTACTACTTGCTTATCGTTACCTTCAACTTGAACATTAATATTATTCTCTACAGATATTTTAATACCTTCAGGGGCCTCAATATCAACTGAGTGTGAATATCCCAAAAACAATGTAATACCTGTAGGCGCTTCTTGAGCACGATAACCTGCACCTTGAATTTCCAAAGATTTTGTGAACCCTGATGAAACTCCCAATATCATATTATTTAATAACGAGCGGGAAAGTCCATGTATATTTTTTTCGCTCTTATGAGTATCTTTTAAGCTCACTGAAATATTATCTCCGTCTTGACTAAAAGATACTGCCTCAGAAAAGTTAAAGCTTAAAACACCTCTAGACCCTTTAACTTCAACGAAAGAATCATCAATTTTAACTTCAACTCCCTTTAGTACGGGGATTGGCTTAAGCCCAACACGTGACATTCTTTTAAAACCCTCTCTTTATTTCTTTAATACAAAGATTATAATTCATATTTCCTACCAAACATGGCACAGGAGTTCTCCGCCTACACCTTCCCGTTTTGCTTCTTTTCCAGTCATTAACCCTTTTGAGGTTGATAGCATAGAAATGCCGAGACCGCCGAAAACTCTTGGTATTTCACCTTTTTGCACATATACCCTTAAACCAGGCTTGCTGACCCGTCTAAGTCCCATTATAACTGGTTCTTTAGACTCACTATATGCAATATCTAAACTTATAATTTTCCTGTCATCAATATCATCCAAAATAGCGAAATCATTAATAAATCCTTCTCTTTTAAGAATTTCACTTATCGCAATTTTCATACGTGAAGACGGAATATTAATAGTTCTATGCCGAGCCATAACACCATTTCTAATTCTAGTTAGCATATCTGCTATTGGATCACTAATTGCCATTTCTTTCTCCTACCAGCTTGATTTTCGAACTCCAGGGAGCTGCCCTGTTAACGCTCTCGACCTAAAACATAATCTACAAAGACCAAACATTCGATAATATGCCCTAGGCCTACCACAAACATGACACCGATTATTAAATTGGACCTTATATTTAGGAGTTCTTTTCCATTTTTCAACTTTTGCTTTCTTGGCCATTTATACCTCTCCCTGCTTAACAAACGGCATACCTAATAATTCTAAAAGTTTATACCCTTCTTGATCTGTAGACGCTGAAGTTACAATACTAACCTGCAGACCTCGTATTCTATCAATCCTATTAAAATCAATTTCAGGAAAAATAATTTGCTCAGTTAATCCAAGAGTATAATCTCCGCGGCCATCGAATCCTTTAAGAGACAATCCACGAAAATCTCTGGTCCTAGGCAAAGCAATATTCATTAGCCTATCCAAAAATTCCCACATTCTATTGCCTCTTAAGGTTACTGCTGCACCAATCGGTTGATTTTCCCGAATTTTAAACCCTGCTATGGCTTTTTTCGCTCGTGTAACTACAGGCTTCTGCCCAACGATATCAGTTAGATCTTTTTGAATACCTTCTAACGCTCTCGCCTCTTCTTTTGCTTCTCCTGCTCCTATATTTACAACAATTTTAGTTATTGATGGCACTTCCATGATATTTCCATATCCCAATTCTTTAACTAAAAGACCCATTATCTCGTCTTTATACTGAGTATATAGACGAGGGCGATAGACTGAGGATACAGTGCCTTCATTTTTCTTAGCCGCAGGCTTCTTAGCTACTGCCTTCTTAGCCGCAGGCTTCTTAGCTACTGCCTTCTTAGCTACTGCCTTCTTAGCCGCAGGCTTCTTAACTGCTGCCTTTTTAGCCGCAGGTTTCTTCGATTCAACATCTTGAGATGCTGGTTTTTCAGAATTTTCTAGTGGGGTCTCTTCCTCAGCTGCTCCTCTAGGAACAGGGGGAAGTTTATTTAATCTATTGTCTCTTTGCATTTCTTACACTGTCGAACTTTACGTCCATCATCTAATTTAACAAAAGACACTTTCACACCTTCATCACAGTGCGGACACACCAACTTTAAGTTGGACATATCTAGCGGACTAGGTTTCTCTATAATCCCACCCTGCTGGACACCAGGTTGTGTCTTAGTATGTCGTTTCACCAGATTAATACCTTGGACTAAAGCTCTCCTTTCATTCACCATTACGCGCTCTACTTCACCACGCTTATTAATATCTTTACCTGCAATTACCATTACAGTATCACTTTTTTTTATCCGTGCTGCCATTCTATAAAACCTCCGAAGCTAAAGAAATAATCCTCATAAAATTCTTATCTCTAAGCTCTCTTGCTACAGGGCCAAAAATTCTGGTACCTCTAGGAAGATCTCTATCATTTAATATAACAGCAGCATTCTCATCAAATCTGATATATGAACCATCAGACCGTCTATGCGGAAAAACAACTCTTACTATAACTGCTTTGACTACTTCGCCTTTTTTCACGGCGCTGTTCGGTTGAGCTTCTTTTACAGATGCTACAATCACATCTCCAACAGAGGCATACCGTCGTCCCGTTCCTCCGGGAACATTAATACATTGTATTTCTCTAGCGCCTGAATTATCTGCAACTGTCATTCTTGATTGTACTTGAATCACTTGATTCCACCTTCATCTGCAAGTACTTTTTCATTTGGATTTTTACTCACTATGTCTATTATTCGCCATCTCTTTAGTTTTGATAAAGGCCGAGTCTCTTGGATACGGACCGTATCACCTTCTGATGAAATACCTTTTTCATCATGAACTTTGAATTTCGTAGTAGCAGTTACTGCTTTTTTATAAAGCCTATTAGTCCTTTTCCGATCAACAGCTACTACAACAGTTTTATCCATTTTTGCGCTAACCACGCGCCCTGTTCTAACTTTACGATCCATTATCATCGCCCTTATCTTCTACATTAGATATTTGTCTCTCTCGCCTAACAGTCATCATTCGAGCTACTTTCTTCTTAGCTACTCCCGTTTCATTAGTATTAGAACTCTGCCTTGTAACAGCTCGAAACCTTAAATCAAATACTTCTCTTCTTGCATCTTCAAGTTCTTCAGCTAATCGAACGTCAGTTAGTCCTCTTATTTCCGTCATGTCCATAATTTTATTCGCTCTCTCGCTGTACTATCTGTGTTTTTATAGGCAATTTATCTTGAGCGAGCTTCATTGCTCTGCGTGAGATACTTTCATCAACACCGGATATCTCAAACATAACTCTTCCAGGTTTTACTATTGCAACCCAGCCTTCGACGTTGCCTTTACCAGATCCCATTCTAGTCTCAAGTGGTTTCTGTGTAATAGATTTATGGGGAAAGATCCGTATCCAAATCTGCCCTCCACGTCTAACGTGCCTTGTCATTGCTCTCCTAGCAGCTTCAATCTGTCTCCCTGTAATCCAAGCCTCTTCTAATGCTTGGATACCGTACTCTCCAAAGGCTATATTATTACCTTTTTGAGCCATACCTCTACGGCGGCCACGATGCATTTTCCGATATCGAACCTTTTTTGGCTGCATCATAGCTAGTTTTCCTCACGCTTTGCTTTAACTGCTGGAGCTGAATCAGTTCCAGAGCTCCCTGCATCAGCAGTATTCGACTCGAGTGCCATCCTCCTAGCATTTTCCTCAGCAGATGACATAGTTGCTACTACATCACCTCGGTAAATCCATACTTTTACACCTAGTTTTCCCATTTGGGTATGCGCTTCTGCTAGCCCAAAATCAATATCGGCCCTAATCGTATGCAATGGGACTCGTCCAGCCATGGCTTTTTCATTCCGAGCAATCTCTGCTCCACCTAAACGACCGGAAACCAAAATCTTAATACCTTTTGCTCCTGATTGCATGGTTCTAGTTATAGATTGTTTAATTGCCCTCCTAAAGGCAACTTGTCTCTCTATTTGCTCGGCTATACTTTGAGCAACAAGAGGAGCCTCGAGCTCTGCCTGCCGAATCTCATTTATATCTACCCTAATCCTTTTACCAGTAATATCTTCTAAATCTTTTCTAAGTTCTTCAACTCTTTGACCACCTCTACCTATAACAACTCCAGGTCTAGCTGTATGTATAGTCGCTCGAACTTCATTAGTTTTACGATCGATTTCAACACGGGAAACAGCAGCATCTTTATGTTTTTTTAAAATAAAATCCCTTACTTTTATATCTTCCAGCAAATTTTCCCTATAAGTTTGGGGTCTATCAGCAAACCAACGTGTCTGCCATTCTTTAATAACCCCTAAACGAAACCCATAAGGATGTACTTTATTACCCATAATTAAGCTATCTCCTCATCAAGTACCACAGTTAAATGGCTATGCCTCTTATAATTTGGTCCGGCCTGACCACGGGCTCTTGGATAGAACCTTTTTAGGGTGGTAGCAGGGCCAATGTTTACCTGAATAATGCGCAAAAGTGTAGGATCCATTGAAAAATTATTCTCAGCATTTGCTGCAGCTGATCGCACAACCTTCGCTACAGCTTTAGCCCAAGGACTTGGCATAAATTGCAAGCGGGTTAAGGCATCTTCAATATTTTCACCGAGTAGGGGATTGGCAATTCTCCTTAATTTCTCTACGGAGACTGACATATTCTTATGTGTAGCTGAAACTTCCACTTTTACCTTACCACCCTCTCATTACGCCCACTCATGTGACCTCGAAAGGTTCTTGTCGGAGCAAATTCTCCAAGCTTATGTCCAACCATATTCTCAGTTATAAATAAAGGCACATGTCTTCTACCATCATGCACGGATATATTCATACCTAACATTGATTCAAGAATAGTAGATGAACGCGCCCAAGTACGGATAACAACTCTATCCCGAGTTGCTGCAGCTGCAGCAACTTTCTTCATCAATTTAACATCTGTATACGGGCCTTTTTTAACTGATCTCGACATAGATTATTTCCTTCTTCCGCCTCTTCTTCTTACAATAAAAGTAGAGCTCTTCTTGTTTAGTCTAGTTCGTTTTCCAAGAGTTTTCTTACCCCATGGCGATTTTGGACTAGGCATACCAATTGGAGATCGCCCTTCGCCACCTCCATGCGGATGGTCTCTCGGAGACATTGCAGAACCTCGAACTGTCGGCCGCCACCCTTTAAGCCTCTTCCGGCCTGCTTTACCCCATGCAAGATTTTTATGGTCCAGATTTCCAATTTGTCCGATAGTAGCTGAACAAGTGGATAATACTCTACGCAATTCTCCAGAAGGCAACCTCAGTAATGTATAGTTCTCTTCTTTAGCAAGGACTTGAGCCCCCACTCCTGCACCACGAACTAGCTGTCCTCCTTTTCCAAGTTGAACTTCTATATTGTGAACCGTAGTACCGTTCGGAATAAATTGTAACGGTAGAGAATTACCAACCTTAATTTCAGAATCAGGCCCAGAAACAACTTTATCTCCACGCTTTAAACCCAATGGGGCAATAATATATCTTTTCTCACCATCGTGATAATGTAACAAAGCTATTCTTGATGATCGATTAGGGTCATATTGAACTGAATCTACAGTAGCCGGGACTCCCGGTTTATTTCTCTTAAAATCGATCACTCGATAATTCTTCTTAACCCCAGCCCCTCTATGTCGGGTTGTAATTTTCCCTTGAGCGTTACGTCCTGCTTTACTTCTCAGCGGTCGCAGTAAGGCTTTTTCAGGCTTGACCTTATCTACATCTTCAAATGCATCAAAAATCGCGGCCCTACGCCCCGGAGATGTTGGTTTAACGTTTTTTACTGCCATATTAAACTCTTTTACATACCTTCAAATACTTCTATGCGCTCGCCCTCACCAATAGTGACTATCGCTTTTTTCCATGTCTTCACGGTGAATATTTTTGTACCAGCGCGTTTTGTTTTACCTTTAACATTCATAACATTAACTGATTTTACATTTACTTTAAAAGCCAATTCGACTGCAGCTTTGATTTGCTTTTTATTTGCACCTGTATGAACTTCAAATGCATATTTACCATGCTCTTGGCCTAAAGCTACTTTCTCAGTAATTAAAGGCCTCCGCAAAACTTCTAAAAGATGTAAATCCATATTTAACGGCCACCCTTCTTACCGTCTTTAGCCCAAAGAGATTCTGCATGTTTAACAGCATCTACTGTCATAATCAGATTCTTATATTTCAAAAGATCTCCAACATTCAGGTAAGCTGCGGGCAACGTTTTGACTCTTTCCAAGTTGCGCGCAGAAAGAATAACTGATTCATCAGGAGCTGCCGTTACAATCAAAGTCGGTCCATCTAGACCTAGCGAATCAAACGACTTCACCAATTCAGCGGACCTAGGTTTTTCGAATTTCATTTGATCTAGAACTGTAAAAGATCCTTCTCTTAATTTATCAGATAAAACACATCTTAAAGCTTGCCTTCTCATACGAACTGGCAAATCTTTTCTATAACTTCTTGGCTTAGGGCCAAAAGCTACACCACCACCTCGCCATAAAGGAGATCTTATGCTACCTGCTCGAGCACGGCCAGTATATTTTTGCTTCCATGGCTTACGTCCACCGCCTCGTACTTCAGCACGAGTCTTAGTAGAATTAGTGCCAGCCCTAGCATTAGCACGTTGGGCGACTAATGCTTGGTGAACTAATGCTGAATTCATATTTACATTGAAAACCAAATCATTTAATTCGATCTCGCTCACAACGTCTCCTGATATATCTTTCACGTCTGTCTTCATGACGTTTTCCCGCCTTGGCGCCTCTTAATTAACACAATTCCAGAAGCAGGTCCGGGGACAGAACCTCTCACAAAAATCAAGTTCTTTTCTTCATTTATAGATACAATCCTAATTCCTTGCTCAGTACGTCTTTTAGCACCCATATGACCTGCCATTTTCTTTCCTTTTCGCACACGGCCCGGGGTAGTACCTTGTCCTATGGAGCCAGGAGCTCTCAGTTTATCCCCTTGGCCATGAGTTTTAGGACCTCCAGCAAAATGCCAGCGCTTCACTACACCGGCAAAACCTTTACCTTTAGACTTACCGACAACATCAACGATATCGCCCACTTCAAAGATTGTAGAAGCGGTAAAAATATTACCTACTTCAACTACTTCTGCATCATTAGTTTCCACTTCTCGAAGATACTTATAAGATTCAAGATTGTTCTTCTTTAGATGCCCTTTCTCTGGGTTAGTCAGTTTGTTATCAGAAACTTCTTGATAACCAATTTGAACTGCTTGATAACCATCATTCTCGGTATTTTTTATCTGCGTAACAACACATGGGCCAACTTCTATAGCAGTCACAGCACTCACAATTCCATCATCATGAATATACTGAGTCATTCCTAGCTTAGTACCCATAAGTGCATTTAACATTTTAATAGCTCTCCAAACACATTAAGATTCAATCTCTATATCGACCCCAGCCGGTAAATCCAAATGAGTCAACGAATCAATAGTACGTGTTGTTGGATCTAAAATATCTATGATCCTCTTATGGGTACGTATCTCAAATTGCTCTCTTGCATTCTTATCAACATGGGGAGAACTTAGTACGGTAAATTTTTTAATCTTTGTCGGAAGTGGAATGGGCCCAGAAACTTGTGCTCCTGTACCTTCAGCAGCTTCAACAATCTGCACTGCTGATGAATCCAAAATTTTATGGTCAAATGCCTTCAGAGTTATTCGTATTTTTTGATTTTTAGATGTAGTCAAATTATGCACCTACCTCAACTGCTACTGCTTCAGCAATATGTTTTGGCACTTCAGAGTAATGGTCAAATTGCATACTATAATTAGCTCTTCCTTGTGATGAAGACCTTAATGTTGTTGAGTATCCAAACATTTCTCCAAGGGGCACATGAGCATTAATAATTTGGAGATCGCCTCTTTGCTCCATCCCTTGAATCTGTGCCCTCCTGCTATTAATATCAGCCAAAACATCTCCTAAACTTACTTCAGGCGTCACAACTTCAACTGCCATCACAGGCTCCAGAGCAACAGGTTTTGCCTTATTAGCTGCCGCCTTGAATCCCATTGAGCCTGCCATTTTAAAAGCCATCTCAGAGGAATCCACATCGTGGAAAGAGCCATCATCTAAAGTTATCCGTATATCAACCATTGCAAACCCTGTAAGAATTCCATTCATTGCAGCTTCACGAGCTCCAGCTTCGACTGCTGGGATGTATTCTCTAGGTATAGTACCACCAACAATTTTATTAACAAATTCAACACCTGAACCTGTTTCTAAAGGTTCAACTGTAATCCAAACATGGCCATATTGACCACGCCCACCTGATTGGCGTACATAACGCCCCTCGGCTCGATATGATTTCCGAACCGTTTCTCGATAGGCAACCTGAGGGCGGCCTGTCTGAGCAAGAATATTAAATTCTCTCTTCAGCCTATCAACTATAATCTCTAAATGCAGCTCTCCCATACCAGAAATAATCGTCTGGCCAGTTTCTTGATCATGAGCAGAGCGAAATGTAGGGTCTTCTTGCCCTAATTTAACAAGTGCATCAACAAGTTTCTCTTCCTCTTCTTTATTTTGAGGCTCAATCGCCACAGAAATAACAGGTTCTGGAAAATCTATTGTCTCTAAAACTATAGGCTCGCTTGTTTCACATATAGTGTCTCCAGTAAATGTATTCTTCAGGCCTACAGCTGCCACGATATTACCTGCTCTGGCCTCCTCAAGCTCTTCTCGATGGTTAGAATGCATTTGTATCAAGCGACCCATACGCTCTCTATCCTGGCGTGTAGTATTCATCACGCTTGAACCAGCCTTACATATACCTGAATAGATTCTCAAATATACCACTCTACCTGCAAATGGATCCGTAACAACTTTGAAAGCCAAAGCAGAAAACGGCTCTTCTACACTTGGAGCTCTGTGAATAGTATCTTCAGTTCCTGGCTTTAACCCTTCAATTGGAGGTACTTCATCGGGAGAAGGAAGGTAACTAACAATGGCATCAATAAGGGGTTGCACTCCTTTATTCCTTAACGCAGTACCGCAAAGAACAGGGTATAATTTTCGAGCGACAGTACCAATCCGTATACCTCTAATTATTTCATCTTCTGAGATTTCTTCACCTTCCAGGAATTTTGTCATTAAGTCATCATCATTCTCAACAGCGCTTTCGATCATCTTCTCTCGGTATTTTGCGACGTCTGATTTCAATTCTTCTGGAATAGGTAATTCAACCATAGTTTGGCCAGAATCACCTTCCCAGGTAATGACCTTCTGTGTAATTAAATCAACTACACCTTTAAAATCATCTTCAGCACCCCAAGGTATCTGCACAGGCACAGCATTAGCTCCAAGGCGCTCGTGTATTGATTTTACAGAAAAATCAAAATCTGCTCCTATCTTATCCATTTTATTAATAAAACAGATTCTAGGAACTGAATATCGATCTGCCTGCCGCCAAACTGTTTCAGATTGAGGCTCAACACCAGCGTTTGCATCAAATATTACTACTCCACCGTCAAGAACACGAAGGCTCCGTTCGACTTCAGCAGTAAAATCCACATGACCCGGTGTATCAATAATATTTATTTTATGGCCTTTCCACTCAACTGTGGTCGCGGCTGAAACGATAGTTATACCACGTTCCTTCTCTTGATCCATCCAATCCATCACTGCGGTTCCATCATCTACAGTCCCCAATTTATAGGTTCTCCCCGTAAAAAAAAGAACTCTTTCAGAAACAGTGGTCTTTCCGGCATCAATATGGGCAATAAATCCTATATTACGAATGGAATTCAATTCATTGGGTTCCGCCATATTTAATTTAGCTCCTTCCATTCATCTACCACCTATAATGGGCGAATGCCCTATTAGCATCTGCCATTCTATGCAGTTCTTCTTTCCGCCTGACAGCATTACCTTGGCCTCTTGCAGCATCAGTAATTTCTGCGGCAAGTTTTTGAACCATTGGTCTGCCCCCGCGTGATCTTGCTGCATCTATAATCCATCTTATTGCCAAGGCTGTGCCTCGTTCACCTCTCACTTCCACAGGGACCTGATAAGTGGCACCTCCAACTCTCCGGGGCCTAACTTGCAAAAGTGGGGTAGCATTTCTCATAGCTTGCTCAAAAGTCTGTATTGGATCTGTTCCTTCTTTTTCAATTTCGCTTAAAGCTCCGTAAACAATACGCCGAGCAGTATTCTTTTTGCCTCTCTGCATGACGCGATTAGTAAACCTAGTTATAAGCTGGCTATTATACTTCGCATCAGGAGTAAGTTCTCGTTTTTCAGCTGGACGGCGTCTTGACATCTTCTAACTCCTCTTTGATCCGTACTTACTTCGAGAAGATTTGCGACCTTCGACTCCCCCGGAATCCAAAGCACCTCTAACTACATGATAACGAACACCAGGTAGGTCTCTCACTTTACCGCCTCTAATCAAAACAGTTGAGTGCTCTTGTAAATTATGTCCTTCTCCTGGTATGTAAGCTGTTACCTCTGAACCATTAGAAAGTCGCACTCGGGCTACTTTTCTCAACGCAGAATTCGGTTTCTTAGGCGTCATTGTACGAACCTGAGTACAAACACCACGTTTTTGAGGAGAAGGTTGGTTACGAACTGGCCTATTTGTCAAAGCATTAAAGGAAAACTGCAAAGCCGGGGCAGTAGATTTTCTACCCTTCTTTTTTCGTCCTTTACGAACTAACTGATTAACTGTAGGCATACTTTACCTGTCCTTCCTTCACAAACATAAAAATAGATTGCCTTGATATATCAAAAAACTTTACCCCGAACAAAAAAACCACTCAATATATGAGTGATCGGTGAAGCTCTTGGCCAACTTCAAAAAATCAAGAAGTGTCAGTTGCTACACAAGCGGCACTAGATCGGAAGTTTAGTATCTATAACCTTGTCGTGTCAATGAAATAATGGTTTTGTTAATCAAAAATCGCCAAGTATCGGACAATATATTAAGAATCAAGGTTAATAGCACGATATTTTCGCTTAAAATATATTAAAGGTTCATCATTCGAACTAGAAACATCTCCGTTTTCAACTTGTCCAATATATAGTGTATGATCACCGGTTATCACAGTGGAGTGAACAGAGCATTCCAAATATGCAAGCTTCTCATCAAAAACAGGGCTACCTGTTTTACCTAGAGTGAAAGAATTTCCTCCCAATAGAGATACTCCGTCATTAATAGTCTGATCAGGATCTAATGCTTTTGTAGCGAGCATGTCCGACAAGAGTCCTTGGTCAAACTTTAAAAAATTAACCCCGAAAAATCCGCTCTCAATGATGAGTTTATTAATCTCAGAGTCTTGGTCTACACAAATTAAGATTAACGGAGGATCAAGAGAAACAGCTGAAAAAGCACTAATTGTTGTACCATGAACCTTCCCGAGGACATTTGTCGTAACGATAGTCACACCAGAAGGAAAATGGGACAGTATATTTTTAAGATCCCCAGATTTAATTCCCATATATGGCTCACGGAATAATTAAAGATGATTAGATAAATATTTTCTTGATTAATTTAACTTAATTGAAAGTTTAACAACTAGTCTTTTGCATTTCTGCGTTTTAGCTTTCTTGCTTTCATACGAGCTTTTTCTTGCTTAGAGACAAAGTGCCTTTTCTCTTTAGCCTGTCGCAAAATACCAGAACGCTCTACCACTGATCGAAAACGCTTAACTAATCCCTCTTGAGATTCTCCGTCGCGAAGTACAACATAAGTCATGATAATTCTCCCAATTAATAAGTGTCTATCTTACTACTTAACTTCAAAAAAAGATATTCGTAAAAAGAAAATTGTTAGGAATCAGTATTTCTCTCTGCAAAACAGTTGGAGCAATATACAGGTTTAACCCCCGTCGGCTCAAAAGGCACTTCAGTATCTTGACCGCATTCTGCACACACTGCTGGATACATCTTACGAGGCCCACGACCGGCATTGGAACCTCCACCTCTATTGCTATTTAAATCTGATCTTCGAACAACTCTACATGCTGCACATCTTTTAGGTTCATTCTCAAATCCTTTTTTTTCATAAAATTCTTGTTCCCCACCAGAGAAAATAAACTCTCCGCTGCAATCCACACAAATCAATATTTTATCTTCTAAAGTCATTATACCTCCCTATCGCTCACGATACCCTCACGGGCGGACTATACCACATCTAAGTGCTCTAAAACTAGCATAGCATTCTATCTGGAAATATCTCTGCTCTTAAAAACAAATATAGCAATACCATAAAAAATAACAGCTAAAATAATCAAAACGGAAAAATCACTCCACGGGAGTAATCCATTCTCAATTATCTTACTAGGTTGATAATAGTGAAAAATAGATATGGATCCTAACGGGCTCACATAGGGCCAAACATTACTTAAAAAATCAATAAAGTACATCGCCAAAATTACAGCCGTTGTCTTGCCTGTTACTGCCCCACTATCTTCTGATCCAGCTGAAATCATAACTGCAATACTATTTACAGTACAAAATAAGAGTAAACTATTTAAACTCACATAAAAAAAAGAATACTGAGGATTATCGTTACTAAAAAAAACTAAACTTAGTAGTAATCCAATTAGCCCTACGAGATTTAATATAGAAATACCTATTATTGCTGCAACAATCTTTTCAAATAGAAATTTAGAACGTGAAATAGGTTTTGAGAGAACATATAAAATACTGCCTGTCTCTATCTCTCGTGCAACAGAACTTACGCCAACAGAAATTGCAAAAGTTGAAAATAATACGATATATATTGGATGACGATTTAAACTTGCCAACCAGCCTCCGATACCGGCACTAGGAATAAACCCGAATTGAGATTCCATCAGATTCTTAATATCATCAGGCAATAGTTCAATAAATCCTACAGCAGCAGTCTCACCTAATGAATTCCAAACTAATGCAATCAATACTTGAAAAGATATGATGGAAAAAGAGACGAAAAATAATCCACCTCTATGTGACCACAGAGTATAATTCAGGACACTAAGCATTATTGTCTTTTTCCTCGTCATAATAACTCAGGAAAATGTCATCTAACCTTGCTCTTTCAAATACAAGATCTTGTATTTGATAACTAGAGAATCTATCTATAATCGCACTAACCGGACCTATCACTCTCAAATACAATGTATTCCCCTTTTTCACGACCTTAATTACATTAGGAATCGATGATAAATCTGGGGTATTATCATCAGCAAACGTGATCTCCATTCTACGTTCATATTTCGCTGATATGGATGACATATTTTCAGTTGCAATGATTTTGCCTTTTCTAATAATCCCAATACGATCACAAATTTTCTCCACTTCAGCCAAGGCATGGCTAGACATAAAAATAGTAGCTCCTTTTTCTTTAAATTCCATTAACATTTCAAAAAAATTCTTCTGTACTAACGGATCCAAGGAACTGGTTGGTTCATCTAAAACTAATATTCTTGGGTCATTTTGGAAAGCTTGGATAATATTTAATTTCTTCATCATCCCCTGAGAGTATGTTCTTACAGGTCGATCCAAAGCATCTCTTGGAAAATCGAGTCTGTCTATTATTTCTTCGCGCATAAAAGGTTCGGTTTTTTGCAAGCCGGTCCAAAATTCGAGCAACTGAGCACCGGATCTACTAGAAAATGTATTACTATTATCCGGTACAAAACCTAAGGTTTGCGAAATATATTCTTTGTCTAACCATGAATCAAGACCGTTTATTAAAACAGTCCCCATTGTCGGTTTAATAAACCCTGTAATAATTCTTATAGCTGTCGTTTTACCTGCCCCATTTGGGCCCAAGAATCCGAATATTTCTCCAGATTTTACAGCCAAACTCAATTCATTCAAAGCATTTATCTTTGAAAATCGTTTTGTAATTTCATTGAATTCTATTGCAAGGTTACTGTCAGGCAAGTTATTCATTTCTCATTTTGTTTTCTAGAGATATTTTCTTAATCTGGAAATTATAGCTGTTAATCCTGAAATGTTAAGGGTTCGTAAATCATAAGGTATAAACCCGAAAACTTTTCCATGCAACCGGTCTTCTGTATTAGTTTTGCGCAGTTCTTCTCCCAAAATTCCACCTAATATCAAAGCTCCAAATAACTTTACAAAAAACATGTGCCTATCCTATATTTTCCAAGATTTTTTGGAATCTCTTTTCACTTCTGAAAGGACCAACTACTGCAAGTCTATACAAATCATTCCTAAATAATTTACTTGCTACTCTTTTAATATCCTCAACGGTGACTGAATCTAGCGACTTAACTACATCCTCGGGAGTATAAATTTGATCCATTAGTGTTTCTTGGTAACCCAACCAGGACGAAATTCCTCTTGTATCTTCTAATCCCAGAAGAAGGCGTCCTTTTAATAATTCCCTGGCTCGATTGAGTTCTGATTCTTTCAAATCATTTGAGACTCTAGAAAGTTCATCTATGATCCCTCTAATAGCTTTCGGAGCATTTTTGGGTTCTGTTCCAGCATATATAGTCATAGATCCAGTGTCCCTCAGTTTAGAAACAGATGTTCCCACGTCATATACTAGCCCTTGTTCCTCTCTTAGCTGTAAAAAAAGCCTACTTGCCATTCCTTCACCAAGAATTGCACTTAATAGATCTAAAGGGTGCCTATCGGGATCCATAACACTCAAAGCAGGAAAGCTCAGACATATACTTGCTTGCTCGGTTTTCCTGTACTCAATGGACAGCCTCTTTTCAGGAGTTTTATTCAAAGCAGCCACCATATCTCTAGATTGAGAACTATTCTTCATCTCGCTCAAATCATGGACTAAATCTTCTATTTCGGCATGTGATACTTGGCCAGCAACGACCAAAGATATATTGTTAGGTGAATACTGTTTACCCATATAATCTAGCATCATAGTTTTTGTAATACCCCGTACGCTTTCAGGAGTTCCTGCTATATCTCGACCAATTGCCTGATTAGGCCACATCAGCCCCTCACTCAATAGAAAAGATTTCTGGCTAGGGATATCATTAATCTGATGAATCTCCTCTAATATAACTTGGCGTTCTTTCTCAATTTCATTTATTTCAAATTTAGAATTGAGTAACATATCAGAAAGAAGATCGATGGCTACCGGTAAATGAGGCCTTGCCACTCTACTAACATATATTGTTAATTCTTTATCTGTACTTGCATTAATGTAGCCTCCAACGCGCTCTATCTCTTCAGACACATCCTTAGGGTGGGGACGCTTATTCGTCCCTTTAAACAACATATGTTCAAGGTAATGGGATACGCCTGCCTCACCATCTTCTTCATATCTAGAACCAGTGCCAATATATAAAGCAGCTGATATAGAGCGAGTCGCAGGCATTAACGCTGTTATTACTCTGAGGCCATTAGGCATAGTGCTACGCTCATACGGGGCCTGAATATCATATTCTCCACTCAAATTATTTTTCATTCCACAAAATATCTCCATATAAATCTTCCGTATGATCACGTGCAGCATAAAGCTTATACTCCATCATACTATCTTTTATTGTTGTAGTTGGACCATGTCCTGGTAATATATTTATATTGCGGTCTAATACATATAAATTATTCACAATACTTTCTATTTCTCTGCTCAAAGCTTCGGAGCTCGTTGAATGACCAGGACCACCCGGAAATAATGTATCTCCAGTAAATAAATAATCCCCAGTCACAAAGCATAAGCTTCCATCAGTATGGCCAGGTGTATGAATTACTCTCAGCGGGATGTTTCCAATTAAGAGTGTATCTCCATGATTTAAGTTTAAATCAACCGGTTCTGGCAATCCTGAGCTATCAAGTTTATGAGCTCCTATTTTCGCATCGGGAAATTTTGCTTTCAACTCAGACAAAGCACCCCAGTGATCTTGATGAGAATGCGTGGTCAGAATAAATTGTAAATCGGTATCCTTTAATTGTTCGATAATCTTTTCTGCATCCGCTGCAGCATCAATAAGTCCGCTTTTCAATGTAAGCGGATCAATAAGGATATAAGAATTATTTCCATACTCACCCACTTGTAAAGTAATTATCCTAAATGTTTGCTGTTTACTCATAAATTTATGTCCTACTATTTATTTCTTCTGGTAAATATAATTTTACTATGATTTACTATTTTATAGTCGTTAGTTTACCAACCAGGCTTTAGCAATCTTCCAAATAATAACATTATTCAAGGTAGCTAAATATTTTAAAGGATATCAATGAAGGAAATAACAAATGGGGTCTACTCAATACTTCTAAAAGGCGAAGGGTTATCTCCATTAAATAATATCTACTGCATAGAGGGAAATAAATACAGTGCGATTATAGATCCTGGATTTGGTAATCAAGAAATTGAGCAAATCCAGGAAATTGAATCTGCTATTTTGAGTTTACATGCAAAAAAACCTGTCCGCTGGGTTCTTCTTACGGATTGGTACGATGAACACATTTCTGGGGTTAACAGGGTTAAAGCCTTAACAGATGCACAGATAATCTGCGGCAACGCAGAAAGCAGAATTCTCGAACTGGAAAATAACACTACCACTATCGATAAAACATTTTCTACAGGAGATTTCATAGATTTAGGAGATAAGAAAATAACAGCATACTCAACACCTGGCCATTCTGAAGGTAGTACGTGTTTCTTTATAGAAAAAGAAGGCCTTCTTTTTTCTGGGGATTGTATAATACCAACTGGAACGACGGCCATAAATCCTTCAGAAGGTGGAGATATGTCTGATTATGTAAAATCTCTAAATACATTGCATGATCTTAAGATTAGCAGCATATTATCATTCCATGGAGACCCAATTAATAATCCCTCTAATTATATTGAAAACTTAATTAGAACCAGATATGAAAGAGATAATAAAATATTAGAAATATTGGAAAATGGGGAAAAGAATATTGCAGAAATATGGGACACAATTTATGGTGAACGCAAATTAGAAGGTTATCTTATAGAGGCTTCTAAGAAACAAATCCTTGCTCATCTTATGAAACTCGAATTAGAGGAAAAAATCCTAGCTCTTAAATCAAGCAAAACATACAAAAAAATATAGGAGAACGACCATGCCAGGCATTGATAAACTACCAGTTTTTCCTGTTACATCAAAAGTAACAGCTGAAGGCCATTTAAGTATAGGCGATGTGGACATCGTAGATTTAGCAGATCAAAAAGGGACCCCTTTGTATGTTTTCGATAAAGAAACGTTGATATCTACCGCCAATGATTTCAGAACTGCTTTCGAAAATCACTATCCAGAGGTACAAGTCGTATACGCTTGTAAAGCATGGACAAATATTAGCATTCTCCAAATTCTCAATGACGAAGGATTAGGTTTTGACGTAGTTAGCGGCGGTGAAATTGCTATTCTTCAAGCAGGAGGTATATCCCTAGAAAAAACTTACTTTCATGGGAACAATAAATCCAAAGAAGAATTGCGAGCGGCGGTAGAAGGTGGGATCGGACGAATTGTAATAGATAACCCATACGAAATGGATTTACTGGAATCAATTCTAGAAGATATGGATCGAACACAGAAAGTCTTGTTCCGGGTATCACCAGGAGTTGATCCGCATACACATTCAAAAACAACCACAGGTATATTAGATAGCAAGTTTGGAATTCCTATTCAAACAGGTCAAGCTGAGGAAGTTATTGCAAAAGCAATGGGCTCAAAAAGGATTATTTGCTCTGGCCTTCATTTTCATTTAGGCTCACCAATAACAGAATTAGATCCCTATATAGATGCTATTAATATAACTCTACAGTTCGCCTCTGAAATGAGAGAGAGGTATGGGTTTAACTTGTCAGAGTTTAGCCCAGGAGGAGGATTTGCTTCAAAGTACCTACTATCTGACGAAGTGCCAAAAGCTTCAGTTTATGCAGATGCAATTTGTACTGCTATAAAAATAAAAAGCTCATCGTTAAACATGCCACTCCCAAAAATCAGTATTGAACCAGGACGTTCGATTATTAATACAGCAGGGGTAGCTATTTATAGGACAGGTGTAATAAAGAACATACCTGGAATTAGAACTTACGTGTCTGTAGATGGCGGTATGGGTGATAATATTAGGCCAGCTATTTACGGTTCCGAATACGAAGCTATACTACCATCTCGAATGAGGGAAGAAGAAAAAGTTATTGTAACAATAGCAGGTAAATATTGTGAATCCGGCGATATCCTTGTAAAAGATTGTAACCTACCAGAGCCACGACCGGGTGATTTAGTTGCTATACCGGCTTCAGGAGCATATGGTTTTTCAATGTCCTCAAATTATAATGCGAGCCCCCGCCCAGAAGCAGTATTAATCGAAGATGGTGAAGTAAAGACAATACGAAGACGCGAAACTTATTCAGATATTTTTCGCCATGATTTAGTTTAAAAATGGGCTGGCCAACTGCTCTAGATCTCAAGGCCACGAGCTATTTGCAAACCAGTATTTTAAAAAATCAAATAGCTCATTCTTATCTATCCATTGGATCAGAAGGGTCTGGTACGTTCTCAATATCTAAAGTATTTGGACAAGCGATCCTATGCTCTCAAAAAGACTCTCCTTGCATGCGCTGCAGAACGTGCACCAATATCGAAAATAACACGCACCCGGATTTTCTAGTTATACAACCGGGTGCAACAGGCATAATTAGTATCGATATAATAAGAAGACTTATCGGGGATGTATCTTCCGAAAAAATAAAAGAATTAGAAAAGAGAGAGGAAGGAATTCCGCCACGGTTCTTCGCCATGACAAGCCCGCTAGAAAGTCAAAAGAAAATAATCGTAATCCATGGTATTGAAAAAATGATCTCAGATACCAGAGACATACTGCTCAAAATCCTTGAAGAACCTCCCCAAGGTGTGATTTTTTTATTGACAACTACAGACGAGAGCTTGATTAATTCAACATTAGCTTCAAGATGTCAGTTGATACACATCAAGCCTGTTGCTTTTAAGACAATTGAATCAAACCTTATAGAGCAAGGATTTGACCCAATACGCTCCAAATATATTGCTAGAATATCCGGTGGTCAATTCGAAACTGCTTTAGCGTTTATTAAAACCCCATCACTTGTCGATCAAATGTCTCAAGATTATCTGTTTATGCCAGAAATTATTATGTCGCCATTCGCAAAAAGAATTAAAATAGCTGAAGAAAAGAGTAATTTATACCGTGAAAATAAAAATACGTTTTTACACTCTATGCATTATTGGAGCTTATTCTGGAGAGACGCACTTCTCAATAGTAAAACATTAAATCTTCAACATCCCCTTTATGTGACTGAAGATGTAATGAGCATAGAGCACATCCGAAGTCTTGCAATATCAGTAACAGAAGCAACTACCTCATTAATAGAAATAGAGAAAACGATTGTTTCTTTATCACAAAATGCCAACACCAGAATATTATTAGAATCTCTTTATTTAAGCCTTCCCTACAGGAATCAGCAGACCTAAAATAATGCTAAGAATCCTCAGAATTTCTCTCTACTATAAAATTTTTCAATAGACTTGTGAATTCCATGGGGAATATATATTTCGTGGATTCTCCTTGCCCCATGGATGTTAAGGTATCAAAATATTGTAAGCTCATTGCATTAGGAGATACTTCAGATGCAATTTTGTCCACTCTTGCCAAAGCACCACTAAATCCTTCAGCCCTGAGAAGCGCTGCTTGCTGATCTCCTTCAGCTGCCAATATCTCGCTTTGCCGTTGACCTTCTGCACCCAGTATCGCCGCTTGTTTTGATCCTTCTGCAACAGTTATAGCTGCTTGTCTAGTTCCTTCAGCCTCAATTATAACTGCTCGCCTAACCCTCTCTGCAGCCATCTGTCGATTCATTGATTCTTGTATATCTGGTGCGGGCTCAATCGTTTTAATTTCAACATTAGTAACTTCTATGCCCCATCTTTCAGTCTCATCCGCTAGTTTCTCTCTTAAAACTCTATTAATCTTCTCTCTCTGAGAAAGCACATCATCAACTGTCATTTCACCTACAACGGCTCTTAATGTAGTTGTAGCCAAGCCAATAACAGCCAGTTTGTAATTCTCAACTTCTAGCACAGATTTACTCGCTTCGCTTTCTTTAACTCGAATATATAAAAGATAATCCATATCAATCGGTGCATTATCTTTCGTTATATTTGTATGTCGCGGAATATCAATAACCTCAGTCCTAAGATCAACTAAAACACCAGAATGAATTATTGGAATCAGCCACGTTGGGCCTGGTCCTTTCATCCCTTCAAAATTACCAAACCTAAACCGCGCGATTCGTTGATAATCCTTTAAAAAATTCAGAATAAACATCTTTATTACACCTCCTAAAAAATTACTGACTAGAAAATACTAACCTAAGCACAAGTGTTTTTTTAGTTTACAGTTCTAAAGCTTTTTGTAGCGTATCCCAAGCCAAAACAGCACATTTAACCCGTACTGGATACTTAGAAACACCTTTTAAAGCCATCAGATCTTCCATTAATCTTTCGTTCGGTTCATTACCTCTGAGCATATTTCTGAAGGAGTCAGCTAATTCTGCTATACCCTCAATATCACGCCCAGTTACCATATCTGTAAGCATAGATGCTGATGCCTGAGAAATCGAACACCCTTGTCCTGTGAATTCTATCGAACTAACTCGCCCATCTACTATTTTTGCTGTCAGACGGATCTCGTCCCCACAAACTGGATTATGCTGGATTAAATCAACATCAGGCTCAGCTATGACACCTCTGTTTCTTGGTGATCTATAGTGATCGAGTATTAAGTCTCGGTACAGTTCATCAAATTGGGGCTCATCTCCTTGATTATCCAAAAAGAGTACCTCCTTTTTTTAAAGCTTGAACAAATCGATCAACATCCTCTTCTGTATTATAAATATAAAAACTCGCTCTCGCGGTTGCTGGAACGCCCAAACGTCGCATTAAAGGTTGAGCACAGTGATGGCCTGCCCTAATTTGAACACCTTCCCAATCCATAACCTGAGCTATATCGTGAGGATGTACTTTATCGTGATAAAAAGAAATTACCCCACCTCGGATAGATAAATCATCCGGACCAAAAATTTTGATACCCTTATCAATTTTTCTAATTTCTTCTAGAGCATATCCAGTAATTTCAATTTCATGCAACCGCACTTCATCCATACCAATATCAGTCAAATAATCTATTGCTGCCCCAAAAGCAATAGCATCTGCAAAATTTGGTGTTCCAGCTTCAAATTTCCACGGGGATTCTTTCCAAGTAAATCGGTCTTCGTAAACCTCCGAAATCATCTCCCCTCCTCCTAGGAACGGATTGATAGTATTCAAAATATCCGATTTACCATAAAGTATACCGATACCTGTAGGACCAAGCATTTTATGAGCAGAAAAAGCGTAAATATCCACGTCTAATTCTTCTACATTAACTGGTAAATGAGGTGCTCCTTGAGCACCATCAATTATAGTCAAAGCACCTTTCTCTTTAGCTTTGGAAATGATTTTTTCAACAGGATTAATAGTTCCCAAAACATTGGACATTTGTGTCAATGACACTATCTTAGTTCTAGGGGTGATAAGACTATCTATATTGGATAAATCCAATTCTCCTTGATCTGTAATAGGAATATATTTTAGAGTTGCTCCAACTTCGTCACAAAGCATCATCCAAGGAATAATATTAGAATGATGTTCCATAATCGTAATTAATATCTCATCACCTTCGGACACATTTTGCCTGCCCCATGTATATGCCACCAAATTCAATGATTCAGTCGTATTCCGTGTAAAAATTATTTGATCAGCTGAAGGAGACCCAATAAATTTAGCAACCTTAGCTCGACTTGATTCATAAGCATATGTCGATTCTTCACTCAGAGTATAAATTCCTCGATGAACATTGGCATTTGTAGTTCGATAAAAATCAGCCAGTGTGTCGATTACAATTGCAGGTTTCTGTGAGGTAGCAGTACTATCAAGATAGGTAAGTGGTTTATTATGAATAAGTCTACTCATTATAGGAAAATCTTGTCTTATAGATTTTGAATCCATTGGGATAACCCTCCTAAGTATAGATAATTTGATTATTTGGAAAGTATATTAATTATTATTTCTAACCAAATCATAACCTTGCTTTTCGAGATCGTGAGCCAAATCTGAGCCTCCAGATTTAACAATTTTCCCATCCATCATAACGTTTACTACATTAGGATCAATATAATCCAATATTCGAGTATAGTGAGTAATCAATAGAATTCCCATATCTGGCCCCAGTAACCTATTGACACCTTCTGACACAATCCGTAAAGCATCAATATCCAATCCTGAATCAGTTTCATCCAAAATTGCTAACCCAGGACGTAAAACAGCTAACTGTAGAATCTCACTTCGTTTTTTTTCACCACCTGAAAATCCTTGGTTAACATACCTCGTTGCAAATGCTCTATCCATATCTAATAAATCCATTTGCTCGTTAACTAAACCTCGAAATTCAACTAATGGCATCTCTTTATCAAGTCGTGCATTCACCATCTGCCGTATAAAATTGATCAAAGTAACACCAGCAATTTCTGTAGGATACTGTGAAGCTAAAAAGATACCTTTAACGGATCGTTCATCAGGAAGCATCTTGGTAACATCTTCACCATCAAAGATAATTTTCCCTTTTGTAACAAGGTACCTTGGATGACCCATTATTGTATTCGCTAATGTGCTCTTGCCAGACCCATTAGGCCCCATTACGGCGTGTACCTCACCTTTAGGAACAGCTAAATTAACTCCTCGTAGAATCTCTTTGCCTTCTACCTCAACATGCAAATCTTCTATTATAAGAATATTATCTTTATTGTTCTTGACCACAGTTTTTCCTCTCAAATATAATTTTAAAACTCAGTTTCTCGCGACTATATTTTCGTAGTACAGAAAAGGAACTGAAATAGCTCGCTGATCATTTATTTGATGTCATACTACTAGGATCTAATATTTTTATAAGCTCTCCTTGACTTAAATCAGTCATTCTAATAGCAACTTCGCGTATTGTTTCACCAGTCTTGGAAGCTTCTTTAGCAACTGCCGCTGCATTATCATACCCGATAACCGGGGCTAAAGCAGTACATATTGCAAGACCTATTTCAACAGTCTGAGGTCCTTTTTCAGTAGATTGCAATCCGTCGATACATTGTAATCTAAAATTATTCGCTTCAGCAATCAACAGATCGATTGACTGTAACAAATTAAATGCAGCTACGGGCATCATAACATTCAATTCAAAATTACTCCCCTGTGAATCAGCCAATGTTACAGTAAGATGATTACCCATAACCTGAGCAGCCGCTTGGCATACTGATTCAGCTATAACTGGATTAATTTTACCGGGCATTATTGATGAGCCTGGTTGTACTTCAGGTAATGCAATTTCTGCAAAGCCACCTCGGGGTCCTGATCCTAGCCATCTAATATCGTTTGCAATTTTCAACAAGCTTACAGCAAGAGTATTAACAGCGCTGCTCGCCTGTACAACAATGTTCAGGTTATTCTGTGCCTGGAAATGGTTCGTACTCTCTCGTATTGTTAGCCCTGTTTCTTGTGATAAGCGTTCACATACCTTAGACGCAAAATCAGGATGAGCCCCAATACCTGTACCAACTGCTGTCCCTCCTAGGGGTATTTCACATAATTCAATTACCGCGGATTCTAGTCTCTTAATAGAACGTTCCATCTGCCCAGCATATCCCAAAAATTCTTGACCCAATCGAATAGGAGTTGCGTCTTGTAAATGAGTTCTTCCCGTCTTAATGACAGGCCAAAATTCCTCTGATTTCCTAGCAAAAGATTCCATGAGTTTAGATAAAGCAGGAATTAGTTCTCCTGAAATATTTTGGGCTGCAGCAATTTGCATAACACTGGGAATCACATCATTAGAAGATTGCCCCAGGTTAACATGATCATTCGGATGAACTAGTCGAGACCCTATCTGTCCACCCAGAATTTGTATAGCTCGATTCGCTATGACCTCATTGGCGTTCATATTAGTAGATGTGCCTGACCCAGTTTGAAAAATATCGACTACAAAATGTTGATCTAAGGATCCTTCTGAAACTTCCTTAGCAGCTTTGATAATAGCTGACCCTAGATCTGAATCTAAATTATTCAAATCCATATTCACTTCAGCTGCTAGCATTTTTAGGGTAGCTAGCGAATTAAGGAATGATCTTTGAAATCGTAAATCACTTATTGGGAAATTAGTTACCGCCCTCTGTGTTTGAGCTCCCCAAAGTGCATCATCTGGCACTTGCATCTCACCCATAGAATCATTTTCAACACGCATTTGAATAAGAACCCTCTCATCTACTTTATTGATTTATATACTCGGGTAAATAGTTTACAGTATATTCACCGTTAACAATACTTAGATATGTATTTAATCGATGTAAATTATCATAGAATTATTAATCCCTTACGTGCCAATCACCCACAATAACCCATTTATAACTAGTCAGTTCTTCTAACCCCATTGGGCCTCGAGCATGTAGTTTATTCGTACTAATGGCTACCTCTGCTCCTAATCCAAATTGTGCACCATCGGTAAATCTAGTTGATGCATTTACATATACAGCAGCAGAATCAACTTCATTCAAAAAACGTGTTGCATTTTGAGGATTATTCGTCAAAATAGATTCGGAATGCTCTCCGTACAGTCCAATATGTTGTAAAGCTTCATCCATTGAATCAACTATTTTTATTGCAGCTATCAGAGATAAGAATTCTCTACCCCAGTCATCACTGGTTGCCTTCTTAGTTTTCATCTTACTACTGGGGCCAATAAGAGCCATTGCTCTATCATCAGCGTGAACTTCTACCTCATTGTCATCAATCCAAACATCTTGAATCGCGTCCAGAATGGCTGGGGCAATAGAAGCATGAAGAAGTATAGTATCTAAAGCATTGCATACAGTAGGCCTTTGAACCTTAGCGTTATTAATTATCTTTATAGATTTTTTTACATCAGCCGTTTCATCAACATATATATGGCATACCCCAATCCCTCCTGTCACAACTGGGATTAAGGCATTCTCACGAACAAACTTAATAAGGTCTGCGCCTCCTCTTGGAATTAACAAATCTATGCCACCCTGATAAGAAAGCATATCAGAAACAATTTTCCTATCCGTAGATTCAATAAGGCTTACACATCCCGTAGGAAGGCTAGAAGATTCTATAGATCTCTCTATAACACTCATAAGTGCTTTGTTGGAGTTTATCGCTTCTTTACCACCACGCAAGACTACCGAATTACCAGATTTTATTGCTAGAACAGCTATATCAACGGTTACATTAGGACGACTTTCATAAATGGTTGCGATAACTCCAAGTGGAACTCGTTGCTTGCTAATTTTTAGCCCATTTTCCATTTCTTTAGAATCGAATTTCTCTCCAACAGGATCAGGCAATTGTGCTACTGAATAAGCATCTTTAGCAATGCCTTCTATACGCTCTTCATCTAGCATCAGCCTATCTAACATAACGTCAGACATACCATTTTTTTCCGCGTTAGAGTAATCAATACTATTTGCTGCAATAATTTCCTTCTTTGATTCAACAAGTAAATCAGCAATATTTCTTATTACATTATTCTTATCATCGGTAGTAATTCTTCCTAGAATTCTTGAAGATGCTCTTGCAGTTTCAATTTTCTCTTTAAGTTCTTTATCAATCATGTAAATCTTTGGCTCCTTTTCCAACCCAGTTATAACCAAAAAACAAATACTTCGTCACCTTACGAGATCACATATTACGCGAAATACTAAACTAATACCATATTGTCTATATGTACTATTTCACCACCTATAAAATCTCCTTGGAAATCTGTTTTTGAAACAACGTCTCTTACTGATTCTGTTTTCAAACCTTTTAACAATTTTATTACCTCTGAAGGGTAAGAGGTTGCCCCTCTTGCTATAACATCATTATTAGGATTCATAATTTCTACAATATCGCCTGACTGAAAAAAACCTTCTACCGAAACAACTCCCACAGCTAGCAAGCTAGATTTACCGCCTAATAGAACTTCTGTCGCACCTTTATCAACTACAATGGATCCTTTGACAAAAACTTTTCCTAATGATCTTCTCTTAGAGCTAGATACCTTTTTCCCCCAAGGTTCAAAAAAGGTTCCCTTTTGTTGCCCCGAAACAATATCTGTCACTACATTTTCATTTAACCCATTTGCAATTACAGTAGTAGTACCCCAAGAAGTAGCCTCAGCTGCTGCAAGGATTTTACTTGCCATCCCACCTTTTCCTCTACGGCTTGGTGTGTTGTTAGCAGCTAAAATAATTTCATCAGTGATCCTAGGTACATGCTTGATCATTTTTGCTCTAGAATTTACTCGAGGGTCATCATCAAAAAGCCCATCTTGGTCAGTTAAGAAAATGAGTAGATCTGCTGCTATTAGGTTTGCTACAGCTGCTGATAATTTGTCATTATCTCCGAAAGAAGCCTCTATCTCGTCTGTAGCTACCACATCGTTTTCGTTTACTATAGGAATCACTTTGAGTTTAAATAATTCATCTATCGCTCGCCTGACGTTAGAGCCAGTCTGTCCTGAAGACAGTTCCCCACGTGTTAAAAGAGCCTGACCAACGGTGATATTTTCTTCAAAAAAAAGCCTTCCGTAAGTCTCCATAAGATGGTGCTGTCCTACCGCTGCTTGAGCTTGATAATTCTCTAGCGCTGTAGAAGTATCTTGTTTAATATTTAAAACACCTCGACCAGCTGCTATCGCGCCAGATGAAACAACAACAACATCTAAGCCTTCCTTATGTAAACTAGCTATCTGAGACACCAGCGATGAAATGACGCCTATAGCCAGATTATCATTTTTATCTGTTAATAAATTGGTGCCGATTTTTATTACAATTTTACGATATTCCATTGATACAGCCTTTAAAAACTGATTTCCCTAAAATAATAAATGGTTTTATCAGTTATTATAACTATACCGCTATCGCGACTATCCAACCAGGAGGTAATTTCGATATTTATAAATGAATTAATACTGACCCATTTTCGCAACTATAAGAAAACCAAAGTAGTTTTCCCAAAAGGCCTAATAATTCTCCACGGATCAAATGGGCAAGGCAAAACTAATTTATTAGAGGCAGTATCCCTTCTTTCAACTGGCCATTCGCATAGAACAATAAGAGATCGCGATACGATCGGATGGAGTTCTGGAATTGAACCTATACCATATACTAGAATCGAAGCTCGCTTATCTAATGAAGCTATTGAAACCCGTTTAGAAATGGTTCTACAAATATCGAGGAATGTTAATTCACTCGATATTTCCTCATCAGGTACAAAATACGGGCCTTCAGATTTAACTGGAGGAAGATTACAAAAAGCACTGAAAATAAATAACGTTAGGCAAAAACAGGCTTATGCCTCTCAAATACTAAAAGTTGTAGTAACTGGGCCAGAAGAAGTCAGTTTAATTTCAGGGCCACCTTCAGAAAGAAGGTTATTCTTAGATGAATCAAACTCACAAACAAATCAAAAATTCAGCCTTATATATAAAAAATATCAAAAAGTTCTTCGCCAGCGAAATTCTCTACTGAAACAGTTAAGACAAACAAATGCTCTCAGAACATCAGAACTGGACATATGGGATGCTGAACTTATTGATTTAGGATCTTATATCCTAGAGGAAAGGATAACCTTACTGAAATCAATTCAACCTCAAGCTAAAAAAGCTTACAAATATCTGACTGGCGAGCTATTACCACTAACTCTTTCTTATCAAGGATCTGTATTACCTGAATCAAATCCTTCGATTGCGGATATCAAACTATCCCTTTCCAACCAACTTAAATCTAATTGGGGCAGAGATCTAGCAACAGCCACAACCTCCGCAGGGCCTCATAGAGATGATTTCAAAACTCTAGTTAATGACGTTGATTTAGGTATCTATGGATCAAGAGGTCAGCAAAGAATGGTATCTATCGCACTATTCCTTGCAGAAGCAAGCTATATACATGAGATAACTAGCCAAAAACCTATACTTTTATTTGATGATCCATTATCTGAACTGGATATTGGCCATCGGGAAAAATTCCTTGAATACGGAACTTCTTTAGGAGAACAACTTTTCCTCACAACCGCTGAAATTAACCTTATACCAATACCCTTTAGACAAAAAGGAGTTTTATATAAAGTGGAAGACGGACAAGTGTTAACACAAGATGAACATAACCGATTGGTTGACTGAAAATGAATGACTTGGATTTAAATTTACAAAATACAGTAACTGCTCTAAAAAAATCACACTACGGAACGGCAATGACAGGAGCTGGAATGTCAGCTGAAAGTGGTATACCCACATTTAGAGGCCCAGAAGGTTTATGGACGAAATATGGCGAGCCCGATGATCTAGGTTACGAAAAATTCATAATGGATCCCCAAAAATGGTGGGAAGCAAGGTTAAACGAAGACTACATGCCTGAAATGAAAAAAGCATTGGCAGAGGCAAAACCCAACCCTGGTCACAAAGCATTAACTCGTCTAGAGAAAATGGGGTTAATTAAACATGTCATCACACAAAATGTAGATGGTCTCCACGGAGAATCAGGTACCACCCAAATTTCAGAAATGCATGGTAATAATCATCTGCTAAGATGCATAGAATGCGAAGCTCGCTTTTCATATGATGATATTTCCTTTTCCATTCTCCCTCCGCTATGCACTTCTTGTGGAGGTTATTTAAAAATTGATACTGTCATGTTTGGTGAGCCAATACCTAAGTCGACACTAGAAAATATAAAAAAAGAAGTTGGAAAAACTGACCTGATGCTTATACTCGGAACATCTGGATTAGTGCAGCCAGCAGCAAGTTTGCCTATTATGGCAAAATCCACTAACAACGCTATTCTGATCGAAATCAACCCAGAGAGATCTGCTTTATCCGATTTTTGTGATATCGTAATTAATGAGCAGACAGGAACTATTCTACCTAGGATAGTTGATCTCCTGGCTAAATAGATTGATTATTGAGGAAAGAAATGACTGATCAAAATCCATCCGAAATACTTGCAACAGAAGCTGTATGGGACGCACTAGAACAGTGTGGGGTAAATCAAGTATACGGAATTCCAGGAGCAGTGACTGTTCGGTTATATAACGCTTTATATGAGCGCCAGGATAAATTCAATGTAGTTTTAGTGAGGCATGAACAAACAGCTTCAGGTATGGCAGAAGGATATGGAAGAGTAACAAGGAAACCTGCAGTGGTTCTAGGTCAAGGACCTTTTATAGCCACAAACGGCGGCGAAGCAATAATTGAAGCTTACTTGAGTGGAACCCCAATGCTAATCATAATAGACGCCTCAATAAATCATTTCTCTCAACATGGAGTTTATCAATCAGGAACTGGAGATTATGGGAGTTATGATCTACGAAAAATAATGTCCGGAATGACAAAGTACGTGGCCTACGCAACAACCCCAAAAGAAATGGTTCAAGGAGTACAAATAGCTTATAAACATGCCATATCTGGCAGGCCAGGCCCAACATGCGTGATAATAAAAGACCCCTCAGCATTGGGAACAGTTAATCTCGATGAAGCTCCCAGTGTTTACCCTACTAACCGCTACCTCAACGTCTCTAAAACTACAGCTTCAGATGAATCATTTGAGGCTGCACTCAACTTGATAAAATCATCTAAAAAGCCAATGCTTATTTCAGGTAACGGTGTGCATCAATCAGAAGCTTACTCAGAATTGCAAATTTTAGCTGAGCAACTTGGGGCCGGAGTTGCAACCTCCTACAGAGGCAAAGGAACTTTTTCAGAAAAACACCCGCTTGGACTAGGAGTAATGGGATTATTCCCAGAAGCATCTGCAAATGCACTAGTAGCAGAAGCTGATTTATTGATAGCGGTAGGATGTAGACTGGGCCCAAGTGATACAGCAAATGAAAATCGATTATTAATTAATCCTGAAAACCAAAAAATACTCCATATAGATATAGATCCCAGAAATGTAGGTTGGACCTTTCCAGTCGATATAGGGCTAATAGGCGACGCAAAGATTATATTAAAGCAATTAAACAGCCTAGTAGGAAATCAATTTGAAAAAATAGCCAAATCAAGGCAAGAGTATATTGAGAGTAGAAAATTAGAAGAAAATTATTTTTCTGACCCTGAGTCATATTCCAACGATGAACCTATTAGACCTGAAAGATTACTGAATGAAATAAATAAAGCCACTGAAGAAGATGCAATAATAGCGTTAGATGCAGGAAACAATAGAGTTTGGACAACACATTATTATCAAGTCAAGAAACCAGGAATTATGCTAATTCCTGGAGGTACTGCAGGCATGGGATGGGGACCTCCAGCTATTCTTGGTGCGAAAATAGCAGCTCCTGAAAAGCAATGCATAAGTATTAGCGGTGATGGAGGTTTTGGTTTAGCAATACATTCATTCGTAACCGCTGTCGACCAAAATTTGCCAGTCGTTTTTATCATAATGAATGATTCAGCTCTAGGAATGGTAACCAGAGGTCAGGGCGATAAAAGGATTGCTTCAGAATTCAGAGATACTAATTATGCCAAACTTGCTGAAGCTTATGGAGGTATCGGATACGAAGTAACAAAACCTAGCGAAATCGGCCCAATACTTAAGAAGGCACTTAATGCTAAGCACCCGTCTATTATTGACGTCCGAATTGATGACAAGATTGATTATCTAAAGATGAGAGCTGTAAATCTGGTTAGCTACCAGTATAGGGCAATTTAATTGTTAGAAATAAAACCATTTTCTGGGCTAAGATATAACATGGATTTAATAGATTCATTAAAGGACACAATATCTCCACCTTACGATGTTATTTCAGAAAAAGGTCAAGCAGATTTGTATGAACGCAGCCCTTTTAACATGATTCGGTTGGAATATCCAATCAAAGAGGAAGGCACAAATACATATGAACAATCAGCGAATACTCTTAAATCATGGGAAAAAAGTAGAGTACTACAACTAGATCCCGAAGATAGTCTTTATTTAGTAAAACATTCTTTTACATTCGAGGAAAAACATTTTGACCGATATGAATTAATTGGATTGATTCATCTTGAACCTTGGTCTAGTGGAATCGTGCTTCCTCATGAGCATACATCGGCTGCAGCGAAGAATGACCGGCTCGAAATGTTAAGAAAAACACAAACTAATTTAAGCCCGATAATGGCAATCTATGATGATTCAAATTTACTTTTACAAAAAATACTCGATGGAATTACCGAAACCGAACCAACTATAGCTGAATTTTCTACAAACGAAGATGAAAATTATAGTTTATGGAAAATAGACGATCAGGCAATAATAAAAAACATACAATCTGGTTTCACTGGTTCCTTATATATAGCCGATGGCCACCACAGATATGAGACCGCACTTGATTACAGAAGCGAGTCAGTTACAACTAATTCCGATAGATCAGAAGGATCCAGAGAATATATTATGGGTTCCATTACGATGATTCAGGATCCTGGGTTGATTAGCCTCCCGTATCACAGAATATTGCATAATCTAAATTCTGACCAAACTCAAAGGATGCAAAGGCAAATTGACGTATATTTTAATATTGAAGAAATAGATATTACGAATAAACCATCCGCAGAAGTTGCAAATATTTTTCATACCATCATGAAGAAGTCTTCAGATCCTGTGATAGGATTCATGGAATATAACTCCAGTACTCTCAAAATTTTAACAATAAAGAATCCAGAACTGATAGCAGGTTTAGCATCAAGTGAAGCACCGATATGGTCTGAATTATCACCATGCCTTTTTTCAGATGTATTACTTCAACCTGCGCTAGGTATACTTCAGCAGGAAGCTGAAGCTAAGGGCTATCTTAGTTATACAAGAGTAACAGAAGAAGCAATACGAAAAGTGCAAGGAAAAGAATGTGACCAGATTTTCCTTCTTGATGGCGTACCTATAGAAAAAATGACTTCTATCGCCCAATCTGGTGAACGGTTACCTCATAAATCAACTTACTTTCATCCCAAGGTCCCTACAGGGTTTGTCCTAAACCGGCTTACAGACTAGATCATTATCGGAAATACTAGTAGACTAGCCTTTCCGGTAATAACCAAGGGGGAAAGAAAATGTCTTCTCAAGATATTGAAACTAATGACCGAGTCTATATAACGGCTGAAGGTCTTGAAACACTAAAAGTAGAACTCGATGAACTTCGCACGACTAAAAGAAGTGAAGTCGCAGTACTTATTCAAAAAGCAAAAGAACTTGGTGATATTACAGATAGTGCACAGTATGATGCAGCTAAAGATGAGCAAGCTTTCCTTGAAGGCCGCATACGGCAACTAGAAGACCAGGTTACCCACGCGACAATTATTGAAGAAACAAGTGCTAAAGGTGGGATTATACGAATTGGGTCAAAGGTTACCCTAGTAGATTCCGAAGGAATTGAGGAAACATGGGAAATCGTTGGAAGAGCGGAATCCGATGCTTCAAAAGGGAGAATTTCAAATGAAAGCCCTGTTGCTAAAGCAATAATCGGTAGGGCAAAAGGCGAAAAGGCTCAGGTAAACACTCCCGGTGGGATTATAGAGTTAACAATTAAATCGTTAGAGTAATAGATCAGATAAGAACTTTTTCAAAAGACGCCTAAAACGCGCCAATACATTTAAGCCAGAATACATACCACAGATTGCGCATGGAATGCTTCTACAACCCTTTTTTAAGTGTACATTATTACCCGGAGTAGACTATTAAAACGCTAGACTTACACGGAGAACGACATGCTGATGTGTCGTTATTAGTAGAGGATTGGGTATTAACTAACAGTTTTCCAGACGATATGCCCCTAAAAATTATATGTGGTAATTCAAATAAGATGATTAGTTTAGTTGAAGCAGTACTAGACAAGCACGATATTACCACAAGGCAGTGGCAGTATGGTGTTATTATGATTGATTCAGTCTAGTCTTTTAATCTATATGTAGTGCAATGAGTTTTAGAGCGATCCAAACAATCATAACGTTCATCAGAAGCCACGTATCTGATACAGTGAAGTCTAATAGCTCTCAATAACTTCTTGGTAAGTAATATATGCCGTTACACTGACCCTGCTATTTGTAATTGCTTACCCTCAGTTTTTATTGATGGTGCAAGAATTAACTCAGAATCATGGAACTCCTTTATTGTAGAAGCTCCACACATACCCATTGCTGTACGCATTGCCCCCATTAGGTTTTCACTCCCATCGGTTCTTGCCGTAGGCCCAAACAGAATCTGCTCCAAAGGAGCTCGCACACCAACATTAATCCGAGTACCACGTGGTAAAGCCGGATGTGGTGTAGCCATACCCCAGTGATAACCTTTTCCAGGAGCCTCTTGTGTACTTGCAAAGATCGACCCCAGCATTACCGCATCGGCACCAGCTACAAATGCTTTACACAGGTCTCCTCCACTTCGAATACCTCCATCAGTAATAATGGGCACATATCTACCCCGGCTTCTCATATACTCGTCACGCGCAGCAGCAGTATCAATCGTTGCAGTAACCTGTGGTACTCCTATTCCTAACACTTCTCTACTAGTACATGCTGATCCAGGCCCAACACCAACTAACACAGCGGCGACCCCGCACTCCATAAGCTCGAGGGTTGATCCATAAGAGACAGTATTACCAACAATAACTGGTATCGGTATGCGTTCAACAAGATCTGCAATATTCAAACCGTTATTAGCACCTGATATAAACCTCGCTGTCGTAACGGTAGAAGCACAAACAAAATAATCTGCACCTGCTTCAACAATTGAATCAATAAATCGATTTGTATTTGCAGGCGTTACTGAAACGGATACGACTCCACCTGCTTTTTTCATCCGCTCAATTGTTAATCCCATATATTCCGCGTTCAAAGGAGCCGAATATATTCTCTGCAATACTTCTGTAACTTTGTCTGGCTGAGCATCAATAATCTCTCGCAGTGTCTCTTCAGGATTTTCATATCGGCCATGAATACCTTCCAAGTTAATTGTTGCTAATCCTCCCTTTTCACTATATAAACTAGCAAAATCTGGATTAACCACACCGTCCATAGCTGCAGCTAGAATTGGAATATCGAATTTCCTATCTCCTATAAAAAACCCGGTATCCGTATCATCTGGGTTCATAGTTACTTGGCCTGGAACGATTGCAACTTCCTCAAATCCATACGCTCTTTTCAAAGTTTTTACTAATTGAGGGTCAGGGACCTGTGTCTGAGTCCCACTATTTTGATTAGCTGTGATCATTACTATGAACCTTTCTATATCAATTAATCCAATAAAAAAACACGCTCTAAAGCGTGTTTTGTATGCTCTTTATTTTAAAACCTGGTCGGAGAATTATCTTCCATGTCTAAAATTAACAGTTCTTCTCAACACAGTCAATCTAATTTTAATACCAAAAAGGGCAGAAAATTAAGAGGTTCCAAACCCACCATTCTCAACAAAGGCTGGATATGCAGCCGAGATTTTCTCCTTGACTGACGATCTTAAGATCTTAAGATCTTGCTCTGTAGGTGCTGCTGTCTCAGGAACAGAATCTGGGATTTTAAAAGTAAATCCTGTATTCTTAACCACTTCTTCAACACTAACACCAGGGTGTGTAGATTCTAGCTCAAAACCTTTATCCTGTTTATTGAATTGCATCACACATAAGTTCGTTACTAGCATCGTAGGTCCACCTGGTCTATGGACACGTTCATCACTGGTACCTGGTGTAGTAATAAAATCTACGTCCTCAACAAATACTCGAGGAGTATGCTCCATCCTAAATAGGATGATCCTTTGAGTCATATAGTAAAGCATCCCAGAACCTGCTGCGCCTGGTAAGCGAACATCAGGATGATCATGATCAGCACCAATTGTAGTTAAATTAATATTCCCATGCCCGTCCATCTGAGCTCCACCTAGAAAAAAAAGATCCAGTTTTCCTCTCTGAGCAATATCAAATGTTTCTTTCCCACTGATAGGGCTTAGAGCTGGATCATCAGAACCAATTGCCACATATATCATATCAGGAGCCAAAGTAGCCTGGGCCAATAAAACTCCTGACATTGGAACAGGCGATGCTGCTCCAGTTCCTACGTATGTCTCATCTCGAACCTCTTTTGAGATTCGGGTTGCCATTAATTCACCTATTGTAAAATTTTTTCCTATGAAAGGCACAATAACCCCTATTTAGTTTGTATATTTATTAAAATTTATACAGTTACTGCTGAAATCATATTCTGATATTCAGCCTCTGTATGACCAATAATATATTTCTCTAAGTAAGCTCTGAATGTCTCTTTAGATTTAGCAGCTGTGATGTACTCATTTAAATGAGTCTCATCGATATCATACAGTGGCTCCATACCACCAGGATGAGATGCATTAGGTACATGGACAACAGTGTTCACAAATGGCCAAGGAATCACGTAACCGCCTCTAGGGTCTTCACCTAGATCATAATCAACAATTTCTTCAACCGTTACTATTACCTTATCAGCTGCCTGGGCTACCATTCTATCATCATAGCTAGGCACCAATACATTACCGTTCTTATCGGCTTTATAACCATGTATTAAAGCAAAATCAGGCTTTGTTGCAGGAACTAGAAGAATATCCTCACCAGGAGAATAAGGGTCTTCAATGACTTTCCATTCGGGATGCAGAGCTAAGAAATCAGCCCCTATAACACCTCTAGATGGTATAAATGGTACACCGTTGGCTCCAGCCTGGAGTCCTGTTAATGTAACTGGTCAAGTAGTGTCCATGGCTTTTATGCCACCTTCTTTTGCGACCCTACGATAATTAGGTGCTAAGCCGCTTTCTCCAAAGGTTAAAGATCCTGTTTCAACCGCTTTAACCAAGCCTGCTCCAATAAGCATATCTCCATTAATCCCACCAGCAGGAGTAAAGACTAAGGTTAAATCCCCAATATCTTGTCTCACAATTTCTCGAATAACCGACATCGAAGATTTATGGTTATTACCAGACATTGCTAAAAGGCTACCATTATCAATTTTTTTTACAGCATCTTCAACTGAAAGAAATTTAACCATTTTAATCACCCTCTCCGAATCTTAACTTTTAAAATTTTTATGTAAAGATTGTTACACTATTTCAGGAATTATTCCCTATAGAAGTATCTGAACAAAATTTACGCCCTAAAGAATATTCTGTCAAGCTAGAGTTAAAATCTGCTAGATCGTGCTAGTTTACGTCGCTCTATTAAAGGTAGTACTTTTTTTCTTAAACGGATTTTTTTAGGAGTTATCTCCACCAATTCATCAATGCTTATATAATCAAGTGACTCCTCTAAAGACATTAGTAGTGGAGGAGTAAGGCGAACTGCATCATCAGATCCAGCTGCTCTAACATTGGTAAGCTTTTTCTCTTTACAAATATTAATATCAATATCATCTTGACGGGAATTACTTCCCACAATCATACCTTCATATACTGGCTGGCCTGGGTCTATAAAAGTTTGCCCTCTTCCTTGAGCATTACTGATGCCATAAGGGACGCAAACACCCGGTTGAGAAGCAACAAGAACTCCTGATCTCGAATCGGTAATAGCACCTACTAAAGGCTTGAATTCGTCAAAAACACTACTCATCACTCCTTGCCCTTTCGAAGCCTTAGCAAAGAAACTATTGAAACCAATCAATCCTCTTGTAGGAATTTCAAAAGTCATTAAGATATTACCTTGACCATCTGCTTCCATATTAGTCATTTCTGCTAATCTGGATGATAGGTTTTCTGTCAGTATTCCAATAAAGTCTTCACGGGTATCTATAAGCAGAGTTTCATACGGTTCCAGGTTTACCCCATCAACTAATTTTATTATTGCTTGAGGTTTTGAGACTTCTAATTCATACCCTTCTCTACGCATAGTTTCAATAAGAATAGCAAGATGCAGCTCACCTCTTCCTGATACGACAAATTCGTCTGCACTTTCCCCATCATGAATTTTTAAACTTACATTAGTTTGGAGTTCTTTTTCTAATCTAGCTCTGATTTCACGAGAAGTACCAAGTGACCCTTCCAAACCAGTAAATGGAGAGGAGTTAACACCGAATGTCATTCTAACTGTAGGTTCGTCAAGAATGATCGGAGGAAGAGTATCCGGATACTCTGAATCAGTCAAAGTATCACCTATAGCAACATGATCAAATCCAGACATTGCAACAATTTCACCTACTCCTGCAACATCTATTTCAATTCTCTCAAGCCCTTCAAAAGTAAATACATGCGCCGTTTTATCTGTCTTTAGCACTTCTCCAAAGCGTAATTGAGAAACAAGATCACCTCGTGCTAATTGCCCTCTAGAAATCCGTCCAATTGCTATTTGGCCCAGATGATTATCATATGCTAAAGATGTAACCAACATTTGGAATGGAGCTTCAAGATCTCCTGATGGTGCAGGAACAAAGTTCAGTATTGCATCAAACAAAGCGTTCATGTCAGTAGTTTTGGTTAATAAATCATTTTGACTATAACCGTCTCTAGCGGAAGCGTAGAGAATCGGGAAATCAAGTTGCTCTGGCTCAGTTGCAAGATCTAAAAATAAATCATTGACCCCTTCAACAGCAAATTCAATTCTGGCATTCGGGGAATCTATTTTATTGATAACCACAATAGGCCTTAACCCCTTTTCAAGAGCTTTCTTCAGCACATACCTGGTCTGTGGCATGGGGCCATCTGCAGCATCTATGACAAGCAAGCATCCGTCGGTCATATTAATTACGCGTTCAACTTCACCGCTAAAATCAGCATGTCCGGGAGTATCAATTATATTAATTTTAGTATTCTTATAATTAACTGAAGTGTTTTTTGATAGAATTGTAATTCCCCTCTCTCTTTCAAGAGGGTTATTATCCATAATGAGCTCTCCCAAATTTTGAGTAGCTCTAGAATCACCAGTCTGTTTTAACATAGCGTCAACCAAGGTTGTCTTACCGTGGTCTACGTGAGCTATGATCGCGATATTACGCAGATTATCTGGGGCATTCTTCAATAGTGAAACCAAATTATGTTTACCTTAAAATAGAAATAAAATTTAAATAAAATGTAGACAAATGAAACAAAAGTTAAATTACAATTACATTTTCAATAGGAATCATTATAACATAATACTAACCAAATGGGCTACAACTTAAAATATATTAATTAATTTACTACTCTTTATCGTACTTTTTACCCGACAGTAAAATGCTGATACCAGTAAATCTAAGCATCTGGAGATATCAATTGGCTTATAGCCGAGTACAGGAGTTTTAAAGCCAAAATCGTAAGTATTGAATTAAATCCTATGTTGAAACTCTGTTCTGGCATTAGTATTAGTAGATATTTTCCAAACCAAGTTCCCAAAACTCCGCAAATAACCATAGAGATTATTAAAATCATATACGGCCCAAAAGCAAAACCTAATATTCCAAAAACTAAAATCTTTAAAGTATGCTGAATTGACATATATGCACCATGAGTTGCAACTGTAGCTATTCGATCGGCTGTAGTAGCTTTAATAAAAGGTGCAACTAAAGGACCTGTTCCTCCAACAAACATAGTGGCAAAAGAGCTAAAAATACCGGTGCCCATAGCTACCAAATATGATGGCTTATTAAAATTCATTAATTTAGGCCCCCATAATGAATAGATTATGAATAAACCAATAATCCCCTCTATCAAGTGTTTTGGCAAATTAAATGACAGTTGCCCCCCGATTATCACACCTATAAATGATCCACATATAAAAGGTAAAATCCAAACAAAGTTTATACTCCTCCAATTCATAAGAGCTCTAAAAAAATTGGAATTTGCTTGTATTACAGCATGAACAGGTATAACTGCTGTTGGATTCATTAAATATATCAGTGCTGTTATAGTCATCACTCCTCCACCTAAACCCAACGAGGAAGAAACTCCTGAAGCAAAAAAACTGACTAGACAAAGTATTGCAAATCCAATAATAGAGACGTCTGGAGGAGGGGTTACAATTCCCAAATCAAAGAACATTTCGGACACCTCAACAATGTAGTTTTGATTATTTTTCCAGACATAGAGCGACTACGTCAATTTGTAAAAAAATCCTAACTGATTCACTCTATTTTAAATTAAATTTCATCAAATCTATTGTTTCTTCAGCTTCATGCACTAAATCAAAAAATATCTCTCTTGCAGGGCGGCGCTTCATTAACATACCACCTACTTGGCCTGAAGGTATTTGAGCTAAATCATCACGTTCAGCTGCTTTGATAGCTTCATTCAACGGCTCATTAAGAACACCTTGAAGAGGCATAGGGAGAGTTTTAAGCCCTGAATTAGCCCATGCTTCACGGACAATATTGTGATAAGCTCTTTGCTGTTTGCCAGACTGGCTAGTACTTATTGAAAATTGCTCGGATCTGGCACCAATAATTTGGTCTTTTTGGACTTCCGGGCTATTACCTTCTTCAGCCACCAAGAAAGCAGTTCCAATCCACGCTCCCTGTGCTCCTAGAGCTAACCCTGCAGCTACTTGAGCTCCGCTGCCAATTCCACCTGCCGCTAAAACAGGTTTAGGACTGAAAACATCCACTACTTGAGGTACCAATACCATTGTTGAAATACTTCCTGTATGGCCTCCAGCTTCTGTTCCTTGGGCCACTACTATATCAACGCCTGCGGCCATATGTCTTTCAGCATGACGGGGAGCACCAGCCATGCCCATTAAAATCATACCTTTATCGTGGGCTTTTTTAGATACAAGAGCGGGATCTCCAAGAGCCGCTGCAAAAATTGGAACATCGTTATCCATTACTATCTCGATCTTCTTCAAAATATGCTTATATGTCATCGGAGAACTTTCAGGTATTTCAACCTTCTTCAGCTCAAGATCTTCGATCAATTTTTCAATAAATTCAACGTGTTTAGGATATTCTTTTTTTATGTCATCATGGATATCTAAATTAGTTCTCGTTCCAACGTCCTCAAGTTTTGCTGGAAGCATAAAATCAACACCAAAAGGTCGATCACCCACAAGGCTTTTTAATTCACGAATTCCCTGGTCTAGATCTTCCAGTGACAGAAAACTATCTCCTAGAACTCCTAACCCTCCAGCATTACTAATCTCTGCTACGAGTTTTACAGGCGTCGGAGACTTAGCTTGCCCTCCGCCACCGCTATTCATGCCAGCTAAAAAAATCGGATACTCTATACCCAACATATCGCAAATGGGTGTATATAATTTCCCAGCCATTTCTCACTCCTTCTCTGATTTTAATGAAATTAGCATTAATTCATACAATTTAGTGAACCAACTACATTAATATAAGCTATAGTTTTAGTTGTAATAAGTATATAACAACTAAAATTTCAGCAGATACCAAAGATAAGGAGATAATAATGACAGCAGAAATAGGACAACCGGCCCCTGAATTTATACTCATTAATAATGAGAGAAAGAACTTTAAACTGGATGATTTAGGTGGTAAGCCAGCAGTACTAGTGTTTTTCCCGGGTGCTTTTACAGGTGGATGCCAACAAGAAGCTTGTACATTTAGAGATTCAATGAATGAATACAATGAGCTGGGAGTTTCGGTTTATGGAATTAGTGTCGACTCATTTTTTGTTCAAAATGCTTTTATTTCGGATAACAAGCTAAATTTTGAATTTCTGAGTGATTATTCCCGAGAGACTATTAAAAATTACGGGATAGCAGTTAATGATTTTGCCGGAATGTCTGGATATACCACATCAATGAGAGCGGTATTCCTTATAGATTCCTCAGGGATTATTACCTATAAAGAAGCCGTCCCACCTCCTGAGCAACCTAATTTTGATGCAATAAAAGAAGCAATTACAAAACTATAAGATTAGTCCTGTTACTTTTGTTTTATAGTAGTATGGTTCACGATTCACTTAGATAAGAAGGACAACTCTCGATGTTGAAATTTCGATCGAACCCAAAAATTTTCTATGGATGGTGGATGGCTTTATCTGGATTCGGTATTCTTTTTTATACTTCAGGAGTATTTTTCTATGGGTTTTCGCCATTTTTTGATGAAATACTTAGAGAGTTTGGATGGGGCGCAGGTGTAGCAGCGGGTGCTTTTGCGTTTCAGCGACTAGAGCAGGGTCTTTTTGGTCCCATTGTAGGTTATATAACGGACCGTTTTGGGCCCCGAAAATCACTAATCGGTGGAATATTGATTCTTGGATTTGGGTTTATTTTACTCTCCCAGATAACCAATCTTTGGCAATTTTATTTATCGTTTGGTTTGCTAGCTTTTGGTTTAGGGTTTGGCTCATTTTTAACTGTAAACACTGCTGTAAACGCATGGTTTATTCGAAAAAGAGGGCGCGCTATGGCTCTGGTTTCATATGGACCTGGCCTTAGTTCACTTCTAGTGCCTGTCATAGTGGCGATGATAGCATTTTTTTCTTGGAGAGAGACTTTAATTTATATGGGGATAGCTACGTGGGTTATTTGTATTCCACTCGCTATAGTGATGCGACGATCACCCGAATCATACGGTTTATTTCCTGATGGTGACGATAAACCTATTAGCAATGATTCAGATACAAATCAAGGTCAGGATTTCACTCTAAAACAAGCTCTTCGTACCTCGGCCTATTGGAAATATGCCTTATCCTCAATGTGCGGATTTACTTTTTTTTCTGCTCTAGTTATTCATCAATATGTAGCTTTTAAGAGTTTTGGCTTACCTGATGTTTGGGCTGCCACTCTTGTCACATTATGGCCGCTCGCTAGCTTCCCAGGTAGGATAGTTGGTGGAATACTTGTTGATATGTATGACACACGAAAGGTAGTGGCAGTAGCTTGGGCACTCCAGTTCGTAGGTGCCTTAATGTTCGTAACGATATATAACCCGATCGTTGGTATCATATATGCGGTGGTATTTGGCTTTGGCTTTGGTTTAGGTAACCCGGGAAGGCTTGCAATTCTTGGTGAGTTCTTTGGGAGAAAAGCCTATGGCTCCTTGCTAGGGACTCAACAATTCCTATCTTCGATTACTGGAATTATTGCTCCAGTATATGCAGGGTTTATGTTTGATCTATATGGAGCTGATGGTTATAGGATAGCGTTTCTAAGTCTGGCATTACCCGGAGCAATTTCGGTTTATTTATATTTATCAATGAAGGTACCGGTCATCGAAGATAAGCCGGTTGTTATATAAAGAAAAAAATCTAAATAAATAATTAATGTATGATAGAGCATATACAACTTTCGAGGCTGTGAATGAATAGATTACTGTATGTATTAGGTTTATCTTTACTCTTGCTATTCGGATGTACAAACAGTCCATCTGCTCAAGATTCGGGCACGTCTATGGACATGGCTTATGCAACAACTTCAAAATCTTTGCCAGAATCAATGTCGGGAAATAGTGGTCCCAGCACCAGCAGCAATTTAGAATCGAAAATACAGACAAACGGATCACTATCTATTGAGGTGAACAATTTGAGTTCATCAATTAAAAAAATTGAAGAACTCATAACAATATTCCAAGGCAGCATTATTAGTTCGAATTCTAGTAAATCAAATAAACCATATACCAATATTAATATCCGTATTCCTAGCTCATCATTTAATGAATTTTTGATAGCAGTAAAAGACGAAGCTTCGTCCGTTATATCAGAAAACATATATACAAAAGACGTAACAACGGAGTACATAGATGTTACTGCTAACCTAAATGTTATGAAGCAAACTGAACACCGATTCTTATCTTTGTTACTAGACACAAAAAAAGTTGAGGAAATTATACAAGTTGAAAAAGAGTTGATGAGAATTAGAGCAGATATTGATAGCCTTCAGGGTAGAAAATCTTACCTCGATAAAACAACAACGAATTCAGAATTAAATTTGAGTATATTGGAGAATACACCGACTTCCGGAAACGGTTGGAGTTTCAACCGATCACTGAATAATGCATTAAGTGGACTTATCTCATTTACTAAATATGCAGCTGACTTATTAATCAATATTGTCATCTTTTCGCCCGTAGTGATGGGTCTATTATTACTAATGTTCTTACCATATAAGTTCTATAAAAAACGAAAGCGTTAACCATTATATATTTAAATTAGAGGATCTAATCTGAATATAAAAATACTTGATTATAAGGAGGAATCATGAGCACTCAAAAACACGGCGGGCCCACTGACTATGAATGTAGTAAATGTAAAAACACGAATTTCCGCACCGAAGAATTGAGGATGACGGGTGCCGGATGGACACGTCTATTAAATATACAAAATAAACGTTTTACATCAGTTATTTGCTCTGAATGTGGATATACAGAATTCTACTCTTCAGGGAGATCTGGAGCGGGAATGAACATATTGGATCTCTTTACAGGATAAAAGGTAACATCAGCGTGATCAAGAATAGCTAATACACGATTACTAATTTACTCTCTGAAAGAGGTTATGATTTCATTAACTGCCTCATTCAGATCATGAGCGATTTGATATTTATCTTTATTACTACTATCAAGTTTTTCGTACTCATCTACTCCATGCCCAGTCATAACAAGAATCGATCTGATTTTTGCCCCTTCAGCAGTTTTCATATCTTTTATGGTATCTCCAACAAAGTAAGAGCTAGCTAAATCTAAGTTCATATTCTCTTGAGCCAATAAAGCCATATTTGGCAAAGGTTTTCGGCACAGGCACCCGTCATCCGGGTGGTGCGGACACATGTAGATAGCTGCTATTTCTCCGCCTTCATTTTTAACTCTTTTCATAATCGCTTTGTTTATTTTAATTGATTGGTCGACAGATATAATGCTCCTGCCAACAGCTGATTGATTAGTTATGACAATTACTGGAACACCCATATCGCAAATATTCTTGATAGCATCCAGCGATTTAGATATGAATTCGATATCGTGTTCGGTTCTAAGATAACTAGGCTGTTCTTCAACAATTACCCCATCGCGATCCAGGAAAAGCGCCTTTTGAGGCTTTTCATATTCAATTTGTTTCTCACCTTCAAAAATTACTATCGGGTGTAGTTCAGTTTTGCTCAATTTACATACCTCAAATCAAATATACTAAGCCACCACAAATGTTTTTTGATCACCTTTATCAAAGCAAACAACAAAACCACTCGGGGAATACCTTACTACGACAGAAGATCCTTCTTCCACGATTTCACTCATGCTTTGAATCAAATTTACAGTCTCTTTATTTAGTAATTCAAGAGTATAGTTATAGGTGTTGCCTTGGAAAATCCTCTTTTTCACAAATGCATTACCTTCCTCGGTTTTACTACTATTCTCAATCCTTAGTTGGTGTGGATAGACAACAAGCTTCATTGCACGACTCGTGTTTTTATCTATATCTAAATCTATTTCGGATATAAACGTTGTAATCTTACCTTGATCAATCTCGCAATTAAGTATATTAGCCTGACAGAAAAACTCTGCTGCAAATTGAGTTTTTGGATTTAAATACACTTCTTCGGGAATTCCTATTTGCTCAATTTGCCCGTCCTTCATAAGCGCAATCTGATCTCCCATTTCCAGCGCTTCTTGTTGATCATGAGTCACGAAAATAGCAGTCATATCATACAATTTCAATATAGATTTTACTTCAGTTCGAATCTCCTTTCTGATCTGGATATCCAAATTAGAAAAAGGCTCGTCTAAAAGTAGAATTGAAGGGTTAGTAGCTAGAGATCGCGCTAATGCAACTCTTTGCTGTTCTCCTCCAGAAAGTTCATGGGGCATATTGGTTTCTTTTGCTTTTAGCCCAACGAGCTCCAATAATGAACCTACAGTACTCTTTATTTGGTCTTTGTTAATAGCAAAACCAATATTTTGTTGTACATTTAAATGTGGGAATAATGCACCGTCTTGAAATATCATTCCTGTGTTTCTTTTTTGCACTGGGACATTATTATCTTGGTCCCACATGGGATTTCCATTGATCAAAAGTTCACCTTGGTCTGGATGATCAAACCCTGCAATTAATCTTAATAGAGTAGTTTTACCGCAACCGCTTGGGCCCACTATGGATAGAATCGAACCTTTTTCAACCTTTAGGTTGACATTATTTACAGCTTTAGTATTTCCAAATCTTTTTGAAATATTCTTTAATTCTATTTGTAATGTACCCATAACGATCTCTCATTTGTTAATTTATTTAAGCCAAATATAGGGATAATGGATATTACTATAATTACTACTCCTGATATTGCGGCTTCCAAGAAGAACGCCTCTTCTGAAGCATTCCATAACGCTGTAGCCAGTGTACCAAAATCTAGCGGACCTAATATAAGAGTGACTGGTAATTCTTTTATAGTTAATAGGAAAACTAAGGACATACCATAATAGATGCCTGGCGAGGTAATAGGCAGCAATATACGTCGAAAAGTCCCTATTTCTGATTCACCTAATATTTTAGCTGACTCCTCAATTCGTGGATTAAGAGTCAACAGCGAAGATTTGAATGCTCCTATTAACGCTGGCATAAACATAATGGTATATCCAAAAATTAGGAAAGGAATCGTTTGATATAGTATATTCGCGTAATTTGCACCAAAAAATACCAGGCTTAAGGCTATTACTATTCCTGGTATACCAAAACCAATATATGAAGTATTTTCCAATAAGACCGCAATTCTGCTCTTGTATTTAGCAGTTATTAAAGCAATGGAACTTCCAGCTCCAAATGCAGCTATCGCTGTAATAACTGAGACCATCACTGAATTAACCGACAGGCTCAATAAGTTCTTCGGGACCTGGTCGGTTACAACACCTTGGAAAGCGAGATACATGAGAAAGAATAGAGGTATGATTAAGCCTATTAGTAATATCGACCCCAAAACAATAGAGGCAGGTATTTGCCACTTATTCAACTTGAAGAGCGGCCTTGATGTTGATGCCCTTGCATTCGTTCGATAATAGTACCCATTTTTTCGCATTTTTGATTCAAAATACAATATTAATATAACTATTAATGCGAGGATCAATGATAAACCAGCTGCCAAAGTCCTATCAAAAGCTGCTTGATATTGTAGATATATTGACCAGGTAAAAGTTTGGTATCTTAATAATGATACTGCGCCGAAATCGCTTAAAGTATAGAGAATTACCAAGATTGAGCCAGATGTAATAGCTGGTCTCAACAATGGTAATTCTATTTTTAAAAAATACTTCCAGTAACTATATCCACTACTTTGAGCGATTTCTTGTAAGGCTGGATCAATATTCTCCATTGCTGACTTAAGTGTTAAGAAAATATATGGATAACATAGGAAAGTTAAAGTTAACCATGCTCCTTTAAATCCATAGATGTCAGGCAAATTTAAAATTCCAAAAGGTTCTAATGCTTTTTGCAGCATACCTTTTGGACCTAACACAATGATAATGATGAATGCGCCGACATAGCTAGGTACAACTAAGGGCATTGGGAGCATCCCAGACCAAATGGCTTTGAATTTTATGTCAGTCCTTGTAACTAGCCAACACGATAGTAAGGCTATAAGCATAGAGCTTGAACATACAGTCACGACTAGTAATGCAGTTTTAATAAAAATCAGTAGTACCTGTAATCTGAATAATATATAGATAAGATCAGATAACGATCCAAATGTTCTAATAAAAAGGTACCCTATTGGTAAAAGAGATAGAAAAACCACGAAAACTGCTGGTAGAAGTAGCATTCTTGGTATCTTGTTCGAAACATCCGCATTCATTTAAGTCTTTTCCTTAATATCAAAAGAGCCCCCCTACCTTGCGGGCCACTTATCTCTACCATAAGGAGTCATATCCTGTCTGCCTCAACTCTTTTTATAAGAGGGTATTCGTAAATTTAACTTGCAAAGTACTGCTGCACTGTAAGTGGCAAGAGGTATTTGGAAAACAGTATCGCATTCTGTTCCTTTTCTGTTTTAAGCAGGTCACCCCCACTATTTAGAGCTATGAATCCTTGTCCTTCAGTTAATAGGTGATAGTTTTGAACTTTAAACTCATCTCTTTTATCGGCTAAAAACCTGTTCAGATAGTATTAATAGCATGACCTCAAAATTAATTTTACCTGCACATTAATATTTAATTAGTATAACCTAATGAAATACTTTCGCAAGACAAATAACTCTCAGATCTATGGTATACAATTAAGTTTAGTAAGCTTCAGGGTAGTTCTAAATGAAAGCTATTCTGGAATTTATTGAAAAGAGGTAGAGGATATGGTAGGCGACTCAATCAGAGAAGATATCAATTTATCTCAAGCAATGGAAAATTATTTACTCACAATATTTCATTTAAATGAAGATGCCATTGAAGTTACGGTAACTAATCTAGCACATGGATTAAGGGAGATCCCTCTCGATGAGCATATTGGCACTTCAATGCCCTCTGTTACCGGCATGATCAATAGAATGAAAAAAGAAAATCTTATAAAAGATGATGACGGTAGGCCCATTGTGTTGACCGAGCTGGGAGAGTATTTTGCTTTAGACATGGTTAGACGCCATAGAGTCGCTGAAAGAATGGTCGTAGATTTATTAGGTGTTGATCTTGATCGAGCGCACATTGAAGCACACAAACTAGAACACGCTATATCTCCCGAGCTATTAGAGATCATCATTGAGAAACTTGATAACCCTAGAACAAGCCCATTTGGTGAAAACATTCCAGATAAAGGCGGGCAAAATTATAATGACGATGGAGTTGGAGTTATAGGGCTTGATGAATCTTCTGTTGGTAAGAACTATCAAATACGTAGCATCCCTGAAGAAGATCCTGAATTAATTAGGTTTTTTATGGATAATGGGATCTTGCCTCAAACACATGTGCGGATATTGGAATTGGCACAGCCAATCGGAGTAGTAACATTAGGAACTCCAGATGGATCTGCAACTGTTGGACTCCAAGTAGCTTCTAGAATCAAACTAACTATACTAAACAGTAATTAATCTAAACGAAATTTATAATGCAATCCTAAAATATTAGCTTTTTACCATTTAATGAAGGATAAAATTAAATCTCTTATAATCTAATCCGTAATATTAAGAACTAAGATGTAAAAGATTCCTATTCAGCCCTTGTTGCAAGCTTAATTGGATGATAATCTTAATATGTGAATTTTGAATTCAATATAACTTAAGTTGGGGGTAACCAAGAATGACAGAACAAGCGAGTTTAAATACAGTAAAAGTCAATGTGAATGGCAAAGATTATTCTGCCGATGTTCCTGCAAGAAGAACACTAGTAGATTTCCTACGTTATGATTTAGGCCTTACAGGGACTAAAGAAGCCTGTAGCGTTGGTGTGTGCGGGGTATGCACTGTTGAAGTGAACGGAGTCATAACTTCGTCATGTATAACACTAGCAATTCAAGTTGATGGTGCTAAATTAACAACTATAGAAGGCGTAGCAGATGGAGATACGCTCCATCCCTTACAAGATGCTTTTATGAACCATGGTGGTTTCCAATGTGGTATATGTACCCCAGGGCAAATAATGGCGTCAAGAGCACTCTTAGAACAGAACAGCGATCCCTCTGAAGATGAAATAAAAGATTGGATGATGGGTAATCTATGCAGATGCACAGGTTACTACGGAATTATCACCTCAATCCAGAAAGCAGGCGAAGTAATTCGCCTAGGAAAATAAGGATTTAAAATATGCGTGACTTTGAATTCCATGCACCAAAGAGTTTAACAGAAGTATATGGCCTATTAGAACAACACGGCGAAGATGCACGTGTTATATCTGGCGGAACTGGTCTTATCAATATGATGAAGCAAGACCTGATAGCGGTGGATCATTTAGTAAGCCTGCAAAATCTTCCTAACCTAAAAAGTATCGACCTGAAAAATGGAAGAATTGAGTTAGGAGGGCTAGTAACTCAACAAGAAGTAGCAACTTCAGATGTTGTAGCCAAAAATATTCCGCTACTAACAGAAACCTATAAAGAAGTTGCAACTGTAAGGGTTAGAAACGCAGCAACCGTTGGTGGTGGCGTCTCTCATGGTGACCCAGCTCAAGATCCTCCAACTGCCCTTTTGGTATTAAACGCAGATATTCATATTAGCTCATCAAAAGGTAGTCGAACGCAATCAGCACGAGATGGCTGGTTCATAGACTACTATGAAACTAATGTTCAACCAGGTGAAGTTGTAACCGGTGTGAGCATACCTGTCCCGAATAAGAATAGTAAATTCCAATACACAAAATTCTTACCTCGTACGGCGGATGATTATGCAACAGTTTCTGTTGCTGCACAAAGCCTAATGGAGGGCGACACAGTATCCGAAATCAGTTTATCCCTGGGAGCAGTAAACACTACTCCTATACTAGCAAGTGGCATCGCATCGATATTAGTAGGAAAGAAACCAACAGCAGCTTTGATCAAAGAAGCAGCTGAAACAGTCCGTAACGAAGTTGCACCAACACCAGATTTCAGAGGCTCTGCTGAGTATAAAACTGATATGGCAGTCGTGTTTACAAGAAGGACCTTAGCTAGTATTCTCGGAATCGGGTAACCAACCAATGAAACTAGAACAAGTAACAAATATTGCAGCACCAAGAGAAGCTGTTTGGGCACTGCTAATGGACATACCAAAAGCAGCATCATTGATCCCTGGAGTAAAAGACGTAGAGCTCGTAAAAGACCTTACGTATACAGGTACCCTTCAGGTGGGCGTAGGACCTATGAAGTTAAATCTTCAAGGAGAATTAACCGCATCGCCGAATGAAGAGGATTACACCTGGAGCCTTGAAGGAAATGCCCAAGATCGTAGACTTGGTGGAGGAATCAGAGTCATAGTTGAAGCAGAGGTCAAAGAAGAATCTGAGACCGAATGTGAACTGTATGTTTCAACTGATGTACAATTTATAGGTAGAATAGGTACATTAGGTCAGCCGTTGATTAGATCTAAATCAGCAGGAATGATGAAGGATTTCGTCAAGAATCTGGAAAAAGAAATAACCTAACAAAACCATTTGTTTTAAGTTATGACGATTATGGATAACATAAGAAATAACCCAGATGAAACTCATTTAATAACGCAAGAAATGCTTGACTGGGTCGGATCAAGAAGTCTTCCTTTGACCTCGCCAGACATTTCAGAAAGCGATATTCGACGAGCAGCAATAGCGATGTATTGGCCGGAAGTACCTCCAAGAATATATTGGGACTCAAATTACGCAATAGAGACTGTATGGAAAGGAATAGTGGCTCCTGCAGAAATGAATCCATTTTCCTGGATTGTTGGTCGAGCACATATAGGACCTCAACCAAATAGAATCAATTCCGACCAGAATACAATTGAAGAAAGTAGGCAATTACGCCCTCCCGGTGCGCCAAAGAATTACCTATTTGGCGGCTTAAAAAGTAGCTACTACTCATTAATGCGACCAGGAGATAAAATTACGTCAATCATAACTTCTACTGATGTATATGAAAAAAAAGGTTCTACCGGGCAGATGCTATTTTATTTAACTAATGAAATCTGGACTAACCAAAATAATAAAACAATAAAAGAAACTGTTACTACCAATATTCAGTGGGAATAAACAGGAATTATAATGGAACAACAAATCTACGGAGATGATATAGAAGTTGGAATCTCCATACCTTTATTCGAACGAAAAACAGATCTAATGAACTGGAATCGATGGGCTGCAACCTATGATGAATTTGTCCCTTATCACATGGATGATGAAGGTGCTAAAAGTAACGGCCAGAATTCTGTTATTGGACAAGGAAGAATACGTGTATCCTATCTACACACAATGCTAAGAAACTGGATCGGAGAACAAGGATTTATACTGGAAGTTGATGTTCAAATGAGAGGTATTAATTATAAAAATGATACCTTAACATGTAACGGAACGGTTACATCGAAGACTCCTACCGAAAATAATTCGTTTTTATTAGAGCTAGACATCTCTATCACCAACCAAAATGGCGTGGTGATAACACCAGGAACAGCAAGAGTCCGTATTCCTGCGAACCCGTGATGCAAACGGCCATAACCAAACTATAACTACCCATTTTTTCATAGTTATTATCAATACGATCATATTTATTTTTATTTTCGGAATAAAAAACAAAATTCGTTTATAATTAAACTAAATTGATCAATAAAAGGAGCAGAGTAATATGAGGTTAGGTGCGTTTGAATTAAAAGAGCCTCTACCAGAGCTACGAAGCCCACATATAATCACAATTTTACAACCATGGACTGATGTAGGGTCAGTAGGCACTCTTACCCTGACAACATTAGAAGAAGAGCTTGGGGCAAAGGAGCTGGGAAGATTAGCACGGCCTAGTTCCTATTATGACCTGACCCGCTATAGACCCATGCTTTTTCGGGAAGATGGTAAAAGAATTGTTGAACCACCAAATTCAATCATAAATTATGCTAAAGGGTCTAACGATATTGATTTCTTATTTTTGCATTTAATGGAGCCTCACAATAACGGAGAAGATTTTGTCGACTCTATAGTAGATCTAGCTAAAAAATTAGACATCCAACGATATTGCCAGATTGGAGCCATGTACGGATCGGCACCACACACTCGACCATTGGTAGTTAGTGGACAAGCAACAGAGTCAGCAATCCAAGACAAATTAAACGACTACGGTGTTAAACTGTCAACCTATGAAGGTCCAACGAGTATCTTAGCTTTGGCTACTCAAGAGCTAGAAAAAAATAATATTAATACTATGAGTATGATGGTTCAACTTCCTCCATATGCAAGACTCGAAGAAGATCATCGTGGGCAACAAAAAATACTCAGATTCTTTAACGCTATCTATGACTTAAATATAGATAGTTTAGGGACCATAGAAGAAGAAGGCACGCGCCAATATGAAGAGATCGATCGAATGGCAAAACTAGACCCTCGAGTACAATCGTTAGTAACCCAACTAGAAGAAGCTTACGACGCTGAAAGAGGTAATCAATCAATAGAGTTGGAAGCAAATGATGATGCAACTAGTTCTGGGCCATCTTTATCACCGAATGTCGAAGATTTCCTACGTGAATTAGAAAAAGATTCAGACTAATAAGTAAAAGCTAATTAAAACGACCCTTGTGAACTTAATATTAGTTTACAAGGGTCGTTTTAATTTCGAAAACTACCTACCTTGGAAATCAGGTTTTCGTTTTTCAACAAAAGCCTTAGGGCCTTCCGCGGTATCATGTGGAGAAAGTTGCCTTAATCTACTACTGTTAAGAGACTGAATTTGTAACGCCTCACGTGTAGATAAATGCAATGTACGTGCTATGTGCTCTTTAGCAACCCGTGTTGCGATAGGTGAACACTCTCGCACAATTTCATCAGCCATATCTAAAGCTGTTTTCATCAACTCTGGTTGTGGAACTACTTGGCTCACCAGACCCATTCGATAACAATCTGGTGCCTTATAGCGCCTGCCTGTAATTATTAATTCCATTGCTAAGCCAATTGGTATGGAACGTGACATTCTTGTCGTACCACTAATAGACAATAGACCTCTTCTTGGTTCCAATAATCCCATTTCAGCATTTTCTGACATTATACGGATATCTGCCCATAATGCCATTTCTGAACCTCCGCCAAATGCGTATCCATTAATGGCAGCAATTACAGGCTTAAAAACCTCAATACTTGGATATGCATGCAATCCTTCATCAGGCACTTGAGGCGGAGGAGGTGGCTCTTCTCCAGAAGAATCTCTCTGAGATTGAGCTCTCAAATCTAAACCAGTCGAAAAAGATCTTTCGCCTGCTCCAGTTAAAACTAACACCCATGCATCATCATCGTCTCTAAATTCTTTAACATAGTCCATCATGGCTTGGTTGCCATCAGGTGTTAACGAATTCAAAGTTTCAGGTCGATTCATTGTAATAAGGCGCACGTGATCCGACGGCGTCTCATACTTTATTTCATCGCTCATAATCCATATCCCCTCTCAATAATATATTCTTTAGTGATAATATAATTTCGATTATATCCCACGCAGTTCACTATAGCATGACCGTGAGATAAATGGTTAGAAAAATTAAGTCAGTCGATCACAATGATGACAGGGATTTAAGTATGTGGCGACCCGTACGGGATTCGAACCCGTGATCTCTGCCGTGACAGGGCAGTATGTTAAGCCGCTACACCAACGGGCCATAAGAGAAATGCTACGAACACGTAGATACTATGTCAAGAGATACTAATTAATTCTTAATAAATATGTCATATAAAACTAGTTACTAGACGTGCTCAACAAGATAATACCATTTTTGAGCCGGTCAATAACCATTTTCTTCCCCATAATTTCAATAGTGGAAAACAATGGAGGTGCTGCAGTACGACCAGTTATAACCACTCTCAAGGCACCAAATAAACGGCGATTAGTGGTCGATAAATCCTGAACTAAATTACGTAAAATTTGCTCTAGCGAATCATGTGTCCAATCTTCAGTATGGGATAGAGTTTCTTTTACACTTTCTAGCCAGGCAATAACTTCTTGCCGATCCTTAGGTAAGGGTATTTGATTCAGATCATCAGTATCACTTATAATTTTTTTAACTTCTTTATCGCCCATTCCAGACCATATTAAAATAGGAGAATAATTAATATCCTGCTCAAAGAAAAATCTTGTAAGATCTGGAATTTCTTGTATGGTCCTTGCTCGATCTTGAACTAACGCACATACTTTAACGACATAAGCCCAATCGAGAGGGTGATTTACTTCAGCAGATAGTTTTTCTTCTAAAAGACTGCTCGCCTTTTCTGCTAAAGAATCTGCAGAGAGCTCTCTTATATAAACTCCATTAAGCCAAGATAATTTATCCATATCAAAAACGGATGGAGATACACCTATTCTATCTAAGGAGAAACTATCAATTATAGTCTTTAATTCCATTTTCGTCGTTTTATCATCAAGTGACCATCCCAATAAAACCAAAAAATTTAACATCGCTTCAGGCAAGTATCCATCTTCTTTGAATTGCATCAATGAAACAGATCCGTGTCTTTTTGACAGTTTCGAACGATCAGTCCCTAAAATTAAAGGTAAGTGAGCAAATTGAGGCGGATCCCATCCAAAAGCATCGTACAGAAGAATATGTTTGGGTGTAGAAGGCAACCACTCATCTGCACGTAATACATGGCTAATCTTCATATGATTATCATCCACCACGCTAGCTAAATGATATGTTGGATAGCCATCAGATTTTAGTATTATGAAATCATCTATTAGTCTATTCTCCCAAGTAACCTTGCCACGTATAACATCAGTAACATACGTTTTATCTACTAAAGGGACTTTGAATCGAATAACCGGGGTAATATTACTATTTTCAGCCTGTTTCTTTTCTTCTAAGCTAAGATTTCTACAACGACCATCATAACCTGTTGGACGATTTTGTTTTCTCTGAGATTCTCGCAAAACATTCAGACGGTCTGAGGAACAATAACAATAATAAGCATGATCTGATTCAATTAATAATTTGCTAGCCTCTTTGTACAAAGTTACACGCTCTGATTGGACATAAGGGCCATACTCACCTTCAGTTCCTGGGCCTTCATCCCAGTCAATACCAAGCCATTTAAGAGATTGCATGATATTATCCACTGACCCTTCAGTTTCCCTCTCTCTATCAGTATCTTCTATACGTAAAATAAAAACGCCTTTTGATTTACGTGCAAAAAGCCAATTGAACAACGCGCTCCGAATATTACCAACATGTGGATCACCTGTCGGGCTTGGGGCAAATCGGACTCTAACAGAATCGGGCATTAAAATCTCCTCACCATTACTATCCAAAGTATACTAGTCAACATATTTTAATATGCGATTATATTCATCCAAATCAAGGTTATTTTTCAAGAACTCTGTAAACTCATCAGGAAAATCACTAGATATATCTAGCTTTTCTTCAAAAATCGGATGATCAATACTTACAGATTTAGAATGCAAGAACAATCGATTGAAACCATCATTATGGCCTCTACCATATATTATATCACCCACGACAGGATGGCCCACCGAAGAAAAATGTACACGGATCTGGTGAGATCTACCGGTCAAAGGATGTATTTTCGCAAATGTAAAATTATCAATATGTCCTAGTACTTCATATTCAGTAACAGCATCTTTACCGTTACTCACAATCGCCATCCGTTGCCGATGACTAGGATTCCTAGAAATTGGGGCTTCAATCGTTCCTCTCACAGGAGTTAGGCGACCTCTTAAAACTGCAAAATAGGTTTTGGTTACTTTTCTATCATGAAACTGTTTAGATAAATTTATATGAGCATCCACTGATTTAGATAAAATCATTACACCGGAAGTATCTTTATCCAGACGATGTACTATTCCAGGCCGATCAATTCCTCCAATAGTAGGTAGATCATAACCCATTGCCAATATCCCATTTACCAAAGTACCTGTTTCGTTTCCTTTACCTGGGTGTACTGTAAGTCCTGCAGGTTTATTCACTGCAAGTAGATGATTATCCTCAAACAAAATCTCCAAATCCATCGGTGCTGGTCTGAGAGGTTGCACAGGTTCTTCCATTACTTCAAATAAAACGTGTATTTCATCTTTTATCAATAAAATATATCCTGGTTTTTTAGGTTCGCGCCCATTAACTAAAACACGATTACCTTTTATCATTTTCAGGATAGATGATCGCGAAACTTGATCTAAGACTGATACTAAAAATAGATCAAGCCTCTTCCCGGATTCTTCATCTCCAATAACAAACATTTCTTTCCGGTCTAAATCATTTTTCAATCGACATCATCTCCCGTCCTAGTAGATTCAGCATTTCTACCAACCTCCAAAAACCAGTGACAGCTCAGCAAAAAAAGTCCTGCTGATAATGAACTGTCTGCAATATTAAAAGCTGGAAAATGAATACTCTCATATAGCCTAACATCAATAAAATCTACCACTGCACCTCGAAAAATTCGATCCGCTAAATTTCCAAATGCGCCACCTAAGAGCAGAGCAAGGGCTACTTGAAGGAAAGAATTATTTAATGCATAAATATAGTAAGACCAGATTATCCCAACCACTCCAATTAAACTTACTATGATAAGAATTGAGTTCATACCTTGAAAAAGGCCAAACGCACTTCCAGAATTTACTACATATGTTAATCGTAAAATACCTTCTTCTGGAAATGAACTAAAAAGACTCATTGATCTTATAATCAAGCTTTTTGTTAATTGGTCGATAACTAATACTAGAAAAGTCACCATACTAAATAGCAAAGTTGGTTTTCTTAAATTCATATTCAATATTATTTGTGGAATAGACATGGTATCCAGTCTAAAGATTCGTATCACCCATAGCAAGTGGACAATATTTATCATCATTGCCAAGTTCTTGATAGACCAAATCGTATTTGAGCTTCACTTCACTATTTCTGTTGATTCTTGTATTAAAAAATTTAGAATAGCTAATGCTCCGAATTTATCTATAAATTCATTATTATTACCGCATTTAGGAGAAAATACACATGAAGGGCAGCCGCTCAAACATAAACAATTGGACAGCAGTTCATTTGTTGCAATCAATAAATCGTGTGCAATCTGGTAAGCATGTTTACTAATCCCAACCCCTCCAGCATGTCCGTCATAAATAAAAATAGTTGGAACTCCTGTATCAGGATGAATCAAAGTCGAAATACCCCCTATATCAGCACGGTCACAAGAGGCAAATAACGGAAGAAGGCCTATCATCGCATGCTCTAATGCATGTAGTGCTGAACCAATATGAACATCTTTTCCTAATATACTATCAAGTGTTTCCAAGTTGAAAGTCCACCAAATTGCCTCTGTATTAAAATCCATAACAGGTAGATCTAAATTCTCAACTCCAATAACTTGATGTGAATCACTTTGCATTTTCCTATAGCCAATTGCAGAGCGTTTCACATTAACAAATCCAAAAGAGACTGCTCTATTCCCTTCATCCATGGTTTCCATCTCTCCTAATATTTTCAATTCAGTGTCATGCATTGATTGTGTATAATACGGAAGTTCAGTCTCCGAGATATAAATCAACAAATTGTCATAATCAATTCTTTGTACAAGGAATTCCTCTCCTCTATGAAGATATACTGCCCCGGGATAAGCAGAATTCAGAATGTCATCCAACCCAATCATTTCTAAGACACGCCCTGATGTTTCTTCTAACATTGTAAATTGTCCCCCACCGGTGGATCTAAGGTGCACACCTTCAGACGGATATCCAACTATTGGGCTTAAATGCCAATACATTCTCCCTGCGCGATTACGCTGTAAGAGTTTTTTATCAGTAACTAGTTGGTCAACTAGATCCTGGAATATTAACTCACCAAATATAGCTCTATCTTTCTCTAAAAGAGGGGATTCATACGCTGCACAAAGTAAATGGCTAGCAAGTATATTAAGGTTATCAGGTGCAATTAGTGCAAATTCCATCCCTCTACGAAACAAGATCTCAGGGTGTGCTGCTATATATTGTTCAAGAGGATTATTAAATAAAATTAAAATAGACAATCCAAATCTACCATTGCGGCCTGCTCGACTTGCTTGCTGCATAGTGGAATTTAGTGATCCCGGATAACCAATAAGTATTGTTGCATCTAAATCTGAAAAGTTAACCCCCAGCTCTAATGCATTGGTGGAAACAAGGCCATTTAAGTTACCTGAGGAAAATGCCTTTTCAATTTCCTCACGCTCTTCTTTCAAATAACCTCCCCTGTACGATCCGATTTTAGACAAGTCAAATTCGTCACGAGATTCCAGAATAAGCCTGCAATACCGATATAATAATTCGACTGCCTGCCTAGACCTTACAAAAGCTAATGTTTTATAGTCGCTATCTACAAGCTCAGAAAATACCTCTGCGCCTTCTGTTAGTGCACTCTTTCTAGTTCCAAATTCGATATCAACAAGAGGTGGATTCCACAGGGCAAAATCTCTACCTCCTGATGATGGTAGATCATTATTAAAAACTTCCATATCCAATCCAACTAACGCTTCTCCATGTTGTTTTGAATTACCCAATGTTGCAGAAGTCAAAATAAACTGCGGGGATACTCCATAGATAGAACAAATACGCCTTAATCTACGCAAAAGTAAAGCAATATTGGACCCAAATACACCACGATAATAGTGAGCTTCATCCACCACAATATATTTAAGTTTTCGAAAATAACGTTCCCATTGATTATGGTTAGGTAGGATAGAAATATGTAACATTTCGGGGTTTGTAATCAAAATATTGGTGGAGCGTCTTAATTCTCGTCTCTCTTCAAATGGAGTATCTCCATCATAACGAGCTATCTCGGGTCTTCGAGGTAAAGATTTGGTAATTTGCTCTAAAGATCTTAATTGATCTTGAGCCAAAGATTTAGTGGGAAATAAGTATAGAGCTGTAGACTGATTATCATCCAAGAATGTGTTTAAAACAGGTATATTATATATAGAGCTTTTACCTGTAGAGGGACCAGAGGTCACTATTACATTATGATTATCCATAACACTATCTATCGCTTTCGCTTGGTGTTCATAAAATCTTCTAATACCATTAATCTGTAAAGCGAGTGTGAGGATACCATGTAAACTATGCTTTAGAGGACTGAATTTTTCTAGCCTCGGGGACGAATGTTCAATATGAGTAATTTGACCTTGATAGCCTGGTAACTCAGTTAAATATGATAAGAAATCATTACTTTCCACTATGTATCTTTCTGTAATCCAATAAGATTACCCTACAAGTAAATTTCGACATCTGGAGTATTTGATCTTATTTGTATACTAGAGCCTAGCATTATTAGAATGCTATAGCCCCGGCATTCTATATTGTTTTAACAAAACATTACCACACACATAAACACAGCAGGAAATTTATTGAAACACTAATAAGTTGTTAATATTGTGTTAATCATTAGATTAATTAGCTATGTTTTAATTATATAGGAACAATTATTAATAAAAGGAGGTGAATAATTACTATATGGAAACTCAATATATAGGAGAGCCAGAAACTTTCAGAGTATTATCATTTAGCGAGCAATTGTTAAATGAAATTACTCCAGTTAGGCTTAATCCTGAAAACTTAAGAGAGCAATGGATAATCCGAAACCCTAATATCATTACAGTTTCGTAAAGTCTAATCTCACTTCAACGGATATAGAACCGGAGGAATAATGGATAAAACCTACAAACCCAAAGGAACATACCCTAAAGGAGTAAAAAGAAGAAGGTAAGTGAGAACCGCTCCTTCTTCTTTTTTTATCTAAAATCTAGCCTAAAGTAGATAAATCAATACTGGCCATTAACACCAACAAAAGGGTTATTTTTCTGTTCTTGATCAATTGTTGTCGTTTCATTATGGCCAGGTAGCACAATCGTGTCAGAATCCAAAGAAAATAGTTTTCCCTTGATAGATTCGACAATATCACTCAGTGAACCTCCAGGAAAATCGAACCGGCCTATAGAGCCTTGAAATAAAGTATCTCCTGTTAATACCGCATTTTCAAAAATAAAACATGTGCTCCCTGGAGTATGCCCCGGTGTAGAAATAATAGAAATTCTCTGATCCCCTAAATTTAAACTTAGATCATCCACCAAATCAACAGTAGGACTAGGCGATGGCTTAGGATTAGCTCCCATCCATCCGCCATTACTTTCCAACTGATTCAACAATTCCATATCTGAAAAATGAATACCTAAAACACCATCATGTTCTTTAGCAAAAAATGCATTGTTAAATATATGATCAGCATGCCCGTGTGTATTCAATACATATTTCAATTGAAGTTGTTTTTCAATTATCCAATCATATACAACTTCGGACCCCATACCAGGGTCTACCACTGCAACTTCCTGAGAAGTAGAATCATATAAAGCATATGAATTATTAGCCATAGGACCTACAACAAATCTTTGAATCGGCATATGTTACCCTTGCACTCTCATTACTATACAATACGTACGTACTTCAATATTAAGCCATATTATATAACAAAATTAACTATCTAACTGATGGGAACATAATGGTAAGGGAAATACCTGATGTAGTAATCCAAAGGCTACCTCAATATTTGAGAGCAGTACGTTCGCTAAAGGACAAAGGTGCCAGCTTAGTAAATTCTAAAGAGCTTGGTATAGAATCAGATGTCACACCAGCACAGCTACGAAAAGATCTCAGCTATTTTGGGAAATTTGGAAAACAAGGCAATGGATATCGAGTAGAAACCTTGCTAAAAGATCTCATCCGCATACTTGGGTTAGATCATTCTTGGCCAGTCATTCTAATCGGGGTAGGCAGATTAGGTAATGCAATTCTAACTTACCCAGATTTTACCCCCGAAGGGTTCCATGTTCAAAGTGCTTTTGACAGTGATCCTAAAATCATTGGAACAGAAGTATCAAATATAACGATTAAACCAGTAAGTTCTATGGAGCAATATATAATTGAAAACAAAATTGAAATCGCCATCTTAGCTGTCCCTGGAGAAAGCGCCCAAGATCTAATAGACTCCCTGGTTGAATCGGGTGTTAGAGGAATCTTAAACTATGCTCCAATCACTCCAAAAGTCCCTAACCATATACAAATTCAAACCATCGACCCCGTACATGCCCTTCAATCGATGACCTTTTATCTAGCAGAAAACAGGATCCATCAATAATGGATTAACAATTAATACAATGATTGGAGAAAAAATGTTCGAAAAGAAAACTTCCTTCTTATTCTATTTAAGTTACTTATCTGTTTTCGTTCTCCTACTTACTATATCTGTCTTATCTATTACGATGGCATTAGCAGGGCCAGATAACAGCATACTGTATCTAGCATGGTTTTCAGTTCCTTCACCTTTGATATTAGTTTTCTTCATACAAATACAAAATTTACCACGTATAGCTAAATTATTATCACTTTTATACATCTCTATGAGTCTCATTATAGTAATCATTCTTCTCCTAGGTGTAGCTTGGAATGGATCAGAAACAGCTTTACACCCCGAATTATGTGATGGAATGGAAGAACTTTCCGAATTTCCTCATTTAGAAAAGAATATCGAAGCAATCACATTTAATGCCGAAGATGGTACCAAGCTTGACGGCTGGGTTGCATTTGGGGCTTCACATAAGTCTGTTATTTTATTGCATGGTTATAGATGCGATAAAAGATCCATGCTTAGAGAAGCCAACATGCTTTACAGCTCAGAGATAACAGTACTACTCTTCGATTTTCGACATAGCGGAAACAGTTCCGGTGATTTCGTTAGCTTTGGATACTATGAAAAACAAGATGTGGCCGCAGCCATTGATAAACTAAACACACTAGCAAGTCAGAAAAATATACAAACCTATTCCTCTGAACATATTGGTCTCTTTGGAGTTTCAAATGGAGGGGCAACAGCTATATTATTCGCAGCAGAAAACTCAAATCAGATTAAATCACTCGTAGTAGATTCATCTTTTAAAAGTCTGGATAGCGCAGTTTCACAAAGCTTCACCCATTTTGTGGGACTTCCTTCATTTCCATTCGCACCTATAACAGTTTGGATTACAGAGCTTAAAACAGGCATTAGTAGAAAACAAATCATACCCGAAGAGTCAGTAAAACAAATCACCGACACTCCTATTTTCATAATCCATGGATTAGCAGATGAAACAATATCACCTGAAGATAGTAAGTCGATATTCTCAAAAGCCAATGATCCAAAACAAATATGGCTTGTCCCTAAAGCAACTCATGGTGAGACATATAATGTAGCTACTAGTGAATATGAAAAGAGAATTCTAGATTTCTTCCATGGCACTCTTAACTAAACACAATTTAAATTAAAAGCTCTATTACGAATTACTAATCTTATCTAGTTAGGTTTGGGCATTAACAGAGATGCCTACCAATTTATATTCGTGTCATATCTAGCAATAGTTAACCGATCGGCTTAGGCTAAGTCAGATTGTTAGGACTCTTAAGCTTCTTCGGCTGAATCAACAATTACTGTAACTTTATCTTGGGATATTTGTGCGAAGCCACCACTGGTCACAAAAACAGTTTCCTGGCCATTGAATTTAGCTACAATGGATCCCGGATTTAACACACTAACAATCGGGGCATGCATCGGTAAAATACCTAACTGTCCGTCAGCCCCGGGTAATAAGACTGTATCAACTTCAGCATCAAATGCCGTCTTATTCAAAGCAACTATTTGTAAGTGTGTAGACATAATTTACTCTTCAGCCTCTAGTTCTTTTGCTTTCTCAACGGCTTCTTCAATTGTGCCTACCATATAAAACGCTTGCTCTGGAAGAGAATCATGTTGGCCATCCAGAATTTCTTTAAACCCTCTAACTGTTTCGGCAATCGGCACATATTTACCAGGTGTTCCCGTAAATGTTTCAGCAACGAACATTGGCTGTGACAAAAACCTCTGAATCTTCCGCGCTCTTGCTACGGTTAGTTGATCATCTTCGGATAATTCCTCTAGTCCTAGAATTGCTATTATATCTTGCAATTCCTTATACCTCTGAAGAACACCTTGAACTCCTCGAGCCACTTGGTAATGCTCTTCACCTATGACATTTGGATCAAGAATACGACTAGTAGAAGTTAAAGGATCAACAGCTGGATACAACCCTTGTTCAGCGATAGATCGTTCCAACGCAATAACAGCATCTAAATGCCCGAAGGTTGTAGCAACACCTGGGTCTGTATAATCATCTGCTGGCACATAAATAGCCTGAACGGAAGTTACTGACCCTTTCTTAGTCGATGTTATACGCTCCTGTAAAGCGCCCATCTCTGTTGACAAGGTAGGCTGATATCCGACAGCAGAAGGCATCCTGCCAAGCAGCGCTGAAACTTCCATTCCTGCTAATATATATCGGTATATATTATCAATAAAAATAAGAACATCCTGTCCTTCTACATCACGAAAATATTCTGCCATGGTTAAACCAGTCAAAGCAATACGTGCTCTTACCCCTGGTGGTTCATTCATCTGGCCAAATACCAGGGCTGTTTTATCAATCACACCTGATTCTTTCATTTCATTCCAAAGATCGTTACCTTCACGAGAACGCTCTCCAACACCTGCAAAAACAGAAAATCCCCCGTGCTCTGTAGCAATATTTCTAATTAATTCTAGAATAACAACAGTTTTACCTACTCCAGCTCCGCCATACGCTCCAATTTTTCCTCCCCTAGTAAATGGGGTAACTAAATCAATAACTTTAATACCAGTCTCCAGCATCTGTGTGCTAGTCTCTTGCTGGTCAAAAGGAGGAGGGTCACGATGAATCGGCCAGTGTTCTTCTGCTTCTACTTCACCTTCATTATCAAGAGGTTCTCCAAGAACATTAAAAAGTCTTCCCAACGATGCACGGCCCACAGGAACAGAAATTGGGCTACCTGAATCCGTTACTTCTATACCTCGCTGTAATCCTTCTGTCGGACCCATAGCTAAACAACGAACCCAATTATTCCCAACATGCTGTTCAACTTCGAGAACTAAAGATGACCCATCATCTTTAGTAATATTTAAAGCATTATAAACCTGTGGAAGTGAATCACTATCAAATTCCACGTCAACTACTGTACCAATAATTTGTACTACACGCCCGTTCGCCATTATGGTCTCCTTAAAATTTATATTGTTATCATTCCTGCCAGGGGTAAATTCTTTACAGCTGCAGCGAAATCGATTTCGGTTAATCTCTCTACTACCTGATCAGCGTTATCCAAGATCATATTTGGTGCTAAGCTATTTTTTAATCCTATAGTATATATCCCTGCTCTCTTAGACGACTCTACTCCTGGGTATGAATCCTCTATTGCTATGCTTAAATCTCTGCTCAAATTACCTTTAACAGCAGCTAATTTATACATATCTGGTGCGGGTTTAGGATCAATCACATCGTCTGCTGTCACTACAGCTCTAAAATAATCGCCAAGGCCTACCAACTTTAACTTCATATTGGTCCATTGTTGGGTCGAAGAGGTAACTAAAACACTAGGTATATCTAGTTCGCGCAAATTATGAAGTATTATTTCAGCATCATCCCTAAGAATTAATTCTTGCTCCAATCTAGTTACTAGTTTTTGGGTATATAGAAACCTGCAATCATTTATTATATCTCCAATGTTATAAAGGTTAGAAATATAATCCCAAGTATAATCAATTGAATGGCCAATTACCGATGCGTACTGTTCTTCACGTAATGGACCTTTACCGATCTCTTCTAACACGTCGTTAAAGGTCCTGTAATATATGTTTTCTGTATCTATAAGAACTCCGTCAAAGTCAAAGAAAACCCCAGCTTCTGCAGAAACTTCTCTCATTTGGAGCCTCCAAAAACAAGTGTACTACTCTTTTTTTGGGGATCGCTCTGGAACTGGCTTAATTCAATATCAGATATTTTATCTACCACTAAATCTGCATCATTAAATTCTTCATCCTCTGTCCATTTTGTCCTTACAGCAACAGTAAATAACCCTGCATTTTTTGCTGCACTTAAGCCTACTAAAGAATCCTCAATTGCTAAACAGTTTTCTGGATTCAACTGTAATTTCTTTGCTGCCAAAATATATATTTCAGGGCTTGGTTTTGCATTAGAAACATCATCACGAGTAATAATTACATCAAATAAATCTTTAACACCTAATAAATTCAAACGAATATCTGCCCTATCTCTATCTGCCGATGTGGCAAGTCCAAGAGGTATTGATCTTTCCTTGACTTGTTCCAAAAATCTGACTGCCCCTGGAATAGGTTTTAAGTTACTCTCAAATAAATCTCGGGCGAGGAAATCAACTCGGCGTGTATATTCATCTCGAGAGAGATTAAGCCCTCTGAGTTCATTAAGTTTTTTCCAAATACTATCATTATCCAATCCGACCACTAATTTAGACTCTTGAAAAGTCAGTTCAGCCATCTTTTCTTCGACTAAAAGATGATTAATTGCATTAATAAATAGTGTCTCTGTATCCGTTAAAACTCCATCTAAATCTGAAACTATTCCAAATAATATTGGAGGAATCTGTTTGTGCTTATTTTCAATCATCATCATAACAAATACTATTTATTCTCCAACGCTGCTACACCACCAACTAAATCTAATAATTCAGATGTGATTGTCTCTTGACGGGCTTTATTATATTTTAAATTAAGATCTTCCATCATTTCTCCTGCTGCATCGGTTGCTGACCTCATTGCGACCATACGCGCAGATTGCTCTGATGCTGCATTCTCCAAAGCCGCTTGGTAAACTTGCATCTCAATATATCGGGGCAACAAACTACCAAGAACACTATTTACATCAGGCTCATATTCATAGTTATAAGTTCGCCCAGAATTATTCTTAGCTGTAAGAAATTGATCCGGAGCAATAGGAAGCAATTGTTTCACAACAGGTTTTTGTACTCCCGTATTAACAAATTGTGCATATACCAAATAAACTTTATCCGTATCTTTATTCAAGTAATCTTCAATAAATCTTGAAGATAACGGAACTAAATCTTCAGGTGAAGGAAAGTCACCCAAATCAGAATACTCTCCTAAAATCGGCACATTCCGTCTGGAAATAAAGTCTTTTCCTTTTTTGCCTGCGCTAATAAAAGATCCTTCTCCATCTTGGGATTGATAGAACTCATACGCCGCTTTATTCAAGTTAGAATTTAACCCGCCGCATAATCCTCTGTTTGGCGTAAAATGAACAACCGTAAAATTACCTTGCTCACGTTCTTCTAAAAAAGGATGTAGATCTTCCAACGACTCTGAATTAGATTGAGTTAAATCAGCTAACACTTCAATAAGTTTCTCGGAGTATGGGCGTGCTTCTATAACACGTTGCTGTGCTCGCCTCATTTTCGCTCCTGCAATCAATTCCATCGCACTAGTAATACGAGCTGTATTAGTGACACTTCTAATCTGTTGTCTTATTTGACGCGTATTTGGCACTGCTCAATTCCCCCTTTCTTGAATCACACCGCTTTAATTTTAGAAGGTCCCATTTTGCTTAAATTCATTAATAGCTTTAGTTAAATTCTCAGATGTAGTATCACTTATATCAGCTTCTTCACGAATTGATTCTGCTATTTCAGGATAGTTACTATCCATAAATGCATACAAAGCTTGCTCAAAATCCCCAACCTTCTCAACCGGTATATCATCCATGAGACCTTGGCTTCCAGCAAATAGTGCTATAGTCTCTTTCTCAAAAGGAATTGGGACATACTGACCTTGCTTTAATAATTCAGATAAACGTTCTCCTCGTTCAAGTTGTCGACGAGTAGAAGCATCTAAATCATCACTACCAAATTGTGCGAAAGCTTGAAGATTCCTAAATTGGGCTAAATCCAGGCGTAAAGTACCCGCAACTTTTCTCATAGCTCTGGTTTGTGCTGCACTTCCCACACGTGAAACAGATAATCCCGCATTCACTGCCGGGCGCGTACCTGCATTAAAAAGATCTGTCTCTAAGTAAATCTGACCATCTGTGATCGAAATTACATTTGTAGGTATATATGCTGAAACATCTCCTGCTTGAGTTTCTATAATTGGCAAAGCTGTAAGAGTGCCTCCTCCTAATTCTTCGGACAAGCTTGCTGCTCTTTCAAGTAATCTGCTATGCAAATAAAACACGTCCCCAGGATATGCTTCTCGCCCTGGTGGCCGGCGAAGTAAAAGTGATAACTGTCTATATGCCCATGCATGCTTCGTAAGATCGTCATACACAATTAATGCATCTTTACCTTGTTCCATGAATTCTTCACCTATCGCACATCCTGTGTAAACAGATAAATATTGCATTGCAGCTGGATCAGAAGCGTTAGCAGCTACTACGACTGTATGCTCCATAGCCCCGGCTGCTTCCAACATTCCTACGGTTTGAGCTACTTTTGATGCCTTTTGTCCAATAGCAACATATATACAAATAAGATCTCCGCCTTTTTGATTAATAATTGTATCCAAAGCTATAGCTGATTTACCCGTAGACCTATCTCCAATAATGAGTTCTCGCTGCCCACGTCCAATAGGAACCATCGAATCAACCGCTTTTATACCCGTCTGAACAGGTCTATTAACAGCACTTCTAGATGCCACATCGGGTGCAAGTTTCTCAATATCACGCATACTCGTTGTCTGGATTGGGCCTTTCCCATCAATAGGCGAGCCAAGCGCATCTACAACACGACCAAGCATGGCTTCTCCAACAGGCGTTTGTGCAATCTTGCCAGTTGTCTTAACCTCGGTACCCTCTTGAATCCCCTTATCAGAACCCATTATTACTACACCAACTGATTCTTCTTCAAGGTTCAATGCCATACCTATTGCGCCTGTTGAAAATTCAACTAGTTCACCATAACGACAACCTGAAAGACCATGGATATTAGCTATTCCATCACCAAATTGAATAACGGTACCCACATCTACAGCTTGTACTGCCGAACCAAATTCTTCGATCTGTTTCCTAATTATCGATGCAATATCTTGGCCACCAACAGCCATACTAATACCCTTCTTTCATCTATATTATTTTTTCTTATGAAGAAGAAGATTAACCATTTAACCAACCTCTTAAGTTTTGTAACTTCGCTTTTGTGCTGCCGTCTATAACTTTATCCCCAATTCGCGCTACGATACCACCAATAATACTCGGATCCACGACACTAGACATTCTCAATTTAGCACCTGTTTGCCTTGTCAGGGATTTTTCAATCTCATTATACAAATCCTTCTTAAGAGGAATCGCTGAAGTAAGAACTGCTGATACAGTTCCATCTTCATCATCCACCATTTCTTGAAAAGATTCGTATATTTGTCCAGCCAGGGATATTCTTCCTTTACTCACAAGGAGGTTGGCTAAATTTAGAGCCAGTGGATTCAACCCTTCAAGATGTTGAGCTAAAAACGCATCCTTCTGTTCAAAAGATAATTTGGGTGATTTTAAAAATTCTTGTACTTCTATTATCGAACAAATTTCCGTTAACCTTCCCAAATCATTAAGCCAAGTATCTGCAGTCTTATCTCCTTGGGCAATTGCAAAAATCGCTTGAGCATATCTACGTGCTGATCCATTCGAAGGCATCTCTATTTAGTCCCTGTTTCATGTGATTCAGTTTCACGTAAAACCTCTTCTACTAAGCTTCGATGCTTCTTGTCGTCTAGAGAACTACTAATCACTTTTTCAGCCGCAACAATAGCCAAGTCGGCAAATTCTTTACGAACTTTATCAATAGCCTCATCTCGTTCTCTTTGAATATCAGATCTCGCACGATCTATTAGAGCCTCTGCCTCAATTCTAGCTTCAGCCTTAGAATCATCTCCGATTTTTTTACTAAGCTCTTGAGCTTGCTGCACAATAATTTGAGCTCTATCGCGAGACTCCGCTAATGCTTTTTGAACCTCTTCTCCACTCTTCGCAGATTCTTCTCTAGCTTTTTCCGCTTGATCTAAAGATTCTTTGATTTTTTCAGCACGTTGATCTAATACCTTTATCACTGGTTTATAAAGAAAAACAGTCAAAAGAAATAAGAAGACACCAAAATTAATAAACTGACTTATTAACCCTGGTATGTTAATTCCAATAGCTTCCATAATTACTCCTAACTGAATATATTCTTTAGAGCATTTTAATAATTACAAAAATTTGCCCTGAGCAAGACTAATCTTATTAAACGAATTTAATCAAAATTGCCACTACTAACGCATAAATAGCTATAGCTTCTGCGAAAGCAACTCCGACAATCATGTTTGTTTGAATAGCTCCAGCAGCTTCTGGGTTTCGTCCTAAAGCTTCTAAGGCCTTTGATACTGCGATCCCAATACCTATACCAGGTCCAATAGCTCCCAAACCAATTGCTAATGCCGCAGCTATTTGCTGAGCTCCAACATCGGTTATGCCTCCACCGTCTTCAGCAGCAAGAGCAATACCTGATGTCATAGCAATCATCGACAATAACATCAACACAAAAATGACCCCTCGGCTCTGACCTAACTTGATAGCGACCATATTCCCTCCAACTATATTTTTATTTTTTCCATCTATTAAATAATTTGATGAACTTTGTTTAAGATGCATGTTCTTCGTCACCTCCATGATGAGTAACTGCAAGGATTCCGAATATCAAGGTTAGAATAGAAAAGATAAATGCTTGAATCATACCGAAAAATATCTCCATGACGAAAACACCCATAACTAATCCCAATGGTACAAAGTATGAAGCCATTAAAATCAAAATTTCACCCGCAAAGACGTTTCCGAATAAACGGAAAGTAAAACTTACAAGCCTAACTAATTCACTCACCAAGTCAATTAACCCTACGAATACATCAATCAGACCAAACGCGATATCACCTTTTAGTAATTTTTTGAAATTAAAGAATTTACCCATATAACTGAAAAGACCGAGGCTTGTTATGCCCCAAAATTCGACAAAGATAAAACTCCAGAGAGCTATTGCAAGAGGCGTATTAACATCTGTATTAGCTGGCCTCAATAATGGAATCAAGTGACCTGCGCTCAACCCTTTCTCTTCCAATTCGATTTTTTGAGTTGAGAAGTCGGCGGAAGTGGTATGGATATCAAACTCTTTGCTCTCTTCTCCTCCTAGTTCATATGAAAATCCACCTAAAGGTATATTTTTTGTTTCATTCTCAACAATAAAGAAGTGGGCATGCTCGTTCTCAGTTTCTAAATTTTCCAAAACATATTCAGCTTCAACAAATTTATAAACAGTTCCTGTACCTGGGATAAAACCTAGCCAGTTAGAACCAAGAATAAACAAGAATATTGTAGCTACAACTGGGAAAAATCTCCTTCCGTTAGCTACTCCCGCTGCTCTCTCGCAAAGTCCCAAAAGGCCTTCAACAATAATTTCAATCAGAGCCTGGACCCTACCAGGCACAGTTTCCATTTTTCGAGTTCCGGCAAAAACTAGGCCTAGAATGACAACCATAGCTAACTGCTGTTGAATAACAGTACTTCTAATAGGTATAGAAAAAATTTCACCTATAGGTTCAATTACTAGAGTTGGTATTTCTAATGGGCCTTTTAAAAAGAATATGCCTACACCCATAAATACTATGGTTACAAAAAGGCTAGAATAGATCTTTAGGCTTCCCAAAGATTCCCCTCCTTTTTTTAGTACTTATCAACCTTGTTAATATTACGGCTCAATAACGGCTTTGTCATCCTATAAGCACCAATTAGAGCGACAATTAAACCAAAAAATAAACCTAATAAAGTAAACAGGGGTGAAAACCCTGTTTTATTGTCAAGCCAAACACCTAAAAAGACTCCTCCAACGAGAACAATTGACACGTACCATCCAAGCACCAGCAATCGCACTGCAGCTTCTAAGAAAAAACTTTTCCCTGAACCGGCCACTATGCCCAGCTGCCGAAATTTATCACAAGGGAAAAGTTAGAGCTAAGGTTTTTCTCCTGGGAAATCACGCTACTCTGTCTTTTAATAAGATATTTTATACTCATATCCACCTAATATTAAGATTGGTTATCGCCTAAATTATCAAGATTTAATTCCTCTACAAACTCTGTAAATGCGGATAAATTCTCAAGTTCTTGTTCAGAAACATTAAAATCATCTGGCGAAGGTTCTATTTCCTCACTCGGGATGATGGGCTTACCTGAGTCTTTATCTATATATACCCCTGCCTTATCTAAAACAGAGTCATCCACAAAAATAGGAGCACGGACTCTTACAGCAAGCGCTATTGCATCACTGGGGCGGCTATCTATATCTATTTTTTCAGAATCACGTTCTAAAATAATCTTAGCGTAAAACGTATCATTCGATAATTCCGATATAACCACCGCGGAAATGGTCGCGCCTGTTTTTTTGATCACATCAACTAATAGATCATGAGTCATTGGCCGCCCAACTGACACTTCTTGTAAGCAAATAGCAATTGACTCAGCTTCAGATGGTCCTATCCATATAGGAAGAAATCTTTCAGCTGATTTCTCTTTTAGTATCACAACTCTTTGATAATTTATAAGGTTAACCCTAATACTATCAATATCCATTTCAAACATGAGAAACCTCAATATAATTGTCTTATAACAAGATACTAACGCCAGAAACCCTGATTTATCAATAACTAAATCGGATTAAGAGATTACCGAAAACTCAGACCCGTTTGATGTTTTCTCAATTTCTATTCTATTGTCAAACTGGTTCTTTACATCTTCTAGATGTGTAATAACTAATATGAGTCCATCCTTAAACTCAGGATAAATTCTGAGAGAATTAATAGCTGCAGATAATGTATTTTTCCCATTTTGATCTTGGCTACCAAAACCTTCATCAATAAATAATAGTGGGATTCTCATGCCAGATCTACGAGCCAAAAGTTTTGACAGCGCTATTCTTATCGCGAAGTCAATACGAAAATTCTCTCCTCCGCTATACATTTCATAAGGCCTAGTTCCCCATTCATCTCCTATAAGAATATCCAAGGTTTCGGTACGCTCACCAGCCTTCGTTTGACGCTGCGTTGCAAGCCTAACACTCATCCGGTTATCAGTGATTTTCCCAAGAAGTTCATTAGTATCTTTCTCTAACTGTGGTACTGCAGTTTCCACTAAAAGTGCTTGAACTCCCTTAACCCCAAATGCAACAGCTAAATCCTCATACACAATCTTTTCAAGAAAAAGTTTGTCTTTTTTGGCCCGCAACAAGCCAATTTCTTTTTCTAGCTTATTTAGCTCTTTCAGTTGATATTCAAGTGTATCAATTACTCGTTGATTATCTATTAATTCATCATTTAGTTCTCGATATTTCCGATCAGAAGTTTTTAACTCGCCTTGGAAAGGAATAAGGTTTTCGAGTTTTTTATCCAAAATTGTTATATTTTCCTTCTCAGCAAGTAAATTACTGTTTAAAGATTTAATTTTATCGCTCATCTCATGGTGCCTATCAATTTTGTATTCAAGGCTTTTCTCTAAATTATTAAGTTCTTGAAATTCTTTCTCATAGTGACTTAGTTCATCAGATTCAATAATTAAAGTTTCGTGACCATCAATATCATAATCAAGTAGTTTAATGTCAGATTCTAATTCATTTAACTCTTTCTGTTCTAAGATTACCTGCTTGTCACGTTCTCGTATTAAATCAACTAATTCTAGTCGTGCTTCTTTCGATTTTACTTTTGCTATCTCCAACCTTTCTTTTTCACCTCTTAGTCTGCTCGATAAGTCTTCAGTTCTTTTGATCTCTCTTGTAAGCCGATCTCGTTCTTCGTTCAAAATAAGATCGGATTTCTCCTTGTCAGCAACCATTTTTTTTCCTTTAGTGGACATTTCTTTTATTTCTAAAGAGATCTGCGTCTTCCTGCTCTTATAATGTTGTTGAACTTTTTCCAATTCATGCGATTCGAGTGGTGTAGAACAAACTGGGCACTCTCCTGTCAAATCAGTACCCATAACTAATATTTTATTTTGAATATCCTTTTCCTCTTTTGCTAAACTCGCAACACTAACACGCATATTCTCTATTTCAATTACAATTTTAAATGATTGTTTAAATAATTTTTCATTACTATTCAATTCTTCCTCAAATAAACCAAGAGCCTCTGTATTTTTATCGATATTGATATTTAAATGCTCTCTATCAACTAAGTGACCATCTATAATATTGATCTCGGCTTCCAAGCCAACAATCTTATATTCTAAGGCACGTTTCTTATCTAAAATTATGGTTTCAAGATATCTTTTTCTCTCATCTAGTTTTGTTAATTCTCTCGCCTTTGACCCTAGACTCTGGAGCATTTCTCGTACTCCAATCAGTTTCATATATCCATTATTAATTTCTTTTTTCCTTCCTAAAAAATCTTCGGCTTCCTTTATCTCAGTATTCAAATTCTCAATTAGATTTCTGTTATCTTCCTGTTCTTTTTCAAGTTGAAGAATTTTCTGAGCACTAGTGGTTGCTTGATGCTGGATATCTTTCAAGAAATCAATCTGTTTGGTCAAGCTTTGAGATTCTCGAGACACTTCTACTATAGAATCCTTTGATTGCTTGATTTTAGATAAATTAAATTCTAGATTTTTTTCCAAATCTGATTTTACAGCTATTTGGGTATCTAATAGCTCCGTCCTTGCTTCTACAACGCGAGATTCTATCTCTTTCTCTCGAGCTTGCACACGAGCTGCCTGGCCAATTTCATCATATGAATCTAAACCTAATATCTCTCCCAAGAGCTGTTTTCTCTCGGTGGGTGTCTTTTTTGAAAAAATGTCTGCCCTACCTTGGGCAAAATATGAGGTATTTATAAAAGTTTCATAATCTAAGCCAATAAGTTTTATAATTTGTTTCTGGGTCTCTCGAATACTAGATTGGGTCATAGATCTAAATCTTTCACCATCTGACACCTCAAGATCTAAAGTTGTAACTCCACTTTTTGATTTTAAGCTTGGTTTACGATGGCGTCTTATAACTTTATATTCAGAATCCCCAACAGAAAAATCTAGATCCACACCTACTTCTTTTGCCCCAGATGATACTAAAGGGTCTGCTGCAATTCCTATCCTAGATCTTCCCCATAAAACCCATGTGATTGAATCAAATAAGGAACTTTTACCAGCGCCATTTTCACCCGCCAGGCATGCAACGCCGAGTCCTTTTAAATTAATAGGGGCATGCCGTCCTCTATACGACATAAAATTCTCAAGTGTTAATTTTGTTGGCAGCATAACTCTTAGCTATTAACCATTTCCATATGATTATTTCCTTTCCGATTTCTGGTAAACCAACTTTGACCGAAGCATTTAACTTATCATAAAGGAAAGTCCACCTCTATGGAGGAATCTTTTAAGATAAAAGGCACATATTATATTTAGGTAACCAAAAAGAGCCAGGAACATTCAAAGAAAAGAATTGAAAAATCCGCTAAGATGACTCTAATAACTATGGAAAGGCTGGTAAAATGTCAGACGATCAATTGAATATAGGTGTGGTTGGAGTAGGATTTGGAGCTACTGTACACATTCCAGCTTTACAGTCAGAGGGAATAAACGTTATTGCAGTGTGTGCAAATAGGATAGAAAGGGCGGAAAAAGCTGCAGAACAATTTGGTATCCCAAATTATTTTGACGACTATTCTGAACTATTAAAACTTCCCAATTTAGATGCTGTAAGTATAAGTTCTCCTCATCATCTACACCATGAAATGGTAATAAAAGCTCTTGCAGCAAATAAACATGTCTTATGCGAAAAACCCTTTGCAGTAAATACTGATGAAGCTCGCCAAATGCGGGATGCAGCATCCAAGTCGAAAAAAACAACAATGCTTGCTCACGAGTTTCGCTGGGCACCTCAAAGAGCATACGTAAAAGAACTTTTAGAAAATGACTATATCGGAAATCTAAGATTCGTGCAGGCAAATTTAATGGTTGGGCCTTCACGAATTTTGAATCCACGTCAAGTAAGACTACCTGACTTAGGTTTAAGAGGTGGCTTTTTATGGGGTTTAGGATCTCATTATTTAGACGCTTATAGACATTGGTTTGGAGAAATAACAAGCGTCCAATCATTAATGAAGTCAGCTATGCCTGAACGGTTAAATAAACAGACTGAAGAAATAGAAACGACAGCTATAGACGACACTTTTTCCTTATTACTTGAATTCGAAAATGGCGGTATTGGTACTTTATCCGGAAGCTCTGCAAGCCCTTTTGGAGAAGGAGCAAGTATAGAAATATTCGGTGACAAAGGATCTATATCTACACCACAACCATTACCTGGATTCAATCCTCCTCCTGATGGTGAAGTATACGGAGCACAATTTAACGAAAATAAAAGTGCTCGCACTAAACTACAAATTCCTGCACACTACATACCTTTTAACGATGAGCGTGATCATCGTCTAATGGCATTTAGGCTTATGGTAAGAGAATTTATCCAAGGAATTAAGTCTGGCACTTCACCAACACCGAATTTTGAAGATGGATACAGGCTACAAAAAATCTTAGAGGCAGCTATCATCTCGTTTGAAACAGGGCAAAAAACCCAAGTAAATATATTATAGTGAACTAATGTTTGAAACTCTATCAGAAAAAATAACAGCTGCTATAAAGCTTTTATCTAACAAAAGTAGAATTTCCGAAAAGGATATTCAGGTGGCTTTAACTGAAATACGGCGAGCTTTATTAGAGGCGGACGTCAATTTCAAAGTAGTGAAAAAGATTCAATCTGATATAACAGAAAAAATACTCGGCCAGGACCTAATAAAAACTGTTAGCCCTGGGCAACAAATAGTAAAAATCTTCCACGATGAATTAACAAAATTGCTAGGCGATGAAAGCAAATCCTTAAAGAAGGGCAATCAAAAACCTTCTTCGATTCTGGTTGTTGGTCTTCAAGGATCAGGAAAAACAACAACCGTTGCTAAAATTGGTAAATACCTAAAGGATCAGGGTGACAAAGTACTTCTAGCAGCTGGAGACCTTAAGCGTCCTGGTGCAATAGAGCAAATCACTACTCTGGGCGACCAAGTAGGTGTTAGTACTCATTCAGAGTTAAATGAAACAGATCCTATTAAACTAGCAAAAACAGCCTTAAAAAAGGCAGAGGTTGAAAATTTCGATTGGCTCATTTTTGACACAGCAGGCAGGATTCAAATTGATGATGACCTGATGAGTGAATTGACATCGATCTACAAAGCTTTAATGCCCACTGAGATCATACTTGTAGTCGATGCTATGACAGGCCAGGAGTCGGTCGATGTAGCCCAACAATTCATGCTTTCAGTCCCTTTAAGTGGAATTATCCTAACTAAAATGGATGGTGATGCCAGAGGTGGGGCTGCTCTATCAATAGTATCAATGACTAATTTACCAATCTTCTTTATAGGAGTTGGTGAAAAAATAGAAAACTTAGATGTCTTTCATCCAGATAGGCTTGCTGGCAGAATATTAGGAATGGGTGATGTTGTCTCACTAGTAGAAAAAGCTCAACAATCAATTGACGAAAGTCAAATTGCTGATATGGAGAAAAAACTAAGATCGTCAACTTTTACTTTGGATGATTTCCTTATTCAAATAGAGCAACTGAGGAAAATGGGACCCATGAGCCAGGTTTTAGAAATGATACCTGGCATGAATTCAATATCTAAAAATATGCCAACTGGAGACATGGCTGAAAAAGATCTAAAACATGTTGAAGCGATTGTATTATCAATGACTCCAAAAGAACGCAATAAACCAGAAATTATAGGTGGCAGTCGTAGAAAACGAATTGCCCGCGGAAGCGGCACACAGCCTGCAGACGTAAATCGCCTACTAAACCAGTTTTCTCAAATGAAAAAAATGATGAAGCAGCTAGGGAAAGGTGGAAAATTACCGGGCATGCCTTTTTAAGCTATCTCAGAAGATTTCCAGATGAATTCGTTTAATCCTTAAGATCTAACTTCAAATGTTTAGGGCTTTCGTCAGGCAACTGCCAAATTATTTCTTCGTGATCCCAAGATACATGATATCCATTTGCTGATTTCACTCCAGATTCATAAGCCGCTAGGAAATTTTCCCATTCCTGTTCTTTTATAGCTTGGTCAATTTTAGCCATCGGTCCAATAACAAAAGCTTGCAGATGATGAGCGTATTTCGGGCGAGTAATTGTAGCAATTTTAAAAGCTTTCTTAATCTCGGATGATTGGAGTTTGGCCATTTTCCAGTTACCAGCATCAGCAGCATAGTACATTATCCAATAACGATCACTGACTTCCGCCATCAACCTGGCTAAACCCGGCTGCATTTCACCTAATTGATCAATACTAATTTCCGAGTGAGTAGTTTTTGCCCGTATTTCCTTAGAATCTGTCATCTATTTTAAATCCATAGACTGCTGAATATTCTTAAATACATCATGACACTTCTCCAAACTTAGACTCTTCTTTTCTTATCGATTGAGATATTTTAATCAATATATCTTTAAGAGTTGCTATTATTTCATCGGCCTCAATTTTAGGAATCTCAAATGGTTTGCGTGAAGTAGGAGGATACGTTAACCAAGAATAAAATCCATACCAAGCTTGCATTTCCTGTTGACGATTCTTAGAACTGATAATCACAGGTAAGTATTTAGATACAAACCTTTCAGAAACATGTTGACGAAGCAACAGATCTTGATCTAGAAGATCAGAACAGCCCCATGCTTTTATAAAATAATCTTTCGGTTCCAAATCTTCCATTACATATCCAAGCCTCGAACAAACTATTTCAGTGTAATTATATCTACTTGGTTTTACTTCTTGGCCCAAACGGTTCTGGTTGAAAAGGTCCATCTCTTTCCTGAAGGTAAGAACGTAGACCACCTTCTTTCGCAGCATCATCAAGATGTTTCTTGAAATCTTCTCTTTGAGACGTATGCGCCAATGCTGAAAGTTCAGCGTTAAGATTCCAAGCGTTATGAAGACCCATCATATATAAGCCCATCGTTGCAATATGCAAATTAATCTTCACAGTTTCTGGGCTCACAAGAGCTATACGTTCTCCAATATTGAAGCACTCTTCAAGTAAATTTTCACTGGGTACCACATCATTCACTAATCCAATTCTTAGAGCTTCTTGGGCGTCGATATGGTCACCTGTTAATCCATATCTTAAAGCATTCTTATATCCTGCCAATAGAGTCCACAGAAAATTAGTATTCGAAATATGTCGAATTTCAGGCTGTCCGAAAACAGCTGTTTCAGCCGCCACAGTTATGTGAGTCACCAATGCATACCAACTACCCCACGCTAAAGCCCATCCGTTTATAGCTCCGATAATAGGTGTATTTAATTCCCACATATGTTGAAGTCTCTTAACTCCAGCTCTATCCTGCGTTCTCCATTGATCTAGAAACGCTGCTACCGATTGGCCTTCCTCGATACCATAAGGCCACACTGTTTCAGAGTTTCCACCACCAGCTCCAAAACTTAAATCTGCTCCAGCACTAAAAGCTCGCCCTGCCCCGGTTAAAATAATGTATCTAACTTCTGGATCTTGATCAGCTTCATCAAAAGCAGCATGCATGTCTGTACGAAGTCCAGCACTTAGCGCGTTCATTTGTTCGGGTCGATTCATGGTAATCAACACACCTTTACGCTGCTTTTCATAAAGAATATTTTCATAATCAGACATGATCTATTTCTCCTCAAGTAAATAATAAATTTCAAAATATAGACTATCACGGCTCGCAAAAAAAATCCCCATTTGTGCCAGCAAAGCTTGTCCACAGTCTAATCACATGGTATCGTGATCACATAGTCAAGTAATGTAAACAAGAATGATTTTGATGGAAATAAATGGTAACTGAAAAAGATAAAGCCCTTGAGCAAGCCCTTGCCTTAGTAGAGCGTAACTTTGGTAAAGGTTCTCTTATGAGATTTGGTGACGCACAGTCTCGCTTTGAACTTGACACAATTCCAACAGGCTCAATATCTCTAGATGTAGCACTTGGAATTGGAGGAATACCTCGAGGGCGGATTACTGAAATATACGGTCCTGAATCTTCTGGAAAATCTACACTTGCACAACATATTATCGGGGAAGCACAGAAACAAAACGGCACTGTAGCATACATAGACGCTGAACACGCACTTGACCCTGTTTATGCAGCTAAATGCGGTGTTAATATCAACGACTTACTCATATCTCAACCGGATGATGCAGAGCAAGCCCTTGACATCACTGAAGCACTTGTAAGAAGTGCAGCAGTAGATGCAGTTGTGATAGATAGTGTAGCTGCTCTAGTCCCCAGAGCAGAAATAGAAGGCAGCATGGGCGACACACATATAGGCCTTCAAGCTCGCTTAATGTCGCAAGCTCTAAGAAAATTAACAGGTACAACTCACAGATCTAAAACCGCAGTAATATTTATAAATCAAATCCGAGAAAAGGTTGGAGTCCTCTTTGGTAGCCCTGAGGTCACACCTGGCGGACGCGCTTTGAAATTTTATTCATCGGTTAGAATTGATTTAAGAAGAATAGAAACCATAAAGAAAGGTACCGAAAGCATAGGTATTACAGTTCGGTCTCGGGTTGTAAAGAATAAAACAGCCCCCCCATTCCGTGTCGCAGAGTTCGATATTATGTTCTCCCAAGGGATCAGTCGCGAAGGCGATCTGATCGATCTCGGTGTAACGACAAACATAATCAAGAAAGCTGGAGCTTTCTTCTCATACGGTGATACGAGATTAGGACAAGGACGCGAAAACGCAAAAATCTTCTTAAAAGAAAACTCTGAAATAGCAAAGGAAATCGAAGTTGCAGTCAGAGCAGACCTGTCTGAAAGCCAAGACGCAATTTTAAACCCAGAAAAAAAGACCCCTACCACCAAGGATGGTAAATAACACAAGTATATAAACCTATTTGTTTTGAATTAAAAAGGGCTATGAGGTTAACTCATAGCTTTTTTTATTTTAAAAACACCTTTCCTAGAGAAATTACTACTAATCAAACCTAATGTAAGGAGAAATTAAATGAATATAAATCCTATATATCTAATCATTTTCACAGTAATTATTGCTATTGCATGTGTGCTTTTAGGATCGTCGATTAGCAATTTTGTTCGTATAAAAAAACTAAAAACACTAACAGACGAAGCCAATAAAGAACTTGAAAAAGTAAAATCCCGCGGCCAAGAGGCTATAAGAAATTCTAAACAGGAAGCTCAAAAAATCCGAGCACAAGCTGAGCAAAAAACAAGAGACCGCAGATCTGAACTTCAACGTTCTGAGCGCAGAATAGCAAAAAAAGAAGAACAGATTAATAAAAGACTAGCAACGCTAGAAAAAAGAGATAAAAAGACTGCGCAGATTGAAACCAAAATAGAAGCAATAAAAGCTGAGATAACCGTGGTTAAAAAAGACGAATTCTTAGCTCTAGAAAAAGTTGCAGAGATGACAATTGGGGAAGCAAAAGAAAGACTTCTACAAGAACTAGATCAAGAGATATCAATCGAAGCTTCAAGACGTGTACGAGAATCAGAACAAGCTATTCAAAGTGAATCCAAAGAAGTCGCGTTCAAAATAATGGCGCAATCAATGCAAAGATATGCAAGTGAAGTAGTATCAGAATTGACTACAAGTACAGTAAAACTACCTAGTGAAGAAATGAAGGGACGCCTAATCGGAAAAGAAGGTCGGAATATAAGAGCTCTAGAAAACGCAACTGGGGTAAATTTGATTGTTGATGAAACTCCTGAAGCTGTAACTGTTTCAGGTTTCGATCCTATTAGAAGAGAAATTGCAAGAATGACGGTTTCACGTCTAATCCAAGATGGGCGGATCCAGCCTTCAAGAATAGAAGAGTTAGTTGAAAAATCCAAAGAGGAATTAGAAGAAATTACTCAGAAAGCCGGTGAGGAAGCATGTTACGAAGCAAAGGTAGAAGGATTACATCCTGAGATAATTAAAATGATTGGTCGCTTGAAATTCCGATATAGTTACGGCCAAAATGTGCTTCAGCATAGTATAGAAACAGCTCATATAGCGTCTGCTATGGCAGCCGAAATGGGGATAAAACAAGACATAATTAAAAGAGGAGCTTTTCTTCACGATATTGGAAAAGCACTTACTCACGAGGTCGATGGGCCTCACGCAAAAATCGGTGCAGATTTGCTATCCAGATATAAAGTGAATCCACGAATTGTTAGAGCAGTCGCAGACCACCACGGTGAAGAAGGATGGAGAAGCATCGAGGCATTTGTAGTAGCTGCTGCTGATGCTATTAGTGGCGCACGGCCAGGGGCTCGTAGGGAAAGTGCACAAGCATACATAAAGAGAATTGAAACGCTAGAACAGATTGCCGGAGAATTCGACGGAGTTGAAAAAGCTTATGCAATCCAAGCAGGTCGAGAAATGAGAATAATGGTCAAACCAGATCAGATAGATGATATTAAAGCTATGCGAATGGCTCGCGATATGACAAAAAAAATACAAGAGTCATTAGAGTATCCGGGTCAAATAAAAGTCGTAATCATCCGAGAAACCAGAGCCATTGAATATGCAAAATAAACCAACTCGGAAATCTTAATTAGGGAAATCCATAAATATGACATCTGATTTACATCTCCACAGTACTGTATCTGATGGAATTCTAAAGCCAGCAGATCTGGTAGCTCAAGCATATGAAGCAGGTATCAGAATATTAGCTTTAACCGACCATGACTCAACTGATGGTATAAATGAAGCCACAGAGAAAACTCAGGAGTATCCAGATTTAATCTTGATACCAGGTGTGGAGTTGTCGACCGACACGAATGATGGAGAAATTCATATTCTAGGTTACTTCCTTGATATTAAAAACAAAGATTTACAGGCCACGCTCGAGGAATTTAGATCAGACCGCCTAGGGAGAGCACAGAGCATTGTAGAAAAGCTCAACCAGCTTGGTTTTTCAATCGAATGGGATTTAGTTAAGGAAATAGCGGGAGATGGATCTGTGGGAAGACCGCACATCGCAGAAGCACTACTACAAAATGGCCACGTAGAATCGATCAAAGAAGCTTTCGATAAATTCATTGGTCGTAACGGCCCGGCATATTCGGAACGTCGTAAAATGGAACCAAGTGAAGCAGTTAATTTAATCACTACATATTCAGGAATACCTATATTAGCGCACCCACGTGAAGTCAATAATCTAGAAAATTTACTCCCCGATTTAGTAGATAATGGACTTAAAGGTATGGAAGTTTACTACGGACTATATTCTGAGGAAGAAAGACTAGGCTACTTGAACCTTTGTAATAAATTTGATTTATTGCCCACTGGAGGTAGCGACTACCACGGACCCGGGAGGGCAGCAGAATGTGATTTAGGAGGATCAAACACTGCTGAACATATTGGATCTGACTTAATTCAAATGCATCACGATTCTACTTAGGATCACAAAAGGGGAAGACCAATATTAGTAATAATCTTCCCATACCATCCTAAAGCAAGGAATTACTAAAATTTCGTATATTATACTTTACCACTAGACATTTAAGTTAAAATCCAAGGAATTATTCCACAATCTATGCAACAATTATATTACTAAGAAGCCGAAGTGGCGGAATGGCAGACGCGAAGGTCTCAAAAACCTTTGTCCCTAGGACGTGTGAGTTCGACTCTCACCTTCGGCACCATCAAGTTGGATTTTCGCCCTTAATATCGAACAGAGCATCCACGCAGAACTATTACCTCTGGTAGATACGTGCTTTATTAGTAAAGGCTAGATCAGAAGAAATAAGTGTATCAAAAAATACTTCTAATTTCATCGTTCTTGCATCGATTAATTGTAATAAAACTGTCCCCATTACATTAGTGTTACACACTATCGATCTAGATCTTCCTTTGGCTGTTACTGGATCACTTCCATCACAAGGAGCGAGTCGTCGTAATTCATACATTACGATGCCAGACTCTGTGGTAACCGAATCGAATGAAGGTGCAGGAAGTGTAATCCCATAATTTACTCCCATTTCTTTATCTCTAAAATCATCACCAATGGAAACTATTAATTTAGATGGGTCTACATTATCTGGTACTAGCGCTGCATGAGTTTTGTAATAAGCACCAAAACTATCTTTTTTGGTGTCATTGTCAACACCAGCATATGAGGTTCCACCTACATACCAATTACCTTGTAAGGTACCTTCGATGTCATAGCCAAAAAATCCACCTCGTGGTGATATAGTTCGAAGGCTTTTATCTTCCATTGTAGAACGCAATGATCCCTCATAATATTCAAAAGAATCTCTTTCAAAAAGTTTAAACGGTTCACCTGCTTGACCATCTGAACCACCATAATATGCTTTTGGATTAACCAAACCTGTAACTACACTACGAGTTAGATCAATCACTCCAACATCAACTTTGAATCCATCAGAATGTTTTCCGAGTAATTCACCAGTTTTGACGGGTATTCGTACTCTTGTGTCAAAATTATCACCTACCACGTTTTTAATTTTTTCAGGGACATCTAACACGTGATCTAATACCACATAAAAATCACACGAATGTTCAATAACATATTGAATTTCGTGACTTTGACCTGAGGCCCCTCCAAAAGTATTCCCAGTATTTGCAGTTCCTCGATTCGTTAGCCAAATAATATTCCCATCAACGGGTGAGACAATATCAGCAACCAAATTTTCCTTAGGATAATAATATTGGTGGCTAATAGGTGTTATATGCACTCCAGAAAGATCACCCAAAGGTTTTATGAAATCAATATCGCCAGGCGCCATAGGGGATACCGAAAATATTGGGCTACCTTCACCAACACAATTCGTATTCCATCGATTTCTTACGATATCAGCGGGATCAGAATCGGCATTAATGCTAGGACGACTATTATTGCTTGTTGGATTATCTATCGGCGTGTTACCAACAATTGCAGAAGTATCAATACTAAGTTCAATTTCTTCACACTTGGAAGATAAACATTGCTCTAAAGTAATTTTTACTTGAGGAATAAGTTGATACCTTTCCTTTAGTTCAAATTCATAAACACTTCCTGTACGCCACCCTGAAGCATTAGATTCCCATCGAAGTGTAGAGTCTTGGGTGGTACCAATAGCTCTACACGAGATCTTTGGTACTAACTTATCAAATAAACAATCCGCAGCTAGTTCTGCAGGGCCTGCAGGCGTTGGGTTCGAAGTGGTTGGCTGCTCGGCAGTATTCACCGTCTCCACAAAACCCGATTCCGATACGTTACCCTTATCTACACTACAACCTGCGACCAAAATCACCAGACCTACAAGTAACGCTAGTAGTTTCAATTGTGATCGCCTCTCACTTGAAAATATCTAACTACAGAAATTACAGAGTCCCAGTAGTTCCAATGAATGTCCATCTATGGAAAGGGAATACTGCTTTTGGATACTTAGTACTTCACTCTGTATATGTTCTTCTAATTCTCTGTCTAACTCAATATCAATTATGCGACGACAACTCTTGCAGAACAAATGATGATGGTGCTTAGCATCTTCCGCGTTAAGCTCGATAACCGTAGCGTTTTCAGGATTTGTAAATTCACTGATTAAGCCAAATTTCTGCAAGTCATTAATCACTCGATAAACTGTTGATTGTGCAAGTTTTCCTCGTGTTGATTTAAGTACTTGATCAATTGTCAAAGGGTCACCTTTTCTCAATAGAATACTCAAAACAATCAATCTCGGATTGGTAATTGATACATCTTTAGAGGTCAACAGACTTCTGGACTGTTCTTTTACGGACATAATATTTGATTATAGTCGAGATAGTATCGGTTGACAAAAAATTGCCGAATGGTATCCTTTATTAAATAAGAATGAGAATTATTCTCAATTTCTATACGGAGTTAAATTATGACCAGCATCCTTCCCCTGCTCATTGCAGCAACGTTAACTGGTGTTTTATCACTCGTGGTCGCAATTGCTCTCATACAAAACACAAAGTCAGCAAATTATTTAGTTCGATTTGGAACCCCATTTGCAGCGGGTGTTCTATTAGCAGCAGCGTTCAGAGATCTCTTACCACACGGGGTAGAAGAACATGGAGTAGTAGCATTAAACGCCACCTTGGCAGCAATTATCTTATTCTTTCTTATTGAGAAAGGGTTCAGCAATTTTCACCACCACCACGAAGAAGATAAGAATAGCACACCAACTCAAGGTTGGCTTTTCTTAGTGGGTGACCTATTCCACAATGTGGTCGATGGAATAGCGCTAGGTACCGCCTTTTTGATTGATATATCAACAGGTATGATTGCAACCGTTGCATTGATTTCACACGATATCCCTCTCGAAGTTGGAGAGTTCGGGGTTCAGTTACGCAGTGGATTTACCAAAAAACAGATAATAACTAGGAATCTCCTGTCCTCTTCAACAATTCTTATAGGCGCAGTTACCGCTTTCCAATTTGGAAGTTCCATTGAGGTAACTTTAGGGTACCTCTATGGTGCAATTGCGGGATTTTTCATCTATATTGCACTAAGCGATATCGTCCCCACTATACATTCTTCAGAAACTAAGCGATTTGGCCCACAAACTGGTTTTCTCATGTTCGGATTAGCTTTCGGATTGGTTATTGCCAGCATGGCCCATACTTACATTGATGTAGGACACGGTCATACTGAACAATCTATAGAGATTCATCAGGAGCTTTCTGAAGACCATGACGACCATGAGGAAGATCACGACGAAGATAAAAAATAAAAAAGGAAAGTTAACCACAGTTATAGATAAAGTTTATGAGTTCCAACATTATAAAGAAGCACACGAACACGTATATTCAAAACACAAAACAAGAAATATTCTAATTGAAATCAAGTCCTAACTTACGAAAGAGTGACAATACGATCCATGCGCTACATTTAGATTAAAAGACTAGACCAGTTTATCTATTAATTAAATGAAATGGGGATATAAAGAGGATATTGGGAACCAAAAACTACCTGTAAAAACAAATGAATCATGACTATAGCCATGATGATTCGTCTAATGTCACTGAATTTATACTGAATTTTTTCTTCAGGCTTACTGATTATTATTCGCAAAATTAACATGAATACAATCAAAATAATTGAAAATCCAAAAAAACCAGTAAGAATTAAGCTCATTATTCAACCCTTATACTTAATAATACAAACACATATATTAACAATAGAAAATCATTTGACGTAATATTTTAAAAATTGAGCACTCGATCTATATGCTAGTATAATCAAATAATGATAATTTGTCTCAATTGCAATACTCAACTAGAAAATGATTTAACATTCTGCACGTTTTGTGGGATCAAGATAAATGATGAGGTTTCTCGTAACCACAGCATACAAAGTATCCTTGATCAACATGAACAAACAAAACCTACTCGTAAATCAAATAAATTATTTTCTAAAATTATTCTGATTATTATAATATTATTGATTATTAATTCTTTAACGGATTGTAATGTTCTATCTCAATCGAGGGACATTCCAAATACAAAAATAGCTACCTCTCTAAATTAACCTAGTACGGAATAACACTTGAATCTACTTTGAATAACCTAACTCTAGATTTACCAGGGCTTCTCGCAAAACATCTTCATGAATCGCAAAAAAAGTACCTGGGTTACTCGAATAAGAACGAGTCATACCTAGAACATACCCTTCTGAATCAAGAACAGGACCGCCGCTATCACCAGGAGCTATAGGTGCATCCATCATAATATGCTTGATAGCATCGGATCCTCCTGAAGCAAAAACCTTGACCTGCGACATAACGCCTACATTCGCTGCTGCACGGCCAGCAGGTTGATTCACTAGGTTACCCCGATCTGAATAACCAAGAGCCATCAAAGGGCCTGCAAAATGTGTTTCTTTAATATTACCAAATAGAAGTGGTTTTATATTAGAACTCAATTTATCTTCATTTTTATTAAATTTTATTAAAGCTACATCTCTTGATGAATCTTTAGCATAAACCGTTCCTGTAAATTTCTCTCCAGCCATTTGAAAAATATTAACGTAAGTATTATCTTCCACAACATGAGCAGCAGTTAGAATCAATCCTTCTTTATACAACCACCCACTCCCATAAGCGCTTGAAGAAGGTACTTGTATATAGAAAACAGAAGGAGTAAATTCACTCCAAACATTATTCCAATTTAGTTCTTCCTTCGGTTCGGGTATTGCTGAAACTGCTTCTTCTATAGCATCATCAACATATTCTCGAGTGGGAAGCGCAGGAATGACTTCTATCACCTCTAATATTGCCTTTTCAGTAGAACTAATATTTTCTAACCTGGTGTTAATAGTAGGGATTACTTCATTATTTATAGGGTCGGTTATCTTTCTTATAGAATTATCAATATCGCCCTGGCTTGCAATCGGCGGTATTCTATCCATAGCGCTCAGAATAGACTCATCGACATCCTGCTGAGTCGGTGCGGAAGGTATTGAAGATATCGCCTTTTCAATAGCAAAATCAACTTCTTCTTGACTAGGGCCACAAGCTGTCAATAAAAATAGACACAAGAAAAAAACTTTTATCAATTCAAATACCTAACATTATTCTAACCACTACAATATTTTATTTAGAAACTATCCAATATATTGTATTGAAGATACAAATCAAATGCACTAAACCTTCACAAAATGCACGTTGAGTATATTTTTCATAATAGATACATCATTCCATGAAAAGACATATACCTTTATCTTCCTATTCTCACCTATGACCGCTTACTTTAAATACAAAGTATCCAGATTTACTCTAAGTAAATTTTCAAATAGGAATCCAGAGTGATCGATAATTATCAACTGAACCCCCAGATATTATTTTAATTATTACTAATAAATCCTTGTTAAATAAAGGCTTGGCTTGGTAGCCACAATTACATATCAAAGCTATAATTAAACGTAGATTAGATATATTAGAATATTTTCACAAAATTTATTCACAAAGATATAAACCATCTGCGCTGATGTTCTGTAGGAGGCAACCCGTTGGCAAAAATACTGATAACCGGTGGAAGTGGCTACCTGGGTTCAATTTTATGTGAAAAACTGTTAGACGAAGGCCATCATGTCACCGTTCTAGATAACCTAATGTTTAACCAGCAAAGCCTTTTTGCGTTATGCGCAAATCCTGGATTCGACTTTTTCATTGGAGATGCAAGAAACCCCTCAGATCTTCTACCTTTGTTGAAAGAAGCTGAATATATAATACCTTTAGCAGCTATAGTTGGAGCTCCTGCATGTTCAAAAGATCCCTATTTAGCCCAAACCGTCAATGTTGATTCGATATCAACGCTACTAAACGCTCGTGGAAAAGATCAAAAGATTATTTTCCCAACAACAAACAGTGGTTATGGAACTCAATCAGGTGACGAATTCTGCACCGAAGAAACTCCAATGGAACCTGTTTCCCTATATGGGAAAACTAAAGTAGAAGCAGAATCATTATTATTGGAATCGGAGAATACAATTACGCTGAGATTAGCGACTGTTTTTGGAATATCACCTAGGATGAGATTGGATCTATTAGTAAACCATTTTGTCCATGCAGCAGTAACTCAAGGGTACCTAACCATTTTTGAGAAAGAATTCAAACGTAACTATATTCATATCCGAGATGTTGCAGACTGTTTTACGCATTCAATTGATAACTTTAATACCATGGTTGGAGAGCCTTACAACGTTGGGTTAGAAGAAGCTAATCTTTCTAAAGAAGAGTTAGCGTTAAAGATTAAACAACATGTTAAGAATTTTTATATACATTTCTCTGAAATCGGCCAAGATCCAGACAAAAGAAATTATATAGTTTCAAATCTTAAATTAAAAAATGCAGGATTTGAAGCAAAACGCTCGTTAGATGACGGAATTAAGGAATTAATTAAAGGCTATAAAATGCTAGGAAGAGGCAATTTTAGTAACGTATGAAAGATCTAATTATAAATATTGCCCAATTTATTAGAGACCGTGGGAAATAGGATTCTAATGTCTACCAACCCTTCTGAGCCAACCAAACCAATAGATCTAGTAAGACAGTTCTTTCTTGATAGTGCAGACCTTCAAAAACTAACCTCAGAATCATGTGCCGAATCCATAGTGTCTGCAGTCAACTCTATTGTCGAATCTCTATCATCAGGGAAAAAAATTCTACTGTGCGGTAACGGAGGTAGCGCTGCGGATTGCCAACATATGGCAACAGAGCTAGTTTCACAAATGGACCCTTCATCACCTAGACGTGGATTACCAGCAATAGCATTAACTACTGACACATCATTTATTACAGCATATTCTAATGACTTTAATTTTGATGGAATTTTTGAAAGGCAAGTAGAAGCCTTAGGTTTTGAAGGAGATATTCTGATCGCAATTAGCACAAGTGGTAATTCAACAAATATTATAAAAGCAGTAAAAGCAGCACAGAAAAAATCTATGAAAACAATAGCTCTTACTGGTCAATTAGGAGACCTGAAAAAAATAGCCGATATATCCATTTCAATACCCAGTAAGGATACCCAAAAAATTCAACAGTCCCATCTTGTTGCAGAGCACATAATTTGCTTGCTCGTTGAATCTAATATGTTCGGCTCTTTAGGAGGAAAAAACTAGGTGATTATAAGTAGAACTCCTTACCGTGTCTCTTTCTTTGGAGGAGGTACTGATTATCCATCCTGGTATTTAAAATCTGGTGGTCAGGTTATTTCTACTACCATAGATAAATATTGCTATATAACCTGCCGGTATTTACCCCCGTTTTTCGACCACAACATTAGAATTGCTTATTCACAAATCGAACTTTGTAACTCTCTAGACGAAATAAAACATCCTTCTGTAAGAGAAGCCCTAAGAAAAGCAGGTGTTACTAATGGTATTGAGATCCATCATGATGGAGACATGCCAGCACGTTCAGGTGTTGGCTCTAGCTCTTCTTTTACAGTCGGACTACTTAACGCGATATATGGTTTAAAAGGGGAAAAGAAGAATAAAGAAGCATTGCTAGCGGACAGCATTGATATAGAACAAAATGTCCTAGGCGAAACTGTTGGATCACAAGATCAAACAATGGCTGTATACGGAGGATTCAATCACATTAAATTCAATAAGACAGGTGTTATATCAGTGGAAAAAATGAATATTCCTGAAACCACAACTTCAAACCTAAATTCACACCTTATGTTATTTTTCACGGGTCTAACTAGAATATCCTCAAATGTGGCTAAAACGTATATTAAAGATATAAATATAAATGAAAAACGTTTAACCAGAATAGGATCAATGGTCGATGATGCCATCTCTATACTAAAGACTGGTAAGGACTTAAGAACATTTGGAGAGCTTCTTCACGAAACGTGGATGGAAAAACGGGCTTTAGGAAGTAGTATATCTACGGATAAAATAGATGAAATCTACACTAAAGCACGAAATTCTGGGGCAACTGGAGGAAAACTTATTGGTGCTGGCGGAGGTGGGTTTATGCTTCTATTTGTACCACCTGAAAATCAAATCAATGTTAGAAAATCATTGACAGGACTTCTTGAAGTTCCATTCCAGTTTGAAGAACATGGAAGTCAAATTATATTTAAAGATGAAAATTAATGATGCCGTTTGAAAAAATGCAAAAAGATAGCAAGATCTTTGTCGCCGGAAGCGACACTTTTATTGGCTCAAGTATTGTAAGATCACTTAAAAAGAATGGTTACAACAATCTCATTGGGTTAGAAAAAAAACAACCCGATCTACTGGATAAAATTTCCGTATCAAATTTCTTCCGTGAATCAACCCCTGAATATGTTTTCAGCGCTGCGGGAGCGATAGGGGGTATCGGTGCAAACCTAGAAAGTCCAGCTTTTTTCTTGAAAGACACCCTGCTCACCGAGACCAATATTATAAGTGCATCCCATGATGCTGGTGTAAAAAAACTTATTTATCTCGCAAGTTCATGTACATACCCTAAAGACTCTCCTCAACCAATGAAACCTGAATATTTAATGACCGGCCCACTAGAGCCAACCAGCGAATTCTATGCAACGGCAAAACTAACGGGAATTAAGCTATGTGAAGCATACAATAAGCAATATGGAGATAATTTCTATTCCGTCATACCTGCAAATCCATTTGGCCCTGGTGACAGTTTCGATCCTGAAACTGGACATGTGATCGGAGCTTTACTAGAGAAACTACACACCGCACTAAAATCGGAATCAGAGTATATAGATGTTTGGGGCACAGGAAAACCGAGACGCGATTTTATTTTTATAGAAGATCTTGGTGATGCATGTGTATTTGCTATGGAAAATTTCCAAGGCAATAGACCTTTAAATCTAGGAACCAATAACGATATATCTATTACAGAACTTGCAAATCTATTAATCGATGTAACCGGGTTTAATGGTGCAATTAAATATGATCGGACAAAATCCGATGGAACAGCAGTGAAATTATTAGATGCTTCAGATATTTTAGATCTAGGCTGGAGGCCGTTAACTAATTTACGGGAAGCTTTAGAAACCACCTATAACTGGTTTCTAAATAACAAAGCCTAGATAGCGATTAAAGCTGTATACGTGGTAACCTTAAAATACACCTTGAGGAAATAAAAAAATGGAACTGAAAACCGTAGAGAATAATTGTATTTCCAGTGTATTTGACCTTCTAGAGCTACATGGAATTGGACACTCCGGAGGATCTTTATCTGTATTACAAATACTAATCTCACTGTACTTTGAAGTGGGCAAAGTAGATCCCGATAACCCAAAATGGGATGACCGGGATAGAATAGTACTTTCTAAAGCTCATGCAACGGAAGCAATGTATGCAGTTTTGGCAGAAAAGGGCTATTTCAGTAAAACCCGATTTCAAGAATACCTCAAGCTAGGATCAGATATCCAAGGCCATGTAGAAATATCAACACCTGGTGTTGAGTACTCAGGAGGTGCCTTAGGACAAGGTATCACGTTTGCCTGTGGGCTCGCATATGCTGCTAAAATGCGCAACCAAAACCATAAAATCTATGCTGTCCTGGGAGATGGAGAATGCCATGAAGGGTCAGTTTGGGAAGCAGCAATGTTTGCCTCTCATTACAAGCTGGATAACTTATATATCGTGATTGATAACAACCACTACGCTGACCACGGAAATGTAGACGAGTTAATGAATCTACAACCTTTTGATGCTCGATGGGAATCTTTTGGATGGGAAACATCTTCCCTACCAGATGGAAATAAAGTGGAATCAATCACAGAAGCTTTAAAATCTTTTAAAACCCCTAATAAGCCTAAATGCCTAATAGCCAATACCGTAAAGAATTATGGTGTTCCTCTTTGGGAAAAAAACCACCTCCATCAAGTAGCAGGTGAACTATTATCCCAAGGGGTTAAACAAGGGAGGGAAATCCTTAGTGGAAGATAAAATCGAGCTGAAGAAAATGCGAGAAGCTTATGCTGATACAGTAATCGAATTAGCTAAAACTGATCCCAATATCGTCTTTGTTTCTGTCGACTGCGGTAGCCATGAAAGAGAATTCTTCAAACAAGAAGCTAAAGGGCGCTTGATAGAGGTTGGCATAGCTGAAGCAAATTCAGCTGTAGTAGCCGCAGGCATGGCGGTAGAAGGTTTCAAGCCACATGTTCTTAATTTTGCCTATTTAATAGAACGAATGTATAACCAAATTAGCCAAAGCATCGCCCAAGATTCTTATAACGTAAAAATAGCTGCATATTATGCTGGCGTCTGGGGAATCGGAGGCCGTTCACACAACTGTATAATTGACTTGCCAATGATGCGAGCATTACCTAATTTCTCGGTTTTTGCTCCTGCTGATTATTGGGAAACTAAAGCAATTGTAAAACACACAAACAAAATGACAACTCCCACATATATGAGAATGTCCGGCGTTCCCACTCCAACTGTATATAAAGAAGAACCTGTTTTCCAGCCACTCAGAGTTATGGAAAAAGGTGATAGCTGTACGATATTTTGCCACGGGACAATGGTTCATGAAGCATTACTAGCAAATAAAGTTGGGAATCTAAATGCGAACGTCGTAAACGTATCCCAAATTAAACCTTTACCCGCTGAACTAATAATCGAAGAAGCTAGAAAGACAGGAAAGGTTATCATAGCTGAGGAGCATAGTGTTATCGGCGGTCTAGGGGAAGCAATATCAACCTTACTATCCCAGAACGAACCGATGCCCATTAAGATTATTGCTGTAGCTGATATGTATCCTCTATCTGTCCTTTTTGAAGAGCCAGATGTCTACAAGTACTACGGTATATCACACGAAGACATAATAAATGCTTTCAATAAGTTAACTGGTAATTCAAAAACTATAGACGAGACAAAAAATAATTCCACTAATCAAGTAGGTGGTTGGAAGTGAATTATGACCATATTCTAGTAACGGGAAGTTCTGGAGTATTAGGTCATGGTCTCAAAAGTATTACCGATCAGTTTCCTAACTCAAAATTTACCTTCAGCAACTCACAAGATTGCGATTTAACCGATGCCAAAGCAACAGTTAGCTATTTTAAAAAACTCAAACCTGACGCGGTAATGCATCTTGCTGCTTATAGTGGCGGAGTAGCTTTAACTGCTAAATATCCTGCAAAAATGCTAAAAGATAATCTACTCATGACACTAAATATTTTGGAAGCATCAGTAGAATCAAATATTCAAAAAGTACTATTAACTTTATCATCAGGAATGTATCCACCTTCAGCTGAAATTCCAATAAAAGAGGAATACATACACTTAGGAGCTGCACACGAATCAAACTACAGCTATTCTTATGCGAAAAGAATGATGGAACCTGCAATTAATGCTTATAGAACCGAGTTTGGCCTTAAAGTTATAGGGCTGGTGCCAAATGGGATTTTTGGGGAACACGATGACTTTAGAGATGGCTCAGCGGTAATGGTGTCATCACTAATAAGACGTTTTTATGAAAATAAAAATGGAGACTCTGAAATCACAGTATGGGGAGATGGATCACCGCTAAGAGAGTACACTTATTCAGCAGATCTTGCACATATTTTCATGTGGTGTATGGAAAATTATGATGCTGCCGATATTCTAAATGTTGGATCAACAGAAGAACATTCTGTTAAAGAAATCGCGTATATCATCAGTGACGTATTAAATATTAATACAGATAGGATAATTTTTGACACTGAAAAACCTGGTGGTGTATATCGTAAAAGCACAGATAACTCAAAATTCATGAATTTATCGAACCATACATATATGCCGTTCAAGCAAGGAATAGAAAAAACTATCAAGTGGTTTGAAAATAACTACCCAAAAAATATTAGAATGGATTAAGATCAGCTAAAAAATGTTATATAGAAAACTGGGAAAAACCGATTTATCAGTATCAGAAATTGGTTACGGTACTTGGGGTTTAGGTGGAGACTCATACGGTTCAGTAGATGATAACATGTCCATAAAAGCACTGCGCTTAGCATTTGATCAAGGTTGTAATTTCTTCGATACTTCTGATCTGTATGGAGATGGGCATAGTGAGGACATCTTGTCAAAAAGTTTAAATAGTATGAGAAAAGATATCCTCATAACAACAAAATTTGGGATGCTACCTCATACAGGTTTTCAGATGAAACAAGATTTTTCAAATTCACACATACAAGAAGCTTTAGAAAAGAGCTTATCTCGATTAAGAACTGACTACGTAGACTTATATTTATTTCACAGCCCATCTAGAGATCAGTTAAAAGATAGTGATCGTATATTCTCCTTTTTAAGGAAAATGGAATCTGAAGGGAAAATCCGATCACTAGGTTTATCCGCCCGATCACCTGAAGACGCGCTTTTTGCCATAAATACTTTAGACATAAATGTGATAGAAATTAATTTTAATATGATTGACCAAAGAGCAATAGAATTGGATTTACTTAAAATAGCAAAAGAACGAGGTGTTGGTATTATTGCAAGAACTCCTCTATCATTTGGATACCTTTCTGGGAATTTAACAGGAGAGGAAATATTCCCAAAGAATGATCATCGAAGCAATTGGCCAATAGCCCAAAGACAAACTTGGGCTAAAGCTCCGGGGCTATTTAAAAAACTTAATACAGGAAAACCAAGAAGCCTTGTACAACTAGCACTCCTTTTCTGCATATCATACGATGAAATCTCTACGGTGATCCCAGGTATGCTAAATGATCAAGAAGTAATGGAAAATATGAAGGTCAGCTTAATGGATAAATTAAGTTCTGACGAACTCGAAATGATTAGATCTATTTATGAAAATAACAATTTTTATGACCCTCAATCTAAGAAATAAGCAGGAAGTGGTTTTAAGACACGATGGATAACCCTCTAGTAAGTATAATTACCCCTTTATTAAATACGATGGATTATCTAGAAAAAAGTATATCTAGCGTTCTAAGTCAAGATTATCAAAATATTGAACACTTATTTGTCGATGGAGGCTCTACAGATGGTTCTCTAGAACTAGTAAAATCTTATGAGGCTAAATTCCCAAATAGGATTAGAGTAATTGATGCTCCAAAAAGCAACGTTCCAGAAGCATGGGATATCGGGTATAAAAATGCAAAAGGATTAATTCTAGGCTCGATCGGAGCAGATGACACTTGTGAGCCCGAAACAGTTTCAAAAGTTGTTGATTATTTTACAAGAAATAAAGATGCAAGCGTAGTCCAAGGTCATTGCGATATTATTAACACTAAAGGGTCTGTCATAATGAGAAATGTAGCATCTGAATTCAATATAATTGATTTTATTAACACTGCATACTATGTTGCGACTCCATCTGTTTACTATAAGAGAGAAGTCATAGAAGAAATAGGGGGGTTGGAAATTAGCGGGGATGACTTTGATGTCATGATACGGATGGCGCAACTACATAAATTCCATCCTATTAATCACCTTTTTTCTAAACTGTTAGTGCGTGAAGGTACAGCATTCCGATCAAAAGATTTCGCTAAACGTAAAAAATTTTACTATGATACATACCTAGTAAGTAAGAAATACGGAGGAAGTCGATTTTCACCTCTTGCCAAACGATACTATATTGCAAGATTAATAGAGCTGCTTAAAATGGAACGCTTTTTCCCATTGATAAGACAATTTTACAGATGGGTCAGAAGAATTCCGATGGAAAATTAAGAAACTAGAGATTACGTTGAATAATAGTAATAGAAATACTCCCAAATCACATATTTTTAGTGGGATATCTGTTAATTATCTACATCTTCTAATAAACGGAATATCCTTAATTATTCTAACTCCAATAATGCTGAATTATCTTGGACAAGCAGGTTATGGTCTCTGGTCAGCTTTTACAGGCCTACTAGGATACTTTAGCTTGCTGAATTTCGGCTTCCAGACAGCTACAGCAAAATATACTGCCGAATACAGAGTCCTCGGCAAATATTCAGAGCTGAACAAAATTATATCCACAATATTCGTTTTATTTGCAGTAATTGCAGTTATATTATCAATCTTCTCTATTGCTATTTCCTTTTTTCTTCCTGCACTATTTAATGCTCCTCAAGAACTAATCAGACCAGGGTCAATTACCTTCATGCTACTTGGATTAGGTGTGGCTGTAAGAATCCTGGGTGGAATTTTTGGAAATATTATATACGGACATGAAAGAATAGACTTAGTCAAAGGGTTTGGAATAGTTCAAACTTTTGCTTATGGAATACTAGTGATCATATTTCTAATGTCTGGGTTGGGCCTAATAGGAATTGGATTAGCATTCTTTATTAGCGCATTAATTTTAGGGCTTTTATATTTAACTCATATTCAAAGGAATAACTACCTGATAACCATCAGCCCAAGATTATATGATAGCTCAACACTTAAACAAATAGCTCCCTATAGCCTAAGATCATTCCTATTAAATCTCACATCCCGTTTACTCTATCAAACCGATAGTATTGTAATAGCAATTTTCCGTGGTGCAACATCAGTAAGTTCTTATGCAGTAGCATATAATCTAATATTTTCGATGACGTATTTGGCATCTGCGATTTCAGAAACAATCTTCCCAAGATTTTCAAGCTTATATGCTCAAGGGCGCATCAATGACCTTACAAAAATTTTCATTGCTTCGACTAAATTATCAACAGGAATAGGAGTGTTTATTGCTCTATTCATTATTATAGATGGCCCATTATTCTTAACAATATGGGTTGGCTCAGAAAATACGATTGACTCTAATACCCTTCTAATCCTTGCTTTAATGTCAATAATTCATACTGTTTTCACACCAGCCGGACTGCTATTACAAGGAATAGGAGAAAATAAAGGATTCGCAATCTCTGAAATCTGTAACGCGGGCCTCAATATTGTATTATCAATTCTATTGGTCACAAATCATGGAGTCTGGGGTGTAGCTATGGGAACATTGGTAGCACATATATGTACAAGTACTTGGATCGTCCCGATACTAGTTTCAAAATATACTAACCAAACCATAAAGCAATATCTGCTTAAACCAGTAATAGTTCCTATTCTTCTTGGGTTGCCCACATATATTTTGACTCAACTCTTACAAGATTTAATAAACTTTACAAATGGATGGGCCGAGCTAATGGCGACAGCAACTTGCCTGATATTGGTATATGGAACATTTTTTATCATAATAGGGTTAAATCAAGAAGAAAGAAAAGAATACTTAAATTTCATAAAAAACCGATCATGAGAATTTGCTTTATAGGTTCTTTATCAAGTATCCATACTCGTAGATGGATCACCTATTTTAAAAATCTAAACTATGATATTTCCGTAATCGATTACTCTAATTTTGACTATTCAAAGACAAATTTTGAATTTGATAAAACCAGGATTTTCTATCCGGATTCACGGAGATCAAATATTCGGATTATAGACTTAGTATATCGCCTTATTTTCTTTCCAGTGAATTTATTCAAATTACGCAAGCTATTGACTTACATTAATCCTGATTTAGTACATGTACATTACATAAACGAGTGGGCGCTACTTTCCACCCTTACAAAAAAAAGACCTCTAATTATAACCGCATGGGGATCTGATATTTTAATTAATAAATATTTCGGACTGCTTAAAAAAATTTTTATCAGCTATATTATTCGAAAAGCAGATGTAATTACCTGCGATGCAAATCATATGGTAGACAGAATTAAAAAACATGGAGGTGACCCTTCAAAAATCAAACTAATTTATTTTGGTACGGATACAGATATGTTCACGCCTTCTAATAAACTATCAAATCTAACGGAATCCTATTTAGACAGCGAGAAATTAAACATCTTGAGCTTAAGAAATTTAGAACCTATCTATGATATTGAAACCTTACTTCAATCAATTACGATCATTTCTAAAAAATTCAAAGAAGCATTTTTTATAATAGGAGGAAGCGGTACAGAAGAAGAAAATCTAAAGAAATTAGCACATACACTAGATATAGAAGAACAAGTTTATTTTACTGGTGCAATTAACCCGTCAACATTACCAATCATTATGGCAAAATGTGACATATATGTTTCAACATCATTATCTGATGCTGGTTTATCTGCTAGCACAGCTGAAAGTATGGCATCGGGCCTCCCAGTAGTCATAACAGAAGGGGGAGACAATCATCTTTGGATTAAAAATGGAGGGAATGGATATATAGTGCCTCAAAAAAACCCAACCGAACTCGCCAATAAAATAATTGCTCTTATTAACGATCCGGAAAAAAGAGAAACCTTTGGAGTTTTGGCCAGAGAAACTATACTCTTAACAAATAACTGGGATATTGAGATGGACAAAATGAATCAATTATATATTGATCATAATCAGAACATGGTGCAATAGACTAATGAATATATGGATCATAAACCAGTATGCTGATGGGCCCTCGGGGCAGGCTACTAGAGATTTTGATAGAGCAAAAATACTTGTTCGTAATGGTCACAGTATTTCTATATTCAGATCTAGTTTTAGCCAGTACACCTTACAAAACAATGACCAGCAAAAAAAAGAGTCTTATACACAAACCAAAGAATCTGGAGTCAAATTTATAAATATTCGATCATTCCCGTACAAACGAAACAACTGGAGAAGAGTGGTCAATATGATCGGCTTCTCTTGGAAAGTTTATTGGATAGGTAGAAAATTTAAAGAGAGCCCTGATGTCATTATTGGAACATCTGTACATCCTGTAAACGGTCTTTCAGCTCAGCTTTTATCTAAGAAAAAACAATCTCGTTTCTTTTTTGCAGTAACCGATTTATGGCCTGAAATTCTTGTTGATATGGGTGTGATATCTAAAAAAAGCCTGGTTACTTTTATCTTAAAGAGGTTGGAAAAATACTTGTATGAAAAAGCAGAAAAAATTATCACGGTTCTACCATATGCTCATGAGTACATTGAAGGCTTAGGCATACAAAATGAGAAAATTAAATGGATCTCAAATGGGGTGGACTTAGATTATTTTAAGGAAATGGAACCCTATCAAGGTGGCGATAGCAATAATTTAAAGATAATGTATATCGGTGGGCATGCTCCTCATCTCGGATTAGAAGTAATTTTAGAAACAGCTAAAATTATTCAGGAGGAGAATCTTGATCAAATTAAATTCATTATGATTGGCGATGGCATGGAAAAACCAGGGCTAATGAGAAAAGCGCAGGAACTAAACCTCAAAAACATTGAATTCAGAGATTCAGTGCCTAAAACAGATCTATACAAGTCATATGAAGAGGCCGACGGGCTTATTTGCCACTTCAAGGATGTCCCAATGCTCAAGTATGGTACTTCTATGTTCAAAATATTTGACTACCTGGCATCTGGTCGACCAATAATATACGGCGTAAATGGCAAAAATAACCCTGTTAAAGAATCACAATCAGGGTTTACTATCAAACCTGAAAATCCGACCGAAATGTCTGAAGCTATCAAATCTCTTCATTCTATGAGCCCCGCAGAACGTAAACTAATGGGAGAAAATGGGCCTCCATATGTCACAAAACATTACTCGATGCCGGTTCTTGCTGCTAAACTAGAAGAAGTTCTATAATCCAAACATGAATATTTAGAGGATCCAAAATCTTGACTGAAAAAACTACTCTGGTAATTGGACAAGGTGAAATAGGCACTCCAATAGCTAAAATACTAGAAAACAAGTATAAAACTTCAACAAAAGATTTGGCTGATATCCAGAATCCCGGGCCAGTGAGTGTTCTACACATATGCTACCCTTTCCAAATCCAAAACTTTATTGATGTAAGCCTAGAATACATAGAAATTTATTCGCCGGATTTAACCATAATACATAGTACAGTTATACCGGGGACCACCGATTTACTCAGCAGTAAAACAAACTCACCAATTATCTATAGCCCCGTTCGTGGCAAACATTCCACGATGGAAACTGAGCTTCTTTCTTTACGAAAATATATGGCCAGTACAGATACAAAAGCACTGAATTTCGCTAAAAAGTACATGGAAGATACAGGCTTTACAATTGAACTCTTTACTACTCCATCATCGTTAGAATTGGCAAAAATATTAGAAACAAGCTACTTTGGCTTACTCATCGGTTGGGCTCAAGAAATGGAAAGGTATACCAAGTCCGTTGATGGAAACTATGAAGAAATAATGAAATTTGCACTAGAGGATGATATATCTTATATGCCAAAAGTAATTTTCCAGCCAGGATTTATCGGGGGGCACTGTGTCATGCCTAATATAGAATTGCTAGAAACTTTAAAAAAATCCTCTTTTCTTGATGCAATAAAAGAATCCAATAGCCTGAAACAGAAGGAATGGATCGAGACTGGAAAAAACCTAGACCAGCGATTGGGCCCTTCCCCATTAGAAAATCCGACAGCTGAATGAATACAAATATTGAATCTGTTCCATTCGTAAATCTTAATCTACAGAATACTGAAGTAAAAGAGGAAATATTATCGGGTATAGCCACCATAGTTAATACTTCACGTTTCATTTTAGGGAAACATGTAGAAGAATTTGAAGAAAGCTTTGCCGCATATTGTGGAACTAAATATGCTGTTGGCGTTGGAAGTGGTACAGAAGCCTTAACAATAGCAATTAGGGCATTAGACCTTAAACAAGGATCAGAAATATTAGTTCCAGCCAACACCTTTGTAGCAACCATAGAAGCGATAATACATGGTGGAGGAATACCCGTTCTAGTCGATATTGATCCAGAGACTTATAATCTAGACACAACACTAATTGAAAAATCAATCACCGCTAAAACAAAAGCAATAATACCCGTGCATTTATATGGGCAGCCTGTTGATATGAACCCGCTAATTCAAATTGCTAGGAAGTTTGAATTAGCAATCATCGAAGATGCCGCTCAAGCACATGGAGCACTTTATGATGGCAAACGTGCAGGCTCTATAGGTGATATGGGATGCTTTAGTTTTTATCCTAGTAAGAATCTAGGCGCTTGGGGTGACGGAGGAGCAATTACCACTTCTGATCCAAACACTTACGAAATTTTGCGACAGCTTCGAGATCATGGATCCGCAGGAAAAAGCAATCATGTCAAGATAGGATACACTAGTCGACTAGATTCACTTCAGGCATTAGTTCTAAACACAAAACTACCTCATTTAGAAAAATGGAACGAGATGCGAAGAGATGCAGCATCCTACTATAACAGTCTATTAGAAGAATTCGCTGATCACATAATTCTCCCCTTAACAGCAACAGAATCTGACCACGTTTACCATCTATATGTGGTTCGACTTAAGAATCTAAACCGATCTGACTTCCAATCAGCATTAAAAAATGCAGGCATCATGACAGGGATACATTATCCAAAACCTGTGCATAAGACACCAGCATTTGACTACTTAGATTCTAAATTCCCAATTTCCGAATCCTCAGCAGAAAACATATTATCACTTCCTATGTACCCTGGAATTACCAAATCCGAAATAGAATATATAGCAAAGTGCATAACCAGTTATCTAAAGAAAAACAACTGAAAGAGCAATATTATGAAAAAAATAAAAGTAGCAATTCTTGGTTATGGCTATTGGGGACCTAATTTAGTTCGTAACTTCAATAAATTATCCCAAGTCGAAATATCTGCAGTTGTTGAGCTAGACGAATCTAAAAGGATCCTAGCAAAAAATGCGTTCCCCAGCCTAAATATCCTAGATTCATCAGATGAAATATTAGAGAGCAGCGATATTGATGCTGTAATTATTGCAACTCCTCCAAGCACTCATTTCAAATTAGCCAAAAAAGCATTGGAAAACAATAAACATGTATTAGTAGAAAAACCTATTTCTCAAACATCTGAAGAATCTCAATTGCTTGTTGAAATTGCAAGGAAAAAACATCTCACATTAATGGTAGATCATACCTTCATATACTCTGGAGCAGTAAGGAAAATAAAAGAGGTGATACAAAGCAGTGACTTCGGTGATCTTTGGTATATAGACTCCGTGAGAATAAACCTTGGAATAATACAAAAAGACGTGAACGTAATATGGGATCTTGCACCTCATGACATTTCTATTCTTGAGTTTTTATTAGATTCAAAGCCAATTAGCGTTTCTGCTATTGGGCTTTCGCCGAAAAACTATATCGGAGCACCTTTAGAAGGTATAGGGTATTTAACGATTAAATACGCAAATGGAGTTCTCGCGCACCTACATTTAAGCTGGCTTGCTCCAGTAAAAATGAGAAGAATGATGCTAGGTGGAAGCAAAAAACTTCTTGTATACGATCATTTAGATCCTGAACATCAAGTCAAAATCTATGATAAAGCTATTGATCAACATATTGAAAATAACTACGCTATATTAAGCGAACGTAAAGAAGGCGATATGACTGCTCCAAAAATAGATCCGTCTGAGCCTTTAGAACAAATGGCCAGCCATTTCATAGAGTGCATACTTACAAAGACCACTCCACTCTCGGACGGTATGGCAGGACACAGGGTTGTGGTTTTGATAGAAGCTGCAATAAAATCTATAGAAAACAGTGGAATGGAAATAAAAATATAAAATTCCCAGTCTAAATACAAATGCTTTTCTTTTCACTTCGAAAGATCAAATGGAATATCGTACACTAAGTAATACAAGCCTTGAAGTATCAAGAATCGGCATCGGTTGTTGGGCAATCGGTGGGCATGGCTGGGGTCGTGTTAATGACGATGATTCCATTAGAGCTATTCAGACCGCTCTCGAATCTGGGATTAATTTTTTCGATACAGCAGATGTTTATGGATTAGGGCACTCCGAAAGTATTCTAAGTAAAGCCTTAGATAAAAACAGATCAAATGCTGTTATAAGTACAAAGTTTGGCCTTACTTGGGATACTAACGGTAATATCAAAAGAGACACCACCCCCCAAAGAGTAAACGAAGCAGTTGAAGCAAGCCTCAGGCGCCTAAATATTGAATCAATCCCTCTGTATATTATCCATTACCATGATGGTGTGACGCCAATTGAAGAAACACTTTACGCACTTCTAAAATGCAAAGAGGCAGGAAAAATTCAACATATTGGATGCTCAAATCTGCCAATCCCAATGATGGAAACAATAAACCAATTAATGCCTCTCAGCGGAGTCCAAGTACCTTACAATGCTATCGATCGTGAAATGGAAACCACCTTTATGCCTGTCCTTAATAATTTATCAATCAGTACACTAACTTATAGTTCACTAGCACAGGGATTATTGAGTGGTAAATATTCAAATAAAGTTGAATTTGATTCTGAAGATATTAGGAGTAGAAGCCCTTATTTTCAAAACATGGATTACGCAGCTAATAAGAAAATCATACAAGAAATTGGGTTGATGGCAAAAAAATACCAAGTGACTACAACACAAATGGCCTTACGTTGGATTTTAGATAATCCACTATCTATAACAAGCGCATTAACAGGAGTGAAAAACCATTTGCAAGTCAAAGAAAATGTTGGGGCGCTTGATTGGAATCTGGAAAAAGAAGATTTTGAAAAACTGAAACCCGAAAACGCAGAGATATGATAAAAAGGACTCTAGACATTATCTTATCTTTAACATCGATAACTATACTATTACCATTTTTTATAATCATCGGAATCATTATCCGTTTAGATTCAAATGGCCCAGCGATTTATAAACAAATAAGAACTGGAAAAGACGGCAACCTTTTTAAAGTATATAAATTGCGAACAATGGTTAGTGAAAAATCAAGAGATCATATTTTTACAACTCCTTCAGATGATCCAAGGATCACAAAGATAGGTGGTATCCTTAGAAAATTTAACTTGGATGAATTAACGCAATTTGTAAATGTTCTAAAAGGAGAAATGAGCATTGTAGGCCCAAGGCCAGAGATACCACAGTATACTTCTCTATATAGTAAAGAGGAAAAAGAAATATTATCATTAAAACCAGGAATAACTGATTTGGCAACGTTATGGATTAAAGATAAAGGAGATATAGTTCTAGGTAGTGATGATCCAGAAAAAATTTACATCGAGGAAATTCGCCCTGAAAAAATCAGATTGCAACTTGAATATTTGCACACTCAATCATTATTTTTAGATGTAACGATAATGATTAAAACAATAAAAGTTCATTTTATTGATAGAATTATTAATAAAGATAGAAAGACGAATTAAAAAATCCACTAATAGATAAATGAGGTTTACCAAATGGCTAAAATACATGATGAGAAAGAAATGCTAGAGATACTAGAACAGCTAATCCGAATACGGAAATTTGAAGACCGTGTAGCTGAATTATTGGAATCTAAAGAGATAAAATGTCCCACACATTTATATACTGGTCAAGAAGCAATTGCAGCAGGTATATGCACAGCCCTTGAGAAAGAGGATTATGTGTGGGGCACTCATCGCTCTCATGGCCATTATTTAGCAAAGGGTGGTGATATGAATAGCATGATGGCTGAATTATATGGGAAAATAACAGGATGCTCTCATGGGCGTGGTGGATCAATGCACCTGCTATCAAAAGAGAATGGAATACTAGGAACAGTGCCGATGGTGGGTGGAACTATACCAATGGCAGTCGGGTCAGCCCTAGTCTCATCGATAAAAAAAGATGGGAAAGTCTCTGTAGCATTTTTTGGAGATGGAGCAACAGAAGAAGGTGTATTCCACGAATCTTTAAACTTCGCATCTCTAAAGAAATTACCCGTCATATTTGTATGTGAAAATAACCTATTCTCAAGTCATCTGCGAATTGAAGAACGTAGGCCTAAAGATAACATTTATGAAAGTGCTAAAGCACATGACATGACAGGTATTATAGTAGATGGGAACGATGCTTCTGCAGTGTATGATGTAGCTCAAAAGGCCATAAGCCAGGCAAGGCAAGGATTAGGGCCAACTCTGATCGAATGTAAAACATACCGATGGAGAGGGCATGTAGGACCTAGTTGGGACCTTGATGTTAATATAAGAGATAAAGATGAACTGGATGCGTGGATAGCCCGTGACCCAATAAAAATAGCATCACAGCAATTAATTGAAAATCAATTCATCACCAAAGAAGAATTATCGATTTTAAATAAAAAAATATCCAAGGAAGTAGAACAATCAGTGACATTTGCAAGAAATAGCCCTTACCCCGATCAGAATGAATTACTTAAAAACGTCTATACAGAATAAGGTTATGCCAGTTAGTTTATGTGCAGATAGGATATAAAAAACCATGAGAGAAATATCGTACTCTAATGCGATCCAAGAAGCTTTTCAACAGAAAATGGAAGCAGATCCTGATGTATTTATATTAGGTCAAGGTGTTACTAATCCCTGGTATGTCGGTGATAGTATGGCAAATCTAGACAAGCTTTTTGGTACTGATCGTGTAATCGATCCTCCTGTATCAGAACAAGGAATGAACGGTGTTGTAGTAGGCGCAGCTTTAGCCGGAATGAGACCGATTGTTGTCCATCCAAGAGTTGATTTTCTTTTAGTCGGAATCGAACAGATTATCAATGAAGCGGCTAATTGGTCCTACATGTTCGACGGACAGATTTCAATGCCCCTGACAGTTCGAGCAATAATCAACAGAGGTGGAGAACAAGCGGCACAGCATTCTCAAGCTCTGCAAGCAATTTTTATGCACATACCAGGATTAAAGGTTGTCATGCCTTCATCTCCATATGATGCAAAAGGATTACTAATCGCAAGTATAGAGGATCCAGATCCAGTTATATATATAGATGATAGATGGTTATATGAAACTAAAGAAGAAGTACCTGAAACACTATACACGATACCTATAGGCAAAGGTGTAACCAGAAAAGAAGGAAAGGATATTACAATTGTTGGAATATCTACAATGGCGGTGGAAGCAGAAAAAGCTGCTATCTTACTAGCAAAGGACAATATAGACGCAGAAATCATAGATCTAAGAACACTCAAGCCATGGGATACTGAGCTCGTATTCGAATCCGTCCGGAAAACAGGAAATTTAGTAATAGCCGATTCGGCATGGAAAACATGTGGTGCAGCTGCGGAAATATCCGCAGCAGTAGTAGAAAATACTTTTTCACACCTAAAAAATGCACCAGTAAGAGTCACACTGCCAGATTCCCCAGCACCGGCAAGCACACCTCTAGAAGAGGAATACTATATTAATGCAAATGATATTGTTAAGGCAGTACACAAAATATTCAATTCTAAATAATAAAACGGAGAGCAAATTGAACTGGAAAGTTAAATTTATAGATTACCCTTCTCAATTTAAAAAACTTGAACATGAGTTTATGGGAAAACTCAACGAAGTGTTGTCAAAAGGTGATCTATTATTACGAAGTAATTTGGAAGAATTTGAAACGGATATCTCTAAATTTGTAGGTGTGGAAAGAACTATCGGTGTTAATAGTGGTACAGACGCGTTACACCTTGCCATAGAAGCAGCAGGAATCGGATCAGGTGATGAAGTAATAACTCCATCTCACACTTTTGTAGCAACAGGTGCAGCTATACATCATTCAGGTGCAAAGCCTGTACTAGTTGATATAGCTGATGATCATAATATGGATCCTAACTTAATAGAGAACATGATCACAGACAAAACAAAAGCAATCATGCCAGTACATTTAAATGGACGAGTTAGTGACATGGACACAATTATGGATATAGCAAATAAAAATAAACTGATTGTGATAGAAGATGCTGCCCAAGCTTTAGGAGCAACATTTAAAGGGAAAAAAGCAGGTAGCTTTGGGCTTGCGGGATGCTTTAGTTTTTATCCAGCAAAGTTACTTGGCGCTTACGGTGATGCTGGTGCGATAGTAACGAACGACCAAAAATTGGCTACAAATCTAACTTACTTAAGAAATCACGGCAGAATGGAGAATGGAGATGTATCTGGTTGGGCTTATAATTCTCGTTTAGATAATATTCAAGCAGCAATATTACAAATAAAATTTGAACAGTTCCCCAAATGGATCGAACGCAGAAGGGCCATAGCTGGTATGTATGAGAATGGATTGAAAAGAATAAGCCATCTATTTCTACCTCCAGGACCCGTAAATTCAGGTAATTTCTACGACGTTTATCAAAATTATGAAATAGAAGCAGAAAATAGAGACGGACTAAGAGAATATATGACTGAGAAAGAAATTGAAACAATGATCCCATGGGGTGGAAAAGGGTTACACCAGTTTAAAGCCCTAAAATTAACAAACTATCATCTACCAAGAACAGAGTCTTTTTTTAAAAAAGCGTTACTATTACCTATGCATCCAGATTTAGAAGATAGAGATATTGAATACGTTATCGAGGTTATTAATGGATTCTACAAAAGATAATTCTTCCTCTAAAATTCGATACAGAGAAATGGCTGAAAGAATCGATTTCAACCAACTTCTCGGCCGTGATGCTTCAAATCTAGACCCTATAGATATTATTGATTCCATCAAAAGTACTCGCATCTGTGTCACTGGTGCCGGTGGCTCTATAGGTTCAGAATTAGTAACCCAAGTGGCTTCTATGGGTGGAGTACTCCTCTTAATCGACATTAATGAAAATTCACTGTCTCGTATAGAGATAGAGCTACGAACAAATTTCCCTGATGTAGAAATTACTGCGGTAGTTGCGGATATAAAAGATGAAAGAGAAATAAAGGAATTACTATCTACTTTTCAACCAGATATATTATTCCATGCTGCAGCACACAAGCACGTAAATCTAATGGAAAGAAGCCCCTGGCAAGCTTTAAAAAACAATGTAGGAGGAACATATACTCTTGCTAAAATAGCAGACACTGTTGGAATAAAGAACTTTGTATTTGTATCGACTGATAAAGCAGTCAACCCAACCAGCGTAATGGGGGCAAGCAAGAGACTAGCAGAATCAGTAATACTGAATATTAACAAAAAGTCGAAAACTAAATTCGACATAGTCCGTTTCGGAAACGTACTTGGAAGTAGTGGAAGCGTCGCACTAATTTTCAAAAAACAAATAGCCGAAGGTGGTCCTTTAACTTTGACGGATCCCGGTATGGAAAGATTCTTTATGAGCATTCCAGAAGCAGCTAGTTTAATACTAAGAGCCATACTGATTGGCGAAGGTGGGTCAATTTTCATACTAGATATGGGCAACTCTATATTAATAAAAGATCTGGCTGAATCGATGATTCAGCAATCCGGGCTGACTCCTAATATCGACATAGAAATATCTATTATCGGGAAAAGACAAGGAGAAAAATTATCAGAAGAATTACATACAAAATCAGAAACCCTAGAAAATACGAGTTACAAGAAGATTCATAGAATTACTCCAAATGAATCAGATATTCCTTCTTTATCCTCAATCGATAAAATATTGCTAGAAGTAGAGCCTTATGGAATAGAGTCTACCAAGTCACTAATACACGCTATCCTACCCAGTTACGACCCCTCCTCGATCTAATGTTAATTAAACTATTTAAAACCATAATTAAAATATTGCTTCCTAAGCGTTCTAGAAAATATATTCGCGAGAACAGGATATTTTGGAAATATAAAGATTTGTTTAATCCATTCTATAAAGGGGATTTTATTAATAATATCCTCCCTAATTGGGAAAACGAACGTAGGGAATCATACTCGAAATATATTGAGAATAACAATATAACCACAGTATTCGAATTCGGTTGTGCTCCTGGACTTACACTACTAAACATTCTTAAACGATCTAACCACACTCGCGTATACGGGCATGACATCAATCATAGTCATATGTCATACGCAATAGATCTTTTCGCAAATGAGTTTCAAGGGAGACACCTCTTTTACAAAACCTTAAAAGTCTCGACATTGGAAAGAGACTTATCAATCACGAAACTAGATTCGTTTGACCTCGCTATATTTGATCGCGTACTCATGTATTTAACCAACGTAGAAATCGAAGACCACTTTAAACAATATGGTCACCTTTATAAAAGAATTCTAATTGATGATTTTTTTGGGGATATTCAAGGGGATTATAAACATCGAGATTTTAATAAAATACTTACCCGATACGGTTTTAAGGTTCACGAAACCAGCCCTTCACTATACTCAAAAATAAATATGAACAATAATAACCCGATAAAAACAATTTACCTAAAGGTATAATAATTGAGGTTATACACTATTCCCAAATATTAAATCCCTATTCCCTAGCCAATCTAGAAACAACCTCCCCGTTTTTATCAACAGTACCAACAATTTTACCCGGATTCCCTAAGACTAAAGAAAAAGGTGGGACATCTTTTGTAACCATAGCACCAGCACCTATCAAGCTATATTCGCCAATCAAGATACCAGCTCTAATAGTAGAATTGGCACCTATACTAACTCCTTTTTCGATCGAGATTTCAGAAATTACACTTCTCTTGGTCTCAACCCTCTCACTGCGTGGATACAAATCATTGGTGAAAACCACTCCAGGGCCAATAAAACACTCATCTGCTATTGTTAGACCTTCAAACAACATGGCGCCATTCTTAATCGTAACTCGATCGCCTATAGATACATTATTTTCAATAAAGACATGCGATCCAATATTACAATCAGCTCCGATTTTTGCATCTTCCATTACAACTGCAAATTGCCAAATACTGGTGTTCACTCCGATTACTTCTGAATACACTTCCGCAGATGGATGGATCATAACAATCACCTCTCGAGGGCCATTTCAAAATATATTAGCTCTTACAGGATACCACTATTATTTACCCAGAAGCCTACTCAAGGTATTTAGATAATTCACCTATACCAGCAGGGTCCACTTCATGAATAGCAGACAACACAGATGTATGGTTTATAGAATAGAAATCCTTTTTTGTAAGTTTTCCTGAACCAAATGTGCGACCTATATTATTTGCATAAGAAATAAAGAAAAATACAAAAAATTTAAAAGCAGTTGGGTAATTAAATTGTATGCGGCCATTTATTGTAACCGTGCCTCTAGCAAATTTATTTTTGAATAGAAAATCAACAGTTTCAGAAGACACCTGAATATCAAATCTCTGATCTCGGTGCCTAGTTAAAAATGTGCCTTCTATCAAGTCAAGGCTTAGAATTACATCCAAATCAGATACTAAGATCTCTAAAGGTATCCTGTTCAATTCTTCTTGCGCTAATTGCAGACTATTATCTGCCCAAACATTCCTAACAAATAAATCAAACCCACTAGCTAGTTCTTCTATCGAAAAATGCGTCACTTGATCATCAATTGGAATTTTATTTGCATGGGCGTCTGACCAGAACTCAATTGCAGAAGAATTAGTATATTCTCTTTTCATATTATCGATATTGAGGAAATTTTCATCGGGAATAGGGACGATAATCTTACTCTTAGAATATTTACTTAACTTACGCTCCATCTCTGCTAACCAGAAATAATCATTCCAGTAATAGTTCTCTGTATGGGAAAAAAATACATAACTAGCAAATAATAAATGATTAGTTGGTTTCAATATATCTAATGCAATCTTATTCCGATCCAATGTTTGCGTATGTAGCAACTCTGGGATAATTGAATCATTTTGATTTCCTGCCCAATTTGCATATGAGAATTGCATCAAACACAGATCAATTCCACCACCTGCATCCTTTTTCATTTGCATCACTAAATCGGTATCTAATTCGATCCTGCAGTCATTAATATTAAGAACTGATTCTCCATTAGGTAATTTAAATAGAACTGCTGAATCATAGCCATCAACGACATATATTGATATTGATATATCACCAATATTATTTGGGATACCATGATCGAATTCAATTACAGTATGCCCTTGAGCCTCTAAATATTTAACCACTTTCTTATCTTGGGTCTTTTGGTATAAAAATATTTTTGGACCATTGAGTTCCTTTAGAGTAGGTATGGAAAAATGATCAGGATGCTCATGAGATAGGAAAATATAATCATATTCTAAATCCTTTAGACTATGAGAATTTTCTACCAATAATCGCCAAGAATTCCCAAAAGCAGCGCCTTTAAACCATGGATCGCAAAGAATTCTCGTGCTACCTGAGTCAATAATCACAGAACTGTGATTTAAAAATTTAACTGAAGATATTTTCTTATTCAGATTATCCAACCGCGCAATCCTTTCATTTTTTATTTGGTTGATTACTCCACCGTAACTGACTTAGCTAAATTTCTTGGCTTATCAATATCAAGACCTTTAGCTATCCCTATAAAATAAGCAAATAATTGAAGTGGGATAACGGCAAGAATTGGCAGGAGATCCTTACTAGAATCAGGAATAACAATTTTCCCATCAACTCTATTTTCTAGGCTCTGATCCCCTTCAGTTAACAAACCAATCACGATACCATTCCGAGCTTTTACTTCCTCTATATTTGCCTCCATCTTTTCTTTTTGAGCTCCCTCTAATGCTAATGCTAATGTTGGAACTTCAGGGCTAATTAATGCAATAGCGCCATGCTTCATTTCGCCTGCCGCATAGGCTTGAGAATGTATATAGCTTATTTCTTTAAGCTTCAGAGCCCCTTCTAAAGCGACAGGGTATAGTACGGATCTACCCATGAATATGAAGTGCTCTCTTTGATAATATTTCATGCTCTCTTCACGGATTGCAGGTATCCCATCCAACACTCTATTAATTTTCTTGGGGAGCTTTTCGAGATCATGAATTCGCTTTTTCATATCTTCATGAGAAATTCTTTTCTTCATTGATCCCAAAAACATACTCAGTAAATATAAAAGCATCAAAGATGCGGTAAATGTCTTAGTCGATGCAACTCCGACTTCTAAGCCTGCTCTCATTTCAAGAGTTACATCTGCTAATCGGGTTGACTGGCTAGTCGGAACATTAGTGATAACAATTTGTAAAGCACCTGATTCTCGAGCTTTTGCCATAGCTTCCAAGGTGTCCGCTGTTTCCCCTGATTGAGTTAAAGATACGACTAGATCAGTCGATTTTATTATCATATCGGAATAACGGAATTCAGAAGCTAGCTCAGCTTGAGCAGGTAATTTAGAAATAGATTCTATATATTGCCGACCACTGAGTGCGGCATGATAACTCGTACCACACCCTAATAAAATAACTCTCTCGATATTATCTAGTCGTTCTTTATAGTCTAGTAGTTCTGGGAAATTAACAATTGCTGAATCCATATCTATTCGGCCACTAATCACTTTTAGTAATACATCGGGCTGCTCCATAATTTCTTTTAGCATAAACCAATCATATTCACCTTTGTCCGGTTGCTTTAAATCAAAATTAGATTCATGAAAAGTCTTTTCAATTACTGAACCTTTGTTATCACGAACTAGAACACTGGTAGATGAAAGGGAAGCAATTTCTCCAGGGTCGATAAACATGACTTCTTTTGAAAATGGTAAAATTGCAGGCAAATCACTAGCAACAAACAGTTCTCTACTACCTCTTCCTACAACTAATCCACCAGAATTGCCCATTCTTGCTGCAATTATTTTAGATGGATCTTGAGAAGAAGCCACCAGCAAAGTAACTGATCCTTTAATTTTACTAAGAGCTATAGACGTAGCTTGATCAGTACCATAACCTTCTTTCAAGCTATCTTCTATTAAATGAGGTATAACTTCTGCATCTGTTTGAGATTCAAAATGGTGGCCAGAATTTTCTAATGCGATCTTAAGGTCTCTATAATTTTCAACTATACCGTTAAGCACAACAGAGGTTGATCCGGTGCAATCAAAGTGAGGATGAGCATTAATACTACTAGCAATGCCATGAGTTGCCCAACGGGTATGACCGATACCTAATGAACCGGGCAATGTTTTTTCTTTTAGTAATAACTCTAAGGAGGCTATTTTTCCCTCAGCTTTAGCAGATGAAAACAAGCCTTTAGGACCTAACACAGCAACTCCAGAACTGTCATATCCTCGATATTCTAAGTACCTTAAACCCTCTAATAGGATTGGAGAAGCTTGATTATCACCTATATAGCCCATTATTCCGCACATGCGCCCTCCGTATTTAAGGTTTGTAAATAAAGTCCATTCCCTGTTAATAAAAGAAGAGTAACACTATTTTATCTTCTATTATTCCTTTATATTAACTTAATTAAACTTGAAACCACAGATTTTAATAACAAGTATAATATTAGTACGGAATGAAAGAAATTCAATCTTAATACTACAAATATTCTCAAACACTTATTAAAAAATGATAGATATTATATACGCAATTAGTTTAGGTATTATACAAGGAATTACTGAATGGATTCCTGTAAGCTCTGAAGCTATAACTGCTATTTTTTACGCATGGTTTTTTGAACAACCAGTTGATACGGCTATAACCTTTGCACTGTGGTTACACGCCGGAACAGGCATAGCAGCAACAATTGTATTCCGAGAAAAAATATCTCTAATACTAAAAGAGTTACGTAAAAATCCAACACATTTATCATCAACTATGCGGTTTCTTATAACTTCTATATTTATAAGTTCTGCTCTAGGGTTAATTATTATAACAATTGCAAAAACTATCCCCAGTGACTTAATAAGTAGCATGATGCTATTAGTTGGAGCGACTCTATCCCTAGTTGGGATTTTCCAAATCAAGAAAAAGTCTCCCGCTCTTAACTATCGCTATCAAGAAGAATTGAAATTAAAAGACGGATTATTAGTTGGAATAGCTCAAGGATTATCAGTGATCCCGGGAATAAGCCGGTCGGGTTCAACAATGTCAACATTACTATTCCTACGGTTGGAAAAGAAACAAGCCTTAGAGTTAAGTTTCTTGCTAAGCATTCCAGCTAGTTTAAGTGTAGCAATATTTAGCTCTTTCTCATTACCTGCTTTTTCAATAACTACTGCACTAATATCTTTCATTTCGGCGTTACTTACTGGTATTTTCACGATGCGCTTTTTCCTCAAATTAACTCAGGAAATTAATTTCGGACTTTTTGCTATAGGTTTGGGAATTCTAATCATCTTAGGATCAGTCATCGAGTTACTATTTCTATAAAGCATTAACGAAAGTCACTTGTTATACTAGGTTTAGAAGTAAAGTAATATAAGAAGTCGAACAAACTCAATCCACCGGAGGTATTGTTTTTTGAGTAATAAGATTGTAGTTGTAGGCGGTGGTAATGGTAATTTTAATGTCCTAAGAGGACTGAAGAAATACGATACAAATCTTACGGCTATCGTTGCAATGAGCGATAGTGGAGGAAGCTCAGGACGACTTAGAGATCAACTCAAACAGCTACCTTATGGCGATGTTAGACAATGCCTAATTGCATTAGCCGATGAGGATATTGAAAACGGCTTATTAAAAGACATATTCACTCATAGGTTTTCTGAAGAAGGAGATCTTAGTGGACATAGTATGGGTAATTTAATGTTAGCGGCATTAACAGAATTTACTGGGGGCCCAGAGCGAGCTATAGAATCAGCTTCACGATTATTGAAAGTTAAAGGCCAAGTTCTACCTGTAACTTTAACGAGAACCGATTTACACGCCGTTTTAAGTGACGGGACTTTATTGGAAAAAGAATCAATTATAGACACTTACGGAGGTAGCCCTGGGGTCGCTGTCGATTATGTATACTTAGAGCCATCAGCTTATCCATACCCACCCTCTATTGAGGCTATAAATAAAGCTGATATGATCGTATTTAGCCCTGGAGATTTATATACCAGCTTAGTTCCCAATCTCCTGGTCAAAGGTGTACCTGAAGCTATAGTAAATTCAAGTGCTCAGGTTGTATCCGTAATAAGTTTAATGACAAAACCAGGAGAAACCACAGGATTTACAGCATCAAATTATGTTGAAGAAATAAATAAGTATTTAGGTCAAAAGGGTAGAATAGACGTACTACTAGCCAATTCTGATCAAATACCACCTAATGTACTAAAAAGATATTCCCGAGAAGGTTCTGAACTAATCACCCTGGATAAAGAAATAACTGCTGGGTTATTAAAGAAAATTGTTGAAACACCTTTAGCGGATGAAGGACCTCATATAAGACACGATCCTGATAAGCTAGCTCAAGCTTTAATTAATTTATTCCATTAATTCTTAGGCCCTATGGACTTAGCAGGTACACCTGCTACTCTATCTCCATTTTGAACATCAGTAATAACGACAGACCCGGCACCTGTTACGGATCCAGGTCCAATTACAATAGGAGCTACAAGCATCGTCGCACTGCCGATAAAAGATCCTTCTCCAATAGTGGTGTGATTTTTGTCGGTACCATCATAATTACAAGTTACCATACCTGCCCCTAGATTTACTCTGGCTCCAATGGATGCATCACCAATATATCCAAAATGAGACATTCGAACCCCTTCTTCCAACCGACTTGCCTTGATTTCTGAAAAATTTCCCACTTTCACGTTATTAGATAAATATGATTCTGGCCTTATATGACTATAAGGGCCCACTAGCACATTAGTCTCCAGAATAGATCCTTCAATTATTGAGTTCCACACACGACAATTTTCTGCAACTAATGAATCTATTATTTGAGATCCAGGTCCAATTTCACAATTATTACCAATTCGAGTATCCCCTCTTAACAATGTTCCTGGTTTAATAACTGTATCGACCCCTACAGTGACCGTATCATCAATATATGTTGAATCAGGATCTTCAATAATTACTCCTGCCAGCATCAATCTATCTAGAACACGTTTTCGATTAATTTTCTGAGCATTAGATAAATCAATTAAAGTATTAATGCCTAAAGACTCATCATTATTTCCAACAAAACTATAAGAGGTATTTTTAGATTCTTTAAAAGCAAATGACATGAGTTCTGTTATGTAAATCTCTCCATTAACCTGTGTTTCCAGTTGATTTATTACATCTATTGCCCATTCAATATTAATACAATACGCTCCTACATTAACTAAAACATTACTATTAAAAGTACTCTTCTGTTCTTCTTTCTCAGTTATTTCTTTCGAAATCCCCTGATCATCCAAGATAAGAATACCTCGACCATTAGCAGAATCCTCGTTTGAGACTAAAACACTAAATACTGATTCTTTATCGATATGATCCTTAGTTAATTTATCTAAACTCTCTTTCTCTATAAATGGAACATCTGAGTTCAATAAAAGTATATCGGTCACATCGTCGTCTAGTTTATTCAAAAGAACCTTTAATGCTCCGCCGGTTCCATCATGCTTATCTTGGGTAATAAATTGGACTTTATCCTCTGGAATTGCATTCACTAGATCATCACCATGATCTTTGATAACAATTAGGTTTTCTAATCCAATAGATTCTAAGGACCTTATTACATATTCAATAAGAGTCCTGCCAGAAATTTCGTGCAGAGGTTTTAATTTACTAGTACCCATTCGAGTACCAGACCCAGCAGCCATAATAGCTCCTACCCACTGATGATTTGTATTAACCATTTAGAACAGATCCTTTCATTGGATGATTTATAAAAGTTACCTCATAAACCAATACCTATATCTCTTAGAATAAGATTCTTAATGAAACCTTTACTCATTTTTTAGCACATATTACGGTATTAACCAAACAACACAGCAAAAGAATAGCCTAAAAACTACGGTAAGCTTGAAAAAAATAGAGAGCCATGCATCAATATTAGTAAAAGAGGTATACCCTATTTTATATTCACAAGCCAATTTGAAATAAACTGATGGCGAGAGATCAAAAAATATGACTAATCTATTAACATTTAGCATAAGGTCTTCTTTAATAGCTTTGATTTGGATGCCGTTAATAGTTAGTTTCGGAACAATGTACCCTCATGTTGTTGGAAAAGCTCTCTATTCGCGAGCAATTATAGAAATTATCTTCGGTTTATGGATCATCTTAGCGATAAAAGAACCTCGCTATAGACCTAAGAAATCATGGATCCTAGTCGCTCTATTAATATACCTATCAATAGGTTTCCTAAGCGGAATTGCTGGCGTTAATTTCTCACACAGCATGTGGTCTGACTACAATAGAATGGGAGGGCTTTGGGATCAGTTACACTGGTTTACATTAATAATAATCCTGTCAGGTTTTTTGCGAAGTCGGGATTCTTGGAAGCCTTTCTTTAATTGGACTTTAGCCACTGGCACAGCGATCGGAATACTGGCTTTACTAGAAGCATTTAACTTATCTCCGGCCTCTGATTTATATGCAAACTGCACTTTAGACGCCACACTAGGAAACGCATCGTATTTATCACAGCTTATCCTCGTGAACATTTTCATAGCTGCTGGCTTACTTGGCGAATCATTTTTTAGCCAAGTAGACCTACGGAACAATGAAGAGAATAACGTACAAGGAAAACGTTCAAGGAAAAAGAAAAAAGGGAAGTCTAACCCTCTTACGGCTAAATCTGAGGATATAGCATGGATATCAGTAATTCAGCTGGAAAGATTCTTCTACGTAATTTCTTTAATAGTTTATTTATGGGTATTTTTCCTAGCAGCCTCAAGAGGAGGTTTATTAGGGTTACTTATAGGAACATTACTAGCAGTAGTATTGTTCCTATTATTTAATAAAGGAAACACTTTAAAACCTATTCTCATTACATCCGGCGGGCTTTTAGGGATAATTATACTGTTCTTTAGTTTTGATGCAGTAGTAGGCCTACCAGTGGAAAGTTATTGCCGGGTTCCAACCAATATGGAAGGGGTCCTTAACTGTGATGAGTTTGAAGGAGTACCAGTAGTAGGCAGCTGCTCACATTCACTGCCAGAACCATATATTGAAGTTCTAAAAAGAACTTTAATCATTGGAAATGATACAGAAGAATTACCTAAATCAGAAGATCTAACTACCGATTACCAAAATAGTGAACCACACAGCTTATTAGAGAAAATATTAGGTGTACGAGCTGAATTTTTAGATATGGCAATTAAAGGCGTGTATGAAAAACCACTCTTAGGATGGGGGCCTGAAAATTTTAGCAGGGTTTTTGATAAATACTCTACACCATCTTATTATGAATATGGATTTATCGTATCCGATAATGCCCATAATAAACCAATCAATGAATTAACCGAAAGAGGGATTCTAGGTTTCTGTGCCTATATTTTTCTCTGGTTTAGTTTGTTATGGAGGCTGATTGTAAACATTAAACCCAGAAAGAGCAATATACTCGCTTCTATGGTTTTATCTGCATTAATTGGATATATGATCCAATCAATATTTTTATTCGACACGCCAGTGGGTTTACTTCAATGGAGTCTATTAGCAAGTTGGGTTATTTCAGGAGATGAAAAATCAACTATAAAACTACCTCCCATATTAGTTAATCTCAAGCAAAAAATAACGACGAAACAAATGGTGTCAGTAAAACTAACAGGTCAGAAATTATTTATTAATGTTGTATCAATTTTAGTTGTTATAACAATACTTACGTCTCTTCATTTGACTGGATATAAGCAATATAAAGGGGCTGAATCCTATAAATTAGCAAGGCAGTTAACTGATCTAACAATTGACGAAAGAATTAGATTAGCAACATTCAGTCACAATTCCTTTCCAGGAATATCAGGTATTACGCGTCAGGATTTTCTAGAACACTTCGCGCCATTATGGCACACATTTAATCTCGAAGAGCAGAATCAAGTTGCTCAATTCATATATGGAGAAACTCAATGGGTAATAGACAACGCTTCAGATAATTCCCGCTTAATACAAGCTGCTTATGCTATACCGCAAATCCTAGCAAATGGAGAACAACTTGAACAACTAGAAGATGTTTTAGACGTTATGGTAGAGCTTGCTCCTAATCGAGCTACAACACATCTTTTCTTAGGAAATCAGGAACTTTTAAAAGGCAATTTTGATGAAGCTATAAAGATTTCAGAAGATTTCATATCAATAGCACCAAATATGAGGCCACTTTTTGACCCTCTTATAGAACAAGCAGTTAAAATGAAACAAGAATCTATAACAAATTTACAATAACAAAAAGGATCCTGTATTCATGAATTATAAGAACTTAATTAGATCAATACCTGATTTCCCTCAAGAAGGAATACTCTTCCGAGATATAACACCTTTAATTCAAGATCCTATAGCATATAAATCCTCTATTAAAGATATGATAGGGGGAATAAAGGACCTAGAAATAGATGCAATTGCTGCTGTGGAAGCAAGAGGGTATTTATTTGGTGCACCCATGGCAGTAGAATTAAGTGTTCCATTTATCCCAATTCGAAAACTAGGTAAACTACCTTATGAGACTACTTCTATCGAATACCAACTAGAATACGGTACGGCTACGCTTGAAATGCACATAGATTCATTAACTAAGGGCCAGAATATATTGCTGGTTGATGATCTCCTTGCAACAGGAGGAACATTAAGAGCAGCTGCATCTCTAATTGAAATAGCCGAAGGAAACGTCATAGGTATTTCAGTGTTAATTGAGTTACTAGAACTATCAGGTAGGGAGCTACTAGAAGAATACTCTGTAAACACAATAATCAAATATTAGTTAATTGGTGTTTCCATTACCAGATTACGATATTGATAGCCCACCAATAACTTTTGCAACATCATCATAGCGGCCAAAAGCAGGTACAACATACGCCCCTGCAATTAAATCACGCCCTTCTTCTAAAATTTCCTGAGTTATGATAATACCTTCTTCCGAACCACTAGCGCCAGCTAATTCCAAGCGATCCAAAACCTGATTCGGTACATTCATACCAGGAACAGCATTGTCCAGAAATTCAGCATGCTTATAACTTCTTAAAGGTAAAACACCAAGAACAAGCGGTATTGGGAAGCCTCCCATAATATTCGCAAACTTTTCGACAGCATTTTCTGAAAATGTCACCTGGCTCAGAATAAAATCAGCACCTGCATCGATTTTTCTTTTCAAACTCTCAATTTCGGACTCAATATCGTCAGGTTCAAGATTAATTGCACATCCTACTGTAAAAAAAGTAGGGTCATCCAATTTATTACCAGATAAACCTAATCCTCTATTCATACCTGAAACAATCTTGATAAGCTCAGATGAAGTAACGTCAGATAAGCTTGAAGCGGTTGGCACATCTCCCATCTCAGGTGGATCGCCCATAAAAACAAATGCATTACGAATTCCCAATGCATGAGCACCCAGCAAATCAGACTGCAAAGCTAATATATTTCTGTAACGATTAGCAACATGTAAAATAGTCTCTTTATTAAATTTTTCTGTAAGCAATACACTCATAGCAATCGGGCTCAGTCGTGCTTGAGCCAACGGAATATCAGTGGTGTTAAAAGCATCTACATCGACTTTATCAAGCAATAATTCCAAGGATTTTAGAGTGTTATCAAGTTTATACCCTCTAGGAGGATGAACCTCAACTGTAACAACAAATTCATTATTAGATAGTTTGCGACCAAAATCGCTACCAAAATTTACTGCCCTTTTAGCAAATGTATTTGGCTGTTTCATTAATTAATAATTTCCTTAAACAAAATATCACCAGCAGAACTATACATAATTACACTGTACAAAATTTTATGGCTGCCCGACCAGGATTCGAACCTGGGTTTAAAGATTCAAAGTCTTCCGTGCTACCGCTGCACCATCGGGCATTAATACAATTATATCGCTTATTGAAAGCAAATACTTAAGCTTCTAACCGTCACATGAAATATATCCTTCACATCACATTTATTGCAACTATATATAAGGGTTTTAATATACTAATGGAGCGGGAGACGGGGATCGAACCCGCGACTTTCTGCTTGGGAAGCAGATACTCTACCACTGAGTTACTCCCGCATTATTAATATAGTAAAACTCTACCAACTCAAATGGTAGCAGGAAAAATAAACTCGAACGGCAAATATAGAGTACTACCTTGCTTACAACTAGTAAGAATCCGTATGAGTAAAGGCTACCAAGTTAATAAATACCCCATATTCAAGAATCTCAGTCTGCCGACCTAATCATAATTAGACCAATCAACATTAGACAGAACCTTCTTAGCATTTCCAATAAAAATCTTTTCTTGAATACTTTCATCAATATCGAGATCCGCCCAATCTCTGAACCATCGATCAACATGTAAGGCCTGGAAATCTGAGCCAAATAAAACCTTATCCTGAAGCCTTGTCTGCATTTCACGTATTAAATCTGCAGGAAAATACCAAGGTGACCAACCAGAAATATCCATATAAACATTCGCTTTATGTACCAACATTGACACTTGTTCTTCGAACCAAGGCCAAGCTGGATGAGCTAGAATAATTTTTAATTCAGGAAAGTCAGCAGCGACTTCATCCCACCATATTGGGTTGCTAAAAACTTGTTTCTTCCCACCTCCTCCGGGCGTCCCCGATCCCACTCCGTTATGTCCAGAATGCGTGATGATAACTACATTAAGCTTCTGAGCTTCTTCCCATAATTTGTAATATTGTTGATCGTTCGCGTAAAAATCTTGTCCTGTCGGTAAGAATTTTATTCCTTTTGCATCATAGTCACCGACAGCCCTCCTTAAATCTTCGATCGCTTTATCACCTCTATTCGGATTAACAGAGCAAAAAGGAATAAATCTTTTGGGGAATTTCTTAACGATCTCCCCAACCCAATCATTAGGGCTTGGTTCATTTGAATCGATCAACCGACTATCAGTTGGTAATAAAACTCCTATAATATCTCGTTCCTCAAAAAAAGCTGCATACTCTTCTGGGGTCGTTAAATCAGGTTCTGTTCTCCGAAAATATTCCCTCATCTGCCGAGTAGTCTGAGTAGCTTGTGCGGTAATAGTAGCTGGATTTATTGGTGGATGAACATGAATATCAATCGCCTTCATAGTAATTACTCCTTTTTTAACCAGTGATATCTGTATATATTTTTTCCGCGGTTATCGGGAGTGTGCGTATCCGTACACCGATAGCATCTTCAATCGCATTTGCAATTGCAGGAGCTGTCATAATATTCGTGTGCTCACCAATACCCCTAACATTATAAGGACCTTCTCCAATATCTGATTCTAATATTAACGTATCTAATGAAGGTATATCTTGTATTGTAGGCAGTTTCATATCCGCCAGTGATGGATTAGAAACTTTGCCACTCTCATCATAACTAGTTTCAGTCATGAGGGCTTCTCCTAAACCATATATTATTCCACCCACTACCTGGCCATTAAAAGCTACGGGATTCAAGATAGTACCTGTTTCGTGAACAGCTGTAAGTTTCAGAAGAGTAACCTGTCCTGTTTGAGGGTCGACTTCAACTTCAGCTAAGTGGGTACCAAAAGATGTATATGGGCTAGCGGACTCATTAATTTGAGATTCACCTATAATAGGCTCTCCAGATCGTTCAACTATTTCCTTAATAGCAACTTTCTCACTGTTAACAGTATTAACTAGATCACCAGAAACAAGAGAAATGTTATCCTCATCCCAACCAAGAAATTCTGCACCTAATCTTATGAGTGTTTCCTTTGCTTGATGTGCTGCATTATACCCAACAATGGAGGTTACTCTTGCTCCTCTACTACCTCCTATTCCGTTCAATGGGCCTAATTTAGAATTTTCATAAGGTGCTACAATTATCGAGGATGGATCATCTATTCCTAGTTCTTCAGAAACAACTTGCGCCATCAATGTTAAAGTGCCTCCTCCCGTATCAAATGTGGAAAAATTCACTGAAATCTGGCCATCAGTTTGAATATTGACAGTTGCTGAAGCTGCACCACCACCTTGGCTATGATGTCCAACGGCTATCCCTCTCCCTACATTCTTTGGTTTTGGATCAAAATACCCTCCCAGTCTGGCGGCTTCTTGAATTGTTTCTTCAACTCTAAGGCTTTCGAAAGAGCTGTTATTCATCAACTCTTCCCCTTCATGAATAACATTCTTTATACGGAATTCATAGGGATCCATACCAATCTCTCGAGCACACGCATCTATATGTGACTCTCCAGCCCAAAGACCTTGGGGCATACCAGGGGCTCTTGCGAATCCACATGGAACCAAATTAGCGTAAGTTTGTACAAGTCTCAGTTGGACATTTTCAACTCTATACGGTCCACCCATTTCTAACACACCACGTAGACCATTAGGGACAGGTGCATATGATGCATACGCACCAACAGCAAGAAAAGCTTCAGCTTCCCATGCAGTTATAGTTCCATCTTTTTTCACACCTGCTTTTATCCTAATCTCAGATGGATGGCGCGGATTAGAAGCCATTAATTCTTCACTATAATCCATTACAAACTTCACTGGTCTTCCCGTCATTTTACTCATAAGATAAGCTACAAATACACCATTGGCATCCGTTTTTCCGCCAAAAGAGCCTCCAATATATGAACTATTGATTTGTATCTGGTTTTCAGGTAGTTCCATGACTCTTGCTAACTCTCCTAAATTAGCCATAGGAAGTTGGCAAGACATCCATATCTGGACATTTTCATCGTTATCAATATCTACTAGACAGGAGTGAGGTTCCAAATAAGCCTGGTGCTGATGTGGTGTTGTATACGAATGTTCGACGATAAAATCAGCTTCTTTAAACCCCTTTTCAATATCACCTCTGGATTTTTCTAAGTCTACAAGTATATTAGTGGGTTTCAAGGGGGCATCCTTCACTCCAACATAAGTACTGAATTCTGGATGTAAGATTACTGCCTCTTCTTTAGCAGCTTCCGAGGCGCTCAAAATCGGTTCCAGTTCTTCGTATTCAACATCAATAAAACTTAATGCTCGCTCAGCGATATCTTCATCATCAGCCAATACTGCTGCAACTCGATCACCTACATACAAAACAGTATCCCAGCATAAAACTGGTTCATCTTTATAAGTTCCACGCCCGTGCCGAATATCCTTTACATCCTCTCCAGTCAGAATCGCATGAACACCCGGTATTTTCATCGCTTCTGAAGTGTCAATATTTAATATACGAGCATGGGCAAAAGGGCTACGTAAAAATTTGCACCAAAGCATCCCTGGAAGTACCCTATCTATCCCGTATAAACCTAATCCCGTGACTTTATCTGGTCCATCTGATCTTGGGGTTACTTTTCCAACAACCGTATATTGAGAATTCATTGGATGGCCTTTCTTATTAGAGCAATAATGTTAAACATAATGTTATCTTACTATTTAATAACATGATAAGGAAAATTGCTAAATTATTATTATCTCTAATAATCTATAGGTTTAATTTCAACTGGAAATGACTACCTTTTGCGATCTCTTCTATAGCGGTTTCACTTATAAAATTTGAGACACCAAACCCGATAAGTCTAAATCGTCTCGAATCTCCGATTTCTTTTCTAAGAAGTTCTGCAGCTCTTTCTAAAATTAAATCAATGTCGTTTGTTGGCGTATTAAATGATTTCTGGCGCGTATATGTAACAAAATCATCTAACCTTAACTTCAGTTTTATCGTTCTAATCAACAAACTCTTTTCCTTTACTTTAGATATGACAATTAAAACCTCTCTTTTTAATATCTCTTGAAGAATATCTTCATCTTGAACATCTTCAACCATGGTGTTTTCAGAGCTGATTGATTTGGCATTACGATCCAATTGAATAGATCTTAAATCAATACCCAGCGCTCTATCCCGAAGCTCTACTCCACGTCTGCCAAATTGGGTTACAATCCAATCATATTCTGAATCAGCTAGTTCACCAATTGTACTAATCCCATGATCTTTTAAAACAGCTAATGTTACAGGGCCAACTCCAGATAAAAGATTAACTTTTAACGGCTTCATGAAAGTTACTTCTTCTTCTTCTTCGACTAATAATATGCCATTCGGTTTCGCAATTTGCGAAGCTATTTTCGCCACTGTTTTACTTGTCCCGCCACCTATGGTTATATTTAAACGAGTCTCTTGAAAAATAGTCTTTTTAAGTTGGAAAGCTAGTCGTAGTTTGTCTTCTTTATCAGAAACATTAGAAATATCTATATAGGCCTCATCAAGAGATAGAGGCTCAACTAAATGAGATAACTTCTTAAATACGCTCATTACAATATGTGAAAGCTCTTTATACCTCTCAAATCTTGGCTCAACTCGAATGATTTTATTACTCAAACGTAGAACAGATTTCATAGGCATAGCAGAATAAGCTCCTAGCTCCCGAGCCTCGTATGAAGCTGCCGCTACGACTCCTCTCCGTAATGGAGAACCGCCAACTACCACTGGTTTTCCATTTAAATCAGGATTATCAATTTGTTCTACAGAAGCGAAAAAAGCATCTAAATCAGCATGCAGTAAATATTGCTCTTTCTTTATTGAGAATCCCATTATTAACTCATTATATTAAGATCATTATTCCAAAATCTGAGGTTTTTTTAGTGACGTAATCATAGCAACTGAAATAACCAAGGGGCAAAGTACAATAAATAAAGGCAGGTGATAATCACCTGTTTTATCATACATCCAACCTACAAAGATCGGAGCTATAATCCCTCCTATTGCTGTAATTCCCATTTGTAATCCCATTAGTCGTCCAAAAACTTGCCTACCCCAATATTCTCCTTGTAAAGCCAGTCTGGCGGGTGTAGTCGCACCCCATCCAGCACCATGCGTGGCACCATACAGGAGCCCCCCCCAAAAACTTGTCGTAGTTAAAAAGAACCCTGCCCCAATTATTTGTAAGATAAAAGATCCACCCAAGACTAGTCTTTTATCTATAGTATCTGCTAAGAAACCTGCTCCCAAACGTCCTGGGATACCTCCTAATCCCCACGCAAGAACAATCCACCCTGCAGTAGAAGCTGATAATCCAAAAGTTTGGAGAGCAGGAATTTGGAAAATAACTAGTGCGGAAAAGCCTAACTGCTGTAATCCTAAAATAATTACATACTTCCAATAAGCTAAGGATTTAATTATTTGCCTAACATTTGTAAAATTATTAGTATTCTCATTCTCAGGATCATCACCCTCCAACGAAATCAAATCATCACCGTCAGGAAGTAAATTATGATCCTCTGGGCGAGTCTTCATGACTAAAGAAACAGGTATGCAATAAAACCACATTCCCAATCCGATTATAAATAAAGTCTGCCGCCAGCCAATGGAATCTATTCCCCAAACTATACTAGCAACTAAAATACCCGCGAAGGAGGGGCCCAAAAAAAGGAAACCCAATGCCCGTCCTCTTTTCTTAACAAACCAATTTGAAACTGCAGTGCTGACTACTAAAAAGGAACCTGCTCCAAGACCCAAAGAAAGAACAAAAAAAGCAGCGTAAAATTGGTATATATTCTGAACAAAAGATAAAGCAATAAATCCTATTCCACAAATAATAAAACCTACTATTAGAATCAATTTAGGATTAACCTTATCAACCAAGAAGCCGATAATGGGACCTAATACACCAGATTCTGCCCTTTGTATGGATACTGCACCTGCAATAGCTGCTCTACTACCCCCAGCTATTGCATCAGATATAGGATTAAAAAATGCTGAAAACCCAAAAAACCCGACTCCGGTTGTATACATCATCAGTAAAAAACCAGAGCCGACCATCCACCAACCGTGGAAAATTTTATCTCGTTTAAACGTTTTCATTATCATATTTACTCTTAATTAAATGAACGCTTCTCATCTCAAATATATGTCTCATTTAATGTCTCTTCTAGAGAATATTATAAGAGAACCTAAAAACAATATTGCTGCAGAAAAAATCAATCCTAATATTGGCAGCAGAGCCAGACCATGAGTCAGTACGTCTTCCCCTACATCTTGATAATAACCTTTGTAATAATAAAAAGGTATTAGATATTTTATAGGTTCTATTGAATCAACAAGAGAGGTTAACCCCACCAAAATATTACCCCCTATGCCCCAAGCAGCTCCGACTGCCATCGCTAGATTCCGTTTACCTGTATAAGCACTGACGAAAAATGAAATAGAGCCTATAACTAATGCATTTACCATCACATTGATACTAGCTAGAAACAAAAATAAATTCTCAATACCCATACTGAATAAGGTGGAACCAATCATTAAAATTATGCCAAATATTATCGCAAAAATCAGTAAAATAATTACAAAAGAAATGTATTTACCAGCTATAAATCGATACCTTGTAATAGGTAAAGATAATATTATTTCTAAAGTGCCTTTTTCTTCTTCTCCGCCTATAAAACTAGCCGCCAAGTGAATACTATAAATCATGAATACTATTGGAGCTATAAACCCCATCAGCTCTATATTTAAATACCCTTCAGGAGTAGTTATATTGGAAGCACCACCAAATATGGCTAACATTTCTTCAGGGAGAGCATCCATATATTGCTGCATAAGATCTGCTTCAGATTCAATCACAGGCCAGAAAGCCATCAGTAGCAAAGATATTAGACTGATACCCAGTGACCAGTAAAAGAAAGTTATCTTCTGGTCACGTAGTGTCCTAAAAATAAGCGTTTTTATCATAAAGCTTTAACTTTCATAGTACCTAAGAAAAATTTCGTCCAAATTTGGCTCAGTACTAGTTATTTTTTTTACCGTAAAAGCCGATGCTGCTTTAACGAGTTGATCAATATCTCCTGTAATTTCTGCTACAACATTTTTACCTTCAAAAATAACTTCTCCTATGCCTTTTAAGTTAGAAAAAGCATCCTCGGGTACCTTTTCAGAAAACTCAATTTTTATATTTGGCTTTGCTTGATCTTTAAGTGTTTTAGTGGTTTCTACAGCAACTAAAACACCATCACGAACAACGCCTATACGATCACAGAGTTCTTCTACTTCTGACAATACATGAGAAGATATGAAAACAGTAATACCATCATCCTTAAGTTGTTTAATTACTCTATTAAATTCTAACTGGACTAGAGGATCAAGGCCTGAAGTGGGCTCATCTAAAACTAATAATTGGGGTCGAAACATTAATGCTTGAATTAAAGATATTTTTTGCCTATTACCTCTTGATAACGTACTAATCCGTAAAGATAAATCACAGTCAAACACTTCGACTAAATAATCTCTAAATTGATCTGATTTTGTTTGCCTGATCGAGTCAAAATAGTCCAAAGCCTCTCGCCCAGTATATTTTGGATCAATTATTGGGTCACTGGGAAGGTATCCTATTTTTTCATGAATTAAATTCGCATCTTTATAAGAGTCTAATCCGAAAACAGTAATATTACCCTTTGATGGCCGAATAAATCCAAGGATTGATCTAATTGTTGTTGATTTACCTGCTCCATTTGGGCCAATATACCCGAATATTTCACCTTGCAGAACGTCAAAAGTAACATCATCTACAGCTAAGTTCTCTCCGTAAGATTTACTAAAGTTTCTAGTTTGGATTATCTGATCCATTTGATCACACCTCAACTTATGAATAAATCATATGCTCATATTTAGATCCAGTCAAAAAGCTATACAAAATGTTATATTAAGATGAGTTAGCACACCTAATGCAAGGGAATTTTAATATGGCGAACGAAATTAATTTTGACAACTTTCTATCTAAAAGAGGGAATTTAGAACATCCATGGAGCACTATAACACCCCCTCCAGAAGGTACTATTTCTTTTGTAGGCGGTATACCTGATCCAGAAACACTCCCGCTAGAACAAATACAAGAAGCGGCAAACCATGTTTTAACACATCAAGGAATTAGTTCTCTGCAATACGCTGGTAGTTTTGGGGATATAACTTTAAGGGAAGAAATCACAAAGAGAATACTGCTCCGTCACAATGTTGAATTATCACCGGAAAATATCGTGCTAACTACTGGATCATCTCAAGCGCTAGACATAGTTTGTGCGGCATTTATTAACCCAGGTGATGTAATTATTTCAGAAACCCCTACATTCACAGGTTCTATATGGACCATGCATAATTACGGGGCAGAAATAATACCTCTCCCGATAGAAACCGACGGCATCGACATCCAAAATTTACACCAAACGCTGAAATCACTAAAAGCTAAATCCGTACAACCAAAATTCATTTATGTGACTCCAGATTTTCAAAATCCGACCGGAAATAGGCTATCTCTTAACAAGCGAAAACAGCTTCTTATACTTGCAGAAGAGTTTAATACATTTATTGTAGAAGATACTGCGTACGCAGATATAGTTATAGACGGTCCAGGGTTACCTTCTTTATTAACCTTAAACTCAGAAAGAGTAGTGCAAATGAGCACATTTAGTAAAATAGTAGCACCGGGACTTAGGATTGGGTGGTTATGTGGCGCTAGAAATATTGTGAACCACGCAAGCCTTTCGAGAACTGATATGGGATCCAGTGTTGTAATATCACGGATAATTGCTCAGTTTATGCGCCAAGGCTCATTAGAACCTCATATAGAAAAGATGAAAAATATCTATAGAGAGAAAAGGGATAGCGTAGAACGATCCCTGAATGAATCATTGCACGGTATGGTCTCCTGGGAACAACCACAGGGTGGTTTTTTATTATGGCTAGAAACAACCGAAAACATTGACGTCACAGATCTATGGAATTTAGCTCGGGAAGAGGGCGTAGGATTTGCTCCAGGTTTTAGATTCAACGTTAATTCACATGAGGAATCTAAAGGAATGAGATTGGCATTTAGCCAAGTTTCTCTCGAAAACATACCTGAGGGCATACAGAGATTAGCTAGAGCATTTGAAAAAATAAACAAATAAAAAAAGCCTCGGCAACGACCTATTTTCCACAGAGGATTGCTCCCCCAGTATCGTCGGCGCTGAGATGTTTCACTTCCGTGTTCGGGATGGGAACGGGTGGGCCAACCTCGCTAGGGTCACCGAGACAATGACGAAATTATATCACTAGCAACGAACGTAGTCACCTATAATTTATTATTAGACAAAATAACAACTCATTGCAGTGGTCTCAATAGAAGCGTATCATTATCTCAAAGAATAATAACAAGTTAGTATTATTCATTTTCATGCAATTATATGGGGCTTCCATGGACACATATCGGTATACTGGCTGGGATGATTCACAAGAACCTTTCCCCCCATCCTTAGAAGAATTCATGGATTCTATGGGAGACGATCTCGCCCGCAATGGGGATATTAAATCGGCCCTTAGAAAAATGACCCAAAAAGGATTCCAGCCAAAAGACGGTCAAAATATAGACGGTTTACGCAACATGATGAATAAGTTACGTGAACAACATCAAGATATTCTAGACAAATATGACCTGAATTCGATCATGCATGGAATCAAAGAAAAGCTCAAAGAAATTACAGAAATTGAAGAAAGTACATTACAAGATAGGTTACAAGAAGCAAAAGATTTACTAAAGAATAATGAAAATACACCTTCCCAGCCAAGTAGCATTCCTAACACTGAAGATACAGATAGTCGAAATACAGAAACCAAAATAGAGTCCAGCGAAAAAGAGCTAGCAGATTTTCTAAAGAATTTAGAAGAGGAAATATCAGCTGCCCATTCTGAAAGCTCTGATTTAAAACCTTCTCTTGACTCTAGCAACACTGAGCCCTCGTCAGAAAATAATCTAGACCCGTCGACGGCTTCTGCATTAGAAAATATTACTAACCGCAAACTAGACTTCTTAAATGAACTGCCAGAAGATTCTAGTGGGGTAATAAAGGAATTATCCGAATATGATTTTATGGACAGCCAGGCAAGAGAAAAATTCAATGAGCTCCTCGATTCACTAAAAGAACAATCTATGAAGTCTTTCGCAAATAATATGATGGATCAACTTGGCAAGATAACCCCGGAAGATATGGATAAGTCTAAAGATATGCTAAAAGACTTAAATCAAATGTTACGAGATAGAGAACAAGGGAATAATGAGAAATTTGACGAATTTATGCAGAAATGGGGTGATAATTTTGATGATCTCCTTCCAGAAAATTTGGATGATCTTTTAGATTCATTCAAAGACCAAATGGAACAAATGCAATCATTAATGAACAGCCTCCCCGCTGATCTGAAACAAGAATTAAAAAAGTCTATGGAAGAAGCACTAGGAGATCCAGAGCTTAATGAGCAATTAAACCAATTCGCCCAACTCATGAACCAAATGATGCCGAAGAAATCAAGCCAAAATTATCCTTTCAAAGGTGAAGAATCATTATCCCTAAATGAAGCAATGAATATTATGAACGAATTGCAAAAGATAGAAGAAGTAGAAACCCAGTTACAACAGGCACAAAGAACAGGTGATCTGGATTCTATAGATAAAGATCAACTGGGTGAAATTCTAGGAGACGAAGCCAAGAATAATCTAGAACTCCTAGAAGAACTACAAAAAAGACTAGAAGATGAAGGATTCATTAAGCAAGACGGTGAGAAATTAGAATTGACACCAAAAGGTATTCGGAAAATTGGAGAAAAAGCTTTGCGTGATATTTTTTCAGGGCTTAAGAATGCTCGAATAGGAAATCACGAACTAAGAAAAACTGGCCTCATGGGTGAGCAAACAGAAGAGAATACAAAAATTTACGAATTTGGGGATAAATTTAACGTTCATATGGTTAGAACAGTAAAAAATGCAGTTCTCCGAAATGGTACAGGTACTCCTATTTCTCTCCATCCTGACGATTTTGAAGTTTATCAAGATGAACAATTAACTCAATCGTCCACAGTTATACTTCTTGATCAAAGTCGTTCAATGGCAATAAGCGGTAGTTTTGAGGCAGCCAAAAAGATGGCATTAGCATTGCACACTTTAATACAAATGCAATTCCCACGGGATAATTTATATGTGGTTGGCTTCGCCGATTATGCATGGGAACTAAAGGGTCAAAACCTTATTAAGGCAACATGGGGCGGCTACTCACCAGGAACTAATATGCAGCATGCTTTGATGTTATCTCGTAAATTATTAAACAAACATAGAACCGGTACCCGGCAAGTGCTTATGGTGACAGACGGAGAACCCACTGCCCATTTTGAGGGTGGAGCCCCATACTTTTCTTATCCTCCTAGTCCGAGAACGTTAGATATGACACTTCGCGAAGTAAAAAAATGTACCAATGAAGGTATTGTCATAAATGTATTTATGCTTGAAATGGCATACTATTTGGTAAATTTCGTGCGCCAAATGACAAAACTGAACGGTGGGCGAGCCTTCTTTACACAACCGGATAAATTAGGTGAATATGTTTTGGTAGACTATTTAAAAAATAAGAACAAAAATTATTAACAAATGGCAAGAAAAAAAATTGCTGATTCCATATTTATCAACTGCAATATAAATGATATTTCTAATTCCTACGAATTCGCAGATGCCTTTTCAGTCAGAGACGGAAAATATGATCAGTTTGGAACAACAGCAGAAATTAAATCTCTATCCGGACCATCAACAATAACAACTGACCTCAGAGGTAAAACAGTTATATCTGGACTCACAGATAGCCATTTCCATCATATATATTTTGGTATGACCTCTTCCTGGATCGACTTTAGCAACTCAACAAAAGTTGATGATGTATATAACAAAGTAAAAAAATACCTCCAGAATAAACCTACTGGAGTATGGATATATGGAAGAGGATTAAATTTTGATAAACTCTCCGCTCAATCCTCCATACTCTCAAAATCTATTTTAGATTCAATTGGACCTAAAAATCCTATTCTGATAAGCCGTACAGACGGGCATGCATGCTTTGCAAATTCATATGCTCTAGAAAAAGCAGGCATAAGAAAAGCAACAGTAGACCCTCCGGGAGGAAGTATATTAAGAGATACACATGGTATACCAACGGGACTACTACTAGAAGAAGCAGTGTATTTACCTTGGAACTCTATGATGTCGCATCTAAAGCCAAGAGATTTTGAAGAAGCAATAAACAAAAGTAATTCAGTACTGTTAAAGAACGGGATCACTTCGTCACATGCTGTACTACTGGAAAATATCAAGAATGAAACTTATGCATTAAAACAATTAGCAGACCAAAAAAAACTAAATGTCAGAATTTATGGGATCGTTGGGCAAGAATCACTGAATACTATACCGAATGAAGTAAGAAACTACGAAAACCAATGGTTAAATATAAAAGGAGCTAAACTCTTTGCTGACGGTACAATAATGGGAAGGACAGCTAGATTATCAAAACCTTACTCCGACTCCCTTAATAAATCAGGCAAAATGCTATTCAGCTCCTCAGAACTAAAAAAGAAGCTGCTCTCTATAAGATCTAATAATTTCCAACCAGTAATTCATGCGGTTGGAGATGAAGCAATAACTCAGGTCATTATAGGTTTAACCAGCGTATATGGTGCAGAAAAATTAAAGGAAATTCGGCCTCGGATTGAGCATGCAACTGTATTATCACAGAATCTATTGAAAACTGCTAAGGAACTAGGAATCATATTGTCTCTACAAGGACACAATACTTCTAGAATTCAACAGAGATTGGGGTACCAACGATTTAAATGGAGTAATCCCTGGAAAGCACTATATACTTCTCAAACCCTAGCATTACTAGGATCCGATGCTCCTTTTATTCAAAATCAACCAGGAACTTGGTCCACTATAATAGAGTTAGCAGAAAAGGGTGTACCTATAGATCACGCTATTAAGATGTCAACCTATAATGCGGCCTTCGGAAGTTTTTCAGAAAAAACACAAGGTAAAATATCAAAAGGTAATCTCGCTGACTTTACCGTGTTATCACAAAATCCAAGATTATTGGCTATAGATGAACTACGCAACTCGCAACCGGAAATGACTATAGTAGGTGGGGAAATTAAGTGGAATATCTAAATATACACCCTTTGATTCAACATACAATGTATTTATTAGGTAATACAGTATGATAGGACATTACAGCTACAGAGAAAGAATCGACAGAGCTTTATTTAAGGCTGAAGATTTAATCAAAAGCTACGAAAATAAAAAAGTGAATGTAAGGCAAAAAGGCCATGATGGTCCAGTTACGGACTTAGATGAAGCTTTAAATTCACTCTTATTTGATGAATTACCCAGCAAAGATGAGGGTTGGTTATCAGAAGAATCTTTGGAAACCGGAGATCGTTTCAATAAATCACATGTTTGGATTGTAGATCCAATAGATGGGACTCACCAATTTATCCGTGGCCGTGCAGAATGGGCTGTTTCTATAGCTTTATCAGAAAATGGAACCGCAATTGAAGGAGCTATCTTTAACCCCTGGGCACAACAAATGTTTAATCGAAACGAACAGGGGGCTGTCCAACTAAACAATAAACCCACTCATATTACAGATAAAAAATCTTTAGAGACAGTAACAGTTTTAGTATCTAAAGCCGAACTACGATGGGGGAATTTAGACCACCTAAGAAATCTCCCAATAGAACTCAATCCAGTAGGTTCTATTGCTTATCGACTAGCACTTGTTGCAGCAGGATATAGTGATGCAACAATAAGTCTTGAGCCTAAAAATGAATGGGATGTCGCAGCTGGTATTTTATTAATCCAAGCGGCAGGAGGAACAGTAACAGATTTAAATGGAGAGAATTTAGTTTTCAATAAAAAAAATACTCTCCTTAATGGAATAATTGCAGCAGGAAACAATACTCATCACAATTTACTAGAGGAAATCAGAAAACCTCGCAGCAATATCTGGGTGCCTTTCAACTAATGTACTAAGCGTTACTACCAATAGCTTGATCGGTTATAACCGAATTTTCTTTTATGCTCACATTGGTACCTATAACACTATTCTCTATTTTCGAATGCTCCCCAATTTTAACATTCTCCCATAAAATCGAGGATTTAATTACAACGTTCTCAGAAATATGACAACCTGACCCCAAAGTTATAGGGCCCACTAAATGGGCATTACTTTCTATTCGAACTCCATCACCTAAAATAATATCACCTTCTAAGATAGCACTCGAATCTATTTTTACTTCAACACCTTTATACGGAGAAGCTCCTTTAGCATGCGGAGCTAATCCCGACATTAAATCCTTTTGTAACACAAGATAATTCTCTACTGTACCCATATCGTTAAAATAACCCTGCCATTTATGAGTATTCAGTTGTACACCTGCACTTAGAACTTTCGGAAATAAATCAGTCTCAAACATAGAAAAACCTTCAGGAACAAACTTTAAAACTTCAGGTTCTAAAGCATAAACACCAGAATTAATAAGTTTTGAACGGAACCGCGGACCTTTGGGTTTCTCGATAAACTGTGTAACATAACCTTCTCCATCTGTTAAAACCAGACCAAATTGAGAAGGATCCTCTACTTCATGAACAGCAAGGGTTCCATACTCTCTGTTTTCAATATGAGTTTCTAGAAGAGCTCTATAATCTATTTCTGATGTAACATCACCATTAACAACCAAAAAAGTTTGATCTAATTCAGATATAAGAGCTCGGACTGCACCTGAAGTACCTAAGGGTTCGGTTTCCAATGCGTACTCAATATGCAAATCTACTTTAGATCCGATACCAAAATGCTCTATTATTGGATCTGGTTTATAACCTAATGCCAAAAAAACTCTTTCCACACCTGCTTCTGCCAAATTAAGAAGAGTATATTCCAAAAAAGGCCTATTCAAGACCGGCAAGATAGGCTTAGGCAATGATTCTGTCAAAGGTCGTAATCTCGTTCCCTGGCCTCCGGCTAGAACAACAGCTGTTAGATGATCCATTTCAAAATATCCTTATTGACTAATTAAGTTGGATTCTTTTCTTAATATTTCAGCTTTATCTATTCTTTCCCAGGGAGGGTTCAAATCACTCCTGCCAAAATGACCATAAGCAGCTAAATTTGAATAAATCGGTTTTCGTAAATCTAAATTCTTGATTATGGAGGAAGGTGTTAAATCAAAATTTTTAAATACTAGTTTCTTTATCAACGCTATATCGATACGGGCCGTTCCATAAGTTTCAAATGCTACTGAAACAGGTTGAGCCATACCTATTACATAAGCAAGCTGTACTTCGCATCTTTCAGCAAGCCCAGCAGCAACAATATTTTTAGCTATATAACGTGCCATATAAGCACCTGATCTATCGACTTTGGTCGGATCTTTACCAGAAAATGCTCCTCCTCCGTGCTTATATCCGGGCCCATATGTATCAACTATGATTTTTCTCCCTGTTAAACCGGCATCTCCCATTGGGCCACCAACAACAAAGCGACCCGAGGCATTAACATAAAAATTCGTCCTCTCATCAATTAAATCAGTAGGAACAACTTTTCCTATTAATAATTCAACTATGTCTTTTTCCATTTTTTCTTCATTAACATCAGGATCGTGTTGTGCAGCTATAGTAACACTATCAATTCGTATAGGTTTATCATTATGATCATACTCAACTACAACCTGAGATTTCCCATCAGGTCTCAAATAAGGAAGAACACCTTCTTTCCTAAGAGCTGTCAGTTTTTTTGTAAGGTTATGAGCTAATGTGATCGGTAGCGGCATTAAATCTTTGGTCTCGTTTGATGCGTATCCAATCATTATTCCTTGATCTCCTGCACCAATTTGATCAACACTCTGGGATGAATCTGTTCTACGATTCTCGTAAGCAGTGTTAACTCCTGCTGATATATCTGGAGATTGTTCACTAATAGCTACTGTTACTCCACAAGTCTTGTAATCAAATCCGTAGTCGGGATCATCATACCCAACTTTCTTTATTGTACGCCTAACAATATCTGTTATATCTACATAACAATCAGTAGTGATTTCTCCAAAAACGATAACCAAACCTGCAGTTACCGCGACCTCACAAGCAACTCTTCCCATTGGATCTTGCTCAAGTATCGCATCTAGAACAGCATCCGATATCTGATCACATAGTTTATCCGGATGGCCTTCGGTAACCGATTCTGCTACTTGCAGATAAGATGAACTATCCGACTTCTTGTTGGTCATTATTTGGGTTCCTCCAGAGTAGTATTATCATCGTTAATCTTGCCTTTAAGTTAAGTTATAATCCCATATTTTATCTTTTCGTGTTCAGGTAGAACGATTAATCTAGCCACGCCTTCACTTAGAACTCGTCCATCAACATGAGAAGTCAAAACAACCTCTATATCCAGTATACGTTTTGTCTCTTTTATAAGCTTACCAGTAACTTTAACTGGTTCATTTAGACCTGTCGGATTTTTGAATTTTATATTCAATCTTGCAGTAGCTGCATGCTTATTTCTTAAATATGCTACATATGCAGCTGCTTCATCCAACAATGTTGCGATGACGCCTCCATGTAAAATTTCAGGCCATCCTGCTTGAGACTGGCTGGGTTGGAAAACAGCATAAACTTCCCTGTCGTTATTTTCATAGCTAAAAAATTCCAGTTGGAGTCCTAAAGGATTATTAGGCCCACAAGCATAGCAATCACCATATGCCAGTTCTTCCATTTCCGAAACCTGATCACGAATAGATCTTGGGTTCCTTTTCTCTATTTCTTCGGACATGATAGCCTTCTATCTATATTTAAGTACCAATATCCCAGCTACTCAAATATTTTTTTTGTTCTTCTGTTGGAATATCTATTTGGATCCCTACTGACTCTAATTTTAAGCGCGCAACTTCTGAATCTAAATCATACGGCAGATCATGTACTTCCGGTGTGGATGGTGGTGTCTTGGAAAGATACTCTGCTGCAAGAGCTTGATCAGCAAAAGAAAGATCCATGACAGCAGATGGATGCCCTTCTGCTGCAGCCAAATTAACTAATCTACCTTCGGCTAATAGGTTGAGTTTTCTGCCATCTTTCATTAGATATTCCCGTACATATTCTCTAACCAAAGAAGAAGATTTACTTCCTTCATCAAGAGCTGGAATGTCTATCTCCACATTAAAATGGCCGGCATTTGCGAGAATAGCTCCATCCTTTAATATATTAATATGTGTTTTTCCAATCACGTTTATATCCCCGGTAACTGTGATGAAAATATCTCCCTGCGGAGCTGCTTCAACCAAAGACATAACTGTATTGCCATCCATGTACGCTTCCAAGCCACGCACTGGATCTATCTCTGTAACAATTACCCGAGCGCCCATTCCTTTAGCTCTCATTGCAACACCCCTGCCACACCACCCGTAACCAACCACTACCACGGTTTTACCAGCCCATAAAACATTTGTTGCTCTAGTTATGCCATCTAGAACACTTTGACCCGTACCATATCGATTATCAAAAAGATGTTTCGTATCTGCATCATTAACAGCGATTACCGGGTACTTTAATTTACCCTCTCGTGCAAGGCTACGTAACCTTATAATTCCCGTAGTTGTTTCTTCACTACCGCCAATGATTGTGGATAGAAGTTCAGTACGGGTATCATGAACAGTAGCTACTAAATCTGCTCCATCATCCATCGTTATAGTAGGCCTTATATCAAGTGCGCGGTTAAGGTGATTATAATAAGTTCCAGTGTCTTCCCCATTAATTGCAAAAACAGGTATTCCATAATTTTTAACCAAAGCTGCTGCTACATCATCTTGAGTTGACATTGGATTAGAAGCACTTAAAACAACCTCCGCGCCACCTGCTTTCAGTGTTATAGCTAAATTAGCGGTTTCAGAAGTAACATGGAGACAAGCAGCAATTCGTTGCCCTGCTAAAGGTTTTTCTAGGATGAATCTCTTACGAATAAGATCCAGAACTGCCATCTCTCTTCCTGCCCATTCGATTCTCTTTACACCATCTTCAGCTAATTTCACATCAGCAATATCATATTGATCTTGATCAAGATTCATTAATTCTCCCAAATATTTCTATTTATATTATTTAATTAATCCGATTTCCCCAATAAAATGAGCACTTCATCCAGCATTTCTTCTCTAAGCTTATTAGCATCTAATTCAAAGAAGTTCTCTTTAGAGAAATCAATTACATCATAAGCTTTTTTACTATCAAAATATATTGCTCTTCTACCATCTGAAATACTATCACCTTTTTCTTCTCTTTCTTTTAGTCTTTGGGTTGCCACATCATCAGAAGTTTTACAAAAAATAAATCGTTGCTCAACTTTCAAGTTAACTGCAAGCTCTTTAAACCTATTTCGCTCACTCTTTTTAGAAAAAGTAGCATCTATAATAATGGAATGACCTTTCTCCAATGCCTCTGAAGCTTGAGAATATAATAAGTCATAAGTTTTTCTATTCATCTCATCAGTGTACATACCTTCATTAAGTGCATCTTTTTTACTATGCTTATCTAACGATGGTGCTCGTAATATAGTATTCCGTATAACATCTGATGATATATAGACATAACCTGTATACTTAGCCAAATCTAATGAAAGTGTTGTCTTACCACTTCCCATCAAACCGGCAACTAAAACTATATCTTGTCGAATGGGGTTTTTAGCATAAGAATTTGCTAGTTTAAAATATTTCCTTGCATTATCAGCAATATCAGCTTTTTCGATTACGCTTAATTCAGGATTATCAAGTGCAAAACTTTCAATCTTTCCTCTGACAAAAGCTCTATAACAAGAATAAAAATCAATCAATTCTCCAACATTAGTATCATGAGCTTTATCCAAATAGGAATCATATAAGATTTCTACCAAATCAGGTCTATTCTCCGCATTCAAATCCATAAGGATAAAAGAAATATCTGCGGCTGTATCAATCCAACGCATACGATTATTGAATTCGATACAATCTAATATGAAAATATCTCCATCGTTCAATATGGAAATCTGAGCCAGTCTTAGATCACCGTGGACATCTCGAACAAACCCCTCACTCGCTCGAGTTCGAAATAATTTTTCTCGTTCATGCAAAAACCCTCGTGCATAACTAGTAATAAGATCGAATTGTGATTTATCTATCGTGGTTCCTATATAAGGAGTGACTTGGGAAAAATTCTCTTCAATATTGAAGGCTACGCCTTCATATTCTCCTGTCTTAGTAATTTCTGGATTAGTATAGGAATCAAAGTGGTACTCCCCAATAAAACGTCCTAACTTTACAAACATGGTATTAGAAATTTCATTATTTATTACCCTCTGATCTAACATCGAATAACCTGGCAACCTCTTCATATGCACCACATACTCTAAAGCTTGAGGATCTTCAACTGATGAGAAGATATACCCGCCCTTTTTATTAGATATTAAAGATAGAACACCATAATAAATCCCTAAAGCAGAACGTTCATTAAGCACCACTTCTTGCTCACATGCAATTTTTCTTGATGACAATTCCGTAAAATCTAAAAACCCGAAATCAACTGGCTTTTTCATTTTATAAACATGTTCACCTGCAAGGAAAACAATGGATACATGTGTCTCAACAATCTGAAGATTGGTCGTATCATGATTGTAAAAACTAGGTAGATGCATTGACTTAACAATACTATCAAAGGAATTAGATGAATTAACCACTGAGAACAACCTTAAAAAATATCCTTGAGTAAATTAACTAGTCTTTAATTATAGGTAAATTAGCTTTGTGCCATGCCTCAATACCACCTTCCATATTGTAGAGTGGTCCTTCTATACCAACTGAAGCTGCCAATTCAGCAGCTAATGCAGACCTTACACCTCCAGCACAATAAAAAAGAATTGGGCCATTTTTAGGAAGATCATCAACTCTACTCATACTAACAATATCGTTCACTGATATTCTTGTAGCGCCTTCTATATAACCTTCATCCCATTCATTTTGTTCACGGACATCTATAATATTAACCGTTTTTTGATCTATCAGGTCTTTAGATTCATTAACATCTACTCTATGAAAAGGTTCATTTAAATTTGACATTCTATAGTGCTCCTAAAATTTCAAAACATTTATAGTAAGTATATTTTACTACACTAGGTCAACTTCTGGGGAGTTGATCAGTACTCCCCAGAAGATCACTTAGATTGCATCTATTCCTTTTTCACCAGTTCTTACTCTAATTGCTTCTTGTATTTCTGTAATAAAAATCTTACCATCACCAATCGCACCTTCGCCTGGGCTACGTGCAGAGCCAATAATCGCTTCTACTACAGAATCTTTCATAGATTCATCAATAATGGTCCTAACTAAAGTTTTGGGCACTGCTGATCGCCCAGCAGTTCGCCCTCCACGACCAACAAGAACTTCAACTCCGCCTTGTCCTCCTTGACCAGTCACATTAAAGTAATAAAATCCTTTACACCCAACTGCTTCTAGAGCAGCTACAACTTGATTAACTCTTTCTGGCTTTATTATCGCCTCAATACTAAGCATAGATAACCCCTTTCTTAAATGGATTTTTTTCAAAACCTCTTCTTAATCAGCTCCGTCATCAACCATAGCAATTTCTCCATGAATGGATACATCGAGTCCTTGATCTTCTTCAGCTTCTGAAACCCGTAACCCTAATCCTGGAATTTTATCCAAAACAAACAAAATTATAAAAGTCACGATACCAGAATAAAGCAAAGTACCCAAAACACTCTGAGCTTGGATTATTAACTGATTAAAATCACCTTCAACTAATCCAGAAACACCAGCATATTCGCTAACGGTAAAAATACCCGTTGCTAAAGCTCCCCAGATTCCTCCAATACCATGAACAGCAAAAACATCTAGCGCATCATCGAGCCCTGTTGAATGAATAAACTCGACAGCAAAAAAGCAAATTAGCCCAGCGCCAAAACCTATAGCAATAGCACCTAAAACACCAACTGCTCCTGCCGCAGGAGTAATTGCTACTAATCCCGCAACCGCACCAGTAGCTAATCCTACCGCACCCATCTTACCTGTTCTAATCTGAGATATAATGCCCCAAGTAATAGCTGCCATCGCTGCAGCTGTATTAGTAACAAGAAAAGCACTTACTGCTACATGATCAGCTGCTAATGCTGAGCCTGCATTGAATCCAAACCATCCAAACCATAAAAGCGATGCTCCGATTACCACGTAAGGAACATTATTAGATTGGACACCCGGGTTACGTCTTTTCCCAACAAGGAAAGCAGCAACAACAGCAGCCACACCTGCATTAATATGTATCACTGTACCTCCAGCGAAATCTAAAGCACCCAGATTTTGAATCCAGCCTCCACCCCAAACCCAATGAGTTATTGGAGCGTAAACAAAAGTTATCCACAGAACTAAAAATATCAAATAGGTAGTAAACTTAAACCGCTCAACAAAGGCACCCGTGATCAATGCCGGAGTGATAATAGCAAACATCATTTGAAACACTACATCAATCTGTGCTGGATATGTATCACCAGGGGACGGTGCATAAGGTATACCTCTCAGGGCCACATGGCTCAGATCTCCAACCCACTGATTTCCTTCTCCGAATGCCAAACTATAACCCCATAACACCCAAACAATACTAACAACTGCTATAGCAACAAAACTATACATTATAGTACTAACCAGGTTCTTGACTCTAACCAACCCTCCGTAAAAAAGAGCTAGCCCCGGTGTCATCAAAAAAACTAATGCTGATGCCGTTAACATCCAAGCTGTATGTCCTGAATCCATTATGTCCTCCTTTAATATAATCTAATATAATCAAAATACATATGTCGCCTTTTACAGAACGACTCCAATAATAATACATACTTAAGTGTGACTAACCCGTTACCATTAAGTTACATTCTTGTTAAATCACATACTTGACCTAAAGACTCTAGGGACATAACCTGACTTGCATGATTAACCTAATGAATAATAAATACATACAATTAGAACAAAGAAACCGCTTACTTATCACGTATTTAAACAACCCTTCAGCAAACCTAATAACAACCGGATTAGTAAGTGAGTTAAAAGAAATATGCCTTGAAATAGAAGAGGGCAATGACATTGACGTAATGATCATAGGATCAGACAAGGTTATGGATTTTAGTCAAGGAACTTCACCTGAACTAAAAGAGGACCTTAATAATCGAAATAATAAAGACTTAATCGAAGATATTCTAAATAGATATCGGATTTCCCAAGCTATAGGGAATTTAAAAATCCCTGTTATCTCAGCAATCCAAGGAAAATGCTATGGCCAAGGCCTAGAATTAGCGTTAGCAACAGATATAAGAATAGGATCAGAGGAGTCCGTTTTCTCTATGGATCATGTTTCATTAAATACGGTGCCGTGGGATGGGGGTACTCAGCGTTTACCCAGAATTATAGGTATCCCTCGCTCACTCGAATTAATCCTCACATCCCGACAATTTCACTCACAAGAGGCTCTAGATATAGGAATGCTACACCACGTAGTTCCTCAAAAAGAAGTGTTGGAAAAAGCTAACGAAATTGCCGAAATGATACTAACTGGTGGGAGCATTGCCTCAAAATATGCTAAAGAAGTTATCAATACTGGTTCAGATATGACTCTAGATCAAGGCATCCTTCTAGAAACAGATTTAACTATGATTCTACAGACCACGAAAGACCGTAAAGAGGGTATAGACTCATTTATAGAGCGGAGACCACCGAATTATACAGGCGAATGAATTAACCACCCAAAGTCTCAGGATTAAAAAATGAATAAACAATCTGCTGCATACTATGAAATTAATAATAATATTGCTGAAGTTTACCTAAATCGCCCTGAGCAAATTAACGCTTTTAATGTTCAAATGAGGGATGATCTCTACGATATTTTTTCAGCAATCCATGTCGACACTAATTTAAAAGGAGTTATTATATTTGGCAATGGAAATAGAGGATTTTGTTCCGGGGCTGATTTAACGGAATTTGGAACTACACCATCAAGGGTTATAGCAAGAGAAGCACGCTACTTGCGCGATGTATGGAGCTTAATAAGATCGCTGAATATACCAACACTTTCAGCTTTACATGGCTTCACAATTGGTTCAGGGCTAGAAATGGCCCTCTGTTGCGATACAAGAATCGCAGCTTTAAACACAGAATTTAAACTGCCTGAAGTTGCTCTTGCTATGCTTCCTTTTGCAACTGGAAGCCAAACTTTACCAAGGACGATAGGTAGGTCCCGGGCTTTAGAATTACTGCTAACTAGCAGATGGTTTTCTGCAACAGAAGCACTCAATATTGGGATAGTTAACAAAATAGTTGAACATCAAGACCTCCGAACAGAGTCTTTTTCCGAGCTAAATAAAATTCTAGAACAACCCACAGGGGCAACGATTTTAGCCCGCAAAGCCATAAAACGTGGGGCTGATACTACACTCATAAATGGCCTGAAAATAGAAAAGAATTTATCTCAATCACACTTTTTAGCGATACTTAACCAATAAAAATAGCATTGCAGACCCTTTTTAGCCTTTTATTTGCAGAAAACAATCGAAAAATATACCGAAGAAGTGTTATCATAAGTGATCATTTTATTAGTGGGGGTAATTATATATGAACACAGCAGAATTTTTATCTATAGCAAATCTTATCTCTCCGGAGAAAGAGGCTGTCATATTCGAAGACAAGCGGTTTACTTATGGACAGCTTAACGCGAGAGCGAATCAACTCGCCAACAAACTACAATCATGGGGAGTTGTAAAAGGTGACAGAGTAGGCTTAATGCAAGTTAATTGCAACGAAGTTGTAGAAGCATATTTTGCATGCGCTAAGGTTGGCGCAATCTTCGTCCCGCTAAGTTTTAGAGGGCGAGCAGAAGAAATTCGACACATGGTAAACATGTCTGAATCAAAAGTGGTTATAGCTGGATCACGCTATCTAACTTTAATTGATGAATTAAGGCCCACCCTAAATACCGTTGAACACTACGTATCACTTGAAGGAAACGGGGACGGATGGGAAGCATATGAAGATATCCTTAGCGACCAGTCTGAAGACGCTATAGATAGTGAAGTTGATGATGAAGATACCACTATCCTTATGTTCACCGCTGGTACAACCGGGTTACCTAAAGGGGTAATGTTAACTTTCGGAGGTGTTAGTAGCTTCTCTTTAACTAACGTCACACCGCTTGAACCTGACCAAACGGAAAAAAATATTCTGACCGTACCTTTATACCATGTAGCAGGGATGCAAGCCGTAATATCAGCCATATTTGGGATGCGCACTCTAGTTATTCAAAGACAATTTGAAGCAGAAGCATGGATGGCCCTTGTCCAAGAGGAAAAAGTTTCAAGAGCCATGATGGTACCAACAATGCTAAAACTACTCTTAGAGCATCCCGAGCGCTCCAAGTATGATTTATCGAGCTTGGAAGTTTTGACATACGGGGCAGCGGCAATGCCAAAAGAAATAATTAAACGGGCAATTGTTGAATTCGAAGATACTCAATTTATAAATGCCTTCGGACAGACAGAAGCATCTGCAACAATTACAGCTTTAATGCCAGAAGACCATAATATAAAAGGACTCTCAGATGCTGAGCGTGAAAAGAAATTTGAACGCCTAAGCTCAATAGGAAAACCTCTTGCTGGTGTGGAGATTCGAATTGTAGATGAAGATGGTAAAGACGTTGCAACAGGTGATCAAGGGGAAATCATTGCAAGCGGCCCACAATTAATGAAAGGTTACTGGAAGCAAGAAGATGCCACATCGGAAACACTAAGAAATGGATGGCTATTTACCGGAGATCTTGGTTATAAAGATGATGAAGGCTATATATTCTTATCGGGAAGAGCCAAAGATTTCATTAAGCGAGCAGGGGAAATGATTTCTCCTGAAGAAGTTGAACAATTACTCATGTCTCATCCAGCAGTAGACGAAGCTGCAATTATTGGAATACCCGATGATACTTGGGGTGAACGCGTACGAGCAATAGTAGTTCTAAAGAAGGACCAATCTATTGATGAAGAAAACTTAATAAAATTTACTAGAGAACATTTAGCAAGTTTTAAACGTCCTGAATCAATTGTATTCTCAAACGAACCTCTGCCCAGAAACCCGCTAGGCAAGGTATTAAAGCGAGACCTTAAACAAACTTATGACCAGCCCATAGAAGATTAACTAGGCAGGAGGTTATTTAAGATGGCCAATATTCATACATCTTTATGCGATATGTTTGGAATAGAGCAACCAATAGTAATGGCAGGAATGTCTCTAGGTTTAGATGATGCAATGCCAAGTCCTCCTAGACTTGCTGCAGCAGTAACAAATGCTGGAGGCCTAGGAGTAATGGGGTGTGGTAGCAGAAAACCTGAAACTATTGACTGGTGCATACGAGAATTCAAAAAACATTCATCTGGCCCTCTAGGGATTGACCTACTACTTCCCGTGACCATGGGAACTGGTTCAAACCCTGAAACCAAGGCAGAAGTACGAGCACGGCTGGAAAAAGATTATCCAAAACATGTAGCTTTCGTTAAAGAGATGGTTCAAGAATACAACCTACCTGAAATAGATTTAGATGATGCAGAAGAAGAAGCAATGACTGCTGAACTTTTAAAGAAAGAATTCGAGGTAGTTCTTGATCACAAAGTTCCTGTTTTTGTTGCTGGGCTTGGTGACCCTTCATGGGTAGTACCTTTAGCAAGAAAACAAGGAATGAAGGTTGGCGGTGTTGTTGGTGCGGTTAGGCATGCTGAGAGACAAAAGGCTGCAGGAGTAGATTTTATCATTGCTCAAGGAACTGAAGGTGGAGGACACACAGGCAGTATTGCTACATTCCCCCTGGTTCCTCAAGTAGTAGATACTGCAAGTCCTATCCCTGTTCTTGCGGCTGGAGGCATCGGAAACGGCAGACAAATAGCCGCATCTTTTGTACTTGGTGCGCAAGCAGCGTGGATAGGTTCAGCCTTCCTTGTCGCAGAAGAAAACGATATACCTATAGAACATCAACAGCAAATACTAGATGGTAATTCTGGAGATTTTACTCTATCCAAATATAGAACAGGAAAACAATCCAGAAGTTATAAGAGCCCTGTTAAAGATGCGTGGGCAGTATCAGGATTAGATCCGCTCCCAATGCCTCTACAAGGGATCCTGATGGAACCAGTTTATAAAGCTTCTAGGTCCATCGGAATGATGCATTTAGATACTGCGACGGCTGGACAGGTTGCAGGTCTCGTAACTGAGCGCAAACCTGCAAAAGATATTGTTGATCGTTTAGTTGCAGAGACACACGAAGCACTTGATAACATGAAATCTTTTATGAGCTAAATATTCTTCTAAAATAGCATCTATATTTATAAAGGAAGGGGTCATCCAATGGCTAATAAATTAACAACACCTTTATCAGAAATGCTTGGTATCAAATATCCTATATTTCTAGCGGGCATGGCTGTCGGGGGTATTCAAGAAACTGCACCTACACCAATAAAACTGGTGGCAGCAGTATCAAATGCTGGAGGTCTTGGGGTGCTGGGAGACAGTTTTAGTAATTTAGACGAGATGGACAGAGGGATTCAAGAATTAAAACGCTTAACAAATGGTCACCCTTATGGGATTGATTTTCTACTACCAGCAGTAAGAGCAGATGTAACAGCTACCAGTAATAAAGAAGTATACGAACAACTATCAAAAGAATACCCTGCACACATCGCTATAATGAAAGAAGTAATTTCTCAAGAAGGTTTGGAAGAAGCAGCTGTTTCACAAAGTGAACCTATGTCAACAGATCTATTAAAAAGGAAAATAGAGATTGTACTAGACCACAAAGTTCCTATATTTGCTGCTGCTACTGGTGAGCCGCCAGAGTGGTTCACAAAAAGAGGACATGAGCTTGGAATTAAATTTATCGGCATGTGTGGAGCTGTAAGGCATGCCGAAAGACAGGTTGCTGCCAATGTTGATATCATAACTGCTCAAGGAACGGAGGCTGGAGGTCATACCGGTAATATTTCGTCTTTCGTTTTAATACCGCAAATCGTTGATAAGGTTGCACCAAGGCCAGTACTAGCAGCTGGTGGCATTGGATCTGGAAGGCATGTAGCAGCATCATTAGCATTAGGAGCTCAAGGTGCCTGGGTAGGAACAGCCTTTCTTGCATCTGAGGAAACAAACATTCCTACTGACCACCAAAATCAAATCCTTAATGGAAGATCTGATCAATTTACAACCAGTAAATTCTCATCAGGCAAACAACAAAGAGCATTCCATAATATTGTAAAAGATGCTTGGATAAAATCAGGTTTAACAGCTTTGCCAATGCCTTTGCAAGGAATACTAATGGAACCAATGACCAATGCAGCAAAAAAAGCAGGCCGTTGGGATTTAGTTGGTAACCCCTCTGGACAAATAAGTGGAATGTTAACTGAACGGCGCCCTGCTAAAGATATTCTAATGGAAATGGTTGACGAAGCAGAAGAAACTATTGATGCAATGCAGAGAAATTTAAGATCCTAATAAACTAAAGGATACCTGACCCAAGTCCAATACCAATTCCAACTAGCAAAATTCCAACTACTAAACGTACAGTTTTCATAGTCACTTTATCTATAAATCGAGAACTGATAAAAGTTCCCAAAAAAGCAAATACAGTGGCAACACCAACAAGTACTACACTGTTTCCTTGAGAAATAAGAGAAAAGTCATTTGAAAAAAATGTGAACCCATAAACAGTAAGCCTTGATACATCTACCATCATTGCACAAACAGATGCCGTTCCAACAAAAACTGGTGTATCCAAACCTGCTTTTGCCAGCACTGCTGATCTAAGAGCTCCTTGATGTCCAGATAAACCACCGAAAAAACCGGATAAAGCGCCTCCCAGTGGTATATATTTTTTTGGAAATTGAACCTCTCTTACATTAGGTATTAATTCAAAACCTGCAAAAATTAAGATTAAAACAGCTACAACAAGATTAACTGTGGTAACCATAAATTGATTACCACCAAGATTATATGTAAAAAGAGGGTTTATATTAACCATTTGTAATAATATAAGTGCTCCGGGTATAGCCAGTGCTACAGCTGGTATTCCAAACCTTAAAACAATTTTCCAATCGGCATTTTTCCCAACAAAAATAATCTTAAATATATTATTAGAAAGATGTACTGCAGCTGTGGAAGCAACCGCAACCGGTATTGGGAAAAATAACGAAAAAATAGGCATGAGGAGTGTCCCTAGTCCGAAACCTGAATAAAGAGCTAGCACAGACACAACTAAAGAGGCTAACCCAACTATGAAGTAATCCATGACACCATCCCTAAGAAAAACTATTCTTTGATAGCATTTATGTTAACATAAATACTAGACTGGATTATGTGTTCTATCTAGGACTATAATCAGAGTCCCACTTTATATCCTCTAGATCAAATGCTGGCCCATCAACACATATTAGTTTCATATCCAAAGTAGTATCTACTACACATCCTTTACAAATCCCTATTCCGCAACCCATAGGGCTTTCTAACAAGACGACAGTTGGCGTCACCAATAAACCTTCTTCTCGCATATTGGATAATGTTCTCAACATACCAATGGGGCCACATGCATATATAATATCTGCTTCCGACTGAACTTGAGACAAGAGGTGAGTCACAGGTGCTCTGACTCCAGCTGATCCATCATCTGTTGCCGTAATTTCCACAACACCTTTCGGCAACAATTGAGATGGATAAAGTTTCCATGAATTACGAGCTCCAGCAAGTAAAGTCATATTTATACCTTTTGATGATCCCAAATCCATCAATGCTGTTAAAGACGCTATACCAAGACCTCCAGCCAAGAAAACAGCCCTCTTTATATCATGAGTTATATCAATTCCATTACCTAAGGGTCCTAGTACATCCAAAATATCGCCTTTTACCATCTTAGCTAAAGAACGAGTACCTTGTCCTACAATTTGGAAAAGAATTGATACTATATTTTTTTCCGGCTGGATCCTATGTACCGCAAGGGGTCGCCTCAAAAAAAGCTCGGAATTATTTTGGTCTCCTAGTTTACAATCAACCATTAAGAATTGTCCTGGCTTAGCTAGATTTGCTAATTCCGGAGAATATAATGAAATTTGAAATAATCCTGCACCAATCTCATCCGTATCGGTGATCTCTAAGTTAAATTGATTCGGCATTATTTATATACCTTCAACATATTCAGATAAACGACGGATATTATACTGCCCTCCGTTATTCATTGCATCAACGGCGACACTGAATGTATCTAAACTCGTATAACATGGTATGCCAGCCTCTGTTGCAGCTCGTCGAATCTCAAACCCATCTTGTAGTGGCGTTCTATGACCAGACATAGTATTTACCACAACGTTAACAACTCCTTGATTTATTAAATCCACGGTATTTATAGATCCTGTTTCACTATACTTATTGGGAATATCAGTAATTACAATACCAGATTCCTGTAATATTTTTGCTGTCCCAGCTGTAGCATAAATTTTATAATCAGCGTTCATTAATTTCTTTGTAATTTCAGTAACTTCATCTTTATCTCTATCTGAGACTGTAACAAGTAACCCTCCTTTAACTGGCATCATTAAATTCGCTGCTTGTAATGCTTTAAAAAGCGCGCCTTCTATAGTGATATCTATACCCATTACCTCCCCAGTAGATTTCATCTCTGGACCCAAATAAGTGTCTGCACCACTTAGCTTCGCCATTGAGGATACCGGTGCTTTCACAGCTACAAGATTCTTCTTAGGATATAACCCACTAGAATATCCCATGCTAGATAGGCTTTTACCAAGAGTAACTTTTGCAGCAATATTTACCATAGGAACACCCGTCACTTTAGATATAAAAGGTATTGTACGCGAAGAACGAACATTAACCTCTAAAACATATACAGTAGGAGACGCTTTAGTAGTATCATCTTCTTTATTTTGCATAATGACAAATTGGATATTCATCAACCCTTTAATACCAAAAGCTCGGCCTAGTTGAACAGTATAATCAGTAACTAAGTTTTCCTCCTCAGGAGTCAGAGTCATTCCAGGATATACACCCATAGAATCTCCGCTATGAACCCCGGCTCTTTCAATATGTTCCAATATTCCAGGGATTAAAACATCTTCGCCATCTGACACAGCATCAACTTCAACCTCTTTACCTTCAAGATATTTATCCACTTGAATAGGATTATCTTTGCCAAATTCAACTGTTGCATTCTTAATATATTCTTCAAATTCAGAAGCATTATGGACAATTTCCATTGCTCTACCCCCCAGTACATAACTGGGCCTTAATAAAACTGGGTATCCAATAGTTTGTGCAACTGTCAATCCTTCTTCTATAGAAACAACTCCTGCACCGGGAGGTCGAGGAATACCAATCCGGGTAACAAATTCATCAAAGGTTTGCCGATTTTCAGCTAAATCAACAACGTCTGGAGCAGTCCCAAGTATATTAAAATTACGGCGATGTAATGGAGCAATTAAATTAATAGCAGTTTGTCCTCCAAATTGAACGGCTACCGATACATCATTTTCTTTATCCGATCCAGACCTTATTTCATTATCTAATACATTAGAAACCCCTTCTTCGTCTAGAGGTTCGAAATAAAGCCTTGTTGAAGTATCAAAATCTGTGGATACAGTTTCAGGATTAGAATTAATCATCACACTGGCAATACCGGCTTCTTTCAAAGCCCAGGCTGCATGGACTGAACAGTAATCGAACTCGATACCTTGCCCTATACGGGTCGGTCCACTTCCTATAACTACCGTGGATGGTACCCCTAATGGTAGTGCTTCATTTTCATCTTCGTAAGTACTATAAAAATAAGGTGTATAAGCCTCAAATTCTGCCGCGCAAGTATCTACCATCTTGTATACAGGAATGATTCCCCATTCATGACGTAATTCTCTTACTTGTTCAGGTAATCTGTCAGCCAATGTTGCTATTTGCGAATCTGAAAATCCCAGCCTTTTAGCTGATTTTAGAATTTTCGATGTCAATTCTTCTGATAAAAGTTTTTTCTCCATAAGTAATATATTCGACAATTTACTTAAAAACCACGGATCGATAGCTGTTTCAGTTGCTAAGTGATCAGAATTTACACCTCGACGCAATGCTGTCATCAAGGCCCAAATACGTAAATCATTCGGATGTAGAGGCAATGATTTAACAACATTATCTGTATCGCTATTTACCCAATCTTTATCCTCCCATAACAGGCTATCTCCTGGAGCTTCCATAGAACGAATAGCTTTCTGCAAAGCTGCTTCAAATGACCTGTCTATAGCCATCACCTCACCAGTTGCTTTCATCTGCGTCCCTAAATCGCGATTAGCAGATGTGAATTTATCAAATGGCCATCTTGGGATCTTAACCACACAATAATCAAGTGCAGGTTCAAAAGCTGCCGTAGTAACTTTTGTTACTGAGTTAGCAATCTCGTCAAGTCTTTTACCAACAGCAATCTTTGCAGCAACACGTGCTATAGGATAGCCTGTTGCCTTGGATGCTAAGGCTGAAGATCGGCTAACACGAGGATTCACTTCGATGACATAGTACTTAGATTCTCCGTATCCTGTATAAGGCCCTTGACCCGCAATTATAGGATGTGGTTCCAAAGCTAATTGCACATTACATCCACCTTCAATCCCCAACTCACGAATAATTTTTAAACTAGCTGACCTCAACATTTGATATTCTTTATCCGTCAGAGTCTGACTTGGGGCTACTACAATGCTATCTCCTGTATGAACACCCATTGAATCAAAATTCTCCATATTACAAACAGCTATACATGTATCCGAAGCATCTCTCATAACTTCGTACTCAATTTCTTTCCACCCTACTAAACTTTTTTCAACAAGAACTTGAGTAATTGGGCTCTTTGACAATCCTATAGCTACCTGCTCTTCAAATTGTTCTTTATTATATGCAATACCTCCTCCAGTACCGCCAAGTGTAAAAGCTGGTCGAATCACTAATGGCAATCCAATGTCAAGCATTACTTTTTTTGCCTGATCAATATTAGTTATAATTTCACTCTCTGGTACCGGTTCATCTATTTCTTTCATCATTTCCCGGAAGAGTAAACGATCCTCTGCTTTTTTTATCGTATCCAAGGGGGTTCCTAATAATCGAACATTATATTTGCTGAGAATCCCTGAATCGGCAAGCGAAACTGCAAGATTTAATGCTGTTTGCCCTCCCAAGGTTGGAAGAAGACCATCAGGACGTTCTCTTTCGATAATTCTTGATATAGATTCTACTGTCAAAGGCTCAATATATACTATGTCTGCTATTTCTTGATCTGTCATTATAGTAGCTGGATTGGAATTGACTAAAATTGAAATAACACCTTCTTCACGAAGAGCTTTACAAGCCTGTGTGCCTGCATAGTCGAACTCAGCAGCTTGCCCAATAACTATAGGGCCTGAGCCGATTACAAGAACTTTTTCCGGTTTATTATTCATTCGAAAATTTCATCATTCCATTATCAAAGCAACTAGAACAAAAACAACTTAAATAATTTCTGGTCCAGCTACTATCATCCAAAAAACTACCCAGGTAACAATAAAAAACATTGGTAACAGATTCCATGCAACCTCTTCTTTTGGAAGTAGCCCTGGCCTCAATGAAACACCCGCTGAACGTAAAAAATCTGCTAAATCTGCTCTCAACTCAGGATCTTCAGAAGCTTCTTCTTGAACTAAATCACGTACTAATCCATCCTTACCAGTTAACTGAGAAGCTGCCATATAAATTTCCATTCTCATACCAAGATTCTTCTCTATCTCTCGTTTTCTATGCTGTACAACACGTAAAGATCGTAACATTTGTCTTAGAAGGCCCCACCATATTAAAGTTAAAATTACTGCGATAACAGAAACAAAAGTTACTATTGGCAGTTTATCTGGACTTGCTCCAAAACCAATGGGCAAAAAAGTGATGCCAAGCATAGATAAAGTTATCAAAACCAAGCCTGATAACCATATCCATTGATGTTGATGAGTCCAAAAAGAATCCAGAATCTCATATTCTATTAAGAGTACCTGCCTCTGAGATGGCTCTGAACCTTGTGTGGCCATATTAGCCTCCTAAATAAATTCTGACTCTTTATAAAATTAACTTGCTTTAATTGAGTTTTCATCATGGTAGCCAGACTGACTCATTAGAGCTCACTCTACTCTAAGTATCGTTGTCAATCAAGCTAAGAAATCGATCAAAAATATATTCGTTTTCCAAAGGGCCTGGAGAAGCCTCTGAATGATACTGAATCGTTAATAATGGGATCGTATCATGGGTTAAGCCTTCTATCGTGTCATCATTTAAATTAATCTGGCTCGCTGACAAGCCTTCAGGTAAAGTATCGGGGTTAACTGCATATCCATGATTTTGAGCAGTCATTCTAACAGTATTGGTACCTAGATCCTTTACAGGGTGATTACCTCCTCTGTGGCCAAATTTCAGTTTATAAGTTTCCGCTCCGAGTGCTCGTGCAACGACTTGATGCCCCAAGCAAATTCCCAAAATTGGAACTTGTCCCAATAATCCCTTTGTTGTTTCAACAACATCATCTAGATATTTTGGATTACCTGGCCCTGGTGAAAGTAAAATACCATCAGGTTTTAACTCCATAATATCTTTTAAAGATGTCGAGCTAGGCACTATAATCACATTAGCACCTCTTTTATCTAACAATCGCAAAATATTATATTTAACACCCTCATCCAAAATCACGATATTGGGCCGATCTGGAGTAATAGATTTACCCTGGCTCTCGCTCCATGAATAAACAACTTTCGTTGAGATATTCTTAACAAGGTCCCAATCTTCATACGATGGCAGTGAACGTAACAGAGCAAGTGCTTCTTCTGGAGATTCACGATCTGTGATCAACCCCATCATAACTCCTGAATTCCTAATTTTTCGGGTTAATGCCCTGGTATCTATCCCATATAATCCCGGTATTGCAGCATCTTTCAAATACTGATCCAAAGTAGAAGTAGAATACCTATTACTAGGAAATTCACAGTGCTCTCTTACGACAAGCCCAGATACTTTTATAGAATCAGATTCAACATCTCTTTCATTGATTCCATAATTGCCTTGGATCGGATAAGTAGGAACTAATATCTGGCCAGTATAGGAAGGATCTGTCAGCATCTCCTGATATCCAGACATAGATGTATTAAAGACTACTTCTCCATGCCCTTCAATTCCTGGCGCACCAAAAGAATAGCCTTGATATATGGATCCATCATGCAATACAAGGGACAAAGCTTTTTCAGAATCTTCGGGATGCAAATTCAATCTTTGTTATACTCCATTAACAATTCTAATACCGTTGGAGAAAACCAACTCACCGCCATACACTGTTCCGATAACCATACCTTTCAATGTACATCCGGCCAAAGGCGTATTCTTACCTTTTGATAATAATTCATCGGGATCTACGATCCAATCCCTTTTCGGATCAATCAGTACAATATCGGCTATCCCTTTCTCTATTATGGTACCTAAGCCATCATCACGATATTTTTTAGGTAAAAGAGAAGCAGGTGCTGCAGTAAATTTATTAAGTAAAACCTTCATCTCAATTTTCTGAGAATCCACTAGCGTTGTAGATAATAATGCAAAAGCCGTTTCGATCCCGGATATACCTGGTAATGCAGAAGAAAAGGATCCCGACTTATCTTGCAAAGTATGAGGTGCATGATCAGTAGCAATAATATCTATGACATCTCCTTTTAAGGCATCAATTAAAGAGTTTACATCCAACGTATCCCTGAGAGGTGGGTTCACTCGCCATATAGGAGATCCTTGTGAAGTTGAAGGCCACCCGTACTGAGATCCTCGCTCTCCCATTAATGATTCATGTGAAAATACGAGGTGATGAGGTGTTACTTCTGCAGAAACCCTAACACCTGCTTTTTTTGCTTGATATATATGTTCTAAAGATAAATATGAAGAAACATGGGCTACATGTAAGAATCCATCTACACGAGCAGTTAGTGAAATATCTCTCTCAACTATTTTAGACTCCGATTCAGGTGAAATTCCTTGGATACCAAGCTTTCGAGCAATTTCCCCATCATGCATTACTCCGTTACCAACCATCATGGGATCTTCGGAATGCTGGATAATTGGTAAATCAAGATCTCTAGATTTATTCAATGCATTGGTCATTAAATCTACGTCATACAATACAGATCCGTCATCACTAAAGGCAACTACTCCTGCTTCCTTTAGAGATTGCATATCTACTATTTTTTCTCCTTTCCTTTCTACAGATATAGCTGAAATAGGTAAAACTCGTATTACCGCGTTTTCGCTTGCAGAATTCAAAACCCATTTAACCGTATCCACATTATCCATAGCTGGTATTGTATTTGGCATCGCACATACTGTAGTAAATCCACCTTTTGCAGCAGCACGTGTACCTGACTCTATAGTCTCTTTTTCTGAAAATCCTGGTTCTCGCAGATGACAATGTAAATCAATGAACCCCGGGGCAACAATTAAGCCCGATGCATCTATCACATCACATTTTTCCGGTAACTGAGGAATGTTCGAATTCTTGTGTTCCCTAATCCATTTTATTCGACCATGTTCAATAAGGATATCTGCGATAGTATCTCGCCCTTGGATCTGGTCCTTCACAAAACCATTCTTAATTAATAAAGGGTTCTTCTGGCTCACAAGCAAATCTCTTTTTTGTTAAGATAAAATATAACGATGATTTTATTATCACCCAGTTTACTGATGGAATCCACTGATATGCAATAATCAATGGAGATAATAACTATTTTAATTTATTAGAACAATAGGATATTAATATGAAAACAAAATTCTGCATGGATAAATATAAAATCTTTATCCTTATAGCAGTTTTTTCATTGAATATTCTAACATTTTCATGTTCTTCCTCAGATACTAAGTCTGGAGACAGGAAATTAGCTCCTGACAACTATCAAAAAATTGAACAAAACGTTTTACCATCGACAAATAATAACGATCTTTTGCACTCGTCTGAAGAGAAAACCTCTCCAATTATAGACATACCCATGAATCAGTGGCCGGAAACAAATTTCCAAAAGGTTGAATCTTCTACTGACATAAAAGATATTTATTCTGGAGGTATTGGAAAAGATGGAATACCTCCTATCTATAATCCTAGGTTTACTTCAGTCAATGAGGCAAATCAAATCGAATGGCTAACCGATAATCACCCAATCGCAGTATTGAAAATTGAACAGGAAGCACACGGATATCCATTAGGAATACTAAATTTTCATGAAATTGTAAACGATACAATATCAGGAACACCAGTGTTAATAACATATTGCCGACTTTGCTATTCAGCAGTGGCTTTCAAACGCAATCTAAACGGGGAAAACTTAACATTCGGCAGTACTGGTACTTTGCAAAAATCAAACTTAATCATGTGGGATGATTCAACACAATCGTGGTGGCAACAGCTGACCGGTTTAGCAATCATTGGAGAACTTGCTGGGTCATCGCTCGAACAGGTACCCATTAACATAACTTCTTTTAAGACTTTTAAAGAAACTTATCCAAACGGTAAAGTCCTTTCTACGAAATCGACTAAATTTTCAATGGCCGAAATATACGGGAAAAACACTACACTTAAATATGATTCTCCAAACACTAAGCCCTTCCTGTTTTTTGATGTCATAGACGATAGACTCAATCCAGTTGAACGAGTCCTGGGTATAGATTTAGATAAAACCTATACAGCAATACCATTCTCCAAAATAGAGGATAGGACTGTTACACATATAACTCTATTGGAAAAAGAATTAGTTTTATTTTATGATCCGAATACACTTTCTTCTTTGGATAATGAAAATATTTCAGAATCAAGAAAAGCTGGTTCTGCATCTATCTTTAAAACTCATATAGATGACAAGAAACTAACTTTTCTAGAAAAAGAGGGTCGGATCTATGACCAAGAGACAGGAAGTGAATGGTCGTATCTTGGTAAATCAGTCAGTGGCCCACTAGAAGGCAGATCACTAGCCCAAATAAATTCAATTAATTCATTATGGTTCGCTTGGAGTGCTTTCCACTCTGACACTAAGATAGCAACGATCGAGTAAACTGAGAACTAGACAACTTAGAAAGGACAAAGAGGAAAATGACCCCACAAAATCCTCTAAAGTTAATTCATGAATTGGGCCAATCATTTTGGATAGACTTCATCGACAGAGAGATGTTAACTAACAAACATTTAGATCGAATGATAAAACAAGACGGATTAAGAGGTCTAACTAGCAACCCAAGTATTTTTGAAAAGGCAATCTTAAGTACTACAGATTATGATTCTGACTTAAAAAATGCTGCCATTGAAAATCCTCAAGGATCTTCTCAGGATTGGTTTGAAAAGATTGCAATCAATGATATTCAAAGAGCATCAGATTCTTTAATGGAAGTTTATAATTCTTCAAACCAAAGCGATGGCTATGTATCCTTAGAAGTATCACCCCTTTTAGCAAAAGATACAGATAAAACAATTGAAGAAGCCCGTCGATTGTGGCATAGCGTCAATAGACCTAATTTGATGATAAAAATTCCAGCCACAGAAGAAGGATTCCCGGCTATAGAAAAACTACTATCAGAATCAATAAATATTAACGTGACTCTAATATTTTCATTAGAGCAATATGAAAAAACGGCCCACTCTTATTTGAGAGGGATTTCAAATCTTACCCAAATGAAGAATGTTTCTTCTGTGGCTTCATTTTTCGTAAGTAGAATAGATACTAAAGTGGATAAAGTGCTTGAAAATATTAACACACCTCAAAGCAATGAACTTAAAGGGAAAGCAGCAATTGCAAATGCGAACCAGGCTTACCGATTATTTAATAACATTTTTGAGAGCTCAGAATTTCAAATACTTAAAAAGAAAGGTGCTCGCCCTCAACGTCTTTTATGGGGAAGTACGAGCACAAAAAATATCAACTACCCTGACACGCTATATGTAGATCAATTAATAGGCCGTGACACTATTAATACAATACCTCCTATCACTGCGGAAGCTTTCAAAGATCATGGTACTGCAAATATAACACTTGATCCTGATAACAATGTTAATCATGCTATTTTTATCTCCCTTAAAGAATTAGGAGTCGATTTTAATCAGATTTGCTCTGACTTGCTTGATGAAGGCGTTCAAGCTTTCACTGACTCTTACTCATCTCTAATGACTGCGGTAAAAACAAAAGCATTAGCCAAGGAATTGGATGAATAAGATGAATTCAAAATCAATGGGCATGAATCTTCTAGACTTTATACAAGATAGATATATTAGAGAGGTGCAAAAACCTAGAGAGTTTTAAAGCTTACTTCTACTAAATCCCTATTTATCCCATGCCAAGAAAGTCAATTTATAATAAACTACTATTCTGCCCCTGTAGCTCAGAGGATAGAGCATTGGTTTCCTAAACCATGTGCGTGGGTTCGAGTCCCGCCAGGGGTACCACCTTAATTTTCAGGTATGAATTTTTCCAAAGGTCCAGGAAGATATACTGATTCTTCTCCTCGTTTTTCGGCTAGTTCTATTTGCCTAACCCTTTCTCTGGAGCTCTCCTTCTTCGCGTCATTTGTGATATCAAAACAATGAGCACATGACACATCTTTTTCATATCCAAAAACATTCTTATCCTCAGGTGAAAGCGGTTCGTTGCATCCACGGCAAAGGCTATAAGTGCCAGCCTCTAGATCATGTTTTAAACTAACTCTTTCGTCAAAAACAAAACACTCTCCTTGCCATTTACTCTCAGCCTCAGGAACAGTTTCAAGATATTTAAGAATCCCACCGTCCAATTGAACCACGTCATCAAAACCTAAGGAATTCATATAATAAGACGCCTTCTCACAGCGGATCCCACCTGTACAAAACATAGCTATTTTCTTATCTTTATGCTTAATAAGTTCAGTATCTATAAATTCTTTAAACTCTTTAAAGTTTTCAATGTTAGGCGTTATCGCATCCTGGAACGAACCTATACGTGTCTCATACTCATTTCTAACATCTATTAATATAGTATTTTCTGTTGAAATTACTTGATTCCAATCAGCAGCGTTAACTAGACTCGCTCTTTCTTTATCAGGGTCAAGAGATTCACCAAGCATACTAATAATCTCTTTTTTTATTTTCACTTTTAGTCTATAAAAAGGCATTTCAGGTGATTCAGAAATTTTTAAATTCAATTGATTAAAGTGTAAACCTTCCAGGTAGGTAATAAATTCAGTTACAGCGCCTTCATGTCCTGCAACCGAACCATTAATACCCTCTTGAGCCAAAATTATTGACCCTTGTAATTTACGGGAAATGCAGAACTTCTCAATTTCTTTTGAAATTTTTTCAATATCCGTAATAAGACTGAAATCATAAAATGATACTACAGTAAATAAACCACTCAAATTTTAACCCTTATTAGTCAATTACTTATTTATGCTGTGAAGGAACCAGTGACAAGAAAAACGAGCATGCTCGTTATGACCGCTAAGAGGCCAAGGTCAACCAGAAGCATTCCGTTTTCTAAACGTTTTAGTCGATTATCACCAAGAAATTTGGTTATGTGGCAATAAAAAGGGTGCTTCTGTTCATTTACTTGTGTCATTACTTAATAATATATATATATTGAGCCTCTAGCAAATAAAATTGATAGTAACATTAATTTAGATATTCAAAGTTATTGTGAATAGAGTAATTCAGAACAGTGAATTAAATGGAGGTAAATATGGAAGGGCTAGCTGTAATGGGTTTTTCTTTTGGAACGGTCGGAGTGGTCGCATTAGTTCGTTTGGAAAAATTAACAAAGACCTTAAAAGAAAAGGGAATTCTAGAAGAGAATTACAAGGAAGAGTAGCATGAAATATCTACTATTGGTAATTGGACTCTTTTCCCTTATCCCTGCATGTACTACTGAACCTGTAGAACCTATAAACATTGATGCGATTGTTGAAGCTAGGGTAGCAGAGGCTTTAGAGACGATAGCAGCCGAAGAAGCAGCAGTCAAAGCAGCCGCAGTAATAGCAGGAGCCCAAGCAACAGCAGAAGTAGCAGAACAAGTAGCAGCAGCAGCAGCAGTAACAGCTGCCCAACAATTAGCAGCCGAAGCCGAAGCAGTTAGAGTAAAAGCAGCAGAAGCGGCGGATGCCTATGTAGCATCACCAGAAGGAATAGCAGAACAAGTAGCAGCCGCAGTAATAGCAGCAGCCCAAGCAACAGCAGAAGTAGCAGAACAAGTAGCAGCAGCACGAGTAGCAGCCTATGTAGCATCACCAGAAGGAATAGCATCAGCAGCCGAAGCAGCAGCCTATGCAGCAGCAGCAGCAGCGGCAGCAGAAAAAGTAGCAGCAGAAAAAGCAGCAGCGGCGGCTGTCTATGCAGCATCATCAGAAGGAATAGCAGCAGCCCAAGAAGCGGATTTGATGGAAGAGTTCAGTGAAGGGATAATATGCCTAACGGATAATGGATATGTGTTCTGGGAAGCACGTAATAGAATAGCAGCGGCGAGAGAGTCTCGAGTGTTGGGTCAAGAGTTAAATCCCTATTTGCCAGATGGTTATTGCCACCCGGGAAGGGAGTACATACCTTAATACCGTGTTGGGTATTAAGGTATTAACTTAACCCTATGATAATATTCCCGTATGAAATACTTAACCTCTATATTCTTAACAGGACTAACGCTCTTAGTAGTGGGTTGTAACACAAGTACAGAAGTAGTTAAGGATACCCCCAAGAATTGTACTTTAAGTGGAGGAGAGGTTGTAGAAGCTGGATGGTCTGGTAAAGATACGGGCTCTAATTTTTGTAACCAGTGTTCATGTATGCAAGAAGGTCCCAATATGGGTGGTTTAGTATGCACAGAGATGGCATGTGCGCCAAATACCACATCAAAGGCAGCAAAAGCACAAGACCAGTATCAAAAATATGACAATTCAGAAATGCCTAAATTACATAATCTAGGAATAATGAATCTGGGACCTTACAACGAGGCGGACGGAACTTTTGGAGATTTACTTTTTGATACCAGCCTAACATTACCAATATTTATTGAATTTGGAGCGAGTGTAAAACGGGTGAGTAGGAGCGGGCAATCGTACAATTATGCCAATCCAAACTTCGAGTTTAGAGGCCCGGCAGAGACTGTAGTAGTTGCTCCAATTGATGGACTAATTACTCAATTAACGTGGCAACCTGCAGATGGATATGTACAAGATGATTGGGAGATCATAATCTCTCCTACCTTACATTCTTCTTGGGGGGTAAGCATTGACCATATCGTAAGTATTGATTGTGATAGGGAAGGAGCTGTCCCGATTCGCTGTGATCAATCATTACAAATCGATGGCGTCAACGTAGAAATCGGTACCGAGGTTAAAGCTGGAGATGTTATTGGTTATATAGGAAACTGGATGGAGAATGGTACAAAAATTAATGGCCGTACTGAAATCACTTTATTTCAATACATCGAAAATTATGAAACCAGATCGATTAATACAGTAAGTTATTGCCCTACTCTCAGTCTGGCTAAGCCAGTTGAGTCACCGATACAAGCAGCCGTAGTTGATTTGATGGCAAAATATGAAATAGTGCATGAACAAGAGATAGCATACGACGAGTCAAGTATGGTAGCTCCGGGCTGTTTAAAAAGTACAGTAGAGCAAAATTAAGGTTGCATATATGAAAAATAATTGGTACCTGCCGGTTAAATTATGACTCCTGAACAGATAATCATATCCCTCATCCGTATAGCAGGATCGTTACCTGTTCTTCGATGGGCGCTAAGCTAAATAATGATGGAGAACTTCCTATGATTCGCTATGTCACGGTAAGATCTTCCAGCAGATCAAATTTTAAGTCCCTTGACTGCATAGTAGACTGACCGCGACAATATCGATACTATATCAAAGCTGTTTCAATATTATATTAACCAACAACTGGAGGTTCTATGAGCAAGCAAAAGGCAGAAAATCTATTATTGGAAATGGAAGAAAATTTACGTCAAATCCGTGAACTATCCACTGATTTAAGTGATGAAACACTCGATACCCGAATTGAATCATATGGAGGTAGAGAAACTCCTGTAAGAAATATTCTCTACGGAGGTGCTAATCATGCTCGAGAGCATGTTAATCAAATTCAAAAGATTTTACGAACTGGCGAGCCAAAGGGATCGAACCCGTCTGAAGCTCAATTAATACTCGGGCAAGCAGAAGAGGCAATCGCACGTCTTAAAGCTACGGTATTACCAATAACTGATGGAGAATGGGACAAAAGTTTGGAAGATTATACCGTCATTGATGTGTTACAACACCTTGTCGATACCCAAAGAAATCACATTGGATACCTAACCGAAGGCCTTAAATAGGCAGAGATCAGTAAGAGGCTGGTTAGGGGTGTGATGACATACGGGGTGGTTTAAACGATGGGCCTTTACTAGTCCTTGCCCTCATCTTCTTTGGAGGCATAGCTCTGGTTGCAACTGTTTTCACAGATTCATCAGGACATTTCATATCATTTTCATGGTCATGGGGAGGTTTTTTCAAGGTCGTAGTTCTTTTGATAACTGGCCTTTTCGCTATCTTCCAAATTTCTTTTTCACCTCTTTTTGTGCCCCTTGAATCTATAGAGAAATCATACCTGTAAGGACACTATCATCATCTCCTAATTTAGCGAAGACGGCGTTCTCCCATTGGAGGGGGGCGGCGTTCTCCCATTGGTGGGCCTACTTGCGGAAGCCCATCACCAAAATTAAGCTCCTCAACTTCACCTTTATAACAGTTCATAAAGTATGGGAACCCTAGTTCCCCTTTTCCGTTGAGTCGCGTAGCGTGATAGTGATATATAGGGCTCGTTAAATCAGGTACATACCCAATATGACCATTACATTCATCTAAATTTCCAAGATCTTCTATATACTCCCAATCGTCCGAGCCACCATATCCAGTCTTATTTAGCTCAAGCTGGTAACTCGATTTCATCTCAGAAACAATTTGAAACGCTGTATACCCATATATTCCGTAAATAGGAAACCCGTCGAACGCAAAACCAATTATGGGAGAAGCTTTGAGAGAGTCTATTAAGTCCATGCTCCAATCCAATATAGATTCGTTTTCATCTGAATGCCAGTGCATACAATTTGAGTCATAATGATAGTGATAAGTACCTCCTGGCCCGCTGTGGCCTCCACATATACCAAGATCAATAGCTTGACGATCTTCTATAAAATACTCGTGTTCAAGTGCTACTGCATCTCCTCCAGGTCCTTCTTCAGGACCAAATATGGGCACTCCTGTAACGGTAACAGCTATAGCACCTCTGTCAGGGACTGGATCAGGGGTTGGATCAATTTCTGGATATAACGGTATGTGCCAAATATATTCCTGTTCAGACGCACAACATCCAATGGTTGATTCAAAATCATGATTGGGAATACCGTTACTATGAACCACCATATTATCACCATCTTGGTGAATTTCGACTAAACAATTCCATTTTTCGACTTCATTTATAGTACTCAAATCGTCGAAAGTATTCTGATTTTCGATGCACAGCCAACTGTTCTTGGTCAAATCTGAAATATCGACAATAGAATTAGTAGATGTGCTTTCTAAAACTGGAGCACCCGATATACTAGTTACAATATTATCCTCGCTCGAGTCTATCTTTACAGATTCACTATGCAAGTTAGTTTTCAAAGATTCATTCTTATCGCTCTCTACATTAAAATCAGATACTATACTTGATTCAGGATTTATAGTGTTTCCACTAGTGCATGATAACTGTAAAAACACTGCTACTACGAAAATAACCACCACTACTATTATTTGTGCTTTTCTTTTTATCATTAATCATTCCTCTAGCTATTTATGGGTATCTTAATTTAAAAATATCAAGATTGAATTGTATAGCCATAGGTTAACATTCTACAAAACTTAGCATCTCTCAATTAGCTTTCATCTTCAACGCTAATAGATAATAGATTTTAATAATAAATTGGAATAAAATCATAGTTCTCCAACTGATATGAAAGTGTGATAATAAAAACAAATAATATCAACTCAGAAATGAGAGACCTCTATGGAATTACCTAAGACTATCCTTCTCCTTGGTTCAGGAGAATTGGGAAAAGAGCTCGTCATCAGTCTAAAAAGGCTGGGGTGCTACGTCATAGCGTGTGACAATTATAGTGGTGCGCCAGCACATCAAGTATCCGACGAAATAGAAGTCTTTGACATGTTAGACGCGAGTAAACTTAAAGAAGTTGTTTCTAGGCGGAACCCAGATATAATAATACCCGAAATAGAAGCTATACGAACTGAAATTTTAGTCGATTTAGAAGAATCTGGAATACAAATAGTTCCGAATGCAGCAGCTGTAAACTACACTATGAATCGGGATAAAATCAGGGACCTCGTATCAAAAGAACTTGGGATACGAACAGCAAAATATGAGTATGCTGAATCCATAACAGAATGTAAAACCGCAGCGCTAAATCTTAGTTATCCCTTAATAATGAAACCAGTTATGAGTAGCTCAGGGAAAGGGCAAAGCCTGGTTCAAAGCGAATTAGAAATAAACCAATCTTGGGAATATGCCTGTTCTGGAATGCGAGGAGACCGCGAGCGAGTCATACTTGAAGAGTTTATAGATTTTGATTACGAAATCACTTTATTAACAATTCGCCAAGCATCAGGCCCAACACTATTTTGCAGCCCGATCGTACACGAACAAGAAAGAGGAGATTACCAACGATCTTGGCAACCAATTAAGATGGACAAAAAATTATTGGGAAGAGCCCAGGCTATAGCTGAGAAAGTTACCACCAGATTGGGAGGAGCGGGCCTATTTGGAGTCGAGTTATTTATAAAAGGGGATGAAGTTATTTTCTCGGAAATATCCCCTAGACCACATGATACCGGAATGGTAACACTTATATCTCAAAACCTAAGTGAATTTGATTTACATGCCCGTAGTGCATTAGGGCTTCCTATACCAGAAATTAAAATCACTAATTTCGGTGCGAGTCATGTTGTTCTAGCTGATCAAGATGCCAATTCAGTGAGCTATACCGGAATAGATGAAGCTTTAAATATACGAGGGGTTGATGTAAGGATATTTGGCAAACAAAAAACAAGACCCAACAGGAGAATGGCTGTATGCCTTGCAACAGGCTCGGATGTAAACGATGCAAAGGAAAAAGCTCGAGAAGCTAGTAAATTAATAAAACTAATCTACCGTAACTAAAGCATCAAGCATAGCAGGGTCAGCAAACTGGATTAAAATTAATCCAAAAATAAATGTGGATGGTATAAACCCCACAACAACAACTCCAACGCTCTTCCATGTTGATTGATAATTAAATTCTTCTCTGACGGCAATTGCCATCGTAGCAATGGTCCAAATATTAACTGCGAAGATCAACAAAGGTCCCACCACTGGTAATAAAGCTGAAAACCCCAAGAGATCCGGAGAACGGGAAAACCCTAGTGATCTTAACAATCCTCCCCATGTAGCTTTAGCATAATACCCAGAAGGGCTAGGCCCTCTGGATAGTTTTGTACCCACAAAAAGTATAATCCAAAACCATACTGCAAACGCTACAACTGATGCAATAACGGACCCTATAAGAAACTCTAACCCTAGGGATGGGTTCTGCACAAACAAGACCAAACTTGAAACCAGGGCAGTACCCATAATCACAGTTAATGCTGACCAGGTAGCTGTGATATCAGAAGACACTTCATGATAAATTTCCACATCAAACAGAGCAGCTCCTGAAATACGTTCTACAAAACTATGCCTACTTTTATTCTGCACTTAAATCCTCTCCTACTATTTACTCAAATGAGATAATGTACGTGTTTGAAATTTTTCCACCTTCGGATCAATCATAATTTGGCAGTATGGAGCATACCGATTCCTTACGTAATACTTTTGATGTTCTTCTTCTGCAATAAAAAAAGTATTCGCTGGGACTACTTCAGTTACCACATCTTCCTCCCATGGGCCTCTAGAATTAATCTCTTTAATCAAATTATCTATAAGGGATCGTTCTTCTTCAGTATTGAAAAACACAATAGATCTATATTGGGTACCAGTATCAGGACCTTGCCTATTGAGAGTAGTAGGATCATGCAGTGAGAAAAATATCTCTAATATTTCTTGCAACTGAATGACATCTAAATCATAGGATACTTCTATAACTTCAGCATGCCCAGTGATACCACTGCATACCTCTTCATATGTAGGGTTATTTGAGTGACCCCCTGAATATCCCGATACAACACTCTCTACTCCGGGGACAAGGTCAAAAACAGCTTCTAGGCACCAAAAACAGCCTCCACCAAGAACAATTGATCCCACATTTCTTACTTCATTCATTATATCTCCATTCCAAGTAGAGCTGAGGAGGTTCGAGAACCCCTGACCTCTGCATTGCTAACTCAGCGGTCTCCCAGCTGAGCTTCAGCCCCTTTTTTATTACAACAATATATATATTCTACCCGTTGATTTCCTATACAACCAACTAATAATATACACTTGACGATAATTACTATCCATGACCAATTAGACACTGATTGTAAATTGAGGAAGGAGAGTTAGATTGATCGATAAATTTGACATTAAAACAGGAAGAAAAAGATTATTAGAAATTATTCAAGAAAAAGGGTTTAAGCGTGGCGTATTTAAATTAACATCAGGTAAGCTAGGTGCATATTACATTGACTGCCGAAAAGTTAGCCTAGATGCTGAAGGAGCATACCTTATTGGATGCCTCTTATTAAATGAACTAAGTGAGATGACTATAGATGCAATAGGAGGTCTTACACTAGGAGCTGACCCTATTGTCACATCGGTTGCAATGGCAAGTTTCCAAACTGCCACTAAACCTATAAACGCGTTTATAGTCAGAAAAGATACCAAAGAACACGGTACTAATAGCGGAATCGAAGGTCCTGATATCCCCCCAAACGCTATAGTCGCGATTGTAGACGATGTAATAACAACTGGTGGGTCTGCTCTAAAAGCAGCAAAAAGAGTCGAAGAACAGGGAGCAAAAGTCGGTATTATATTATCAATTGTCGACCGACTAGAAGGTGGGCGAAAAGAAATGGAGAAACAAGGATATACTGTCAAATCCTTATTTACCATCGAAGATTTAGGTGTGTCTTTATCTGAGATTGATGAATTTCAAAGAAAAGTGGAGGCAGGAGAAATAACATAGTGGATAACAAAAATGGTTAATCCAAATAACGACACTATTACTGCTGTTCCCGGAATTAAAATTGGGCATTATACAGATCTTATTGGAGCAACGGGATGCACCATAGCTATGATGCCGGATTATGGAGCTACAGCAGGTGTTGAAGTTAGAGGTGCCGCACCTGGCACAAGAGAAACTGACTTGCTAAAACCTGGGACTCTGGTACAAAAAATCAATGCTATCCTCTTAGGAGGTGGTAGTGCATATGGGCTCGCTGCCGCAGACGGAGTCATGCAATATCTTGAAGAAAATAATACCGGATTCGAGACTAGGTCAGGAATCGTGCCAATTGTACCAGGAGCAATACTATTCGATTTAGGAATTGGAAACCCAAAAGCTAGGCCAACTTCAGATGATGGGTACCAAGCTGCAAAACTGGCATCTAATAAGCCTGTAATACAAGGCACTATTGGAGCAGGTACTGGTGCAACAGTTTCTAAATTTGGAGGAATACAGAAAGCAATTAAGGGAGGGTTAGGATCAAAAGCAATTTCTATTGATGAGACCTTCACTATCGGTAGCCTAATGGTCGTCAACGCGTCGGGAGATATTATTGATCCCGAAACTGGAATTTTGATAACAGGATCACGAACCCATGATAACGAATTCATAAGTTCACGGGACTTAATATTCAATAACCAGACACCTCAAATACCGCAATCAGAAACCAATACCACTATAGGTATTGTAGCAACAAATATCCCGTTAACCGTAGAAGAAGCCAATCGTATTGCAATAATGGCTCATAGCGGCATAGCTAGAAGCATCCTACCTTCGTACGGAATGGGTGATGGAGACACGCTTTTTGTTGTATCCACTGCCCTTGAAAGTACTCCATCCCCCATAGATTTAACTAGACTAGGAACTATCGCTGCATGGACTGTTGAACAAGCTATATTGAACGCAGTTCAACTTAATAGCGGTTTATCTGGTATCCCATCAGCAAAAGAATACACAACCAAAACCTCCGAGTGATCTAATGCCGAATTACATTGACTGGAAAGTAGCAAAATTTGGTTTTATTGGAGTTGGTCGCGTTGGTACGGCTTTAGCACTAAGGCTAAATGAAAAACAATATACTGTACTTAACCTTAGTGGAAAGTCACCTAATTCAGGAGAGAGTCTTTCACAAAGAATACCTGGATCAGTAGCAAGTTCGATAATAAATACAATAAATGATTCAGATATAATATTTATTTGTGTTCCCGACGATATTATTCAAAGTTTAGTTGATAAACTACCTTGGGTAAAAGGGCAAATCATCATACACACCTCAGGGGCACTCAATATTCAAACGCCTAATAATACTAGTATCCATTTAGCCAATCTTCATCCCTTACAAACAATTATTATGGACTCACCCTTACAGTATAATTTCTCTTTTGGAATTCAATCAAAAGATCCAATAATCCAACGTAATCTAGAAGAACTAGTGGTCGACTTAGGAGGGTCGGGATTTATAATACCTGAGCAATTACGTTCCCTCTATCATGCCTCTGCAGTAATGGCTTCTAACTATCTAGTTACTTTGATGGGGATTTCTACAGAACTATGGAAAGAGTTAGGATATAATGAAGTTGAAAGCCTACGTGCATTACTGCCATTAATAAAACAAACCATCACTAATATTGAAACTTATGGTGTAGAGAATGCCCTCACAGGGCCTATCGAAAGAGGAGACACAGGAACTATTGAAAAACATATAGAGACATTAGGGCAAAAAGCAGATACACTATTGCCTCTCTACTATGAAATGGCTAAGCACACTATTAATATTGCAAAGAGAAAAGGTAGTATAGAACAGGCACAGGAAGATGAACTAATGAATTTGATCAACAAACATATTTCCAAAGGAAATCAAACAGAATGACTAGAACTATGATGGCTGGCAAAATTCACCGAGCTACAGTTACTCAAGCCAATGTAGACTATGAAGGATCGATCACTATCGATCCCGATTTAATGGAAGCTTCTGGCATCCTCCCATATGAACTTGTTCACGTACTAGATATCACTAATGGAGCAAGATTACAAACTTATGCTATAGAAGGAGTCCGTAGCAGTGGCCAAGTATGCGTGAATGGAGCAGCTGGTTTATTAGTTAGGGATAGAGACTTAATTATTATTTTACATTTTGTCCAGGTAACTGAAGAGGAAGCAATAAATATAAGTCCAAGAATCGTTAGAGTTGATCATGCGAATAAGATTGTCTCAACGGCAAATAAGATAGAAGCGAACACGCTTTATGAAGAAGCTAAACACTGATCGGTGAAATTCAATGCGTACTAGTATTCAAAAAATACAAGGTTTCAAAAACAATAAAGAGAAATTCCCTGTACTAACAGCGTACGATTACCCGACAGCAAAGATTATTGATAAAGCTGGTGTACCCATGATTCTTGTTGGTGATAGTTTGGGAAACGTGGTACTGGGATACGAATCCACTGTTTTTGTAACCATGGAAGACATGCTTCATCACACTAAAGCTGTGGTCCGAGGTAGCGATTCAGCCCTGGTCCTCGCAGATATGCCCTTTATGAGTTATCAAACAACACCTGTCGAAGCATTACATAACGCTTCCAAATTCCTTCAAGAAGCCGGCGCACAAGCGGTAAAACTAGAAGGTGGAGAGAATATGGCTGAAACTGTTGAAACCCTTGTATCAAGAGGTATTCCAGTTGTTGGGCACATAGGTTTTACACCCCAATCTAGTTACCAGATAGGGCAGAGAGTCCAAGGTAAAACTTTAGAAAGTGCTTTACAGTTAATTAGAGATGCAAAGGCAATATCTGAAGCTGGAGCGTTTGCTCTTGTTTTAGAACTAATCCCTTCTGAAGTAGCAGAAATAATAACAAAAACATTATCCATACCAACAATAGGTATTGGAGCTGGTCCTCACTGTGACTCACAAGTACAAGTTGTCAGTGACATGTTGGGGCTTTTCACTGATTTTGTACCAAGGCATGCTAAGAGTTATGCACATATTGCTGATGAAATGGAAAAAGGTATAAAAGACTACGTAACTGAAGTAAAAGACGAAGTGTTCCCAACAAACGCCCAAACCAGCCATTTGGACCAGGATGTTTTAAAAGATCTTTTAAAACAGATTTAATTTCTTATACTCTAAACCTAATAAAATACAACTATCTTGGAATATCTAGAATAAATACTTGAGGCTAAAATAAATATGGAGATTATTAATTCTATCGAGAGTTTCCGATTAGCCAGACGCAAAATTCATCTAGATCAATCTCTAGGTTTTGTCCCAACAATGGGATACCTTCACGAAGGCCATTTGTCTCTTATTAACCAAGCATCCCAAGAAAACGATAAAGTAGTAGTCTCAATATTTGTTAACCCCACACAATTTGGAGAGGGAGAAGATTTTGGAGAATACCCTCGTGATTTCAATAAAGACCATGAATTACTACAGCACACTGGCTGTGATATAGTTTTCTACCCACCTACCAAAGAGATCTATCCTCCCTCTGACAACATAGATACATTTGTCGTACCGCAAAAAAGAGCAACCATGCTAGAAGGTAAGATACGACCTGACCATTTCAAAGGTGTTACTACAGTAGTTACAAAATTATTAAATATAGTATTGCCAACTACAACATACCTTGGGCAAAAAGATGGCCAACAAGTGGCTATTATAAAAAAGATGGTGCGTGATTTAAATTTTATGACAAAAATAGTGGTCGTCCCAACAAAAAGAGATCATGACGGGCTAGCATTATCTAGCAGAAATACGTATTTGAATAGCTCAAATAGACAAAAAGCCCCAATAATTTACAAAGCCCTAAAAAGCGCAGACCACCTATATCAAATAGGTGAAACAAATTCAGATATTCTCAAGAACACTATTCGATCAATGTTAACCGAATTAGATATCGAATATGTATCTGTGGCAGATTCAGATACATTAGAAGAGCTAACGCATGCCAAGCCCGGTGCAATGATATCTGTAGCAGTTCGGCTTGGGAATACACGATTAATCGACAACATCATTCTAGGACAAGGTTCCTAACTATGGAATGGAGTGAACTCAGAAAAGAAGTTCAAAATTTGAAACTACAGACTGAAGCAACACCCACATCCATTGCTTCAAAAGGAGCTAATCTTATATATAGGGTACTCTCTGAAATGTATGTTGGTGAACCAGAGTATCTACGAAAGATTGCATATGCAATTTGCCAAGCAAGTCCTCATACAGTCGCGTTACGTAATGTAGGAGTTGCAGTTTATAGAACAGCAGCAGAGGCTAGAACCGGTAATAGGATGGCTGCAGCTGCTAGAGCAGCACAAAGGCTTACCAGGTTAATTAACGAGACTCCTAAAGCTCTTGGACGAAGAGGCCAACCACTTATCGAGGATGGAGCAACAATAGCGACATACGGATTTTCAAGCGCGGTACAAGAAGCGATTAATCACGGTGTAAATAAAATAAGCAAAGTAGTAGAAATTCAAAATAAGCCTACAAGCATCAGTAAAATTAAACTCGAAGCAGATGCACCCTCCCAATTTATTAAAATCGATACCTCTAATATATTAACTTCAGACGAAAAAATAGATTCCTTTCTCGTAGGCTGTACAGCTTTCCTCGCCGATGGATCAATGGTAGCTGAACTTGGAACATACAAATTAGTAGAACTATTTTTCGAAAGAAACATTAATGTACACTTTTTTGCAGATACTCTAAAGCTTGCCCCATGGCTCCCGACTACCTCATCTAACTCCTCAAAGTGGGACATCATCCCTGCTAAATTTGTAGATCATGTGATAACAGAAGATGGGATTCGGAGACCACCCCAACTACTACAGGCTGCTGCAGATCTGGCGCCTATGTGGAGGCGATTTGAAGAAGGGTCCAAATCTGAATTGGAAAATTAATCACAACAGCAGGATACTAATTGTATGTTAATATTAAATCGAAACGATATTAACAAACGATGGAGTATAAAGTGACAGAAACTGAAAATACCGGCTCATCAGAACATAGTTTAGTCCTATACAAAAAAGCAGATAACTATGCGATTATCACAATCAATAGACCAGATGTACTTAACGCTATAAATAGTGCTACATCCGATGCTCTATTAGATGCATTCACAAAAGCTGAGTCCGACGAAGACATCCGAGCAATAATACTTAATGGGTCTGGCCGAGCATTTTCCGCTGGCGGAGATATGCAAGAGTCGTCCGCTAGAATACTAGCCGCTAACACTGAAGAAGACACAGAAGAAGACGACTCCGGAGGACCTGGAGTCGTACACATGAAGATATGGGATCTTTCAAAACCTGTAATCGCCGCAGTACATGGATATGCTATCGGACAAGCGTTTGAACTAGCAGCAGTATGTGATTTCACTGTCATGGCAGATGATGCAAAAGTCGGGGAGATCCAAATCCGGCATGGTTACGGTCCTCCAGTCTTAATGACCCCTTACGTGGTCTCACTCAAACGAGCAAAGGAAATATTACTCCTAGGGGACACAATAGATGCCAAAGAAGCATTAATTATGGGACTAGTAAATAGAGTTGTCCCAGAAACTGAAGTCCTTAATGAAGCAATTTCTATAGCAACAAGAATAGCATCACTACCTAGGAAAACAGTAGAGATGAATAAAGCCCTAATCAATAGATCCTATGAACTATCTGGATTCAAGTCCGCAATAAACTATAGAGAAGATCCCAATTTTGCAGATCTATGGGAAAAATCCCAAACTGACTCAGAAACTCAGGACAGGTTAAAAGTCCTCCAGGAAAAGGGCTGGGAAGCATTTAGAAACGAACGGGATGCTAATTACCACGGACGTACGGTAGATGAAGAAAAAGAAGCGAGAGAACGTAACAAATAAAAAAAGGATCCCTAACGGGATCCTTTTTATTTATCTTATTTATTGAAAAAAGATTTACTCTTCAGCGGAAGGAGCCTCTTCTTCATCAACTATTTGCCACTTCACTAAAGTCCAATCTGGTGTTATATCCTCGAATACTGCTTCTACTCGTTGATTAATATGTAATTCATTATTCATCAACTGTTCTTTAGTCAGTCCAAGAACATTACCAGTCATTCTCACTCCTGCTGCATCCAACTGAATAGTTGCATTCACATACGGAGCTTCCTCAGTAAAAGCAGGTATCGAAGATTGATAAACTGTCGTGTATGAATATACACGTCCCATCCCATTAATCTTAGTCCACTCAAGCTCATCCATAGGAGTTAAGTCACCAGGAGATACTTCTCTCGGTGGAAAGACAAATTTATTATTCCTTCTATCATACTGAACCCAAAGCTCATGTTTCTTAGTCCCATCCCAAAAAGGCTTTGACACCTCAGGGTTTAAACTAGGATTTGGTAATGGCTTCTTATAGTCCGATACTGCGTCCGGGGCTTTTTTCTTTCCGCCCCCTGGGGTATCTCCATATGTCATTTGCGAACCTACCTTTTCTTAATTAAAGCGATTTTATCTTCTAGAGAGCGTTCTCGGAACCGAGAACTAGCGTGCACATACTGCTCGCTGTACCACCTCAACCATTTACCATGCCGAGATCATTTCTCTCTATCTGCCTAGGGCCAGCCCTTCCCATTATCTGCCTTGCAGCTTCAACAACGTGCCGGAAACCTCCAGCCAGTCCAGGTTGACCTGCAGACAATTGACCGCCGTCAGTATTTATTGGGAATTCACCTTTGTAGGTAGTATCAGTACTTTCAAAAAATGGTCCAATTTCACCTTTTGGAACCAAGCCTGCATCTTCTAAACACATAGACTCAAGAATCGTGTAGCAATCATAGAACTGAGCAAACTGCATATCTCTAGGTGAGTACCCCGACATATTCAGTGCTATAGGAGCTGATCTAGCTACAGGAGAAACGGTAATTTCAGGCTTCTGCAAAGCTCCAAAATCATCTAGTCCTGTACCGCCACCCAATACATAAGCTGGCTTGTTTAAGCTAGCCGCGGCACGTTCAGCTGAAGTGACAATCACTGCTGCTGCACCACCACATGGCATAACTACTTCAAGTAAACGCAAAGGATAATTCACGTACCTCGAATCAAGAACATCTTGATGAGTTATGGGTTGGCCTTTAAAAACTGCGTTCGGATTCTCTAAAGCATTGAAACGCTGGTTTGCTGCGACATGAGCAAGTTGCTCTTGCGTAGTTCCATACAATTCCATATGCCTCTGATATATCTGGCCATAACCGTTATTAGCTCCAGCTGCTGGGCCATAAGGGAAATCAAATTCACCTGCATGCCCCGGAAAACCTTCACCGCCTCCGCCCAAAGCCGGGTTACGGTCTTGAGCTATAACGACCAATACATAATTTGCTAAGCCGTTCATCACAGCCATAGAAGCTAGGGCTACGCCTGTAGCACCACTTGCCCCCATCATACTGGAACCAGTAGCAAATCTAACCGACAAGCCAAGGTACTCAGCAACAAAAGCTGGATATGTTATCCCACCTTCTGTAATAATTCCATCCACATCACCTACATTGATGTGCGCATCATGTATAGCCAAACGAGCAGCATCACCCAAAAGACCTGGCATTGACTTACCTAAGTAAGTCCTCTGCGTTGGTAATTCGCCGATACCTATAATCGCTGCCTCACCTCGAAAGCTCAAGGCTGCACCTCCTTGTAATCTATATTATTAAATTTCCTATTCAAAAACATTCTTCTATATTTAATCGTCTATTCTGCGCCATTTAACAATGGTCCATTCTGGCGTTATATCTACAAATACTGCTTCAACTCTTTGATTAATTTCAAGAGTATTATTGCGTACTTCGTCATCAGTCATATCAACTATGTTACCGACCATTCGAGTACCTTCATCAAGCTCAATCAATGCATGAACATAAGGAGCCTCTTCTGCGAATGCAGGCATTGCAGGTTGGTATATAGAAGTATACGAGTGTATACGTCCTTTACCGCTTACTTTAGTCCATACAAGATCCTCAATAGGAGTCAAGCTACCTGGCCCAATTTCTGCGGGAGGATAAAAGAATCTATTTGCTCTCTTATCGTACTGAATCCACAATTCATGTTTCTTGGTACCAGCCCAAAACGGGGCACTAATCTCAGGATTAAGTGTAGGTTTAGGTACAGCTTTTTTATATTCTGCCGTCATTTATATCATCCTCCCTGAAGTAAAAACTTAATTTTTACAATAACCTAACCGGTGTTTTCTAGAGTGTGTCCTCTGAACCGAGAACTAGCGTGCACATACTGCTCGCTGTACCGCCTCAACCATTCACCAGTCCAATATCATTTCGCTCGATCTGGCGAACACCGCCTCTTCCCATAATTTGCCTAGCAGCTTCAACAACGTGCCTGAAGCCACCTGCCAAACCTGGCTGCCCTCCAGAAAGTTGTCCTCCATCTGTGTTTATCGGAAATTCACCTTTATAGGTAGTATCTGTACTAGCAAAGAAAGGTCCAATTTCACCTTTTGGAACCAAGCCGGCATCCTCAAGGCAAACTGCCTCAAGAATAGTATAGCAATCGTAGAATTGAGCAAATTGCATATCTCTTGGAGTATATCCTGACATAGCAAAAGCTGTAGGTGCAGATTGTGCAACTGGCGTCTCTGTTAACTTAGGTCGTTTCCACCCAGTTAAAGATTGAACTGCTGCACCCGCCCCTAATATATAAACAGGCTTATTTAGACTTGCATTTGCTCTCTCGGCACTAGTTACCACTACAGCTGCAGCACCGCCACAAGGCATTACTGTTTCTAAAAGCTTTATAGGATAGTTAACATACCGTGAATCTAAAACATCCTGGTGTGTAATTGCTTGTCCTTTAAAAACCGAGTTTTCATTCTCTAAAGCATTAAATCTCTGATTATTAGCTATATGAGCCAATTGATCTTCAGTTGTCCCGTATTCTTCCATATGGCGCTTATAAATAAGTCCATATCCGGTATTCGCACCCGCAGACATACCGTAAGGATCTTCGAATTCACTTCTAAATGTCGGTTGGCCCGGTGGGGACATTGGTATAGCAGGGTTTCTAGCCTGCCCAATAACTACCAAAACATTATTCGCCAAACCATTTTGAACAGCCATAGCTGCTAACAAAACTCCTGTTGGCCCACTAGCTCCCATCATTGAAGAACCAGAAGCAAATTTTGGTCTAATACCAAGATATTCAGATGCGAATCCAGGATAGACAACTCCACCCTCTGTTACCAATCCATCTATATCTTTCGGTGTTAAGTGCGCATCGTGGATAGCAATCCTCGCTGCATCACCCATCAAACCAATCATAGAACGGCCTGGTGTTGAGCGTTGTGTTGGTAGCTCGCCAATCCCAATAATCGCGGCCTCGCCTCTTAAGGTCATTGCTTACCTCCGCAATATCAAATTCAATTTCATGTCAGATCACCGTACACCGATTCTTTTCTCGGGTCAAGATAAGTATTAATTAAATAAATTAAACTGCCTTATTAACAATAATTATGGATCCAGTTATTTGATGTATAGTCTTTGAATACTAGGGGAATATGTAATCACATGCTAGAATTTCTAAATTCAGTTGGGAGAATAATGAGAATTCTAATAACAAATGATGACGGCATAAACTCCTTGGGCTTAAGAGCCCTTATAAAAGGGTTAAAAGGGTTGGGCGAAATAGTTGTTGTTGCTCCCGACAGAGAGCAAAGCGGTGTCGGGGCAAGCTTCACCCTTCATCAACCCCTTAGAGTTAAGAAATTACGATCCTCGGCAATAGAAAAATATTCGGTCTCAGGTACTCCAGGGGACTCTGTTATAGTCGCTCTTAATCTAATTGCAAAAGATAACCCGATAGATTTAGTTGTATCTGGTATCAATCAGGGTACCAATTTAGGTATGGATGTCTTCTTATCGGGAACAGTTGGAGCAGCCATACACGGGCACTTAAAAGGGATACCTTCAATAGCAGTTTCAATGCCATTCAGAAAAAGGCTCCACTATTCAACCGCAGCCGCCATCACAAGAAAAGTAATAACCGAATTAACGCCGAGTCCTGAAAAAGATAAGGGGCTATTTTTAAATATTACTGTTCCAAATCTACCACTGAAAAAAATAAAAGGCGTTCACATATCAAAATTAAGACAGCGTTCATCGAATTTTGAGGTAACGCCAGGTAATGATGGCAGAAGTGACTATTATTGGATATCAGTAAAGATGCCTAAAAAATGGTCAGTCCTGGAAGAAGACGAAATAGGAACGGATGTTTGGGCTATGAGGGAAAAATTCGTATCCATAACTCCTCTTTCAACAGACGTAACAGCGATCGAATATATTGAAAAGCTTGACCACCTTAAGGAAGCAACCGAATCTTTTTTATCATACTAAACTCTATTGATTTTAGTATGCATATTTAGCTAAAGCACTTGACGGTTTATAGATTTAAATGCTACTTTTCGTCTGGTTACATTTTTTTTGAGAAATAATTAAAAGACACATGTGAGGTTATTATATGTCAATATCAATCGCCGCTCCTATATTTGCTGCACTGCTCTCGCTTATGTTCGCAGGCATGCTTACCTTTAGGGTATTAAAGCAGGATCAGGGCAATCAAACTATGATAAATATAGCTGTAGCTATACAAGAAGGCTCCATGGCCTTCCTAAAACGAGAATATACATACCTTGCAGGTTTTGTAATTGTAGTTACGATAATCGTAGCTGTACTAGTTGAAACCCAAACAGCCGTAGCTTACGTATTGGGAGCACTAGTGTCTGCTGGCACAGGATATTTGGGTATGATGGTTGCAACTCGTGCTAATGTCAGAACAGCTGCAGCTGCCCAAAAAGGTTTAAACCCTGCACTCCAAGTAGCATTTTCTAGTGGAGCTGTCATGGGATTATCGGTGGTTGGATTAGGTCTTTTAGGTGTAACCCTTTTATATTTTGCATTTACATCAGTTTATTCGGATACTTCAGCTGCAGAAATAATGAAATGGGTCGCAGGTTTTAGCTTTGGAGCTTCTTCTATCGCTCTATTTGCAAGAGTAGGAGGAGGAATTTATACGAAAGCTGCCGACGTTGGAGCGGACCTAGTCGGGAAAGTAGAACAAGGTATTCCCGAAGATGATCCAAGAAATCCAGCAACCATAGCCGATAATGTCGGAGACAACGTTGGAGATGTTGCGGGTATGGGAGCTGACCTGTTTGAGTCTTATGTCGGATCAATTATTGCTTCAATGGCAATAGCAGCCGTTGCATATAACGTCACTGATTTCGCAGCACCATATATGATATTACCGCTTTTCATATCAAGCGCGGGAATTATTTGCTCGATCATTGGTATCTTTCTTGTTCGATCAAAAGAAAATGCATCATTTGGTAGTCTCTTATGGTCTATCCGCAGAGGAATATTTGCCGCTGCAATCTTAGTAGCAGCTTCAACGTACGGAATAGTTAACTACCTTGCTTTCCCAGGAGATGAAGGGATTAAATTATTTGCAGCTGTTGCTACAGGTCTTGTCGGAGGAGTGATCATTGGTTTAGTAACCGAATATTATACGTCTTATGAATACAAGCCTACTAAACTAGTTGCTGAGAGCTCTGAAACAGGCCCTGCAACAGTAATTATAACCGGGTTTGCTACGGCAATGCAGAGCACATTGGTCCCAGTTGCCGTAGTCAGTGCATCGATCTGGATAGCATTCGAATTAGCTGGATTCTACGGAGTTGCTATTGCAGCAGTAGGAATGTTATCGACACTTGGCGTGACTCTAGCAACAGATGCCTATGGACCTGTAGCAGATAATGCTGGAGGTATAGCTGAACAAGCGAAATTACCAGAAGAAGTTAGAGAAAGAACAGATGCTTTAGATTCTTTAGGGAACACAACTGCTGCAACAGGCAAAGGTTTTGCAATAGGCTCAGCTGCCTTGACTTCCCTTGCTTTGATGGCAGCTTATGCTCAAGCTGTTGGATTGGAATCAATTAACCTCCTAAATTCACAAACTGTCGTGGGCCTCTTTATAGGAGCGATGCTACCTTTCCTATTTTCTGCTTTTACCATGGCTGCAGTAGGACGAGCAGCTTACGCGATGGTGAATGAGGTACGAAGGCAATTTCGAGAAATTCCAGGAATTATGGAAGGTACAGCAGAACCAGAATATGCGAAATGCGTTGATATAAGTACCCAGGGTGCTTTAAGGGAAATGGTAATTCCAGGAATTCTAGCAGTATCTGCACCATTGCTAGTTGGGCTAATTTTAGGGAAAGAAGCTTTAGGTGGTTTATTAATTGGATCTATAGCTGCTGGATTTATGCTCGCTGTAACCATGGCAAATGCCGGGGGAAGTTGGGATAATGCGAAAAAATATATAGAGGCAGGTAACCTCGGAGGTAAAGGATCTGCAGCTCATGAAGCAACCGTAGTTGGAGATACCGTAGGAGATCCGTTTAAAGATACGTCTGGCCCTTCATTAAATATTTTGTTAAAACTGATGTCGATAGTAGCGTTAGTATTTGCACCAATTTTTATTGGGTAATATCACTAACAGAAAATTTAAGAAGTAGTCCCTCTGGAATATGAAATTTAGTAGATTGAAATATTCCAGAGGGGAATTCACTTGTGTTAGTTAGTAACACAAAGTTAGTATTGGTAAATCATGACAACACATTACAAATCCCTCTCTGACTTAGGCATGGAAGCTGTCATCGGGCTAGAGGTCCATGTACAGTTGCTAACAGATAGCAAAATGTTTTGCGGATGTAAAGCAACCTATACCGGAGCTGAACCAAACACACATGTATGCCCTGTATGCCTAGGAATGCCAGGTACTTTACCAGTCATAAACGAAAAAGCAATCGAGCTTACAGTCATGACTGCTTTATCACTCAATTGCAAAATAGCAATAGATAGTAAATTCGACAGAAAAAATTACCCCTACCCCGACCTTATGAAGGGTTACCAAATTTCCCAATTTGATTTACCTCTAACAAGCAAGGGTTGGCTTAATATTGAACCAGAGAATCAGGATGACCGGAAAATTGGCATAACAAGAGTACATCTTGAAGAAGATACGGCAAGACTAGTACATAGACTAGATGTTACAGGAGACACATACTCACTTATTGATATAAACCGTTCTGGAGTTCCATTAATGGAAGTTGTTGGTGAGCCCGACTTACAGTCCGCCGAAGAAGCACGATTATATTTGACCAAACTCCACACAATTCTCCAATATCTAGGCGTTTCAACTGGCAACATGGATGAAGGAAGTTTCAGATGTGATGCCAATATAAGTCTAAGAAAAATAGGTGATCCTTTACCCAATTGGAAAGTTGAAGTAAAGAACATGAACTCTTTCAGAGCTGTATACAGAGCTCTAGAATTTGAAATAGAGCGCCAAAGCAACCTGATTAAGAATAATCAACCAATCATACAAGAAACCAGAGGGTGGTCCGAAGAGAGTCTAACTACTGTTTCACAAAGAGTGAAAGAATATGCTCACGATTATCGATACTTTCCGGAGCCTGATTTGCCGCCTCTCATAATCGACCCAAAATGGGTAGACCAAATTAGATCAACTCTACCAGAATTACCTGATAGTAGGAGAGATAGATTCTGTGATTATTACGGTTTGTCATTATATGATGCGTCCTTACTGACATCTACGAAACCAACAGCAAACTATTTCGAAGAAGCAATGCAAGCATATAAACCAAACAAAAAAGAGCTTTCTACTAGAGCAAAAATAACTGCAAACTGGATTATTGGTGATCTAACCCACTTACTAAATGAATCAGATAATACTATTGAAACATCCCCGGTAAATCCCTTGGCTCTTTCAAAATTATTAGATCTAATGGACGATGGGAAAATAAGTATTCGAATGGCAAAAGAAATATTCGAAGAAATGTTTACTGATGGAACAGATCCAGGTTCAATTATGGAAAAAAGAGGGATATTACAAATCAACGACTCTGAAGAATTATCAAAGATAATCGAAAATATACTAGCAAATAACCAAAAAGCTATAGAGGATTATAGCAAAGGCAAACAAAATGCTCTCGGATTTCTAGTAGGACAAGTAATGCGGCAAACTAAAGGTCAAGCTAATCCACAAACTGCAAACGAACTTGTTAAAACAGCATTAGAAGAAAAAATAGATTAATTTAGATAACGCTTTTTTCCGCCTTGCGAGAGTGTTATATTATCATTAAATAGAAATGTAAAAACATAACACCTTATAAGGAATTAAACCGTGTCCATAATATATATTGCTGAAATCATTATTGCTCTTGCTCTTATTTTTTCAGTTCTAATCCAAGTTAGAAGTCAAGATATAGGACTGTTTGGAGCTTCAACCTCAGTTTTTAGAGCCAGAAGAGGCTTTGAAAAGTTTATCTTCCAAGCAACTATAGTACTCGCAATAATTTTTATAATTCTTTCTATCTTTGGGGCAAAATTCGCACAGTCTTTAGCTTAGCCATAACCATAATTTACAAATCAACAGTTTCTAAATTGGCAAAGCGTTACCAAAATCATCTCCTTCAACACGCCCTGAGCTTGCATATTGATCATATTTCTGAACTTCAAGTGGATCACGCTCAAGAGATAGAGAATACAATCCGAGTTGATTTGTTAAATCAACTGAATTAAAAATCTCTGCTACCCGAAGGCTTTGAAACTCTTTTTTATTCTTCTCATTAATAAACTTTTTAACCACATCCTCTGTGGGGAATTGATCAGGCCAAAAAAAAGTGAACCCTGAATTAAAAGCTGTTTGTTGATCAATTGGCCTATCTCCAACATGCCAAAAGGAATTAGCTTGATGATAGGTATCCTTTAATTCAGCAATCTTATGTTTAACAATTGCAAAATCAATAGAAAATTCATATTCAGACCACATCCTAATTTGCGTAGAATAAGTTCTATCAGAGGCACTCCCCAATAAAACTCCATTTAGTCGCAAGAATGAGATGTCGCTCTTTGATAGTATGCCAGGAGGATCTCCAAACTCCATTGTCCCATCTATATCAAAACTTACTAATAGCATACTAAATCTATAAAAGCTTAAAAGCTCCCAAGATCTCCGGGCAATCTACCAGCCCCTTGGGGATTGTGATCTGTACGATCTTGAATTTCACCTTCTTCTCGAAGTCCTTCTTCAGCTATGGCAATCAAAGCACTATTTATTATCTGAACTTTATTTCCATCTGTAAGCTTGTTTGCATCATCATCACTAGGAAAAAGTTTATCCCCGATCGTTACTGTCGGGAATTGATCAGGCCAAAAAAAAGTAAAGTTAGCATCTCTAGCATTTTGTTGATCCAAAGGTCGATCTCCAACGTGCCAATAAGAATCAAAATCTGGGTACTTATCTCTGAGGGATTTCATTCGATGTTTTAATGTGACAAAATCTAATTCAATACCATACTTACGCCACATCATCCATTGAGTACTTACAGGACGATCTGACGCGCTACCAACAATCGCTCCTTTGTCCCTAAAGTAATTTACTATTTCCTGGGTAAGTATTCCTGGGGGATCTCCGAATTCCATAGTTCCATCTATATCAAAACTTATTAACCACATATATTTTCTTCACACTCCCAAAAATCTAAAATTTTAGCGTTGCTGAATAAAAAAT
>Ga0114993_10000009_pt1 | contig 196491 bp, 184 predicted proteins | sample ArcticOcean_MG_C_FD_87042 | JGI IMG/M metagenome (GOLD analysis project Ga0114993, IMG submission 87042) | Marine microbial communities from western Arctic Ocean - ArcticOcean_MG_CB2_150 | ecosystem: Environmental > Aquatic > Marine > Oceanic | place: Arctic Ocean: Canada Basin | collected... | reverse complement strand
CCAGTACGGTACCATGAGCACACCAAGGCAGTAATGAAGCACTAAGCTCCGTTACCTACTTAAGTAACTTAAAAAGGGCCCCTGGAAAGCCAGGGGCCCTTTTGCTTTTCTAAAATCTTAATTCTGTTACACTCAGGCTGGCAGTCCCCAATTATTTACTTGGAGAAATACAACTATGCCATATTTAGTCACGCCAGATAAAACCCCTCTTTACTATCATGAAAAAGGAAATGTGAAAACTCCAGGAATTATCTTTATTCATGGAGAGCCCTTTAATACAAAGTTTTGGGCGAAGAATATCGACGAACTTTCAAAAGAATTTCGAATTGTATCTCTAGACGTCAGAGGTAGAGGAGAGTCGGGTAAAACCGACAATGGACAGACCTTAGAGCAAATGGGAAAGGACCTTAGGTTTGTTATGGAGAGTCTGGATTTAAAAAAAAGCGTTGTGGTTGGATGGTCGATGGGAGCCGCAATTGTCTGGAGTTATATCCAGCAGTTTGGCGAACTTGACATCGCAGGATTTGTTGATGTAGATCAACGACCCTATAGATTTAAATCTTACAATGAACTAGAGTCGAGATTGGCCTCATTAGGGGAGAGTAGACTTGAAAGGCATAGGAACACCATCGAAGAATATTTCGGTCCAGAGCTTAGAGGCACGTCGGATACCATTGATTGGATGGCTTATGAATGCATGAAAACACCAACAAGCATACATAGGGCAGCAGTTATAGAATCCTATATGGCTGATTATCGTCTAACGTTGCCAATGATTAATGTTCCTTCTCTGATTTTCTGGGCGAGATATGGCGTTATTAACAGTGAATGGGCCAAATTCTTGAACAACAATATTAGGAACTCTCGCCTAGTATATTTTGAACATAGCGGGCATATGTTACCTTGGACAGAGCCTAAGAAATTCAATGAAGAGATAAGACAATTTATTCGTCAATTAATCACTAATTGTCAGGTATGGTAGCTGTTCTCGGGTGTAACTGAAGGCTTTAAATCCTGAGCTTTGTGGGGAATTGAGAACATCTCCTGAGATATAGAGGGTTGTATCCATTGAATGATAGTTTTTGGTTGGTCGACTTTAATTCGACGTCATTTCCGACGGATGTTAGTTTGATCAACTAAATGCATGTCAATCTGAAGAATGTTTATTCAAGTATTTTATCCAGTCGTACTATAGGTTTTCCAAAATATGGTGTCTAGCCAATCTCTGTTGTAAGCTTTGGCAATGTATAAATTATATAAATGAGGAGTAATCGTTGGAAACCATAGATTTAGAACAAGCAACTATATTTGAGGTAAGTAAACTCTTAGAAAACAAAGCTGTCTCTCCTGTGGAATTAACTCGGGCTACCTTGGAACGAATTGAACGTATTAACCCGCGTTTAAATGCCTATACTACTGTAACAGCAGATTATGCGATGAAAAACGCTTTAAAGGCGGAGAAAGAGATTGTATCTGGGTCATATAGGGGGGCGCTACATGGTATTCCTTATAGTTTGAAAGATCTGATAGATACAAAAGGCATTTTGACAACTTACGGATACTCGAGTCATCAAGATTATGTTCCGACGACCAGTGCTGCGGTTCATGAATTGATGGAGAAGGCCGGAGCCATCTTAGTTGGTAAAGTTGATTGTCATTTCAGAAGAAATGTTCCAGTTGAATGTTACAACCCTTGGGATTTAAGTCGAACACCTGGGCATTCTAGTTCCGGATCTGGTGCTGCTATGGCAGCTTCTCTTGGACTAGCCTCCATAGGATCTGATACAGGCGGATCTGTGCGTTTGCCTGCTGCACATTCAGGCGTAGTGGGTATGCGATCCACCTTTGGACTAATTAGTCGATACAACCTTTTTGGACCTTCATGGTCATTTGATCAGGCGGGACCTCTTACTAAAACCGTTAAAGACACAGCGATGATGCTTGATGTCATAGCTCAATATGATCCAAGAGATCCAGTGAGTATAGAGAATCCCCACAGAAGTTATTTGAAAGCGCTCGAAGGTAGCATACGAGGTTTAAAGGTTGGCGTTCTAGAAGAATATGTGGGAAATCATTGCACCGAAGAAGTGGAGAAAGCCATGAGGAATGTAATAGGCGTATTCCGTGATCTTGGCACAGAGGTCTCTGAGATTTCGATACCAAATGTACTCGAAGTGACGGAGATTCATAATACAATAGTTGAACCTGAGACAGCAGCTTACTACTATGAGCATTTTCCTAGAGAGAGACTAGAGAAGATAGACCCAGATATGCTAGATCGCTTAGCTAAGGGTGCGTCTATTCCATTTGGAGATTACATAAATGCTCAAACTAGGCTTGCTTTATTAAAGCGGGATCTAGCCAGTATATTTAGCAAAGTAGATCTAATTATTATGCCCACGTCTTTGACACCGGCTTTGAAGATTCCAGATACTAAAGGTAGGATTATCGTACGTGGAAGAGAAGTAAATGCTTCTGATTTGGCACTTAATTGTACAGTCATCGCTAGCGATACGGGAATGCCATCTGTGTCTGTACCCTGCGGCTTTACAGAAAATAGTGATAAACCGCTTCCAATAGGGCTCCTGATAATGGGTAGACACCTCGAAGACGACTTAGTACTTAAAGCCGCCTTTGCATATGAACAGGCGAACGATTGGTACAATATGAGACCTAGTCTATGGTAAATCACTGGGAGGAGTCCTAAAGCGTTTTTGCTTTGGACGACCTATGCGTTTAATTCGATCAATGGTTGGCATTAATCGGTTAATGTGGCGTCGTAATCCACCGTTTTTCTACGGGTGGGTTATTCTATTGGTGGTGCTTCTATCCCAGTTCATATCGGGGCCAGGACAAACTCACTCGGTTTCCGTTTTTGTAGAACCCATGAAAGATAGTCTTAGCTTATCCTCAGGTATGATCTCTGCTATTTATACAGCTGGAACGTTGACGGCTGCAGGAACAGTGTTTTTCCTAGGATTAATTCTTGATAAATTGGGATCACGTGTAGTCCTTTCCGGAGCATCAGTAGTATTTGGGCTGGCTGTCATAGCTATGAGCCAAGTGCAAAATGAGACTCAGCTCTATTTTGCGATTGTCGTACTTAGAACATTCGGTCAGGGGGCCATGATACTTATACCACCTACGCTTCTTGCAATTTGGTTTGTGAGGAAACGTGGTCAAGTTATGGCTATTGCTGGCCTGGGAATAGTCGCTAGTCAGGCGATTTTTCCTCCGTTAAATAGTTTTCTTATCAATCGCTATGATTGGAGAGACGCTTGGCTTATTTTGGGAATTGCCATACTTATGGTGTTGGTAATTCCATCAATTATCTTAGTACGGAGGTCCCCAGAATCCATGGGACTTTCCCCAGATGGAGATGTTCCAGATGTGCAAAGACTTAGTGGGGTTAAGACATTAGATGAACCACAATGGACTCTCAAACAAGCTCTTAGAACGCGAACATTATGGTTCTTGGTTATAGCTAATCTCTCTATACCAATTTGTTTTAACGCACTAATATTCCACAACGAGTCGATCATAGTAGGACGAGGATTGGACCCTAGTCTTGCCGCTCTTGTTCTTTCAACTATGGCTCCATTGGTTCTTTTAGGCAATGTGGCAGCTGGGCTTCTTTGTGACAGAATTCCTAGCCGATTTGTCTTAGCAATTGGTCAGGCTACCATGGGACTAAGCATTTTATGGGCATTGTTTATTCTTTCTGATCCATGGCAAGCGTTCATTTATGGAGGTCTTATTGGCCTTGCGATTGGCATAAATATGACGACCAATAATGTCATATGGGCCAATTATTTTGGTAGGGCTCATTTGGGTAGCATAAGAGGCATGGCAACCACTGCCATGGTTGCTTCTTCAGCGATTGGTCCGTTGCCGTTTGGCGTTCTTTCAGATTTGATGAACTCTCATGACATGGCCTTTCTAGTTTTAGTGGTTCTACCTGGCGTTTCAGTGATTGCATCCTTATGTGCCGTTCCGCCATTGAAGGAAATTTTAATGGAGAGATGATTAATTAATATAATGCTTTTACAATCATTCTTGTTTGCATTGGCATAAGTTAAACTTAGACAAAAAAAATGGAGACTGAAATGCTCCCTGTTTGGATACGGAAATTGGGGGACGTGACGTGAATGATTTAATAAAGGAATTAAACCGACAATGCGACTCTATACCTTTTCATACTGGATGGTTCCTAAAATCAATAAACACTGAGCTGGTTTCGAATAGATTAGGCGACATTGTAGTTCCATCCGCAAGTGTCAGGAAGATAGCAATATTGATGACTGCTCTTCAGGCCGTTAGCCGAAGGGAATTGTCTTTGGAACAAAGGTTGGAAATAGAAGAACGATACCAAAACAACGATTCGGGTTGTTTTCAACATCTTAAACCGGACTTTTCGATTTCGCTGCGAGATGGATTAGTTATGATGATTATTGTAAGTGATAACACGTGCACAGGACCGATAGTCGACATGTTGGGTCTTAACAAAATAAACGAATTTTCTCAATCCGTTGGTATGGTAGGGACAACACATCGGCATAATTTTCCACCGTTACCACTTCCCAAAGACCATACAGTGGATTATACCAATGCTACGACTCCTAATGATGTAGGAGTTCTTCTATCGAAAATCCTAGAAGGTTGTCATGACGAAAGACTCGCTATGTTGATGGGATGCACGCCAGATTTGTGCAGGCTTGCCTTGGATATTTTGAGCTGGCAAAAGCTCAAAACGCGCTTACCTGCTCTGTTGCCATTAGGAACTAAAGTCGCCCATAAAACTGGCACTGGTGCCAGAAATTACAATGATGCTGGTATTATTTATAGGGACAGCCAGGCTAACTTTATTTTATCAGTGTTTACTGAGAATGTCCCCGATATAATGAATGATGGACGCCCAGGATTTTCGGTCGCATCAGGCCTTATAGCCAGCTTGGCTCGAACATGCTACGACGCGTTGTAGTTCAAAGATGTAAAATTTAGGAAGATGAAGTGAACCGTAAATCCAAATTTATTAGACGATTAGAGAGGGTGTTAGGGGAAGATTATGTAATTTCGCATCCTGACGAACTCTTTGTCTATGAATATGATGGCTCGATAGATCGGGCTTTTCCGTCAGTAGTCGTTTTTCCAAATAGCGTCGAACAGATAGTAGACCTGATGCGCTTAGCTAATCAATATGAAGTCCCAGTAGTAACGAGAGGTTCTGGTACCGGATTAAGTGGAGGAGCTATAGCTTCTTCTGGGGGATTGCAAATTGCTTTGACACGCATGAATGCGATTCTGAGTATTGATATTGCAAACAAGTCGGCAATAGTCGAACCAGGTGTAATAAACCTTAAATTAGATGAGGCAGCTAGAAAACATCAACTCCGATACGCCCCAGACCCTTCCAGCCAGAGCGCGTGCACTTTAGGTGGAAACATTGCAGAGAACGCTGGTGGTCCGCATTGCTTGGCCTACGGAACTACCACGAATCACGTTTTAGGAATGGAGGTGGTTTTAGAGAATGGCTCCAAAACTTGGCTTGGCGGCAGGCTTAGAGAATCTAAGGGATACGATTTGAGAGGTGCTTTCGTAGGCTCTGAAGGCACTTTTGGGGTAGCCACAAAAATTATCCTTAGGTTATTACAGTCTCCTCCGGTTACAAAAACCTATCTTGGGGTTTTCTCATGTGTGGCCTTAGCATGTGAGGCTGTATCTTTGATTATAAGCGAAGGCCTGATTCCAGCCGCTATGGAAATCGTGGATTCTCTTACTATTAATGCCATACAGAAAACCAACGATGTGGGCTTGCCAAAGGACGCAGGTAGTGTTTTGCTCATAGAGTTAGAAGGAAGGATTGGAGAAGTTGAAGAGCAGGGTGAAAAAGTCGAAGAGTTATTGAAACTGGTTGGGGTTTTGGAGTACAGATTGGCATCCGAAAAACTTGAACGTGAGGTTTTATGGAAGACTAGGAAAGGAGCACTTGGCGCATTGGGCAACTTGGCTCCCAATTATTATTTAGTAGACGGAGTTGTGCCAAGAACACGATTAGTTGAAATTTTAGAAAAGGTGAACCTAATCGGAGAAGAACATGGGATTAAGATAGCAAATGTATTTCATGCTGGTGATGGAAACATACATCCGTGTATATTATTTGATGAACGCAAATCAGGTGAACTAGAACGCGTGATTCAGGTTGGTGGCGAAATTCTGGAGGCTTGTGTGGCTTTGGGCGGGACTCTTAGTGGTGAGCATGGGATAGGCCTAGAAAAGAAAGCATACATGCCCCTTGTGTTTAGTCCACGTGATTTAGAACTTATGTTACAGGTGAGGAAGGTGTTTGCTCCAGCCGGAAGACTAAATCCAGGCAAAATTTTCCCAGATGCTATTGCCTATGATTATAGGCAACAGCGCGAAGCAGTTAGAAACGCTGGCCCAGGATCCTATCTCTAGATGATATGGATAACTCTATATTTGAAATCATAAAAAAGAATCCGAATGAATCTCATTCGGCATTCCTAGAACGAACTTCTAACTTAAATGTTGATGGTATGCTGCCGTCGATACTAGCTAGGCCGCGAACTGTTGACCAGATTGCTGAAGTTTTGAATTTTGCTTCCGAGAACTGTTTATCTGTATTGCCCTCCGGCGGTGGGACAAAAAGATCCTTGGGGAACATTCCTAACGCTGTGGACATATTAATGGATCTTTCGTGTCTACATGGGTTGGTAACCCATGAACCATCGGATTTGACTGCTACATTCTTAGCTGGGACCAGCCTAACAGATGTACAAAGTATTTTAAGTGGAAGTAACCAGTTCTTACCGTTGGAGTCTCCGATTCCTTCTAGGGCAACGCTTGGAGGCATATTGTCAGTTGGGATGTCGGGTTCAAACTATTTAAGATATGGTTTGCCACGTGATTGGGTACTAGGTGTTAAGGTTGTTAATGCTGATTCCTCGATCATTAAGGTTGGCGGACAAGTGGTCAAAAATGTGACGGGTTACGATTTGACCAAGATGTATGTAGGTTCCCTTGGTACTCTGGGAGTGATAGCGGAATGTACATTCAAGTTGGCTCCCAAACCGAAGGAAAGAATGACGAGATTGATATATGGATTTGACAATATCGATTCAGCCATACAAGTGATGGATAATATCCTCGAAGATTATGGGTTGGTTAGGGGCCTTGTTTTAATCGATCAGGAGGTGGAGAGCAGGCTCGATATTGGGGTGGAAGGATATGCCATACTTGTTCTAATAGATGGAACAAAGCGGACTATTCGAGCTAATTGTGAGTCATTGAATGCTTTTGTTGGCCATCATAAAGTCAAGACTGTGGGAGACCACTATTGGCAACAGATGTTAAATCTCGGGTGGATAGAAAATGGACGCCCCGTAATGAATATACTTTTAAGATTTCTCCCATCACAGCTAAAGGATGTTTTAGATATGGTGAATGGAATTCAATTACAGGAGATGAAAAAAGGGTTAATAGCAGACCCTGGAATTGGAAAAATTCGACTATTCTTTTGGGGAGAATTGGGAGCAAAGAGGTTTCATAAGATCATTAGCACTATTGCGCAAATCTCTAGTACAGCCGAACCCAGCTATGAATATTTAATTGAACATTGTCCCGTTATATTAAAGAAGACTGTAGATATTTGGGGTCAGGAACCAGATGCCCTGGAACTGATGATGGATATTAAGAACGAATTGGATCCTAAAAAGGTACTAAATCCAGGTCGTTTTGTTGGAGGGATTTAGTATGAATATCTCATCCAAGCAAACGTCTGGATTTTTTGGACTTGATATCCCCTCAGAGGAGGATCTTTATAAATGTGTGCATTGTGGTCTTTGTTTAAATGTGTGTCCGACATATTTACAGACTGGTAAAGAAACTGAATCCCCTAGGGGGAGAATTGCCTTCATGAAAGCTGTGACTGAAGGCAGACTTCCTATAACTCAGAGAGTTTCTTCTCACTGGGACTCCTGTCTTGCCTGTAGGGCTTGTGAGGCTGCATGTCCGTCTGGAGTTCCTTACGGCCAACTAATTGAAGATACGCGTGCTCAACTCCTAAGCCAGGGTAAAATAACTTGGAGACAGCGAGTGCTCACGATAGTTTTCCTTCACTGGCTTCTGCCGAATTTAGCTTTGCTTAGAGTCCAAGCCCGACTTATTTTTCTCTACCAGAAATCCGGACTCAGGTGGATGTTAAGAATGTCTAGATTGCTAAAGATTTTGCCAGGTAATCTCTATAGTTTGGATGCTCAAATGCCAACTCTTTCAAGTAGGTTTTTTGGGCCGTCAGATATCCTGCACAAAGCTGCAGGCAGATCTAAGTTAAAGGTAGGACTTTTATCGGGATGTGTAATGCCGTTGATTCAATCCAATACGATGGAAGCGGCGATAAGAGTTCTTCAAAGAAATGGGTGCGACGTTGTAATTCCACAAAATCAGGGGTGTTGTGGTGCGTTGAATGTGCACAGTGGGGACTTAGAGATGGCCCGTAGAATGGCCAAACGTAATATTGATGTGTTTTTGGACGCCGGTGTGGAGAAAATCGTAACGGTTTCTGCTGGGTGCGGATCCGTGATGAAGGAATACAATAACCTTATAAAGAATGATATCGACTATGTTGAGAAAAGTCGGCGTTTTGGAGCCATTGTTGTTGACATCACTGAATTGTTATGTGACTTACCATTTAGACCACCCGAGTCAAGGTTGAATATGCGAGTCACTTACCAGGATCCGTGTCATCTCGTCCATGCCCAAAGGAATGCAGAATCACCGAGGCGTTTATTACGCTCTATTCACGGGTTAGAATTTGTAGAAATGGAAAATTCGGATATATGTTGCGGAGCGGCTGGCCTTTTTACCCTAACCCAAAGGAAAATGTCGCTCAGCCTTTTGGCCGATAAAATGCAATCTATCCTTGATACAGGTTGCAATACCGTTGCTACTGCCAATCCAGGATGTATGATCCAACTTGAAGGAGGATTCATTCAAGAAGGAAGTGCTGGTTCCGTAGTTCATGTCATAGACCTTTTGGATAGGGCATATAGGCTTGATGACCTTAGTTAGATCACTGCTGAGGAACCACCATCTATATTTATTGAGGTTCCAGTAATGTAGCTGGCTTTGCTAGATGCGAGAAATGCTATAACGTCACCAGCTTCGGCTGTCTCTCCCACTCGTCCCAAAGGGACTCCTCTACCAAAGGCTGCTTTTTCGTAGAATTCATTTAGAGTTAACTTTGGTTCGAGTTCCAGAGCTTTTTGGTATCTGGATTCGTGCTGTCCACTCTTGATCAGGCCAATGCACACCGTGTTGACCAAAATATTATCTTTGGCTAGATCTTTGGACAAAGCCTTCGTAAGTGCAATGCCTGCAGCCCTACTAACAGACGTAGGAGTTGATGATGGTCCTGGAGCCTTCCCGGCTAGATTTGTTACGTTGATTATTCGACCTCCTCCGGCCCTTCGCATGTAAGGTAGAGCAGCCCGAATCAGTCTTATTGCCGAAAATAATTTCAAATCCAGGTCTTCTATCCATAATTCATCAGTTACTTCCTCGAATGGCATGGCAGCTGAGGTTCCAGCATTGTTGATCAGAATATCTAGACCCCCGAACTTTTCTATAGTGACATTTAGAAGTTTGCGGACATCAGAAGGCACAGAAACATCACTAACAACTGGTAAAACTACTCCATTAGTTTGGCTCCGAATTTCCTCCGCAGCTTTCAGCAATTTGCCCTCATTCCGAGCGCAAATGGCGACCTTAGCTCCTTCAAGAGATAAGCGATGCGCTACCGATTTGCCAATACCTTGGCTGCCTCCAGTAATTAGAGCTATTTTGTTTCTTAATCCTAATTCCATTGAAGTCTCCTGAAATTATTTGTTTATTAGTGTTTTAATAATAGTTGGTATGGTTTCTATAATGTCACTTGCTAGTAGACCACGATCTCCCAACTGCTTGCTTATTGTTTCTGCGGCCAAACCGTGTATATAGACACCACAACAGGAAGCGTCTTCTCCAGAAAGACCTTGAGCAATAAGGCCCGATATAATGCCAGTCAGGACGTCACCGGTCCCACCAGTGCTTAGTATTGGATTAGCAACTGGATTTATGAAAACTTTTCCTCTGGGAGTGGCCACAATTGTGTAAGGTCCCTTTAAAATAACGATCACTTTCCATAATTTCGACCAAGTCCTTGCTGTTTCAATACGGTTACTATTAATTTCATCAACTGAGAGGTTCGTCAGTCTGGCCATTTCACCTGTATGTGGAGTAAGAATTAGGGAAAACCTGGCCTTGTTGTACCAGTTATCGATATAATTCAAGTTGTTTAGGCCATCCGCGTCTATAACTAAGGTCCGTCTGTCATGGTTTCCTTTAAAAAAGAGCTCTTCGATGAATCTAGACGTCGAAATCGAAACCCCCATTCCAGGACCCACTGCTAAACTATTGTACCTATCTAGTACTGATCTCAACGAATCTGCATTTTCGCTTTTCAGTTCGTCATTACTGTCGATTTCTAGCGGAAATTGTATGGCCTCAGTCAACTCCTTAGCCAACAAAGACTGAATCGTTGCTGGGAAGGCGAGTGTTACAAGGCCTAGACCAGAACGCATGCTGGCTTTTGCAGCAAGGGACGCCGCTCCAGGGTAATATTTTGACCCGCCAATAATCAATGCGTGTCCGAAGGTTCCTTTGTGACCAGCGACTGGTCTTACCGGTAGCCGGTCTTTAATCCAAGAATTTTCCAAAAGCTGAGAGTTAATGAAATGATCTGCCATGGATGGAATTCCGATATCCAAAACTTTAAGCTTGCCGAATTTGGTCATCTGTGGAATATTAAATATGCCAATCTTAGGATTTCCGAGAGATAGAATAATGTCAGGTTCCGGTGAACATGGAGATCTAATTCCTGTATCGGCGTCAGTTCCGGTAGGAATGTCCACAGATGCTAACAGCCCTTCACGGTCTCCCAGCATACCCATTGCTATTTTAATATCACCTGTTAATGGGCGATTTTGGCCTGTACCAAGAATAGCGTCAACTATAATATCTGAGCGTTGAATTTTCAGCCTGAGAATTTTTAACCCTGGATCAAATTCGACAGGAATAACATTTACTTGGTTTTTTGTCGCTAGATCAACTTTACTGTCGTTTTTTGGTCGTGCTTTTAGAAGGTATGCGGTTACATTTGCTCCCCATTTTGCGAGAGTGCTGGCTGATACTAGGCCGTCACTTCCGTTATTCCCCGGACCAACCAGAACTAGTATTTGTTTGCCCACCAGTCTTCCTAGAATACGCTTGATCTCTCTTGCAATTGAGTTCCCTGCCCTATCTATGAGTTGATCTGTGCTTAATCCACTAGCTGTAGCAAATTCTTCCAGCCATTTCATTTCTTCAATTGATGCTATTTTCAATGATTTGCCTGTCTGATACCTACGACTGTTGCGACTGCATAGTCCTTAGAATGAGATAGACTGATAGCTAATTGTCTAACTCCTAGAGACTTAGCCTTATTCAGGGCTCTTCCGTGAAGTTTTAAAAAAGGAGCTTCTCCCTTTAGCATTACTACTTCTATCTCTTTCCAACCGACTCCGACGATTCCAGTTCCCAAGGCTTTCATTACGGCCTCTTTAGCCGCAAAGCGCCCAGCTAAATTTGGAATTCTACCTTTGCAGTAATTTAGCTCTTCCATAGTATAAATACGATCTAGAAATCTCCGGCCCCAACGTGTGACTGATTGTCTAATTCGTTCGATTTCAATAATGTCTACACCGGTAGTTAAAAATTGTCCTAGTAAAGAAAGTTTTGTTTCCATTTTGCTGTGTTTCATTATATTGTTGCTCGGATAATACTGTCTAACTTGCCGAACTAAATCAGGGCATTTACTATTGTAGCATTGGAGGGATGAATGCCAATAATTCTTGACGGTAAAGTCACAGCCGCGGTGGTTCGGGATGAAGTGCGATTGGCTGTAAATAAACTGAAAGTTTCAACTGGAATAACACCAGGTCTAGCGGCTGTTCTTGTGGGAAATGACCCGGCATCAGCAGTCTATGTGCGGAACAAAGAAAGGGCATGCGCAGCAACAGGCATGTATGCTGAAACGATAAGGCTTCCGGAATTGTCGACACAGGACGAGCTCCTTTCGGTTATAAGAGAACTAAATGAAGATGAGCAATTCCATGGCATTTTGGTTCAATTGCCATTACCCAAACATATTAATGAAGGAATGACTCTAAGGTCAGTAAATCCTGGAAAAGATGTTGACTGCATACATCCGGTTAATGTGGGATTGCTTAGTCAAGGACAATCCCATTTTTTGCCTGCTACGCCTGGAGGTATAGAGAAACTTTTGGTTAGGAACGGCTATGATCCAAGTGGCAAACACGTTGTTGTTTGTGGTCGTAGTAACATAGTCGGTAAACCTTTGGCAATAATGATGGCCCAAAAACGAAAGGGTGCAAATGCGACTGTAACGGTCTGTCATACGGGCACCCAAAACATGTCTTACATTACGGCCCAAGCCGATATATTAGTGGCTGCTGTAGGATTCCCTAATGCTATTACTGCAGATATGGTTAGTAGTGGCGCTATAGTGATAGATGTTGGTATAAATAGGGTTGAAGATAAAACGCGTAAGACTGGGTATCGTTTGATAGGTGATGTGGATTTCGATAACGTCTCTGATAAAGTGATGGCAATTTCACCCGTACCAGGTGGTGTTGGACCCATGACTATAGCTCAACTTCTGGTTAATACCTTAACCTCGGCGCAACTGGTTACAGGAGAAAAACTTAACTCGATTTAGGCAGGAACTTCCGTAATCAGTCGTTCAACGTTTGACCCAGAAAAAAAGGACTAATATACTGCCTACAAATTAGAGTAATCCTATTAACGGAGGGACCATGCCCATTGGAGCAGGTTTAGAAAAATTAGAGGCCTATTTAAATCAAAATAAAGAAAGGCATATTGAGCGAATTCAAAGCGTTATTAGACAACCGAGCGTATCTACAGAGGATCATGGTGTAAAAGAATGTGCTCAGCTTATTAACGAGATACATAAAGATGTTGGATTTCATGAAGCTGAGATAATACAAACCGGAGGACTTCCAGGCCTGTGGGGTTATTATGACGCTGGAGCTCCCAAGACTATTGTCGTTTATTCCAATTTTGATACCCGTCCAGTACTTCCACATGAGGTATGGGAGCATGATCCATATAGCGCCACACTCACGTCTATGGGAGGGTTTGATCGTGTTCTGGTCGGTAGAGGTTCTTATTCCTATAAGGGCCCCTATATTGCTTGGCTTAATGCTTTGGAAGCATTAATAGCTGTAGACGGAACCCTACCAGTAAATGTGATCACCCTAATTGAAGGTGACGAGATTTTAGGTAGTCCGTACTATAGAGAGATGATCAATAAATATAGAGATCGTATCTCTATGGCTGACGCGAGTTTGAGCCCTGGAGCGTCACAGGCCGCAAACGGTAATGTCACTATGACAATGGGATATAAAGGCATGATATATGCTGAATTGAGCGCTGGTGGTGGTCGTTGGGACAGGGGTCCTCAGGGTGGACCCACACATGGAATGACTAAATCAATTCTTGATAGTCCCGTGTGGAGACTTGTACATGCACTAAGTAGTCTTACGGAAGATAATGGGAATAGAGTCAAGGTAGAAGGATTCTATGATCAGCTTGTTCCGGTGACGAATCAGGAAAAGCAAGAAGCCATGAATTATTGGAAATCAATGGGTAGTGGGGCCTGGAACAAAATATTTCCTGTAGGAACAGCTCAAAATAATGTTAGTGATTTGAGTGACGAAGAAACCATCCTAAACTTTTTCTACGGACCGAGTTTTAATATTAACGGTATAAAAGCGGGATTTACTGGACCTGGCACGCTTCCATTTAGTTTGCCGCACGAAGCTTCTGCTAGATTCGATATCCGTATACCAAGAGGATATAAGGCCAAACCTGTTGTAGACGGTATACGGAGTCATCTGGATCGCATGGGTTATCAGGATGTCGAATTCAATGCTATGGGAGCCTTTGACCCTTCAAAGCAAGATGAAGATTCTGATTTGGTCCGTTCATTACATAAGGCGTTTGCTACCATGGGAGTCCCGTTGATTACACCTCCAGGCAGTGGTGGAGGTGGACCGTGGTCGATATTCACCACGGAATTCGGCATGCCTATGATCAGAAGTGTAGGCGTTGGTGTTGGGGGAGGGACTGGTGGTCCAAATGAATTTATGGTTATTGACGGAAAGGCCCCCGCAGGAGGACTTGTAGAATGTGAGTTGTCTCACATGCACATATTAAAAGCATACGCAGAGGAGAATTAAATGAATCGTCAGGATCTTAGCCAACATATTGCATCAGAGTTTAATGAACAGAGAGCCATGGACACGGCCGTACATATGACTCAATTTTACCGATCGCCAGGAGCAGAAGGCTATCATAGAGCTACTGATTTTGTTCATAAGGTGTTGAATGAGAACAATCTAGATAAGGTTTGGGTAGAGAGGTTTCCTCTAGATGGAAAGACTAAGTTCCTTAATCAATCAATGCCAATGTCTTGGGAACCGTATAGTGCTGAATTGAGATTGAACTCTTCAGAAGGAGACTTGCTTGTCTCATACGAGAGTGCATATTCATGTTTGCCTTGGTGGACCCAACCAACTCCAGAAGGAGGAGTGACTCTAGAGGTTATAGATGTTGGTACTGGTGAGAACGAAGAAGATTACACGAAGAAGGATGTGAAAGGCAAAATAGCCTTTATTCGTGGCACTACTCGACCTACAGGATTCGCCCATGCAGCAAATTTGGCAATGGCAGCTGGTGTAGCTGGGATCATTACTGACTATTTACTGTATCAAACTGCACCATTCAGGACACGAGAATCTTTACCAGAACCTGTCCAGTTGTTGCGTATGCCTTCCCAACAGTTTAATAACTGCTGGGCTATTGTGGTTAACTACCATGCAGCAGAACGACTCGCAGAACAAATCGCTAAAGGATTTAACACGGTCTTTTGTGACATCAAATGTCGGAGTTTTGAAGGCGAAGCTCAGAATCTACTAGCAGATATCGAGGGTACTGACAAGAAAGATGAATTCATACAGTTTGTGTGTCATTCGACCGCCGGAACTAGACCGGGGTCTAATTGTGCATCTGGCCCTGCAGTGCTGGCCGAAATGGGTCGTACAATAAAATCACTAATAGATAGTGGAAGAATACCTAGGCCAAGTAGGTCCATACGTTTCCTTATTAATGTTGAAGGCCATGGGACTAAGAATTATATAACCAATCATCGAGAAGATCTTGATAAAACACAGGTGGTAATAGCTTTAGATAGCGTTGGCCATGATCAACGAAAGTGTTTCTCGGCTCTTATGTTTTATCATTCACCCGATTCGTTGCCAACATATATTAATGATTTCTACGTTAGTATTATGGAAGCTGCACCCAAGGAAACCAGATGGGTTTTTAACAACGAAAATAATATACCTTTCGTTAACTTTACTGATTTGCCATATACTCCCTGGAGCGATAATAAATACTATCCAGTTTTCGGTGTCCCGTCTCCCTTAATAATGTCTTGGCCTGATCTATACTTTCATACAAGCATGCTGACACCTGATAAATTGGACCCGCAAGTGATGCGTAGATGTGGGGTTACTACGGCGATAGCCGCCTTAGAGTTAGCCTATGCAGGTCCTAGTGAAGCAGAAGATATTATGAGGACCGTGGCATCAAGAAGCCAATATAGACTAATTCAAATTGCGATAGGAGCAAAAGGAACTAAGGATGAAGGTAGGGTTCGTCGTCGCTTGGCATTGCTAGCCAGGCGTGATCAACTGGCGGTAGCATCGGCCATCAACCTTACCAATGAAAAAGAACAGGCTGAGAACCCGGAATTGAATGCCACTAGTGATCGTCTTCAACAAAATATTTCTGATACCCTAAAGGAGGTTTCCAGTCTTTTGCGAGATGAGCAAGAGATTGACTTTCCACCAGGCAATGTAGTGCCGAAACGGCTGGTAGAACGTGATCCTCCAGGTCTAGCAGGGACAGCATATTGGGATTTATACCAGATGACAGAAGAGATGAAACAACGTGATGCAAAAATGATCTATGATTCCATACGTGTGATTGCTGATGAAATGTGGAACTGGACTGATGGCAAACGGACAGTCAACGAGATATCAGCAGGGATAGGAGCTGAATTTGACTTCGATCTTGAAAGCCGACACATCTTGAAGTTGTTTCAAGGCTTTGAGAGCAAGGGTTTAATTAGTTTTATCTAATTCTCTAGCCCATATTATATAAGTAGATCTGATAGTGATTCATTTCGGAATGTGATATAGGACCGAGGTGTTATCCAGCTATTAGGAATTCCATCTCTTTCCAGAGAGCTTTCTTGTCTTCAAGCGAAGGTTCGTAAAGGGGTGGGCGTGTGGGTCCCATGGGCCTACCAACTACGTTCATGGCTTCTTTAACGAGTATGGGCATTGGTTCCCTGCTAACTATTTTCATGACGGGAATTATAGATAGCTGCTTTTGCAAGGCAGTTTGGTTATCAAAGGTCTGCCAGCTGCTATATATGTCAGAAAGGATTGTTGGCATTGGACATGCGAATGCCATTATGCCTCCAGTAGCCCCCGAAGCCAGCGAAGGAAGAAATAGATCGTCTACTCCTTGGAGTATGTTGCAGCTATCTGGAAATGCCTGACCCATCTGTATCAAGTCTTTTAGGTTACCGCTAGATTCTTTGACGCCAATGACGTTAGGGAACTTATTAACGCAACGAATTATGTTTTCAGCTCCTAGATTTGTCGCAACTCTAGCAGGGGAATTGAAAAGCACCAAAGGAAGCGTAGTCTGCAGTGAGATACGTTCTAACAACAATTCGAATTGTCTAGCGTTATGTTTGTAAAAGGCGGGCGGAGTCAGCATCATAGCAGACGCTCCCTTTTCTTCAATCTTGTTGGCGAATTCTACAATTTCGCTTTCTATAGGAACAAAACAGCCTACAACGATAGGTATTCTGTCTTTCACCACATCTAGTGTGATATCTACAACTCGGAGACGCTCAGTTGGATTAAGGCTTAAAGCTTCACCGGTTCCCCCAAGGATGCAGATTCCATCTACTCCAGCGTTAAGCTGGTATTCCAGTTCTTGAGCAAGAGTTTCATCGTCCAATGAGTACCCTTCTGAGAATGGGGTTAACATTGAAGTTATGACACCACGCAATTCTACCATTAGAACTCCTCTGGGTTAAGAATATCTTTCATTATAGAGTTACTTCATTGTCTGCTCAACCTTACGGTTCGTTCTAATAGCATTTGAATTGTCCGTATTTCAAGTTGAGATTTTGCAAAATATAGTGAAAAAGTTTTGTTGTATCGTTGGCGTTTTGTAATAGTTTAAATCTTATCTGGATATAACCATTGCTATGCCCTGACCCCCTCCTATACACAAAGTAGCTAGACCGTTCTCGCTATCTCGTTTTTCCATTTCAAACAGCAAGGTTGTCAATAGACGAGCACCGCTGGCTCCTATAGGGTGTCCCAATGCTATAGCTCCTCCGTTAACATTAGTTTTGCTCCAGTCTAGATCGAGTTTTTTTCCTGCTGCAATAACTTGTACTGCAAAAGCTTCGTTTATTTCTATTAAATCCATGTCGTTTATCGATTTACCAGCCTTTTTCAAGGCTGTTTGCGCGGCTTCACATGGACCCAAACCCATCAATTTTGGATCCAAGGCTATGGATGCATAACTTTGGATGTAAGCTTTCGGTTTAACACCGAGCTTTTTCGCTATAGTCTCTGAGGTTATTACTAGGGCTGAGGCCCCGTCGTTAATTCCAGAAGAATTACCCGCCGTAACTACGCCAGCCATATCAAAGACTGGCTTCAACGATTTAAGCTTGTCTAGTGTACTACCGAAGCGGGGATGTTCGTCTTCAGAAATGATGATTTCTTGACTTTGACTTTGTGGTATCCTAACCGGAATGATTTCGTCTTTGAATACACCCAATTTTATAGCTGTTTCGGCACGTAGTTGACTTTCTAAAGCGTAGGCATCAGCCTCTTCTCGAGTAATATTATATATCTTAGCCAGATGTTCGGCTGTGATTCCCATATGGCTATTGATCATGCAATCGTAGAGACCATCATTAATCATAGAATCTATGATTTCCCCATTTCCCAGTTTGAACCCGAATCGCGCTTTAGGAATAATATAGGGGGCTTGACTCATACTTTCCATTCCTCCTGCAACGACTATAGTAGCGTCCATAGTCTTTATTGCTTGGGCTGCAATGATAATAGCCTTTAGGCCAGAGCCACATACTTTGTTGATGGTAATAGCGGGGGTTTCATTAGGTAGACCCGCCTTTAGTGTAGACTGACGTGCTGGATTCATTCCTTGGCCAGAGGAAAGAACGTTACCCATAATAACTTCGTCAACACAGGTAGGTTTGATTTCTAATCTTTCTAGTGCTGCCTTTATGACTATACCGCCGAGCTCTACTGCTTTTAGTGAGGAAAGACCACCGCCGAATTTTCCTATAGGGGTGCGCACTGCACTGATTATTACGGGTTTTTCCATAACTTTCTCCTGATATAGGTAGATATATTGGTATAAGTATAAGATAGGGTATATGGAAAGGCTAAACTTATCTTAGGTTTGGAATAGGAGAAATGTGATAGATAAAATAGTTGGAATAACGGTGTGGACTGAGGACTTGTTGAAACTTAAAAATTTTTATCATCAAGTCCTTAAGTTACCCCTGCACTCCCATCACCAGGAGTTTGTAGTTTTTAAATGGGGCGAAATGCGACTAAATATTGGATTGCATGACAGAGTACGAGGTATGAATCATGACCCTTTCAGGATCATGATTCATTTAAGGACCGATAATATCTTGAAGGAAACAAACCGGTTACTCTCATTAGGGGTCGAATTCATACGACTCCCAGAGAAAGAATCATGGGGTGGATGGGTAGGGACATTTAAAGACCCAGATGATAATGTTTTGCAACTCCTACAATTACCCAGAACAGGTCCTGCCAAGAAGTGTTAGATTATGAGCATAGCGTCTCCGAAAGAATAAAACCTATATTGGTTCGCAATGGCAGCCTGATATGCAGCCATTAATTTGCCCCATCCTACGAAAGTGGATGTTAGTATAAGCGGTGTGCTACGTGGCAAGTGAAAGTTTGTTATTAGTCCGTCAGTTAGATTCAGCGTATAGCCTGGCATTATAAATACCTCAGCCCAGCCGTAGATCTTGTTGGGCCCTCTGCTTTGTATATTCCCCCAAGCCGCAGTTTGTTCCAAAGTTCTAACGGATGTCGTCCCTACAGCAATTATTCTTCGGTGTAGTTGTCGTGCTATTTTTAATTCGACCAAGGTCGACGGAGGGATTTCAAAATATTCCCTGTGAATTTTGTGGTCACCCAGGTCGTCTACCTTTATTGGACGAAATGTATCTAATCCAATGTGAAGAGTGATGTATGCTATGCGGACGCCTTTTTTTTCGAGAGACTCTAAAAGTTGGTGAGTAAAATGAAGTCCAGCGGTTGGGGCTGCACTGCTCCCCAGGGTTTTGGCATATACCGTTTGGTATCTTTCGGGATCTTCCACTTTGTTGTGAATGTATGGTGGTATTGGTAATTGACCCCATGTGTCCATACCGAGCTCGCTGGAAAGTTTTAGTATTATGAGACCATCCGGTTTTTTCTCGACTATTTCGACGTCAATATTTGGGGGTTTTATCTTAAACTTCTGGCCTGTCATTATTTTCTTACCTGGCCGGCCAATACTTTCCCAGAGTCCGTTCTTTTCCCTTCTAAGTAACAGAAATTCGACGACGTGATCATCAGTTGCATGTGCGAAGAATCGAGCAGAAATAACCCGACTGTTATTGAGAATAAGGAGATCGTCTTTTTCAAGATAGTTTGCTAAATGATAAAAATATGAATGTTTTATGTCACCAGTGCTTTTGTTGAGTACTAGTAGGCGGCTGTGATCACGGGGCTCTACAGGCGTTTGAGCCACATAGCCTTCCGGCAAAATATAGCTAAAGTCATTAGTTTTCACAATTATGCTCTACAACTTGCTCCTGGATTGGTGTGATGCTAGCATAGCCTCAGTATAAGTGGAGGTTTCAGATGTCAAGCATGATACAGGGTGACGTATTAATCAAGGGTGGTCTTCTAGTAAATGGGGAAGGTATAAGCCGTTCCGATATCTTAATATCCGATGGCAAAGTTTTGGAACTGGGCCCTGACTTGGGAAGGGAAAGAGCTAATAGAGTTATAGATGCCGGTGGAAAATATGTACTCCCCGGAGGTATCGATTGCCATGCTCATCCCATTTTTGGGGACAAGATAGATACCTATTCTCTTTGTGCCGCCTACGGTGGTGTTACCACGGTTCATGCTTTTATTGGTTCCGAAACCCACCGCCACGAACACTTTCAGAATACTTGGGGCATCAGGAAATACAACCCTGACATAGTTAAGGGCTTTATTGAGTTCGCTGAAGAAACATCTTATACGGATTTTGCTATTCATGGACTTATTACTACTCGAGATAAGGATGATCTTGACCGTGTCATACCAGATTTAATTAAATTGGGAGCTATTTCCTTCAAGGTATTTATGACCTGGAATCCCTTCGTAACGGACACAGATGCGGCTTATTCGAATCTTATGGCCATCCCTGACGACCTCCTTATGCGCTTAATGCACACCTCAGCGAATGAAGGTGGTATGGTAATGATTCATGCGGAAAATGGAACGTGTAAAGCTTATCTTGAAGATCAATTCAAGGGATGTGGAAAAACATCTCCTGAGTATCACCTCAAATCGGCCCCAGCAATATTAGAAGCTGAAGCTGTGAATCGAGCTGCTACTATGGCCTTGGTTACGGGCTCACCACTCTATCCTGTACATTTGAGTTCTCAGGAGGTTGTTCCAGTTCTAAACCATTATAAACAGAAGGGTTTAAAGTTATGGGGTGAAACGTGCCCGCATTATTTGACACTAACCGATGATATGATGCTGAAACACGGATACAAATATAAGGTCGCTCCCCCATTACGTTATGACGAAGATGTGGACGCAATGTGGAAAGGCGTAACAGATGGAAGCCTGAGTACCATTGGCAGTGACTTTACTGGCTATACTAAGAATCTAAAAATTGAAGGAAGTATGACTGGTAAAGTTATAGGTGATGCTAAAGAACCTGATCCTGATAATTTGAACATTTTCCAAGTTGCCGCGGGATTGAGCACTCTAGAATTTATGATGCCAGTGGTTTGGACCCATGGGGTTAACACTGGCAAAATCACGTTGCCTAGATTCGTTCAGCTTTTCAGCGAAAACCCAGCAAAATTATTTGGAATTTGGCCAAAAAAAGGAACTATACAACCAGGCTCTGACGCAGATGTAGTTTTATGGGATCCAAGTCTTATGCAAACCGTTGAGAAGGAACATGGGATTAGCGATCTAAATACATTTGAAGGCATGGAGTTATTGGGTATGCCCACTATGACTATGGTGAGAGGCCAGGTAGTTATAGAAAATGGAAAAGTGGTCGGAAAACAGGGTAGGGCTAAATACGCTCCAGGTAATCCAGATAGGACTTCTTATGCGCAACATGGTCCTGCGACAGATTCCGTATAGGAAGCTGCCTGCATATTAATCAAGAAACCTTGTACGAGGAGAGAGATCGTTTTGTTACGGTCCTTCCTTGTGGAAATAAGAATAAGTCAGATGCCGACTATGTTTTAGGGCCGAGGGTATATCTTTTCCTATGGATAATTTATCAGGATGGTAGATGAATTTTGCTAGGAGTATTTTTATGGCAAAAAAAATTATTGGATCAGGGGATACAACTTTCGAGGTTATACATCCGTTTGGGAATTTACCATGGGGTTGGACATACGGCAATGTTAGCCACGTGGCAACCGACTCTAAGAACAACGTCTATGCGTTCCAACGAAAAGACCCTCCCATATTAGTTTTCGATAAAGATGGAAACTTTTTGACTGGATGGGGGCAAGGGATACTATTTGATGCCCATGGAATTTTTATATCTCAAGAAGATGATATTTTTCTAATCGATAGAGATCACCATGAGGTTCTGAAATTTAATACTAATGGAGAGGTTATTTTTAGACTAGGAAAACGCGAAAGGCCAGCGTTTCAAGCCCCGTTTAATCACCCTACAGATATCGGCGTAGCTCCCAATAGCGGTGATATTTATGTGAGTGATGGATATGGTAATTCCAATGTACATCGCTTTTCCTCAGAAGGTAAATACTTGGGTTCATGGGGTAAGCCTGGTGACAAACCAGGGGAATTTACCACTCCACATGCTGTTTGGATAGATGACAATGAAAGAGTTTATGTAGCAGACCGAGAGAATAACCGGATCCAGATATTTAGCTTGGAGGGAGACTATATAACCGAATGGAGGGATTTGTTTCATCCAATGGACATATTCCAAGATGAAAAAGGTCGTTTTTTTGTTTCGGATCAAATACCGAGAATATCAGTATTTGATTCAACTGGTACCCTTTTAGCTCGTGGTAAGACAGCTGCAAACCCACATGGTATTTGGGGGGATAAACTTGGAAATCTTTACGGGGCTGGGAATGAAGCAGGAGTTACCAAATATCAAAAAATAGCTTTATAGCTAGTATTAGAAATATGCGGTAAGTCAGCGGTTATCTATCTGCAGGGCAAATCCTATATGGGACGTTGATATAATGCGAAATCAATTCCTGTTATGGGGCGTTATAAGTGTTCTGAATTCAATGTTTTCTGGTCTCTTCTTTTTGATAAAATTGCAATCTGCGTCATGAGTCCCCAGAAAAACCAACGGTGTAAGGGCTATTACGCGTACCAATATATTAAACAATTATCTTTATTAGTGTTTAATATGGTGTCGCTCCCATATGTATGCAGTCACTATGGCAATTGGAATAACCAAAATAAATGCTAGCACTATCACGATTACTGTAAGTGAGTCTATCCCTACAAGTTCTTCTAATCGATGTTTTATCCATTCCAATAAAACTGGATCTCCGGCTTCACCGTTATGCGCAAGTATGGATTGGAATCGATTCACATTAACCCTTTTGTAAAATCGGGTCAGGATCTATTAAATAACGGCTTGAATACTTCCTTTCTTGGATAGAAAAACTAACAAAGCTCGCTATCACAAGCAATATCGCCGATATTAGAAATGGGACATCATAAGACCCAGTGATATCTCGGAGTTCACCAGCCATTTGTATGCTCAAGCCTCCCCCGAATTGGTGCAGCATGAAAATAACTCCTGAGAGAATACCTATGTTCTTTAGGCCGTAAACATCTGCGGTAAGTGCTGTTGTTGGAGGAACAGTAGCAATCCAGGAGAATCCAGCTAATATCGCGAAGCCCCACAATCCCAGTAACCCTGGTAAAATTAGGAGACAAGCGTAACCTAGCCCACGCAGTCCGTATATCACCGCCAAAAGGTTTTTCCTCTGGAAGCGATCCCCTAACTTGCCAGCTGTGAGTACTCCTAGTACGTTTAATCCGCTCATTACGCCGAATACAGTTGCTGCCAATGAAGGCGAATAGCCTTTTTCTATTGCATACGGAACAAAATGTGTTGATATGATACCTGTGGTAAATCCACACACAAAATAAGCTCCTGATAATTGCCAAAGAAGTGGCGACTTAAGAGCTTGTTTCCAGTCATTCTGCGCTAATGAGATATCCTGAGTATAAGGGGCAAGTGTCGTTTTGGTAGCGTCTTGACCGTCCTCCATCAATCCTAGATCCACGGGGGGTTCCCTGATTATCAAATATGTCAGCGGAACGGCTAAAAGTAGTATGAGGAGTCCTAATACGATCCATGTGATTTCCCATCCAAAAAAGTGAATCAACTGCTGACTTAGGGGAATCAATAGCATAGCACCCATGGGAGGTCCTGCCGCAATTAACCCTATGGCAGTAGACCTTTTTTTTCGAAACCATTTGGATGTTAATGCAATTGCAATGTTTAGAGACCCTCCACTACTTGCCATAGCCCCCACGACCCCAAACATGATGATTATGAACAAAATGTTGGGCGTAAAACTCAGGCTTAATGTGGATATGGAGATTCCGAGAAGCCCAAGTAGCATCATCTTGCGTGCCCCAAAACGGTCGTATAGACGTCCAGCAAACGGTTGGCATATCCCCGCGACGTAAAATCCGATAGAAGCTGGAAGGGATATCGTTCCCCGGTCCCATCCAAAATCCTTGCTCATTGGTATGACAAAGACCCCGAAACCATTCCTCGTGCCTACAGTCAAGAAGGATATAAAAAAAGAGGTGGCTACAATGAACCAACCATAATATATGGCTGAGGGCTTCTTGATGTCCTTTCTGTTATTTTCTGAATCCATGTCTTAAGGTAGTTTAGACTCCAAAGAATATCTTAATCAAGTAGAAAGGCTGATGTTTCTAACCGCTAACCTCTAACATCTAGTTGTCTAGCTAAATCTACTGGATCTGTTACCGGTAACTGGCAAGAATAGTTTGTACAAACATAAGCTGAGGGTTTTCCATTAATCTTGGTTCGGAAATTTAGTATGGGTGACGGGTCTAAACCTTCTGGATCTCCAGCTAGAGAGATTGCAAATACAGTGTGAGGCAAAAATCTATTGTATATAACTTGCAGAAGAGCTTTGCCATCCGGATCTTTATGATCCCCAATTATTGCAACTTCATTGGATTGATTTGCGTAGAAATCTAATGCTCCTAGCCATTCCCCCATGCCATAGGGATGTTTTGCAGCCAAGTCTGTGATGGATTCTAGCACCTTGGAGGCTACTTCTTGATAATGTCTTTCTCCAGTAATCACTGAGAGTTGTAATAGCACAGAACATGCTACTGAAGCCCCACTTGGTATAGCGTTATCGAATATTCCACTGGGACGGATCACGAGTGATTCATGATCCGTCCCAGTATCATAGAGGGTGACTTCGGTTTCTTCCCAGAATAGGCTTAACATGTCATCTGTTAGGTCTTTTGCCGTTTTAAGCCATACGGGATCCAAAGTTAATTTATAAACTGAAAGCATACCTAGAGCCAGAAAACTATAATCCTCTAGATACCCATTTAATTTCGATAGTCCCTTATTGTGAGTTCTAAGCAAACGAGTCCCTTGGAAAAGATTGTTCCTAAGAAAAGAAGCATTTTGTATTGCTGCTACTTTATACTTCTTATTTTGAAGAGTCCCGGCAGCGTCTGACAATGCAGCTAACATAAGCCCATTCCAAGAGGTCAATTTCTTTTCGTCTACGAATGGTGCTATGCGTTTGTTACGAATATCTAATAACTGTTGTTTGTTTTTTTTAATGATCGTTTCTAGTTCCTCAACCGGAATTCCTGTGGAGTCAACTATAGTTTTAAGATCGCATTTAAGATTTAGAATGTTTTGATTCTCAAAATTCCCTTTGTAGGTGACATCGAATAAAAGCCGGAATATGATAGAATTGTCCTCTCCCAGTTCCTTCATAATTTCTTCTTCTGACCACAAGAAGAATTTCCCTTCGACGTTTTCGCTGTCAGCATCTTGGGAGGAAAAAAAGCCCCCGTTCTCACTCGTCATCTCCCTCAAAACATAGTCTAAGGTATCTTCTAATATTTTCCTGTAGAAAGAGTCTCCAGTTATCTTGTATGTGTCGAGGTAAACCTGGGATAGCAGTGCGTTGTCGTAGAGCATTTTTTCAAAATGTGGAATGAGCCATTTCTGATCAGTGGCATATCTGTGAAATCCACCACCTAATTGATCATATATACCCCCAGCTGCCATTTTCCTCAGAGTAAATTCCACCATGCTAAGAGCATCTAAATTGTTAGTGGAATAATGGTAGCGAAGTAAAAAACTAAGAATCATTGGTTGTGGAAACTTGGGCGTTCCACCGAAACCCCCATTAATACTATCGAATTCCCTGGATAGGATTGAAAACGCGGTGTCAAAAACTTTTTGTGAAGGTTTGGTGCCCAAGTTTGTGTTATGGGAATTCTTTTGGATAAGTTCCATGATGTGATCAGTTGTTTTTTCGACTTTATCCCGTTGTTGGTAATATACGGAAATAAGACTATCTAAGACGGTTTTGAATCCTGGGATGCCGTGGGTGTCTTTGGGTGGGAAATAAGTTCCGCCATAAAAAGGTTTCTTGTCTGGAGTTAAAAAGATTGTCATGGGCCAACCTCCATGTCCAGTTAACATTTGAACTGCCTGCATGTATATGGAGTCCAAATCTGGTCTTTCTTCTCTATCCACCTTTATATTAATAAACTGCCTGTTCATTTGGGCCGCTATTTCAGGATTTTGAAAAGATTCGTGTTGCATAACATGACACCAATGGCATGCAGAATAGCCTATGCTGAGTAGTATGGGTTTATCGAGTTCACGAGATTTTCGGAGAGCTTCCTCACCCCACGGGTACCAGTTAACCGGATCGTCGGAATGCTGTATAAGGTACGGGCTAGTTTCTGTAGAAAGTCTGTTTGGCAAATGAGTTCCTCTAGTTTTTCTGTATGTGTTATATGATTGTGGAATAACATTTGCAAAAAAGCCAATAAACTAAAAAAGCCATATTGGGTTGAAAGGATTTTGGTATACTTTTGATAACATATATCGGAGGAAAGTATGAAATGGGCGTCAGCCGTTTCCGATAAGGAAAATCTTGAAGAAGCTTTAACTGAATGTTGTAGAATTATTCATGACTCGCTGGGCATGCGCGATCCAGATTTGGTAGTGATATTTGTTTCATATCACCATTCAGATATGTATGAAATGGTACCCAGCAAGATTGCTGAACAACTGCACAGCAAACATATAATTGGTTGCTCTGCTGGTGCAGTTATAGGAGCTGGAGTAGAAATAGAAAATCAACCAGCGATTTCTATGATGGCTGGAATTCTTCCTGGAGTCGAGTTGCAGCCTTTTTATATCCTGGCAGAACAAATGCCAGATATGGACGCGGGGCCAGAACAATGGGAATCTTTAGTTAACAATAACTCACATGCCGATCCTCAATTCATATTGTTGACTGACCCTTTTACTATGCGGAGTGGCGAATTGATTAAGGGATTAGATTATGCCTTCAACCTGAGTACAAAAATAGGAGGTATGGCTAGTGGCGGTAGGGGTAAGGGACAGAACGCTTTATTTTTAAATCAGGGTGTCTTCCGTAGCGGAGCTGTAGGCTTAGGGTTAACGGGTGACATTATAATTAGCCCTGTTGTAGCCCAAGGATGTAGGCCGATTGGTAAGCCCTTGCGTGTTACAAGAAGCTTTGAGAATATGCTTTTAGAGCTGGATGAATATCCGGCTTTAGGCGTTCTCAAAGAGATATATCAGTCTCTCAACGAACGAGACCAAGGGTTGCTTAAACACTCGCTATTTCTTGGAATCGTTATGGATGAATTTGAGGATTCCCCTTCCATGGGAGATTTTCTAATACGTAATATAGCAGGACTGGATCCCAAGGCTAATGGGCTCGTGATAGGAGAGATTATGCGAGAAGGCCAGATTGTACAATTCCACCTTAGAGACGCTCAAACTTCTTCGGATGATATATCAGTAATGTTATCTCAGTTTAGGGACAGTTATTCCAGGCAATCGCGAGGAGCTTTATTATTTTCCTGTTTGGGTAGGGGTTCATATCTATATGGGAAGGCCAATCATGATGTTGGGGTATTTACAGAAATAGTGGGAGATATTCCACTCGGCGGATTCTTTTGCAATGGTGAGATTGGTCCGGTATCTGGTACGACTTATCTCCATGGTTATACAAGCGCCTTTGGTATCTTTAGCCAAAAATATGATTAGATTATGATTTTATACGAAGTTCTAGCTTTCGAAATCGTTGGTTAAGGTGATCTAGTGAAAGAAACCGAACTCATTTTCCTGTCATTAAGTGAACAATCTAAGCTTTTAAGGGATAGAAAAATTTCTGCAGTCGAACTAACATTAGATTATATTAAGCGAATAGAAACTCTGAATCCCCAGCTTAACGCCTATATTACCGTAACCGCAGAATCTGCCTTAGAATCAGCCCGAAAGGCCCAATTTGATATTGATAATGGAGATTACAAAGGTCCTCTCCATGGGATTCCTTTTGCCGTAAAAGACCAAATTTGCACTAAGGGCATCAAGACCACTAATTCTTCTACCGTTCTTGGAGATTATGTTCCAGATTTTGACGCTACCGTGATCACTAAATTAAAAACAGCAGGGGCAATTTTGTTGGGAAAATTAAACCTTAGTGAATTTGCATCTGGGGGAAGATTTAAATACCCGTATGGGCGACCCAGAAATCCCTGGAATCCAGATTATGAACCTGGATCATCAAGTTCAGGGTCGGGAATAGCCACAGCTGCCTCCATGTGCTCGACTTCAATTGGAGAAGATACATCAGGGTCCATTAGACATCCATCATCATGGTGTGGTGTCGTAGGTCTCAGACCTACTTGGGGTAGAGTTAGCAGACATGGTTTATTCGGAGTGATTTGGTCTATGGATCAGGCTGGGCCTATAGCACGGACGGTCACGGATTGTGCATTGACGCTACAGCCTATAGTTGGATTTGACAAAAAAGATCCGAATAGTTCCAGGACCTCTGTGCCCGATTACCACAAATCATTGAGTGGCAATATAAAGGGAGTGAGGGTGGGAGTCGTCAAAGAACTTATGGACGATCAAATGGTTGAGAGTGAAGTCAAATTAGCTACCCATAAGGCGATAGATAAATTAGAGGACTTAGGCGCAGAAATTCATGAAGTTAGAATACCCTTGGCTCCTATGGCTCGCATAATATTCTATGCCCATATGTACGTGGAGATGCCAGCGTTATATCGAGACTGGATTAACAACCACTTAGAAGAATTCGATTACGATGCCCAGGTAAAATTCCACACCGGTAGACTTGTTTCAGCTCAACATTATTATAAGACTCAGCGTATGAGATCTCAACTTAGAAGTCAGGTTCTGGACGTGTTAAATTGTTGTGATGTTTTGGTTTCTCCTACTATGCGGATATCTGCTCCCTTAATAAAATCGTTTCAAATGCCTAGAAATAAACTGGATGCCATCCACACGCTCGTAAAGGGCCCGGATCAAACTCCTATAGTCCCACTGACTGGAGTGCCTGCCATTACCCTGCCTTGTGGCTTCGCCAGTGCGGGAAAAGGGTCTATGCCTATAGGTTTACAGGTTATAGGTAGGCCTTTTTGTGAAGCTGCTATTTTGAATGTGGCTTATACTTATGAACAGAACACATTGTGGCATGAACGGAGCCCTGACATTTAGTCAATACCTATTTGTTGTCGTAAGGGAAATTGGCGAATCCGTTAGGCATCTCTACTATTATCAAATGGCCTAGGCCAGATCTCAGCGCATCGTCTAATGCGCGGGCTAATTCTATGCCGTTGAAGACACGACTCGATGGTAGGCCGTAGGCGTCAGCCAATTTAGAAAAATTTGGGTTCCGGAGTTCTGTAGCAAAAAATCTTTTATTGAAATGGTCGTTTTGTATATCTTTTAAGACTCCCCATGCGTTGTCATTGAAAACGATTGTTACCAGGTTAATCCCATACTGTACTGCGGTTGCTACCTCTTGAAGGTTGTATTGAAATCCCCCATCTCCAACCATTGCTATAACTTGTTTAGATGGTTTCCCAATTTTAGCTCCCAATGCAGCTGGGAAGCCAAAGCCTAGACCGGCCCATGAGTTAGGGCCGAAGTAAGTCCTCGGTTCATATATAGGCATGCACCTATGAGCTCGGTAAACTGGTTGTGTGGCATCTCCGACGATTATTGCGTCTCTTGACAACACCTCCCTTATGCCATTAAGAGCCTTGAATTCATTCGGGAATTGTGCCATAAGGTTTTTCGTTATCGCTGTTTTTAACGCTCTTATTTCCTTGTTATATGATGTGGATTGTCTTGTTGATCTTCCTCTTAAATCAGCAATTAACTGATTCAGGATTGTCTTGGCGTTTCCAATTATGCCCAAACTGACAGGGTAATTTTTGCCTATCTCTTGAGGGTCTATGTCAATTTGCACCACGGATTTTGGTAGTTTTAACCCATATTGAATTGTTCGTGCATAAGGCATGCTATTCCCAATTATTACTAGGAGGTCAGTGGAAGGGATAAAATCGGCGAGCGGACTTTTGCCTCTATTCCCGCCGAACTCTCCGGTTCCTAATGAAAGCACATGATCTTCAGGGAAAGCTCCCTTACCAGTAGTAGAACAAATTACTGGAATATTTAAATTTTCGGCTAGAACTCGTAGCTCTAGAGTCGCTTCAGCCGTCATTACTCCGCTCCCAACCAGTAATGCTGGTCGCCGAGCGTTTGTTAATGCTTCGGCCGCTTTGCTTATCGCATTGAGGTCTATGTCCATGGGTTGAACTGGGATAGGGCCAGCAATAGTTAAGTCTGCTGTTACACTTAAAAGGTCAGTTGGGATTTCCAATTCTATTGGTCTGGGTCTATGAGTTCTGAAACTCCAAAATGCATTATTGATGTGTCTGGGTATTCCTTGGAAATCTTTTATAAGAGCATTCCATCCGGTGACTGATTTGAACATGCTCAATTGATCCTTCGTTTCGTGGAGAGCACCTTTACCCTTATCGATAAGGTCTTTTTCAATGTTGGTAGTAATCTGGAGAATTGATGAAGACGCCTGATACGCTTCTCCCATAGAACCTACACTGTTTGCTGCCCCTGGACCACCGCTTGTAAAGAAAACGCCTGGTTTTCCTGTCGCGCGTGAATAACCATCGGCCATGAAACCCAACGCGTGTTCATGCCTGGCCCCAACAAATTTTATCGTTTCTTGCTCGTCGTACAAAGCATCATATATGTGCATAGTGTGTGTGGAAATGATGCCGAATATCGTGTCCACGCCGTGTAATTTAAGGCATTCGACTACCGCTTTACCACCGGTAATTGAGGGCATGAAAACTCCCTATGAACTTCATTTTCCAAATGATACAGCAGCGATACAACCTGGACAATGGCGCATTAATCTCGAAACAACTGTGTAAAGGCAACGATCTCTAGAATTGTGTTTTTATCAAGCACAGGGTAGAAGCTACTAATAATATGCCATGGATATAATTGCCTGGTTATCTAATAGGTGTGGTAAAAAGAACTGACTAATTTTTAAAATGCGGGAAAACCTCACGACATAATCTCCTTACATCATTCATAGTGGCATGATATCGGAGTGGTCTTGGTTCTTTGTTTGGTAACTCACGCGTATCTTTTTGCCCGAAAGGAGCCCTTAGGCTGAAAATGAACGAAGTTACGCCTAGGTCAACGTAGGATTGAAGCTTAGAACGAACCACTTCAGGGGATCCGACTATGCTACATGCTCTGACCTCTTCTATGCTCTTTTTCATTACATCAGCGTTTACTCTTAGAGCGGATTCAATGCGGTTTTCATCAGTGTCGACTAAAAAGTCTACGTTTAGGGATAGTTTAATTTCGTTTGGATCTCTAGATACTGTCGAGCAATGTTGATTAAGAATTGATAACTTGCGTTTGTAATCACTTATTGTCCCGTTTAAATTCCAATTCCAATTATCTGCGTATTTCGCTACAACTCGCAACGTATGTTTCTCTCCTCCTCCACCAATCAAAATTGGCGGATGTGGTTTCTGTACAGGCTTGGGTTCAAATGGGGCATTCATAATTTGGAAATGTTTTCCTGAAACGGTTGTCCTTTTGTTGGACCATAATGCTTTGATAATTTGAACGGTTTCTTCCAGCCTCTCAATACGGTCCTTAGGGGTAGGAAACGGTAGGCCGTATGCTATGTGCTCAGGTTCATGCCAGCCCGCGCCGATCCCTAATATTGCACGTCCGTTACTAATGTGATCTAAGCTGGTGACCATCTTGGCTAAGATGGCCGGGTGACGGAAGGTATTACTGGTCACCAGTGTTCCTAGCTTCGGCTTTTTTACGACTTGTGATAGAGCAGCCAGTAGGCTCCAACTGTCGAGTATGGGTACGTCCATATCTTTTATTCCAGTGGGGAGGTAGTGATCGTAGACCCATAGATGGTCAAAATTCAGATCTTCTAATTCTAGCCACAAATCTCGCATGCCTGTCCACGTGCAATCTTGTTGACCAGATTGTAATCCAAAGCTGATGGTTGAATTCATCATGTAGAGCCCCCTATAGTGTTAAATCGATCTTTCTCGTTGAACAGTCAGTTTTATTTTAAAGTACCCAAGGTTGTCAGTTCCACAGATTAACCTTTAATATGGATTTATATGACAAACAAATACGAATCTAACTTTAGTTTTGGAACGCTAACAAGCGTAGAAGTCGAAAGTTTTGGAGAACCTGGTAGTAGGACGTTCTGTTTATCTCTGACAGCAGGATCGGCTTCCGCATTGCTTTGGCTTGAGAAGGATCACCTGGAGCACCTATCGGAATATGTGTTTGAAATCAGTAGAACCTTATCTAAGGACGATCAGAATGAGCCCGTGTCCATGTTGGAGGCTCCTTGGAATGGTGATGCGAAGAATTATGATTTCAAAGTAGGCCAGCTGGCCTTAGGGCATGACGCATCTTCAAAGTCGTTTCTATTTTTGGTTCATAAACAACATGCTGCGGATCATGCACCTGCAGATATAAGTTTCTGGATACCACTTATTATGGCAGAACGACTATCTCGCGAAGCCATGGAAATTTGCAACGCTGGGCGGGCAAAATGCTTTCTCTGTAATCAGCCAATAAATCCCGAAGGGCATATGTGCGTGCGATCGAATGGACATATGTCCTTATAATTTATGTGAGAGTTTTCCATCATGTCATCTCGTACATATACGAAACAAGAAATTCTGGAAGTGCTCACTACAGGAGAGATCGTCTCAACCTTTCCGACAGCCAGAGGTTCTAACTACACGTTTTGGGTAGAAATTGACGATGGTCATGCTGGGATAATTAAAGCCATATACAAACCGGAAAAGGGGGAGGCACCTCTTTGGGATTTCGAAAACGGCACTCTTTTTAAAAGAGAATATGCTGCCTATTTGTTAAGCCAGAGTTTAGGGTGGGATTTTATTCCGGATACTGTAATAAGAGAAGGGCCTTATGGTATTGGATCTGTTCAACTTTACATAAACCATAAGGAAGGATCCTTTTATAGTTCCTTTCGCAGGTCACACAGTGAACAATTATTGGTTATCGCGGTTTTCGATATTATAGCTAATAACGCTGATCGAAAAGACAGTCATTGTATAAAAGACAATGATGGGAAAATTTGGGGCATAGACCAGGGATTAACCTTCAACCACGATCTTAAACTACGAACAGCGATATGGGACTTTTGGGGTCAACCTATACCAGAAGAGATTTTAAGGACATTAATGTCGTTTGAAAAGCGATTTCCCTATAGTCTTGGAGACCTCACAGATGATTTTGGAAAGCTATTAAACCCTATGGAAATCGAAGCTCTATTCCAGAGAATCACTTGGATTATTAGCCTTGGAAAGTTTCCAGAAGTGACCTGAAATTTATGAGTATTTTGCATGCAGTTAAAATTAACCCTATTGTGGGCAAGAGTTTCCTTGGATATAAGAGCTTAACCACAACGTTGTTTGCATAAATTGCCGTAGAAACATTCATTCTGACTTTGATTTACATGCACTTCATAAATGAAAATAATAAAAGCCAAGAATTTGGGGTCAATAGACATCGATACTACTGATGTGGAGGGTTATTATAGATTGACTGGAATGAATTATTCTCTTGACACCACTTTATCGGCATCCTTACAATTAACGGCCTATAACCAAGGAGGAAACTTGGTATGTTGGAGATGACCATAGATAGCATTCGGGTCAGCCTGATGAACTATCAGCGCGTCGTCATTCTTAAACAGAAAGAATCTGATCGTTATTTGCCAATTTGGATAGGGCCATCTGAGGCCGACGCTATAGCTGTAAAATTACAAGACATAGCAGTCCCAAGGCCGCTGACGCATGATTTGCTCCAAGCGGTCATAGACAATCTTGGCGCAGTTGTAACTCATATCATGGTTAATGAACTAAAGGACGATACTTTTTTCGCCAAAATTGGATTAACAATCCAAGAAAAAACCCTAGAGATTGATGCCAGACCGAGTGACGCTATTGCACTGGCCGTTCGAGCAGGGGTTCCTATATACGCCGAGGATTCCGTATTAGAAACAGCAGGGATTCAACTTGACGGCGAAACAGGCAAGCCGATTTTGCCAGAGGACTATGCTGAAAATCTGGAAAAAACTGGCAAAGTAAGGGACGGTGAACTTGAAAAGCTGTCGGCTTTTACGGATTTTATTGATACTCTTGATTTAGAAGACTTTGGGGCTACTACAAGTAGTTAATAGTAAAATTTATTTGACACAGGCCAATGCTAGTTCGTGTCAGAGGGGATCAAGGGATTAATTGGTGCGAGTATCATGAATGTTAGCCTTGACTTGATAACATGTTGGTGATAATGTCCACGAAGTTTTTTTGGTAATCGATGTCAGGCTGGATGATAGCCTTACGGTTGACAGGATTGGGATGGTACTTGGGCATCTCCATAGTCTTTGGACTTCTCGGGGGCGTTCAATTGGACCGTTGGATGGGATCCTCGCCCTTGTTTTTGATTCTAGGAATTGGATTTGGAGTAGTCGTTGGTTTCTATGGAATTTATAAAATGGTGTTACCCCTTTTTGATGAGATCACTAACGACTAAGGTATTAGCAAGAGAAGAGATTAATAATAGACAGAAATGAAAAGGTCGTTTGTTATTACACTGGGTTTGAGCGTTTTCGCTCTTTTGTTGATTGGATTTGTAGTTGGAGCTATAGGATCTGAACTTGCTGGTAAGGATCCGTTTTTAGACAAGCCGCAGATTCATCTGCCGTCCCAAGCCATTTTCCCTGTTGCAGAGCGTGTTGGATCTATGGAGGGCGGCACTCTGGGCCTTATGGGTATCGCACTTACTAATACGATGCTTTCCTCGTTTCTTGCAACAATTGTATTGCTGACGATATTCGTTCTTGGGGCTCAAAAAAAAGCGCTTATTCCGGGGAGATTCCAAGCATTCATAGAGATAATTATAGAGTCCTTGCTTAACTTCGTTGAAGGCGTAGCTGGTAAAAACCTCGGACGATCATTTTTTCCTATAATCGCAACGATATTTTTGTTTGTGATGTTTAATTCTTGGGTGGGGCTTCTTCCCTTTTACCCGGCCATAGGATTTCATGCAGAAGGCGATAGTAGCAACGTCACAACTATTCACAATCCTAATAATGGCACCGATCTCTCTAAAGAGGGACACGGAGAAACAGCGGGCCATAGTTATGGTAAAATTGATTTATTCAGACCAGCTGGTACAGATCTTAATATGCCACTAGCACTCGCGGTAGTGGCATTCTTGTTTGTAGAGTTTTGGGGTTTTAAGGTATTAGGCATCAACTATTTGTCAAAATTCATAAGACTGAAAGGATTCTTGAAAGGTCCAGCTCATTGGTTTAATGCTGCGATTGATACTTTCGTGGGAGTCCTGGAAATCTTAAGTGAGATAATTAGAGTTGTTAGCTTTACTTTCCGTTTGTTTGGGAACATGTTAGCGGGAGAAATTCTGATCTTGGTATCAGCCTTCCTGATTCCATTCGTTTTCAGTGTCCCGTTTTATGGACTCGAATTACTTGTTGGGCTTATACAAGGTATTATATTTGCTGGATTAACGTTAACCTTTGCATCAGTAGCAGTGGTTAAACATGAGGAACATTGAACAATAATAGAAACGTTTTTCGGAGGTAAAGGAATGGGAATATTGATATTTCTGCTTTTAATTACTTTCGTTGGTTTACTAGCGGCGGTTTTGGGCGGAGTTTTTGCTCTGTACTCAGGCCGTCAGGACTAAAAAGATAAGTTTGGGAACACTTTTGTTAAGGAGGAAATATGCTGGGACTAGAGTTAATGCTATCTGTTGGGGCCGCTGAGGCAGGAGGTTTAAGTGAGGGTGCTGCGAAATTCTTAGGGGCTGGCCTAGCGATCGGGTTGGGACTAATAGGGCCTGGATTAGGCATAGGACTACTTGGAGCCGCTGCCATGAATGCTATAGGACGTAATCCTGAAGCAAGAGGAGCTATTCTCCAAAACATGATTCTGGCCATTGCTTTTGCCGAAGCTCTAGGTATCTATGCTTTGATTGTTGCGGTGATTCTTGCTCTGGTTGCTTAACAAGATTCACAATAGGCAAGAAGGAGGAGAAACATGGAAGACTTAGGGATAAATATACCAAGCCTTGTAGTCTTTCTGGTCAACTTTTCTTTAGTGCTAGGTGTTCTTTATCTATTTGCTTTTAAACCTGTGCTTAGAGTGTTGGATCAGCGTTCTGAAAGGATACGTGACAGCCTTGTTGCTGCGGATCAAGCGCAAAAAGACGCCTCAGATTCAGAAGCGAAGATTCAAGAACAGCTTGCAATTGCCCGTCGCGAAGGGCAAAGGTTAGTAGATCAAGCGAGAGATCAAGTGGAGGAATTCAGGCAGTCCGAGATGGATCGTGCGCGAAGAGAGGCTGGGGACTTTGTTGCACGAGTCCGTGAAGAGATTGTGCGTGAAAAAGAAGGAGCAGTAGAGGAGATTAAAAATCACTTTGCCGACCTAACAATGCAAGCTGCCGAAAAGGTGATCAATAGATCATTAGACAAGGAAAATCATAGAAAGCTTATCAGTGAAATTTTGGAGGGTGGAGAACAGGAGAATAACGGTTAGGCTATGGCTAGAAAAGAATGGGCAAAAAGATATGCTATGGCTACCTTTCAGCTGGCCCTGGTCGCAGACCCAGCGAAAATTGACAAAGTCTTGGATTCTTGGGGTGCTCAACTCGAATTGGCCGAATACGTTTCAAGTCAAGCCGAGTTCAGAAGATTCCTGCTTCATGCAAAAGTTTCTGTCGAGGTAAAGGGTGATAAGATTAGGAAGGTTCTATCAGGTGTAGATACGTTGATTCACAACTTATTGATAAACCTCATATCTAAAGGCTTACTTCAAGAGATATCTAAGATTAGAATCGAATATCAGAAATTGTTAGATAGGTACCGAAAGGTTGAGAGAGCAGAAGTATTTTCTGTGATAAGTTTGAGTGGATATCAAAAGCAGCAATTGGCTACATATGTCGAGAACTTGGTGAACAAGGAAGTCATACTAACATCTGCCTTAGATAAGGCTATTTTAGGCGGATTTATTATAAAGGTGGGTGATAAGCTTTTAGATGCTAGCACTAGAACTAAGTTAGAGCGAATGAAAAGAGATATACGTTCAGCTAGTATGGTATCGCTAGTCTCAACAAGGGGTAATGAAGGAGTGAAAGAGAATGAGTAGTAAAGGTTCAGATATAGTTTCGGTGATAAGAAAACAGATCGAGGGTTTCTCTGGGGAATTGGAGACAGTTAACGTTGGTACCGTTGTCGAAGCCGGCGACGGAATAGCGAGAATCCAGGGATTAGAAGGAGTGCAATTTAGCGAACTCTTGGAGTTTCCAAACGATGTCCTGGGCCTTGCTCTAAATCTAGAAGAAGATACTGTTGGGGCGGCTATAATGGGAGATCCTAACGCGGTAAAAGAAGGGGATACAGTCAAATCGACTGGCCGAATTATACAGGTTCCAGTAGGTGATGGCCTTATAGGCAGAGTGGTAGATGCTTTGGGGCGGCCCATAGATGGAAAAGGTCCCATAAATTCTGACAAACAACGACCCGTTGAACGGATTGCCCCCAATGTTGTTACCAGAAAATCGGTGGATACACCCGTTCAGACTGGTGTTAAGGCGATAGATGCAATGGTTCCTATAGGTAGGGGACAACGCGAGCTTATTATTGGCGACCGGTCTACAGGCAAATCTGCGATAGCACTGGATACCATAATAAATCAAAAGGGACAGGACTTAATATGTATTTATGTGGCCATTGGTCAGAGACAGGGCAAAGTGGCTAATGTAGTTGGCATTTTAGAAGAACAAGGAGCTTTGGACCATACGATTGTTGTGGCGGCTAATGCCTCTGATCCTGCGCCACTTCAATATATAGCACCGTACGCTGGGTGTGCGATGGCCGAAGAATTTATGGAACAAGGTAAGGAAGTGTTGATCGTCTATGACGATTTGACCAAGCATGCCTGGGCGTATAGGCAGATGTCTCTGCTTCTTAGGAGACCTGCTGGTCGTGAAGCGTATCCTGGTGACGTTTTCTATTTACACAGTAGACTTTTAGAAAGGGCTGCTCGTTTGGCCCCAGAGTATGGTGGAGGCTCTATTACAGCTCTTCCAATAATTGAAACTCAAGCTGGAGACGTTTCTGCTTACATTCCTACCAACGTAATATCTATAACTGACGGGCAAATATATTTGGAGCCCGAGGCTTTCAATGCTGGAATCAGACCTGCAATAAATGCGGGGATCTCGGTTTCAAGAGTCGGTGGTGCAGCCCAAACGAGGATCATACGCCGAGTAGCTGGGAGTCTGCGACTCGATCTTTCTCAATACCAAGAGCTTGCTACTTTTGCTCAGTTTGGCACGGCGGATTTAGACCAGGCAACCCGAAACCAACTGGAAAGAGGACAAAGGACTATAGAGATTCTTAAGCAGACTCAGTACGCTCCATTATCACTCGGCCATCAAGTGGTGATATTCTACGCGTTGTCGAATGGGTATTTAGATGATGTTCCGATACCAACGTGCAAAGAATTTGAAAATAAGCTTCATGCTTTCTTGGAGGCCAATGGCTCGGAGATTCTCGCTCAGATTATGGATAGAAAAGACTTAACTGAAGAGATTGAGGTTGAACTAAAAAAGATAATCTCAGAGTTTAAGTCTACATTTGAGGCAACGCAGGGATAGTTCAATATACTATTGGTGAAATATGGTTAGCGTACGGCAATTAAGAAGAAGAATTCGTAGTGTTGAGAATACGTCTAAAGTCACTAATGCTATGCAACTGATAGCGGCGTCAAAGATGCGTAGAGCTCAATCAGCGGCCCTGGCAAGCCGCGATTACGCGGTAAAAATACAGGAAGTAATATCCGATTTAGAAGCTCAACCTCGTGACGAGGATCAATCTCATCCTTTATTGGAACGAAGAGAAGTCTCCAGGATAGAGATTCTCCATCTTACTCCAGATAGAGGGTTATGTGGTGGCCTTCACGGCAATCTAAATCGTAGTGTAGGACAGTTTATAGTACAGGGCCGGCCAACCCCTGTATCGGTAATAGTAGCTGGTCGCAAAGGACGCGACTTTATGGTTAGGACAGGTCAAGATGTGAAGGCAGTATTTACTGGAATGGATGATAAACTTACGATGGCTGATGTGTTGCCAATGTCTAATATATTATTAAATGACTTTGTTGAAGGGAAAGTAGACGAGGTATATATTGCATTTCCTAGATTTGTTTCGATGGTAGTCCAGGAACCCGTGATTATGCGACTCTTGCCAGTAGATCCTGCTGAACTCCCAACATCGTCAAGGGTAGGTTATATATACGAGCCAGGTTCACGAGAAGTTTTGAATTCTCTTCTACCTAGATTTGTAGAAATGGAAATTTATCACGCTTTTCTGGAACTAGTGGCTAGCGAACAATCTGCTCGGATGGTAGCAATGAGAAATGCAACAGATGCAGCAAAGGAGTTGGTTGATGATCTTACCCTAGCGATGAATAAGGTAAGGCAGGAAAGTATAACGGGAGAATTGCTCGATATGATTGGTGGAACATTAGCTCTGGAAGGGTAGATATAGATTTCCGACCAAAGTTTATGTTTGTATGTCTAACTTGGAGGATTAGTAATGGCAAAAGGTAAGGTTGTACAAATAATCGGCACTGTTGTGGATGTAGAATTCCCTCCGGGGCAACTTCCAGATTTATACAATAGTTTGCTTGTTAAGAATGGCGAGGAGGATTTGGTGCTAGAGGTAGAACAGCATATGGGTAATAATTGGGTCAGATGTTTGGCCCTAGGCCCTACCGAAGGACTAAGCCGTGGCTTGGCTGTAGAGGACAGTGGAAGTGGTGTCACTGTGCCTGTAGGAGAGGCTACTCTCGGCCGTATGTTTAATGTTACAGGTGATGCACTGGATAATTTGGGCCCAGTTGAATCTGCGGATCGTTGGGAGATCCACAGACCGCCTCCATCTTTTGAGGACCAACTGAGCACAGTGGAGTTGCTTGAGACTGGAATTAAGGTGTTCGATTTGATAACTCCCTTCACGAAAGGAGGTAAAATCGGAGCATTTGGAGGAGCTGGAGTAGGGAAAACGGTCATCATAACTGAATTAATTAGGAATATTGCTGCTGTTCATAAGGGGGTTTCTGTATTTGCTGGCGTAGGGGAACGCTCACGGGAAGGCAATGACCTTTGGCACGAAATGCAGGAGTCTGGTGTGCTTGGGAGTACGGTCATGGTTTTTGGGCAGATGAACGAACCACCAGGAGTTCGTGCTCGTATAGCTTTAACCGGACTGACAATGGCTGAATATTTTAGAGAAGAACGAGGCCAGGATGTTCTGTTATTCATTGATAATATATACAGATATATTCTTGCAGGCATGGAGGTATCAGCATTATTAGGCAGAATGCCGTCGGCTGTTGGGTATCAACCCACCCTTGCCACAGAAATGGGAGCTCTGCAAGAACGGATAACATCCACGAAAAAAGGGTCCATCACTTCGTTCCAAGCAATATACGTTCCAGCTGATGATTATACGGACCCCGGCATTGTCACGACTTTTGGTCATCTTGATGCGGTTATTGCTCTAGAACGATCTTTGGCATCTCAGGCTTTGTATCCGGCCGTTGATGTACTTGCCTCTTTTTCTAGAGTTTTGGAACCGAATATAGTCGGTGAAGAACATTACTCGGTTGCTCGCCGAGTTATTGAAGTTCTACAACGGTATAGGGATCTTCAGGATATTATCGCCATACTCGGAGTAGAAGAACTTTCTGAAGAAGATAAGGTTACGGTTGGCAGGGCGCGACGGGTTCAGCGATTTTTAACTCAACCGTTTTTTGTAGCTGAGACCTTTACTGGGATTCCAGGGAAATATGTAGATCTACGAGAGACTATCAGGGGGTTTTCTGAAATCTTAGAAGGTAAACATGATGGCTTGCCTGAACAAGCCTTCTATATGAAAGGAACCATTGATGAAGTAATTCAGGACGCTGAAAAACGAGCTTCCGCAGTCTAAAGGTACGGAAAATTATATGGTAGATATGATGAAATTGGATGTAATCACGGCAGAAAGGACTGTTTTCTCTGACAATATTGAAATGGTATTAGCCCCGGGTATGGAAGGAGAGTTAGGTATTCTACCTCATCACGCTGGTCTTATGACCGTTTTGCAGCCTGGAGAACTCATGATACGGAAAGATGGTATAGAAACATTTTTTGCTATTGCGGGTGGATTTATGGAAGTTTTGAACAATAAGGTTACAATATTGGCAGATGCAGCAGAGAATTCCGATGAAATAAATGAAGAACGAGCTGCATTGGCCATGGAGAAAGCCCAAGCATTGGTTGCTAATCGGGATTCCGATGTGGACTTGGAGAAAGCGCTTAATCAAGTTAGAAGGGCACAGGTCAGGCTAGATGTAGCCCGGAAGCGAAGGGTGAAGAAACGAGGTTAGTATTTTTGAATATCGTGAATCGCAAAAATCTTGAGTAGACTGAAAGTTTTCATGCTTAGCTTAATAGGGCGGGATTTTGGGGTTAACTATAGGATTTTCTACTATTAGCTGTCATTGTAATAGTCGCTGGGAAACTCATAATGCTTATTCCTTGGCGTATAACTAACACGCCCAGACCACAAGGGTTCTCTACGGATTAGTTTGTATAGTAACGCCGCGACTAGTCCAGTAATGAATCCGCCTACATGAGCCCAATACGCTATATGCCCCTCTAGGGTACCTAGAGATCCAACACCCTGAAAGAATTGGAGTAAGAACCAAAATCCCAATAAAACTACCGCAGGTAAGTCTATTGCCATAATAAAGACAAATATGATCAAGGTTTTAATCCTTGCGAAAGGAAACAGCATTAGATACGCGCCGCTGATTCCGGCAATAGCTCCACTAGCACCTACCATTGGACTTAGCGAATCTTGGGTTATATATGTCTGAGCTGAAACTGCGATTATTCCTGAGGTGAGATAAATTATGAGAAATTTTAAGTGTCCAAACCTATCTTCTATGTTCCTGCCAAATACCCAGAGATAAACCATGTTGCCGATTAGATGTAACCAACCCCCGTGAATAAACATAGATGTAAAAACGGTACCCCAGATCGGTATATGGCTTTTAACATCCAAAAACTCCCTGCTAATGTATCCTTCTTCTCTAAGGAAATATTCAAATTGTGTAATTTCGATGCCTGATGTTAGTTCTTGAGGTATTGCACCCCATTTGTAGAAGAATTGAGTTACAGTTAGAGAATCGGAAAAGAATAAGGATCCACCTAGGTAAAGCTCGATCAAAAAAACTGCAATGTTCACAGAAATTAACCCGTAGGTAACATGGGGCTTACTAAAGCTGAATGTGTCTATGTCTCGGATTGGAAACAGAGTGGACCTCGTAGGAGTTTTTAGCTAAGGTTATGAGCAGAAATCTTAAAATTCGAACGTTAGGCGAATGTGCGGTTTCAGGGACGCATCTGAATCGGGTTTGCCGTGGAGCAAGTTTAACAGTCCCCAGGGATTATGACCACTAACTTTTAACTCTTTGCTACGCGTCACACAAGACCTATAATTACAGCAATACTTTTTTGGGGGGCAACGGAACGTGATTGGAAGGACCCTGTGCGGCGAATTAAATCTTAAGGATCTGGATCAAATAGTAACGCTGGCTGGATGGGTCCATCGGCGTAGAGATCATGGTGGCCTGGTATTCATAGATTTAAGAGATTGGTCAGGGATTATCCAGGTCATAGTAGACCCTGAGTCGAGCCGAATGACTCACCAACGAGCTGGTGATGTGAGATCTGAATGGGTAATTGAAATTAAGGGAAAGGTGAGAAGGCGACCGGATGGAACCGAGAATTCCCTTATGCCTACGGGTCAGATTGAAGTATCAGCATTTGAGATAAAGGTGCTAAACGAATCTAAAACCCCACCCTTTTACATTAACGATGAAACAGAAGTAGAAGAAAGTATTCGTTTGACTTATAGATATTTAGATCTCCGCAGAGAAACAATGAAAAACAATATTATCTTACGATATAAGATAATAAAGTTTATCCGGGATTACCTTGATCTTCGCGGATTTTTAGAGATTGAAACGCCCATATTGATAAAGAGTACTCCGGAAGGGGCTCGCGACTATTTGGTTCCAAGTCGCGTTCACCCAGGAACGTTTTATGCGCTTCCACAGTCGCCGCAGCAGCTAAAACAGTTGCTCATGGTTGCCGGGTTCGAAAAATATTTTCAAATAGCTAGATGCTTTAGAGATGAAGATTTGCGGTCTGATAGACAACCAGAATTCACCCAATTAGATCTAGAGATGAGTTTTGTTGAAGAAGAAGAAATTCTCTGTTTGATTCAAGATATGTATATAGATATGGTAAGAAGTTTAACGCCTGATAAAAAGATACCCGACCATTTCCCTAGGTTGACGTATAGAGAATCCATGTCCTTGTATGGCACTGACAAACCTGATCTCCGATTCGATATGCAACTAAAGAATATCACGGACCTTTTAAGGGATACTAATTTTGCGGTGTTTCGTTCAGTAATTGATAATGAGGGTGTAGTTAAGGGTATAGTTGTTGAAGGATGTGGAAACTTTTCTAGGAAGCAGATTGACGAGTTTACCCAATTTGTTCGAGACCGTGGCGCTAAAGGTCTCGTGACGATAGCCATAATGCACGGACCTAGTACACTGCAGGATATTTCATTTGAGAATGTTAGGTCTTCCGCTGGTAGGCATCTAAGCATAGACGAAATACGAGAAATAGCTCATAGTATGGGTGCAGCTCCAGGCGATCTTATGTTGATAGGGGCTGGCTTAGAGAGCGAAACTAACTTGATTTTGGGCCAACTGAGAGATTTCGTTGGAAATAAGACGGGCTTAACGGATTCTAACGAACTTGCATTTGCATTTGTCGTTGATTTCCCTCTATTTGAATGGAAAAAAGAGGAAAATCGCTGGAATTCCCTTCACCATCCGTTCACAGCGCCCAAGGATGAAGACGCCCCAATGCTGGATAAAGAAACCAACTTAGCAGTCATCAGGTCTAAAGCTTATGACCTGGTGTGTAATGGAAGTGAACTCGCTAGTGGAAGTATTAGGATTCATCAACGGGATCTACAAGCTAAAATCTTTGGCCTTTTAGGGTATTCAGAAGAACATATTGCCGAAAGATTTGGGCATTTATTGAATGCTTTCGAATATGGAGCTCCTCCTCATGGGGGAATAGCGCCAGGAATTGATAGATTAGTAGCTATACTTACTGGGTCGGATTCGATACGAGATGTCATAGCGTTTCCAAAGACGCAAAGTGGCACAGATTTGCTATTTGGTGCACCGTCAAAAATAGATGAACATCATTTACAAGAGCTGGGTATACGGAAACCAAAACAGTGATGATTTATTTGCATTAAAATAGTTCCACAAAATATGTGCGGTTGTTATAATTTTAAACAGTTACCTAAACGGAGACCGATCATTGAAAATTAGTAGAGAAGATAATTTACCAGAGGATATTACCCTTAATATTGAATTGGGAGCAGAGGATGTAGAGCCATATTTAGAAAATGCATATCGTAAGGTTGTAACCAAGCTAAGGATTCCGGGTTTTAGGCCTGGAAAAGCTCCTAGAAATGTTGTCGAATCAGTCGTTGGTCGTGAGCATTTAATACAAGAGGCTTTGGATTCAGTGGTGCCTGCATGCGTCGATAAAGCAATAAAAGAAGAAAACATTAATCCATTCCTGCCTCCTGACGTGGAGATTATCGGGTATGAACCCCTTTCATTTAAGGCAATAGTACTATTGGAGCCTAAACTAATCTTGCCAGATTACGGTAAGATTAGTTTAGATGTTGAACGAAAGAAGGTCAGTGATGGTGATGTTGAAGAGGTATTAGCTCGATATAGGTTGGACTCGGCCCCCTGGGGGCCAGTAGACCGCCCCGTGAAGCTTGGTGATTTAGTGACACTTGATGTGGAAGGTAAGGTGGAATTTAAGACTATATTAAAGCAGGAGAGAATTGATTATCTTCCATCTATGGAAAACCAATCTCCTCTCCCAGGGTTTTCCGTACAATTAGAGGGGTTGGAAAGGGGAATTACCAAAACCTTCAGTGTAAAAGTACCAGATGAATACACAGACGAAACTATAAAAGGCAAAGATTGTGATTTTATAGTGACGGTGAGTGAAATTAAGGAAAAATCACTTCCTCCTTTGGATGACGAATTCGCAAAAGGGATTGGCGAGGGCTTTGATAGTTTGGGCGGTCTTCGCGCAGATATATTAGAACGTCTAAACAAAAATATGGATCTTCAAATGCAAGAAGAATTTAATGGACAAGCTTTACAAAAGGTAGTAGATGGGTCTCTAGTGACAATCCCAGAGCTAATTATCAAAAGAGAAGTAGATAATATGATTGGAGATCAACAAAGGGCATTAAAATCCCGTAATATTGATCTCGATAGCTATCTTAGTCATATAGGGAAATCTGAGGATGAAATGAAAGCGGAAATGCGGCCAGCTGCGAGAGAAAGGATTGTGAAGAATTTAGTATTAGCGAACCTTTCCAAGGAATTTAACCTTGAAGCATCCGATTCAGAGGTGGAGTCTCAAATTAAGGATATGTTTGCTGGTGCTGACAAACGTTCGACTCTAAGAGCTCTAAAGTCTGAAGAGGTAAAGAAATCCGTTTCCACTAGTATTTTAAATCGTAAGAGCATGGAAAGGTTGGTAAATCTGATAGAGAGTAATAGCACTGGAAAGAAAACTCAGAAACCAAAAAGTAAGACTGCATTAAAAATGAATATACCGAAAAAGTAGGCAAGGAGAAATAAGTAGTAATGGATTATCCTAACAACATCATACCAATGGTTATAGAGACAGGCCCGAGGGGTGAGAGAGCGTTCGACATCTATTCCCTCCTCCTGAGAGAACGTATAGTGTTCTTGGGAACACAAATAGTGGACCAAACCGCAAATTTGATAATTGCGCAGCTCCTGTTTTTGGAAAGAGAAGATCCAGATCGTGACATAAATCTTTATATAAATAGCCCTGGGGGTGTTATTACTTCTGGATTGGCCATTTTTGATACTATGAGGATGCTCCGTTGTGATGTTTCTACAATATGTGTTGGTATGGCTGCGAGCATGGCGACAATACTGCTGAGTGCTGGCACGAAAGGCAAACGTTACGCTCTACCTAACTCGACTGTACATATGCATCAACCAATCGGGGGTGCCCAAGGACAGGCTACAGATATAGAAATTGCTGCACGTGAAATACTACGTGTACAAGATAAGATTAGGGCTATATTGGCAGAAAATACTGGGCAGACCATCGATAAAATCGCTCAGGATACGGATCGGGACTATTACCTTACCCCCGAAAAAGCACGTGAATACGGTATTGTTGATGAGGTTTTAAATAAGGACGCAGCGACCGAAAAAATAGACCCTAAGCCTGTTAAACAGAAGAAAAAGAAATAGACATTTACATTTTGTATTTCTAACCGTTAGTGTGATGCTAACCTGATGGCTGTTTCTATTGTTTTATTAAGGCATATAGGGTTGGAGTTATGGGTGGAATTCTTCAAATGTTGTAGATGATTGAAGCTGATTTCGCCCGCTGCAAGAGCTTTTATTGTTTCAGAGATCAACAATGATTCCCTGCGGTATTCCTCGTGTCGCAATCGTTGAAATATAGGTAAGCTCTCGCCGTGGGCTGATTTTAGTTTGTCTATGGGGATGTTTTGAATTTCATCCCAATGGTCTCTTAAGACTCCTTGCTTAGTAGCGAAACTAAAATATGATATCGGAGGGCCTTTGTCCAGATCTTTGGTTACAAGATGGATCATGGCTCCGGCTTTATCGGGCTTCGTGCGGATTGTTTCCCATAGTACCTGTTGCCATGTTCCAGATGGTCCCCCTGGAATCGACGGATGCAGGTTCAACATAGTGTAATGATCTGACATAGCCTCCCCTACAATTAACATATATCCAGCAAGTAGGCATATTTGTGGTCTAAACTGAACAAGTCTATCCATAACTAGCTTGTCATATTCCAGCCGCTTTTGTGAGGAAGAGCCTGTAACACTCCGGAATAGTCTGGCGGACGACTGGGTAATTAGTGGGATGTTATGATTCTGAATTGAGTCGAAAAATTGGTCTGTTAGCGGAGATTCTCCTCGTTCCCGGTTGCTGAAAACAAATTCTATTTTAGCTTCTAGTATTCCTTGGGCTATCTGCCCCTGAATGGAGTCAAAAAGGCCCCGAGATCCAGGTCCTTTACCAGTGCTGAACCACCCGATGCTTAATGCCATACTAGTCCGATTCTTTTTCGAAGTTTTGCTGATAAAGGAGCTAGTCTTGTTATCAACCTTGATCGGGCCATTATGGCCTTTGAGCTAGTCAAACTTGCCAATAATCCGCTAGCGGTCCCATCGAACTGAGGCATCAGATTATAGGAACGACCCAGTTCTAGGGTCGAGTGTGAATCCGTTACTGTAACCGTTCCTAACTTGTATTTTATTGAGAGCTCAGTGGCCTTTATATCGGATGAGTTGAACCAATTTCTTCCGTTAAATGTTTCAATAAGGTCCAGGTGAGTTATGATTTCATGGAAACCTTTAATTCCCATGGCCGAAGATCGCACTCGGTCAAATGGGTGGGGTGCCATTACCAGCCCGCTTTGAGTTTTAATAGCCTTGGCAGTCTCTAATGGAGTGAGCCCTGCAGGGATAACTTCATTGAGGAAGAGTCCTATTATATCGCCCCCAGAGGACTTAATTTCTTCTCCAATAATTACTGTGAATGGTGCGATTCTTTGGATCTCTAGAGCACCTTCAATTGTATTATGATCAGTTATAGCAAGGCAATTTATTCCAGTTTTTAAGCAACGAGAAACAATTGCAGATGGTGTGGAACATGAATCGTTGGAACGATAGGAATGAACGTGAAGATCTGCCTTGAGTAATTGATTAGTCGACATATTCCTCGGTGTCGCTTTCTTCTTCGATATCTTTTGAAAACGAAGACCCTAGTTCCTGGATTTTCAGTTCAGTGTCATTAAGGATCTGGCCGCACATTTTAGCAAGAGTTATACCCTTTTCGTAGAGATTTGTAGCTTCTTTTAGAGTGAGATTCCCTGATTCTAGTTTCTCAGCTATAACTTCTAGTTTCCCATAAGCCTCCTCGAACGATAGCTCGAGGGATCCCTTTTCTTTGGATTTCGACATTTTTTCCATCCCTTAAATAAGTCTGATTGTAAATTAGTTCCCTAATTTGATTCCGAGCGAGAATTACCAACTATGGCTTCTATCGTACCATCTATGAGGGCTATATCTATTTCATCACCTTGAGCAAACTGTTTTGTTTCTGACAGAACTTTTGGTGATCCATGTCTTTGAATTACTGCGTAACCTCTTTGAAGAGTAGATATAGGGTCTAGTGTATTAATTTGTTTATGGAGACTGGTGACCTTTTGATTTAAGTTAATTATTATATTATCCGTTGCTGTGACCAGTCTACTTGCGATTTCGTCCACACGAATAAGATAACTAGCTATATCAGGAATCCTATAGTGTAATCTTGACTGAGTCCGTTCAATTTTATAACGGAGGTCTGATACTTGATTTATTAACATGTGATTCATATGCTCTATTCGTGACATGATTTCTGCGGTTAAGGCTGCTCTATCTGGAGTTGCGATTTCTGCTGCAGCTGAAGGGGTGGGAGCTCGCATGTCTGCAACAAAGTCAGCGATGGTAAAATCTGTCTCATGTCCTATTCCACTGATTATCGGTATTCGGCTGACGTAAATTGCTCTCGCTAACGATTCCTCATTAAATGCACTGAGATCCTCTAATGACCCACCGCCTCTTGCAATTATAATCACGTCGGCCTTGGTCTCATTGTTTAGCATTTTAATGGACCGAATCAGATCAGGTGCTGAATCTCTTCCTTGTACCATGGCCGGCACCAAAATCACCTTTACTATAGGATACCGGCGGTTGAGTACTGTTCTTACATCATGAATCACCGATCCGGAGGGAGATGTGATCAATCCTATCGTTCGCGGAAATCTAGGGAGAGGCCGTTTCCTAGATGGTTCAAATAGTCCTTCACTTTCTAAATCAGATTTTAATTTCTCGAACTGCATAGCTAATGGGCCGGACCCTTCACTAATGACAATGTTTATGAGAAAATCTAAGCTCCCGCTGGTCTCATAAAAGGACATCCTGCCATGAGATGTGATGCTGCGTCCATTTTCCAATATATTTAGGCCGGTACCTCTGGCAAACATTACGCATCTTATCTGAGAATGTGGATCTTTTAGTGTGAAGTAGGCGTGACCTGCAGTCGAGATACGTAGGTTAGATATCTCACCAGTAATCCATATGTCCCGTAATAATTCATCTTGAGAGATTAGCTGTTTAAGGTATGTGCTTGCTTGAGATACAGTAAGGGATTTCAATTAAATATTGGCCCGCTCTACGTAGGTTCCTGTACGTGTGTCTACCTTTATAGTTTCACCTTCCTTGATAAATAGGGGAACATTCAATTCAAAGCCAGTCTCCAGAGTTGCAGGCTTGGTCGCGCCTTGCGTGGTATCTCCTTTTAATCCAGGTGGACTGTCGGATACCAGCAAGTTGACAAAGGTGGGCAGTTTAACATTTAAAAGGACGTCATTGTAGAAGGATATATCTACAATGGCTTCGTCCTTTAGGAAGTTTAGGCTGTCTCCCATCTTTTCTCTAGATAATTGGAATTGCTCATATCCGTCTAGGTCCATAAAATGATAGAAGGAGCCGTCGTTATACAGATACTGGGACTCTCTCATTTCTATATCTACGGTTGTGAATGTTGTGTGATAAGCTTGAAATGTTTTTTCTGTAACCGCTCCCGAGAAAAGGTTGCGCATTTTAATGCGAGTAACCGGGGCCCGTTGTTGCATTTTGTGCTTTTGGTAATCTAATACTTCGTAGGGTTGGCCATCGATTTCCATGACAGTCCCTTTACGAAGATCAGAAAATCCTATCGTAGGCATCTTATGGCCTCCTCTATTTTCTTGCCTTACTTAGTTGTTTAGCTCCATCTTTGGTTAAAACTACTAAATCTTCTATCCTGACTCCGCCTAATCCAGATATATAAATCCCCGGCTCTACACTAAATATCATGTTTTCACTAAGAATATCTTGAGAATTTGGGCCAAGTCTAGGTAATTCATGTACATCCAAACCAATTCCATGTCCGAGGCTGTGGCCGAAATTATCTCCGTATCCTGCTTCATTCAGGACCGTGCGGGCTAGATTGTCTCCAGTTTCACCTGTCATGCCTGGTTGTATGGTTTCGATGGCGGTGAGTTGTGCGGCAAGGACTATGTCGTAGATTTGCTTAAATTCGGGGTCCGGATCACCGATGAATATTGTCCTTGTGATATCGCTACAGTACCCATTGCGTAACGCTCCCATGTCAATCACTAGTGGGTCGCCCAGATGTATCACGTCGTCGCTGGCTCGGTGATGAGGCATTGCACTATTTGGACCTCTTGCTACTATTGTGTCAAAGCTGGTTGAGTCGGCACCATAGTCGCGCATAGCCTTTTCCATACGCCAAGCTACCTCACGTTCTGTGAGTCCAGCATGAATTGTCGGACATACAGAATCCATTGCCCGGTCAGATATATCTATAGAATGTTGCATCTCCGAGATCTCCTCGGTCGCTTTTACGGTTCTCAATGTTTCCACGATGTCTACCGTTGGTACAAGGATAGGGTTCGGATTTAACTTAATTTGAACAACAGCTTCCTTAAGCTTTTCAAATGAATGTACGGAGAGATCTGTGCTTTCAAAGCCTATCGTTTTGAGGCCTAGTTTAGTTATAGTCTGGGATAACCAAGTCCATCCATTACTTTTGATTATCTCAAATCCGGAGGTTTGTTTCGACGCTTGTTCTACGTACCTGAAATCGGTAATCAATAACGCCTCAGTTTGTGTAATAAGCAGAGTTCCTGTGGAACCGACAAAGCCGGAAACGTATTGCCGGTTCCGACCGTTTGTGATCAAAAGAGCGTCTAGACCTTTGACTTCTAGGATATCTCTAATTCCTTCGAGTTTAAATTGCATCTATATTTCTCCTGACAGGCTAGCGGATAGATATTCTATTGCTGCGATGTATCCCATCCAACGAAGACCACAGATTGATCCGTTGCATACGGCGGAAAATATTGAACCTTGCCTCCAAATCTCTCTATTATTTGGGTTGCTTAGATGGACTTCCACCATTGGCAATTTAGAGTCGATACAGGCGTCTAACAAGGGAAACCCTATCCTGGTTAAACCTGCAGGATTGATAATAATTCCATCTGCTTTTAGACCATTTTGCTGTACGAAATCTACTAGACTGCCTTCATTATTTGATTGGATAAACAGCAATTCTAGCCCTAGGTCCTTAGCCTTAGAGATCATTTTATGCTCTATTTGATTCAACGTCATAGAGCCATATTGTTCAGAATTCCTCGTTCCTAGCATATTGATATTTGGTCCGTTAACTACAAGAACTGTTGTCATTGTCGTTTGGTCAACCTCGCTTCTTTCTTTGCCCGTGGGTGGGAGTTCATATAGATTGTACGGGCTTGGGTTTGAGTGACATGGGTATATATTTGTGTTGTTGCTGGGCTATTGTGACCAAGTAGTTGTTGTACTATACGCAAGTCAGCGCCCCCCTCCAGCATATGCGTAGCGAAGGTGTGACGCAAGGTGTGAGTGTGGACGCCTGGCCGTATAGATGCTTTTATGGAATACTGGCGGACAATCTTTTCAAAACTTCGCCGAGATAGTCTGGCCCCATAACGATTAAGGAATAAAGCCGGCATCAAAGTTTGCTCAAGCTCTGGTCTTCCGTATAAGAGGTAGTTATTAAGTGCTTGTATGCAGGCTTCACCAATTAGGACAATTCTTTCTTTAGAACCCTTTCCATAAACTCTTATTTCTTTAGTCGTAGAGTTAATCTGGTTTACGTTTAAGCCAGCAAGTTCGGCCAGACGTATGCCAGAAGAATATAGAAGTTCTAATATCGCCGAATCCCGTAACCCAAGTATTGTGCTAGTATTAGGTGCATTTAAGAGGCGAGCTATCTCTTCGTAGCCCATAAATATCGGTAGATGTTTCGCAGTTTTCATTCTGAATCTGCGGCCGTTAGAAACTGGATTATCCAATACAACCTTCCTGTAAACCAGGAATTTGTAGAAAGATCGTAGGACAATAAATTTCCTAGACACACTCGCTCTTGCGTACCCGGTCTTTTTATACCCCGCAGATGTAGCTAGCCAAGAAAGGTAGAGCCTCAATTCTGAGCGGCCCATATCTCTTAGACCTAAGTTCTCCTGACAGAGAAATTGAACGAATGATCTCAAATCGTCCATATAGACTCGGAAGGTATTCTTGGAGCGACCTTTAGTACCAATTAGGTAGTCCCCGTATTCAGTTAAGAGTCGCAAGACTTCGTCCATTTTCAGACCTATATTGATGATATTAGTTCAGCCCTAGGTTCTCCTTGCCAAGCACATTTTGAACATGCGATCTTTCCACGGCCTTTTGATACCATCAGTCCGCTGCATTCGGGGCAGGGTTCTGAGACTGGCTTGTTAATTACGGAGAAATCACAATTGGGATAGGAGGAACAACCATAAAACAGACGACCCTTGGTCCGTGATCGTCGTTCAACAAGTTCGTTTGAACATAAAGGGCATTCTACAGTAGTGCCTTTTACTATCGGTTTGGTATGCCGGCATTCTGGGAAAGCGGCACATGCTATGAACCTGCCAAATCGCCCAGACTTAATAACCATTGGGCTTTCACAAAGTTCGCAGATTTCGTCAGTTGGTTCCTCAATCTTTATTCGGGGCATGTTTTCATGCGCATGGTCCATGTGCTTTTTAAACGGAAAATAGAATCCCTCTAGCACCGGTTCCATTTTACGTTTGCCCGTGGCTATAAAGTCCAGCTCATCCTCCATTTTGGCCGTGAAAGCTACATCCATGACCGTCGGGAAAAACTTGGTTAAGAGATTAGCTACTTCTACCCCCAATAAGGTTGGGTTGAGCTTGTTGTCATCCTTGACTACATAATTTCGATCGATAAGTGTTGATAGAATAGGAGCATATGTACTAGGGCGTCCTATGCCCTCTTCCTCTAGAGTTTTTATCAAACTACCTTCCGTGAATCTAGCGGGTGGTTGGGTAAATTTTTGGTCATGTTTTAGACTGATACATTCGAGTTTCTCGTTAGAGTTTAACGTTGGGAGTTTTTTATTCTCGTCATTTTCCTGGTCGTCACTTGTGTCTGAATAGACTGATAAAAAGCCTGGGAATTTGGGTTGGGTCCCGCGAACTTGAAAAAGATAGATATTTCCACTGGTAGGTGAGGAAGCTTCGATATCAATGGTTGTGCTGAAATAAATACTGTTTTTCATTTGGCATGCGACCATTCGCTTCCATATCAAACTATAAAGTCTGAATTGATCCCGGTTCAAATGTTTTTCTATCGAATCAGGTGAACGGAAAATTGAGGTTGGTCGGATTGCTTCGTGAGCCTCTTGCGCGCCTTTGCTTTTGGTTTTATATGTTCGTTGCCGGTCTGGTAGGTAATTCTTTCCGTATTGTTTTGAAATGAACGATCTTGCCTCATCAATAGCATGAGTCGAAAGACTAACTGAATCTGTTCGCATATATGTGATCAGTCCAACGGTTTCCTTTAATTCTATTTCGATTCCTTCGTATAGTTGTTGAGCAAGCATCATAGTTTTCTTTGCGGAAAATCTGAATCGTCTAGCTGCATCCTGTTGCAAAGTGCTTGTAGTGAATGGAGGAGCCGGAGCTCGGGTTTTTTCGTCTGTTTTAACTTTAGCCACTGTGTAAATTGCTTCTTTTAATTCCTCATCAATGGCTTTTGCTTCAGATTGGTTCGAAATAACTAATTTGGATTCCCCCCCTCTAATAGAATGCAGTGAAGCTTCGAAAGGTTTCATTTCCTTTTTAAGTGCGACTATGAACGACCAGTATTCTGTTGGAACAAAGGTTTCTATTTTCTGTTCTCTATCGACCAGGATTCGAAGAGCTACTGACTGGACTCTTCCCGCGGACAATCCCCTTTGAACTTTTCTCCAGAGCAGAGGACTCAGTTCATATCCAACCAAACGATCTAGAATTCGACGGGTTTGTTGAGCATTCACCAAATCTAGGTCAATATCCCTAGAATGTTTTAGTGCTTCTTTTATAGCAGGTTCGGTGATTTCGTGAAAAACCACTCTCTGAATGTTCTTATTTTGTTTATCCCAGCCTGTCGCATTAACAACGTGCCACGAAATCGCCTCTCCTTCCCGATCCGGGTCAGTCGCTAGATATATTGAAGAAACATTTTCTCCGAGAGTTTTTAGTTCTTTAATAATCGCTGCTTTTCCTTTCATCACTGAATAGGAAGGAGAAAAAGAGTTTTCTACGTCGATTCCCAACTTTCCTTTTGGAAGATCTCTAACATGTCCCATAGATGCGGCGATTCTATAGTTTTTTCCTAATAGTTTTCCAATGGTCTTTGCCTTTGCCGGAGATTCTACGATAACTAAGTGATTAGCTGTCATCGGGCTCAACGATTTGGAATTCTTTATAGCTTTAGCTTTAGCTTTAGCTTTAGGTTTAGCTTTAGGTTTAGCTTTAGTTTTCAGTGGCATTACTGGTTAGTCCTTTAGTAAATCCTTGGATTGAATTTATGATTTATGAGTCAAAACTACGGCAGCTCCACATTTTTGGCTAACCCAATGGGCGGAGATGATATGGTTTTCGCAATAAGGATAAGCATTCATGATTGAATAATATTAATCTGTGTTTGTTAAGAATAAATAATTGAATGTCTATTTAGATCGGTGATATTTAACCAATCTTTTTGACTGTGGTCGGATATAATGTGGTAGTTATCATGGTAGTGTTCGTAGCTATAAAGTTTTGACTATTACCTAAAGAAGTTCAACCCTGGGTCCCTTGCAGTGGCGGAGAGGGCGGGATTCGAACCCGCGAGACCAGTTCCCCGGCCTACACGCTTTCCAGGCGTGCCCATTCGTCCACTCTGGCACCTCTCCTAGCATAAGATTGTGTTGAATAGAGTATGGAGTGTTTTTGCAATACATGTCAACGGAGATTTTCGAGAGTTATGTGCAGAATATGCCCCTTTGGTTTAATAAAGTTCCGTGAACGATTTGTGAATAATACTACTGATAATGGGATTGCTTTAATTTAGTTCCTAGTCATTTAGGGTTCTTTGGAGGAATTGCTGCAGTAAAGGTTTATAACCTAGTATTGATGCTAATTTGCTATCCAAATTTAGTCCATCCGAAGCCGCCGTATTCTCTGGATATTTTGATTCTAAGTGCCTTATCGTGTAGACGTGGAATGCGAAACCATTAGTGACGATAATCTTCGTAATTTCTTTTTTTCGTTCAATCTCAGATGCTACTAATTCGTCTATTGGTTTTGGTGATAATTGGTTCCATGGACTGTGTAAAGAGTAGTTGAACATGAAAATTAGGCCACAGGACTCTACGTATTGCGGGTGTATGCTGGCATTTTCAAAAACGTATTTCATTGAGGATATTCCTAGTTTATGGAGTAATTCCTTGAACATAGTCCACCATTGTGTAATTGTTAGACTGTTTTTGCATGCTTCTATGTAATAGTCAATCTGATTCGGAGCTGTTTTAATAAATCGATTGTCCATTATTTCAACACGAAGTATATGGCAGTAACAACCAACGCAAATGAAGTCAAAAGAAATGACAATAGAATTAGAGTCTGTATTAGACTGACCACCTTCAATGGTACTGTTAGAAGTCTGAAGGGGAATTTAACTAGCAAAACGAAGCTTTTTAGCAAAAACGACAAGTGATTTCGCTCCCCTATGGCTGCAATTAATCACCGCAGGGTGGTTAATTGGCTTTCGCGACCTAATCGAGGATATATAATAGGGCGCTCGATATCAATGACCATAGTGTCACCAGTGATGAAATTTACATTTTCTCTAGCATATAACTGTTCTATAGGGTATGTTATCCCACCAATCGCTCAATAAATTATTTATTAGTTAATTTCATTGAGGATCATACCTAGTTTTATCCGAAATGAATGGCCACCAATTCCAGCGACCCAAAAGCATTGCGAACGATGGGACCATGAAGCCTCTTACAAAGAAGGTGTCGATTAGCACACCCAACGCAACAACAAATCCGAGTTGAAATAGATCCCTTAGAGGCAAAATTGTCAACGCAGTAAATGTTCCTGCTAGAATTATCCCTGCAGACGTAATAACTCCTCCAGTACTTGTTATGGCTCTCTTGGTTCCATTCTTTATTCCATGGATTTCCGCTTCTTCCTTGACTCTGCAAATTATGTAGATGTTGTAGTCAACTCCCAGGGCTACTAAAAAAAGGAACATAAATATTGGAACACCGCTTCCTACACCGGAATGTCCTAATATAAATTGGAAAAAGATTACGGAGATTCCCAGGCTTCCAAAGAAACTGAGGACTACACTTGCAAGCAAGTACAAAGGAGCGAGAATAGCTTTTAGGAGTATAACTAGGATCGCAAATATAATTATTAGAACGATTGGAGCTATGGTTTTTATATCCATGCTCGTGGCAACTTTGGTATCGTATTGAATAGCTGTGTCCCCTCCCACAACGATGTCCTTTATGGGGTATGAATTGAACTGATTTAGAGCTTGTCTTATATGTTTCACCTTTTCGAAGCTTTCCAGAGACCCGGGATCATCTGGGAGGACGATATCTAAGCGTATTACTTTTCCGGAACTTGAGATTAATTTTTCGGCCGCCAAATAGTATTCCGACGCATAGTTTTCATTTTGCAGTCCGCCAAACCTTGGAGTTGTGCCCATTATATCCACTTCTAGTTTAATCGAGGTTGTATCACTTGAGGTAATATGATGATGATCCGCATATTTCTCAACATTTATCTCTATGGGGTTACCAAATGGTCTAGAGGGGCTGGTAACTGTGCTTATTCCTGGGATAGAGGAAATAGTTGCGCTTATTGATTCTATAATATCCAGATAATCTGTGACCGTTTCTTCTAGTACTACGAAGACATTCGTAGGAGATATTGATCCTGATGGAAATGATTCTTGAATAATTGAATATCCCTGAACGGATTCCGTGTTATCAGGTAGGCTGTCAAGCAGACTGAAAGATGGTTTCATGGTTAAAACCCCAGTGGACATAAATAATAGTGCAACCACAGAAGTTATTACTATGAATAAGGGCTTCCTATCAACCAAGTTAGCTACTCTATCCCAGAATCCTGGAGCTGTTACATTCTTTAAATTCCAGGAAGTGTTCCTGGGCCAGAAAGCGATTTTGCCGAGCAAGCTCAAACTTGCAGGAATGAATGTAAGCCCTGATATTATCGCGAATAACATTCCCAAGGCTAATATGGGTCCCAACACCTGGAATGATCGTAACGTGGCAAGACCCAATGTCAACATGGCCAGAATGGTGGTTAGGGCAGAGGAGAAAATTGCAGGGCTTATTTTGGTCATGGTTTTTGTGATGCTATCTTTGGTGTCCATGCCTAAATTAAGGTGTTCCCTGAATCTTGAGGAAATGAATAGCATGTAATCTGTACCAGCACCAAAGATCAATACAATCATTATCGAGGTTGCTTGAGCTGTTACGACCATACCAGTGCCTTCAGCGAGAATAGATACAATTCCGGCTACAGCAAAATAGGACAGGCCAGCAGAAATCACTGGAATGATTGCCAACAAAGGGGCCTTGTATATTATCAAAAGAATTGTCAAAACCAAGAGAACTGTAAAAAGGGTTATGCGCATATCTATGGACTGGAATACGGATACGGCGTCCTCGAGGGTGCCAGCTGGCCCTGTGAGCCATACCTCTATCCCATCCGTTCGAGATGCCACTAAATTGCCTCTGATTTCCCTTACAATTTCTTGTATTTGTTCGATGTCCATACTTGACGCGGATTCTTCTCCAGCGGTAATCGAAAAATAAGTCATGAGTGTGGATTGATCTGGAGACATTAAAGAATCTCTTGCCCCAGGATTGTTAAAAATTGAATTAATGTTACCCAATAATTGTTGATCTATTTTGGATTCAAGCCATGTGAAGTCATTATGAATTGCCTGTAGGTCTTGGTTCGTCAGTCCTTTTGGGCGTTTGTACACGAGAATTCCGGGTATGCCATTATTCGGGAAATGTTCCGCAGATATTTTTAAGGCCTGTGAAGATTCTGCTCCAACTGGTAGGAAGTCCTGCTGTCGGCTACTGGATACATCGGTTAATGAGGGGGAAAATACGAATAGTGAGATTGGCACAACGATCCAAGTGATAAGGCATATTGCTCTGCCGTGTTTGGATGTAACCAAATTGGATATTATTTTCCACATGAACGCTAGTACCTTAGTTGAAAAATTAACAATTCAATATATCTGGCAGATTTAAAGTTTGAGCTGAGATAGATCGACAATTACGCTTGATTCGTTTTATGGTCTGGAGGCTGGTTGTTAAATCTGAAGTCTGCACATCGTTTGCAGGTAGATTTTGGAACAAGTCCAAATTTTATAATACATCCAAAAATAAGGCAACCTGCACAAAATCCCAAAAAACATTCTAACGCTGCAAATGTCCCTATAGTAGCAAGTATTATCTCTGCGGGACCAGATAATTCCCATAGATATATTAGTACAAGAAATATTATCGATAGAAACAGGCCGATTAATTGAGCAAATCTCTTCGGAGGTCCAGCGACCAACCTTTGGATATTTCCAAATCTAGGGACCAAAATTTGTGTGGCAATTAATCCCATTGGACTCAGTTTAGGGCCGGTTAAAACCCGAGCCAGGAAACCGTATGCTAGTAAGAAACCTAACCAGTATAGGTCTGTAACGATGATGGTTATTGATAAGATCATTACCATGCCTGCAACCCAGCGGGCGGATACTTCGTTCACGGGATGTGGAAAGGAAAATAGGCCTCTGCTGGCTCGCGTAATAATTGTTAGCCTGGATGGATTTAAGTGTCTTTTCATGTGGTCTGTCGTCCAAACAATATTCCCCTTCCATCTGCTTAGATTAATAAGATGGCAAAACCAGTTTAGGAGCGAATCACGTCATAAATAAATGCTTAGTACATTATCTCTCATCAGGAATTCCTAGTCTATTTGTATTACCAGGATTTATTATCAAATGGTTCATATAATTAGTTTTCCTGGTAGCATAAAGTCAGTTATTGAGAATCGAAACGTTGGTCAAGATAGTTTAAGACTTCGATAGTATATTCGTCAGGATATCTTAGAAATGAATCCATGTGCGGCACTTCCGGGACTATCCAAAGTTTACTGCCATGATGAGCTGATTGGTGTACTTCGATACCATGTTCCACTGGGATACGGTCATCTGATTTACCATGAATTATTAAGATTGGGTAATCTATCTTGGTAACGGCATCTCTTGGGACTAATTCCCCGATTTTGATCTTATAAATTAAGTCGGCAGCCAATTTTGTTCCAGGTATAAATACGGGGACTAGCCAATCCGGCAGTGCCGTTTTTCGTGATACCTCTTGAGTAATAAGATCTGAGATATCAGAATAAGTGGAGTCCACTACCAAGGCAGTTATATTTGGCTCTTTAGAAAGTGCGAGAATGGCCGCAGCTGCGCCCATGGAAAATCCTATTACTGCTATATTGCTTTCTGGAATGCCAATTCCAGTTAAAAAGTCTACGGCACCGATAAGGTCGTGTTGTTCAAAAAATCCTCCTGAGATAGTTTTATCGTCGGACATGCCGTGGCCACGCAAGTCAAATAAGAGGGAATTGTATCCTTTGCTGGCGAGCCTAGAAGCTAGATCTAGGGCTTCGTCACCTGCTCTGTTGCTTCCTAATCCATGGACAAAAATGATGGTAGGGTCTTCCTGGTTCGCTTGAATGTGCCATCCTCGTAGAGTTATTTCGCCTTCACTGTCCTGGAAGGTTACAGCTTCATAGTCTAAATCATATTCTTCTGGGGTGTGTTCGAATGGTTCGCGATCTGCTTTAGTAACACTGTTTGCCAGAAAAAGAGAAATACCACCATACATAATGCTTAGCAGGATAATCACTATGGTTACATACCGGTTTCGTACGTACTTTGTATACTCCAATTTCAAATCCTTCAAGCAGAGTCCTGTTTTATATTATTAAGCCAACTTTTGTTTAAACGATAGTAGATAATAGTTTGAAATAACTGACTTATACAAATATCTATTTAGCTAATGATAATATGTGGAGCCTATAGTCTTCCAGGTTTCCCCTAGATTCCCAAGGCCTGAATGTAAGCGCTAGGTCTAATTCCAAAGTGTTGGAAAGTTTAGATGATTCTGAACGTTGACGTAAGTAGACCGATTCCGGGTATATTTTGTTAATCATTTCTCTACTAGCGTATTTTATGGCAAACCATAAGAAGCTGTGTCGTGTGTATTGCCCAAACTCGTCTTTGGGGGCAATTTCATCGAGACGTGGGAAGTGATATCGGAGTCGTAGGGCCCATTGAGCTTGTATAATCGTGAAGTTCTCTCTACATAATTTGAATAATAGAACATTGGAACTAGGATCGTTCCATTCGAATTCAATAAGTCGGCCTGCATCATCGTTATAGGCACCACCCCAAGGCTCTATCTCCTGATTCAAAGGGTGATCAATATTCATCGGAAGTTCATTGATGGCCTGTACTTCCCTCTGGTTGTCATTTAAAAGTTTGTACAGTGTTCTGATCTTAATTGGGAAGCCCGATTGTTGATTAACTTCGCTGAGAAGTTTGGCTTTACTAGGGCCTATTTTTCTACTGACTTTATATTCTAGAAGTATATTCCTAATGGTTTCGGGAACTAGTTGTGGGGTTTTCGCGGTCAATCTGGGCGTCTCTCCTAATCTGCAAACACCGATGACACAAAAACTTCTTGAAATAGGGTCGCTTGATAGCAGCCCATCTTGTTGTGCCTCTTTTGCACGTGCATGAAGATATGGTTATATACACAGTATGAGTATAATAGAAGATAATATTATATGCAAATAATCTATATATAATATTTATAAAACGCGCAGATAATGGGATATATCCTGCGAGGACCAAACATTAGAGTTTCCCGGATATAGGTGCTGACAGCGAGGGTTACTTATGCGACCAATCGTATGATTTTCCGATATTGGGATATAATGTAGAGACCGATAGAATAAGAAGGAGGAAAAGAAACACAATGGAATCTAAGATAAGGATTGGTTCCACAATCCCAGACTTCTCTTTACCAGATCTTGAGGGTCGAATAGTTAATAGCAGGGATTTTTTAGGGAAGCGTGTGGCCCTCTTTGTCTGGGCTTCTTGGTGAGGTTGTCGTGAACAATTGCCTGTATGGCAAGAATTTTATTTAGCATATAGAGACAAGGGAATAGACGTGGTCACCGTATCTGTGGACGCTCAGGGAGCTAGCAAAGTTAGGCCATATATTGATTCAGCAACCCCTACTTATGTGACCTTATTGGATGAGCTAAACGAATTGGGCAGCTTGTTCAACTTTATGGCTGTGCCTAACTGTATTCTTATTGACGAAAGAGGAGTTGTTGAATACTGGAAATATGGTGGCTTTGACATAAGGAAAGACAGTTACAAGAATACAGTCTTGGAGTGGGCTGAAAAGAGCAATACAGACGATAGTCCTAAGCTAAACGATGACGAATCATCCAAATCTAAACGTAAAACGACAGCAGATCAGTATTTCCAACTAGGGGTAGAGCTTTATAAACAGGGCCGAGTAGAAGCTGCTTTAGAGCAATGGAAAAAAGGGTCCTCTATTGACCCCGCAAATTGGGTGATACTGAAGCAGATTTGGGCTGTGGAACATCCTGAAAAATTCTACGATGGATCAGTAGATTATTGTTGGCAGCACCAGCAAGTCGTAAATGGGGATTGTTAGATTTATCGGTTTATATGCCCATTTCTATTGTACCATACTGGTGTTGTGGCGGAGAGGGCGGGATTCGAACCCGCGATACGGGTTTGCCGTATACCGCTTTTCGAGAGCGGCGCCTTCAACCACTCGGCCACCTCTCCGTAATTGTCCATAACTTTAAGTTGCAATAATCTTACACCGATAGATTATTGTGTAAGGTTTGACACGACCTTTAATTTTCCCAATCTTCGCCCTATGGTAGAAATGACCTTGATTCTAATGCCTGAATACTCCACTTCGTCCCCTGTCCTAGGGACTCGCCCCAACTGGGCATAAACGATCCCACCTATTGTATCAACATCGGTAGGCCCGTAGTCAAAAGGTATTAAGTCTGCGACTTCGTGTAGGGAAACTCGTGCGTCTATAATCAACTCGCCCTTTTTGTTGGTTTGTATTTGAGGTTCAATCACTGTAGAAAATTCGTCCTCAATCTCTCCCACTATTTCTTCTAAAAGATCCTCTAGAGTAACTAGCCCTTCTGTACCGCCATGTTCGTCTACAACCAGCGCCATGTGTACTCTACGTTTCTGGAATTCAGTCAGTAGTTCATCTAGTCGTTTAGATTCTGGTATGAAAAAGGGCGGCCTAGCAATTTGCTTCAGAGTAGGAAGTGGATTTTTAGAATTGAGTATGGGTAAGAGATCTCTTGCATGTAATACACCTGTAATATGGTCTATAGTTTCCTCATATATGGGCAACCTGCTGTGACCAGATTCAAGCATGATATTGGCGGCCACTTGGACTCCATCGTTCATATCTATCGCTTTGATATCCATTCTAGAAACCATAATGTCGCGGGCATCGTATTCGTCTAGTCGCAAAATCGACCTAATCATTGAACGCTCACGGTCATCTAGATCAGCTTCTTCCTCTGGTGAGATTATTGTTTCAGTTTCGCAATCTGATAGATGATCTGGACTGAATCTATCAGATTGCGACGGATTTATATCGGGCTTTTTAAGGAACGTCCATCTATTGGTCTGCCTTAGAAGTAATTCGATTGTTGAAATAGGGAGCAATATTATTGAAACATATCTTGGTAAACTGGTCGCGATCCAGGTACTCAATAAAATTATTAGGCTTAGGCATATTGGGAGAAATAAACATAGAATAATAGAGAACAGGAGAAGAGAATCAGAAAGAGAAAGGAAAATGGCTGTAGCTGAAGCTACGATTAGGCATAATAAAAACAATTGTAACAAGGGTGAGTCGGGTCGGAGACCCGATTCACCCTTGTTACATGGACGTTTCATCATTTCATTCAGACTCGCATAAGCGAATCCTAGAATTGATACGGCAAGTACTATGACTAAGCCTAGACCACCTTCGTCCAAATTGTTTTCACCTTGTATCCATTGATTTGAAATTATCGACTGGGCCTTTATATGATTTTAGCAGGGACCCCAATCGCGAGTCTATAAGCGGGAACGTTTTTAGTGATAACTGAACCCGCCCCTGTTGTAGCATTATCCCCTATAGATACAGGTGCTACTAATATGCTGTCGGAACCTATGGAAACATTCTTTCCTATGTGAGTTTTACGCTTCCGTTGTCCATCAAAATTACATGTGACGATTCCAGCTCCTAAATTGGACTCGGCCCCGACGGTAGTGTCTCCGATATAACCGAAATGGCCCATCTTAACTCCCTGCCCGAGCTTACTGTCCTTAATTTCGCTAAAATTTCCTATACGAACCTTCTTTTCTATATAAGATCCTGGCCTTAAATGACTGAAAGGACCGACAGTCACATGCTCTTCCAGAATGGATCCTTGGACGAATGAGGAAATTATTACAGAGGAATCGCCTATTGTAGAGTTTTTGATAAATGAGCCCGGACCTACCGTGCAATTAGTCCCGATTTTGCTATTCCCATATATATATGTGTTTGGATAGATAATGGAATCTTTCCCTATCTGTGATTCGCTATCAATAAAGGTTGAATTAGGGTCCAACATAGTTACGCCTTTTAACATCCACTTTTCTCGTATGCGTTGACGAAGTATTCGTTCCATATGTGCCAGTTGTATTCTGTTATTTATTCCTAAACATTCCTCAGGGTATTCTGTGATTAAGCATCCTAGTGTGTTCTCATTTTTGTATGCGGATTGCACCGAATCTGTGAGATAGTATTCCCCTTCGTTGCTTTGTCTCAGATTCCTTAGTGTAGAGGTTATCCAGTTAAGGTCAAAGCAGTAGGTCCCTGAATTAACTTCTTTAGATGAATCCGTGTTTTTTGATTCATGGGATTCGACCACTCGGGATATATTACCAGAACAATCTCTTTTAATAATGCCAAGATCTGTAGTGCCAGTTGTTTTAGCTATTAGAATTGACATTGATGCTGATTTCTTAAGGTGGAGTTTTGATAGAGTCGTTAGCGTTTGATGTCTAAGAAGTGGGGAGTCGCAGCCTGTCACCATTAAATTCGTCGAACTAGCTGGTATAAGGTTTAAACACTGCAACAGGGCATGCCCTGTTCCTAGCGCCTCTTTTTGTATAACGTATCGTACTTGATTGCCGAGAAGCTGTTTAATGGGATCATGATTGGTTATAGAAACAATCACTATGATGTTTGATATGCCGGATTTGGTCAGGGTATCCATAGTATATTTTATGAGTGGTTTACCGCATATTTCATGGAGGGGCTTTGAAATGTCCGAATTCATTCTATTGCCTTTACCTGCTGCTAGGATGACTCCTACCCAATTTTTCATTTCTTTTCCTCCTGTAGCTTTCCGTTAATGCTACATGAGGATTTTCGTCAGTTCAATCTGAGTGAATAGTTGTGAGGTTGCTGGGAGCGTGCTATCCTCTGGCTTGGCCCCTGTAGCTCAGCGGATAGAGCGCTGGCCTCCGGAGCCAGGTGCGGGCGTTCGAGTCGCCCCAGGGGCACCATCCTGAGGATAATATTCGGGGCGTGGCGCAGGGGTAGCGCGCTTGGTTTGGGACCAAGAGGTCGAAGGTTCAAATCCTTTCGCCCCGACCATCAAATTAATCGAGGGAATGTATATGCCTTCCAATAGACCAAATTGGTATTATGACCACCCTCCTACATGTACGTGTGTCAATTGCACGGACGTTAGGCTAAACAGGAACCTAAGTAAAGGATTAATAACCAAAATAAAAAGAATGGTTTCCAGTATTTTTGGTAAACATAGCTAGCTAAATCTCGGTAGTGAAATCAAGGTTCAGGTATAATATTCTTGAAATGATGTAGTGTGTTACCCAATTCGTCCACGTTTGTTTAGATCAGTTGGATTGTGTTTGGTCCAGTTAGTTATTTTTTCGAAGGCGTGTCCCAATGCAAATATAGTTTCCTCTTGAAAATGTCGCCCTATTACCTGGATGCTTGTGGGTAGACCTTGGGTTCCAAATCCACAGGGTAGTGATAGCGCTGGATTTCCTATAAGACTCCAGGGTGTTCTTAAACTCTTATTTCCATAAAGAGCGATTTTTTCAGATGTTCTGGTCCCTGGATTAGGTCTGGGACCTATTTTGGGAGCGAAAGTAGCACAGGTTGGCTGTAGTAATATATCGTAAGTTTTCAGCGCATCTAACGCCTGCTTTCTCCATAATTCACGCAACCGTTGAGCTTTGTAATATGTCTGGGCCGGAATGAGCGTACCAGTGAGCATATTTAACTCTATGGTGTGGTCCATTAATCCTAAGTTGTTGCTAATATTATCTTTGTGTATTCTTGAGCACTCTGTAAAGCTAATGGGAGCAGATATGGCTCCTGCGTGTTCTATTAGTGGAAGAGATATCTGGTCTATACATACACCTAATGATTCTATGTCTTTGATTGCGTTTGACACTAGAGATCTTACTTCCGGGTCTAGCTCTCTATTACTCATTGTTTCTTGGATTACGCCAACTCTAAGTCCACTTATGTCTTTATTGATAGTTTTCAGGTAGTTCGGTACAGGTTGTTTCGAACTATATTGGTCTTTGGGGTCGTAACCTGCGATTGCTTGAAGCGTTAATGCGCAATCTTCAACGGTTTTGCTCATAGGGCCTATAGTGTCGAAAGACCAACAGTGACCCATCATTCCGTATCGACTGACGAGGCCCCAAGTCGGCCGAAGACCGACAATGCCGTTATAACATGATGGAGTCCTAATTGATCCGGTGGTATCTTCTCCCAGTGCGGTGGCCGTGAGATGGGCTGCCACTGCTGATCCTGAACCGGCACTAGACCCTCCCACACCGTATTGAATGTTCCAAGGGTTTCTAGGTATGCCAAAAGGGAAATCGAATGTTGCTCCCATGGCGAATTCGGTCATATTCGTTTTGCCTAAAAGAATTCCACCAGCCTTATCCATGTATTCCATAACCGTAGAATCTTTTTCAGGCACAAAATCCACGAGGGTTCTAGATCCGCCTGTTGTGCGAATGCCCTTGGTCCACCATTGGTCCTTAACTGCGACTGGAATTCCATGAAATGGACCCCTATACTCGCCTTGCATGAGAGCTTTCTCGAGATGCTTGGCTTTATCTAGAGCATGTTTAGAACAGATTGTTATGTAGGAATTTAAGATTGGGTTGATATTTTCAATGCGTTCGATATAGGCTGCGACAACTTCGGTAGGTGAAATCTCTTTGTCTCTTATCTTATGACTTAACTCAGCTGCCGTTAGGAATGGTATCTCTGTTTTGTTCATCAGGTTTTCTCTTCCATTACCTCTGTATGCACCGTTCTGGACGGATTGTGTCTTCATTCTGGGCCAAAGTCAATATAACATTAGGATCCTTGGTAGCAGCAGCTTAGTGTCTCGTCAGTGTAGATTAACGATGATTTGGTTTACTTCAATTACACAGGACTATCTTGCTTAAGATTGTGTACAATGTTTTATATCTGTTGGGGAATGGCATTCAAGTTTTTTAAAATTTGCTATCAAAGTGTTCCCTATCTGGGTGGCATTTCTAAGTGTGTAGCTGGAGTAACACAATGTTAGAGCGGTTCAGCAAGAAAGGTGATGATTTTTATATCGTTAGTGAAGATAAACTTCGGGTTGTTGTCCGAGATATATTTCAAGCGGTTGGGTTGCCTTTAGACGACGCAATTATTGCCACGGATGTCTTGGTTACAGCCGATCTCCGAGGAGTCGAAACCCATGGAGTATCTAATTTGCTACGGAGTTATGTAGAACGATTGAGGGATGGGAGCACAAATGTGTTTCCACAGTGGAAGATAATCAATGAAACTGCAACTACCGCAAATATCGACGCCGACCGAGGTCATGGTATCGTTATTTGTCCTAAGGCTATGGATATAGCTATAACAAAGGCTCGCTCTACCGGAATAGGGATGGTGACGGTGGGTAATGTGCGACACATGGGCATGGCTGCTTATTATCCCATGATGGCGTTACCCCACGATATGATTGGTGTAGCAATGACAAGTACTCCCCCTACGGTGGTCCCAACATTTTCTTCCATACCAATGTTTGGCACGAATCCGATTGCGGTGGCTGCTCCAGCTGGAGATCAGCCAGACTTTGTTTTCGATGCTGCTACCAGTGTGATTCCGGATAATAGAGTTCACATTGCTCGTAGGCTAGGTATAGATCTACTCCCTGGATGGATGGCGGATGATACTGGAGATCCTATTATGAAACCTATGCCGGCTCCTCCATTCATGGAACATAAACTTTTGCCACTGGGAAGCACGAGACCAATGGGCTCCCATAAAGGATATGGATTAGCCGCTATCGTGGATATTTTGTCTGCTATTCTAACTCTGTCCGGTCCGGGTCTGGCCCGGAGCCGAGGTACGTTCGCGCATTATGTGGCAGCCTATCAGATTGAAGCCTTTGTTGAAGTCGATAGGTTCAAAAGTTTAATGGACGAATTTTTGAGTACTTTGAACGGGACACCAACGGCCCCAGGATATGAACGAGTTCTGTTTCCCGGACAACTTGAATGGGAAACTTATAAGATTCGTAAGAGCCAGGGTATTCCTCTCCATAAAGAAGTTATCCAATGGTTTTCACATATTTGCCAAGAGTTGAGTGTTAGTAATCCTCTCTAACGGCCGTTATCAGATAATTTGTCCTTGAATCCAAAACCAGTTAACGGTATTAAGACCCGGTCATTGGGTTTTATGTATCCTTGATCAAGGAGTTTAGGAAGACCGGCAAGTCCGGCTGCGGACGTAGGCTCTACTAATAAACCTTCTAGTGCAGCCAATTTCCCTTGCATTACGGATATTTGTTGTTCTGTAACCGATATCGCTTGGCCTTTAGTAGTTCTAATTGCCTGTAAACATTGCTTTAGTCTGGGAGGATTTTCTACGGCGATTCCCCCGGCTATTGTAGGTGTTTCATGATTGGGATGGGCGGATCCCATTACCGAAAATCGAGATGCAATTGGATTACATAATTCAGATTGTATCGCGTATAGTTTAGGGTACTGTAATCCCAGTTCAGAAAATCCGCGCCAAGCTCCCAATAGTAATGATCCATTTCCCGTTGGGAATAGGATGTGCTTGGGAAGAGGGTCTAAATCTTTAGTAAGTTCATAAGCAAACTGTTTTGTGCCTTCTATGAAAAATGGACTCAGGTTGTGTGAGGCATATACCATGTGGTGGCTCAGGCAAAACTCCTGACAATATCTTGCCACGAGTTTCCGCCCCCCTGCGATACGATGTACCACAGCATCGTAAAAAGCTATCTGTGACAACTTAATGGATGGGGCAGAGGCTGGAACAAAAATATGGGCACTGATGCCGGCCTTCGCGCTATAAGCGGCAATTGACGCACCGGCGTTGCCAGAGGAATCTTCGGCCACATTGCTAATTTTCATGTTATATAATGCAGAAATAAGAGTGGCAGAACCCCGATCTTTAAAAGATCCTGTAGGGTTCAAATATTCTAACTTGGCCCAAAGATCGGATACGCCAAATTCAAGGCCAATTTTTTTTAGTCTGATCACCGGAGTATTCCCTTGCCCTAAATCTATAACATTATTTACTGCATATGGAGTTTTGGGCGAAACAAATAAGGGATCTTTACAATTAATACAGTGGTTGATCATAACAGATGCAGGTATTCTGTTTTTACAGCTGATACATTCAAAGTAAGTCTTCATCCCTTGTATTAAACCAGCGGTTTACTGTAAGGACAAGCTGTTATACTCAAACAATTAGGTCGGCCCCTATCCTCATATGCATTTTATAAGCGAAGTTCCTGGTCTGAAGAGTAATCATGGAGGGTGGGCTACTACAAAAATCCATCTGGCCACGTTAGTTATAGTAGCAGATACTGCTGAAACGGACTTAAGGCTCCCTAATATCGCAAATGATTTACATGCAAAGCTAGGGAATGTCCAGTGGTTAGTTACGGGCTACCTGTTAGCGATAAGTGTCTTTCTGATGCCAATGGGACGTATATCAGACATGATTGGTCGAAAGTAAGTCTATTCATAGCCACAGAGTTTGGCTGCGTTTATACCCGCTATACGACCAAACACTGCTCCGTGCATGAGCCCTGAAGCTCGTAGGCTGTCATTATAAAAGAATCCTCCCACTATTTCCCCAGTGGCAAACAATCCATTTATAGCTTTCCCATTTGTGCTAAGGACTTGGGCTTTTGTGTTTATCTTTAGTCCACCAAAAGTATAGGTGATTCCGCCAGTAACCTTATGAGAATAAAAGGGAGGAGTGTCTATTTTTAAGGCCCAATTGGTCTTTTGAGGATTAAGATCATTAGTGCTTTTTCCATCCAAAATAGTTGAGTCAAAGTTTCCTTCTTGAACACTAGAATTGAATTCTTTTATTGTATTCTTCATCCCAATCGAGTCAATATTTAATTGACGACCAAGTGCTTCTATGGAATCCGATACTGTAGGCGTAGAAGTTAGATATTGTGAGTCAATTAACTGAATAACTTTCTTATCAAATATTTGGAAAGCTATGTTATCTGGCTGCTGTAAGATTTTATCGGCCATATGAACAAAGTTATCTTTGCTCATCCCTTCGCCTTCGTCTGTGAATCGGTCACCATTCAAGTTTAACATTATGCCTAAGTTGTAAGACCTACGGGGTAGTTGGTGGACAGTCATTACAGAACCTGTAAATGGGGCGTCGAAATCTATTGGAGTACCGTGGCAACCATTCCATTGGCCTGTCGTAGCCGCACCAATTGCTATACCCATTCGATGGCCATCGCCAGTATTGTATTGTGAGCCGCGAACCCTTGCCCTTCCCCAATGAGGTCCGATGTAATTAGAGCGCATCTCTGCATTGGCTTCGAACCCTCCACATGCCAAGATAATACCCTTGGCACCTATCTGTTGAGTGCCGTCTTTATCACGAGCGATGATCCCGTTTACAGTACCCATAGGATCTTGGATAAGTTGGACCATCTCAGTTCCGTAAACGATGTCTATCCCTTGGCGGTGGGCGATATCGTAATACATATTTATAAGTCCAGGTCCGGACCCAATAGCGCCGGCCCCTACTCGTTGGGTGTTTGACCCTCTCTCAAATGTTATACCAAGTTCACTGAGCCATGAAATTGTTGGGAGTGATTGTTCTATTAGCGTTTTCAGTAATCTACGGTTAGTTAACCCTCTAGTTTTAGCAAGCATGTCTGACTGATATTGTTCTGGAGTGTAGGCAAGTTCATTCACTTTGAGAAGAGCATAGTCTGATACGATGCGTTTTAAATCAGAAGTTCCGTTGTGGACGAATCTGAAGCCACCTCCTGTAAATGGACAATTGCCACCACGCTCTGTATGAGGGGCTTTCTCAATAACCAGGACTTTTGCACCAAATTGTTTGGCAGATAAGGCGGCACTTAGAGCTGCATTTCCACCTCCAACAACAACAACATCATAACTAACGTCGAAAAAACTTACCATATCATGTCTCCATTTTCAAAAACCAATGGTACCAATGTTGAATGTAACGGAGTCTAACTCCAATTATATAGATTGGGCAAATGTGATGGTGTTAGAATAATCCGTAAATGTCAGGGTAACGGTTTGAGGATGCAATCTGGAAGTTTAACTTGAATCAAATTGGAGGTATTCTCCTACCGAGTTTTTTATAATGGATACATGATGGATCGATAATCCAACTGTTTAATCAAAAAATAGTAGAGGCAGGGATAACCTCACGAAAACTAGAAACATCAGAATCGATATGAATGGAAAAAGGAGATTGTTTTGGAAGATCCAATCATAGCGGTTACGGGAGTAACAAAAACTTATAGTAATGGAAAACTACGAGTTGAAGCGCTAAAGGGAATAGATTTAGAGGTAGCTAGAGGAGAGATAGTCGCCGTAATGGGGCCCAGTGGTTGCGGCAAAACTACTTTGTTGAACTGCCTTTCAGGGCTCGATAATTTGGATAGTGGTGAGATTTATATAGAAGGTCAAAAATTGCATGCGTTATCTGATGATCTTCGCACGGATTATAGGGCTCGCCGTATGGGATTCGTATTCCAACATTACAATCTGTTACCCGTATTGACATCGGTGGAGAATGTTGAATTGCCATTACTGCTTTCAGGTATAAGTTCTCGCAAGGCACGTGGATTAGCTCAGGAGATGCTTGAAATGGTTGGCCTTCAAGATCGAATGAACCATATACCAGCCGAACTGTCTGGTGGTCAACAGCAAAGGGTGACCATAGCTCGGGCTTTGGTCAACCAGCCTGCTATTGTATGGGCCGATGAACCAACGGGTGATCTTGATACTGAGTCATCAAAGGATATCATGGATTTACTTATCAGGTTGAACGAAACCAATAGACAAACTTTTATGATGGTAACTCATTCTCCTGATGTCGGCATGATGGCAGATAGAATAATACGAATGAGAGACGGCGTCATTGTGGGCAGCGACGAGAATAAGACCGAAGGTAAAGGACATCGGTTTTAATACAAACTAATTGGTGAATCCAAATAATGGAAGAAATTTTTGGTATTGAAATAAAAACCCTCATGTTCGTACTGCTTGGGGTTTTCATTGCGATTATGGTTAGCATAATCTTTACGGCTATTCGTAATCCAGTGCTTCTAAAATTGGGCTTAAGGAATATTCCACGTAGACCCGCTCAGACTGGTTTAATCATTATAGGATCAATGTTGAGCGCTGTTATAATTGCTGCCGCATTTGGTACTGGAGATTCTATTCACCACTCCATAAGGAACGTGGCGATCGACGGGTTGGGTAACATCGATGAAGTGATCACACTTTCAGATGGTTCGGAATCTTTTGGTTCTCCGGTTCCCGCTTATTTTTCCATGGCTCGATTTCAGGGGCTTAAAAATGATCTTGAGTCTAGTGAAAACATTGACGGATTAATGCCACAGGTTGTGGAGATTGCTGGTGTAACTAATCCTCATAATTCCCTATTTGCTGGCCGTACTAATGTGGTAGGGATTTCTCCATACCATATGGACGGGTTCAAAGATTTTATTCGTCAGGACAAAGAAAAAGTGTTTCTTAGCGATTTGGCCCCGCGAGAAATTTTTATAAATGAGATTCTATCCAGTGAACTCGATGCCATAGACGGGAATACCTTGAGATTATTTGTTAATGATGTTTCGGTGGATTTGATCATACGTGCCACAATACAAGTTGGAGGTTTGGCGGGAATTGAACCTACGATTGTTATGCCTTTAACAGCAACACAGATGCTGTTTCAAGAATCAGGCAAAATCAATGCTATCGCAGTGTCGAATAAAGGTGATGCTACCGATGGGGCACAAGGCAGTCAGGAAACCATTCGGGAGCTAAGAATGCTTTTTGCAGATCCCTTAGTGGCGAATAAACTTCGGCTTTTGTTGAAGACAGGACCTATTCTTAATGTCATAACTGGCAAACTGAATGAGAAGCAGATTGATACTGAACTGCAGACAGACCTCAGAAATTTGATTGTTGAGTTGGAAGAATCTGAAACCTCAAGTGAACTTATCAGAATAGTTTCTGACCAAAACGTTATGAATGAAATCGCTTTAGGCCTTAACACGCTTAACTTATATGAAGAGGAACGAAGGATAGATGTCTTGCTGCGGGACTTATCAGATATGAAGGTGGAGGGTGTAAAAAAGACGTTATTGGATTTAGCAAACTTGATTGGTAGCACGGTGACGTCTTTTTTCCTAGTTATGGGACTATTTTCTGTAATGGTGGGCAGCTTGTTGGTCTTTCTTATTTTCGTGATGTTGGCAGCTGCACGTAGGACTGAAATGGGTATTTTTAGAGCTATAGGAGCTCAAAGAACCCATCTGATCCAGATATTCGTGTTTGAGGGTACTACTTATAATCTGATTGCTTCAGCTGTGGGTACTGTCGTTGGCTTTCTCCTTACTTTTGTAATTGTCAAAGCAGCCGGTAGCATTTTCGGAAGTGGTGATGACGGATTTGCCTTGAGTTATCATGTGGAACTTAGCAGCGTCGTTGTAGCTTATTGTTTATCTATGCTAATAATGTTTGCCACTGTTGGCTTTTCAGCTTATAGAGTTAGCCGCATGAATATTATTGAGGCTGTCCGTGATCTTCCAGAATCTACTAATTCGGACTTGTCCGAGACATTACATGTAAGAGCTATAAGAATTTTGCACTCACTTATCAGGCCTTTTACATATGTGCTCAGATCAGTTAGGCATGTGTTCCATAAACGGTTTGTGAATGGATTATTAAATTTTTGCGGATTTCTTCTTTGGATAATAGTTTTTCCTATCTGGGTTTCAGATATATTGTGGGCTATCTTAAGACTCATATGGCCATTCTTTAAACAAGGATGGTTGATCTTTTTATTCGGGACAATATTGATGCTATTCGGAGTCTTAAACTGGTCCCAAACGGCCCCGTTTACAATCGGGTTTTCCCTTATGATCATAGGGTTGGGTCTAATTTTACGACAGGTTTGCCAATTTGCACCTCAAATAATATCCATTTTCGGAATATTGGTTGCAACAATTGGAATCAGTTTAATTATCTATGCTACTAATGGACAGGAACTATTCAGTGGTGTAATTGGGTCTACAGTTTTGTTAATGGGAATGTTTATGATTTGGCCTGCTGTACGACAGAGGTCTCATCGGTCAACCCAAATAGTTGATAGACTAGCATTTTCGTTTATTGGAATTCTGGGACTGGCATTCTGGATAACCCCGTTTGATATCGCAGAACCTATTACGGGGGAATTAGAAGCAGAGATAGAGATGTTCTTCATTTCCGGTGTTGCCATGGTCGCAGCCGCTGTGTGGACCATCATGCATAACGCAGATCTCCTTCTAAGAATGGTGTCTATTGTTTCTAATAAAATAGGCAGATTGAGGCCAGTAATATTGATTGCTGTTGCATACCCGTTAAGCGCGAAGTTTAGAACTGGTCTAACATTGGCGATGTTTTCTTTGGTGGTCTTTACCCTTGTGGTTATGTCCATCCTTGGGGAAGCTTTTAGTAGTGCATTAGAGGATAGTGACGAGGTAACTGGCCATTGGGATATTGAAGGTACTATTGCTTCCGCAACTGATGACATGGATATAGGTCATGCAATCTCTGAGGCTGATTTGATATCCGAATCAGAATTTGATGCGATTGGCAGCTATGTCAGGTCGCCTGTAAAGATGAGGCAATTTGGCGCCGAAAATCAGAGATGGGACCGGTTTGTTCTTCAGCCGTCAGATCATGGATTTTTAGGGAATACCGAGCACAAAGTCAGAGTCATAGCTAAGGGTTATGGGACAACGGAGGCCAATGTTTGGTCAGCCTTAATTCAAGATCCAAACTTGGCGGTTATTGGAGCTGGAGCTGTTCCTGATGATGGTGGGCCTGGTGGTGGACAACCAGGATTTAAGATTGAAGGAATTTCTTTTAAAGACAAGACGATGAATCCGATAGATGTACGAGTTTTGGATCCTGTATCTAACAAAGAATGGACCTATACCATCATTGGCATATTGGATTACGGTAATGATAGCGAAAATGTTTTGGTGACTTCGAAATCTAAACTCGAAAAGAGTTTTGGTTTCACTATCCCATCAACCATATATAGATTTCGTGCAGTTGATGGAATAAATTTAGACAGCGCAACTAAGAACTTAGAAACGACTTTTATCCGAAATGGTATGGAAACTGTGAATCTTCAGGAGAAAGTAAGAAGTGAGGCAGCGCAAAGCCGAGCTTTCAATCGACTTTTCACCGCATATATGGGGCTTGGCCTAATAGTAGGCATAGCCGCCCTGGGTGTAATTAGCTTGAGATCAGTTGTTGAACGACGGCAACAGATCGGTACACTGCGGGCCATTGGCTATCGCAAATGGATGGTCCAATGGAGCTTTGTAATCGAGTCGTCATTCGTAGCACTTTTGGGCATTTTTATAGGACTTATACTTGGGGGTCTGACTTCTTACAATATTATTGTGTCAATAAGAGAAGGATTTGATGGCATAGAGTTTTCTATTCCGTTTGCACAGATATCTATAATAGTTGCGTTAGCCTATATATTTTCCATTCTGACGACTTTGTTAGCTGCCCGACAGGCCTCTGAGATTGCACCTTCTGATGCTCTGAGGTACGAATAATGGGCAAGTAATTAAGATAGGGATATAGATAGCATGCCGATTACCTTCTTTTGGGAAGGCTTCTCTCGATCATTCTGTCTACTTGGCCCCCAATTTTTTCTCCTAGTTCACTCATCTTGGCATCATCAGACATTCCCTTTGGGCCTTCTGCGAAGAACTGTGCTGTTTCTTTCTTCTTTCGCATTGCCGGTAGTGCCTTACCTAGGAAATCGTCGTTGTATTTGGCTTTTGTGTGCACCTTGAAATTCACTTTTGATACCAGCTTTACCACATCCGTACTGCTGCAGTGGTCACATTTTGTGTTATGTGTTGCTTCTGACAACCTAACAAGTTTTTCAGAGATTTTTTCGCAATTGTAGCAACCGTATTCGTAAAGAGGCATATATTCTCCTCATGAAACCTTAAGGTTTACAGTAAATCTAGTTTAAGACGCGGTCTCCATAAAGGCTAACAGAGTTATCCCAAAGAATTCCCCTTTTTATTTCATCAGAAAAATCTTGTTCTAGGAACATGTCTACTGCTCCTGGAATTGGTGCGTCTGGGTGTGGCCAGTCTGTATTGAAAATCAGATTATCACCAAGTTCGTTAGCAACAAAGGGTAAAGTTCGTTCGTCAGCATCACAAGCTATGAAACATTGGCGTTTAAAATAGGCACTTGGATTCATTTGTACTTCTTTTTCGTATTGAAATCTGCCCTGTCTTCCGATTGCATGGTCGTCCATACGGGCTATCCACCAAGGGGCCCAGCCCGCATTGGCTTCAAGAAACGAACATCTAAGCTCTGGAAAGTTTTCTAATACGTTTCCAAATATTAGAGTGCCCATGGATAGCATTCCGTCTAACGGAAATGCTATGGCATGGCTTACTGAAGCCAGTCCAGGAGTTTCCGTGTATTCACGAAGCCAACGGGTTTGAGATCCCCCTCCGTGAAATGATGCTGCCATGTCTAAGATTGATAAGGTCTCCCAAAATGGATTGAATTGAGGGTCGGCCCATTTTTGGGTGGAACCTGGGTCCGGAAGATTAATGGCTGCACACTCAGGAATCTTGGATAGTCTCTCCGTCTCAGTGATTGCTAGTTTGACATCAATAACTGAAACCAATCCGATAAACTTAACTTTACCTTCTGACTCCCTACAATAGTCACGTGCCCAGTTGTTATAGCCGCGGCACAACGCGTTCTGAAGGTTCGGATCTGCTATGTTTGGAGACAAAGCAGCTGTGCCGTTTGTGTGGAATCCGACTTGTATGTCGAGGCCTTCCTTCTCTATCTCAACTAGACGGGCTGGAAGGCTCCACCAAGTCTTCCAGGCGTCGCCATAACGATCAGGGCAATCTGCGAATACACTCTCTGGTCTAGGGGAAACTCGGCCTTTCGGAAAGGCTTCGCATGGGTGATAGTTGAATAGATAACGACCTACGTGACCACTGACCAAAGGTCTACGGTCATAGTAATCGGTTTCCACATAGTTATCCCAAATATCTAGCGGTTCCTGCATATGGCCATCGCCATCAATCACCCTAAATCCGTTTTTCATAATTAGCTCTGCTTTTTCTAAAAGGATTTGTTAGTTAATGATCCGGTTTCCGAACAGTCGTACAGGATTATCCCATAGAACTTTTCTCTTTGATTCGTCGCTTATTGGCTGGTTCAGGAATTCCGGTAAGGCTTTATTAGGATCCGGGGCATCGGGGTGAGGATAGTCTGTATTCCATAGGAGATTATCGGAACCCACGAGGTCGACTACACCTGGAAGTGCGAATTCATCTCCATCGCAAGCTACGAAAACTTGTCTTGAAAAATACTCGCTCGGTTTCATGGTCATTGGATTGTCTTTGTCCTGCACGAATACAGCTTGTCTTCCCGATACGTGGTCATCGAGACGGCCTAGCCAGAAAGGCACCCATCCTGCATTACCTTCGAGCATTGCGACACGAAGCTTAGGATGTTTCTCCAAAATCCCAGTGTAGATTAAATGTCCTAGAGAAATCATGTTTTCAAATGGGAAACCTATCGCGTGTTCAAGCGCGATTAACGTACCAGGTTTTCCTTGATATCGTGTTCCGGTATGTGGGCCGCCGCTCTGTATCCCGTGAAATGATATTGGAACATTCAATTGCTCAGCCAGGTCCCAAAACTCATCATAGTACTTGTCATGCCAAAATTTGCCTTCTTGAGGCTTGAATGCCATAACTGTTACAGCTCCCAATTCTTCGACGGCTCTGCGCATTTCTATAAGCATGTCATCTATACCATATGAGGGTAATTGGGCGACCATCTTTAACCTAGATGGGTCAGCACTGCAAAAATTGTGGCACCAATTGTGATAAGCTCTGGCTAGGGCAAACATGAGAGCTGGATCCTTTCCTTCCAGCTTAAGGGGCTGAGCCCCAGTTCCTGGAATCAGCACCATTTTATCCCAGCCAAATGTTTCCATATCTTTTAGTCGACTTTCAGCACTCCACCATGCTTCATATGCTTGACCATACTTAATAGGTTGTCTTTCGAGTATCTCTGTTGGTCTTAATCGGCCCATTTGGTCTTTACCTGTCAAATCTTTTGGATACAGCTCTCCGGATTCATATTTGAAAAAGAGTTGATATTCGACGCTTGTAACTTTAGGACGCCGTTCATAGAATTCTTCCTCTACGAAGTTATCCCAAAGATCTGCAGGTTCTTGCATATGTGCGTCAGCGTCAATGACTTTATATTCATTTATCATGCGTCCTCCAGGGCGGTTTAATATATGTAACTATTATAAAAGTTCTTCCACGTTTGATCAAATTAGCCTAACCTGCAGTCGACTTAGTTGTGTTTTTCTGGTCAGGGTTTAGATTTAAATCATCAGATAGTAAAAACTTAATGGTGCCATCTTTTTTAACATAAACGCTAAACTTGTGATTAACTGTCTAACAATGCATCATGAGTGCGATGTCCTAGACTCTTTAATGGCATATTGATGTTATTTATACAATAGAGACCCAATCACGTTTAGAACCTTTAGGAGGAAGTATGATCTATGATGTCCGCACTTACGATTTAAAAATGGGCAAGGTGCAAGAATACATGGAAGCCGTTCGTGAAGTTGCTTTACCTTTGCGAAAAGCAAACGGAATAGAGTTGACGGGTTGGTATTATACGATTATTGGCCCCATAACCCAGATCATCCATATATGGGCTTATAAGAGTCTCGCTCATATGGAAGAAGCGAAGGCTCTGGTTGAAGCCGACCCGCGTTGGACCGGTGAATATTTGCCTAGAGTACAGCCTTTGATAGCAAATGCCAGAGATCAAATTATGAAAGCGGCCTATTTTGCTCCCCAAGGATAGGCACGAACGGGTAGCTTGCTAGCTTAGAGGTGGACGCTATGCAATGGGTCGGCGGTGTGGCGATTTTGGAACTTCTGTTGGACTGCAGCTTGTTATCAGAAGCATCTAGCAGTCTCCAGCTCGATGTGTCTCTTAAGTTCTGGAGGTAAAGGGTCCAAGCTTGCTGGGACTGCGTTTTCAGTTATTCTAGTTGGTTTCGTAGTAGCTGGGATCGGGGCGGTAACGGTTGGATTAGCAAGTAGCCAGGCCAAGGCTGCCTGACCCCAGGTCTCTATCCCATATTCCTGTAGTGGTTTCATGTCTGGCGTGAGTTTTAGGTTTTTCGCTAAGGATCCTTTGCCCGTAGGACGCATGCATAGAACTCCTATTCCTAGTTCCCTGGCTAAAGGTAAGACCTCCTTTTCTACAAACCTGTCGTTGATGTTATACGAGACCTGGATAGTATCAACACGGCCGGTTTTCATGATCTTCATCATCTCGGGTAGCATATCCGGGTATCCATATGTTATTCCTATGAGGTCGATATCCCCCCTTTCTTTCAACTCTTCCAAGGATACGAGGTGTGTTTTCCAGTCTACAAGATTATGGATCTGAATGAGTTCTATGTGGTCTGTTTGGAGTAGGCTGAAAGACCTAGATATCTGAGATTTGCCAGTTTCTGCTCCAGAACACCAAACTTTTGTCGCTAAGTGAAATCTCTCTCTTCTTCCCGCAATGGTTGTGCCGAGGACTTCTTCCGCTCGGCCGTACATGGGAGATGTGTCTAATAAGGTTACGCCTTCAATTAAACATTGATCGATGATTTTGCGACGTATTTCGATCTCTGGATTCCCTTGGATATCAAAAGTGCCTGCGCTACCCATTCCTATTGAGCTTACGCTTACGTTCCCCAATTTCCGAAATTTCATACGTCGATCCTCTTGCTGGCAATGTTTATGCCTACATAGTCTGGGCCGGATACGATCATTTCGTCAAGTCTAGCTGATGCTAGCTAAGAGTTGACTACCCAGAACGTTGAAAGCATATTATTGCAGTGTTTTTAGTACATAGTATCGCTCTTAGGTCGAGACAGACGCGAAGAAAGGCAATTTGGAGTCAAACTCCAATGCTTCTATTGATGGTGGGATATACACTGTCCAGCTTATGGATCCCTGCTCGACGTATGTGCTTATAATATAGGATATTCCCACCATTTTGTTGGACCTAATGGTAGAATATTTATAAAAGGAGATGTTCGGTAATTTATTAGGGAACCCTAATAAATTGATTCAGACCAAATTGTAATGAGGGGACCAAATGGCTAAATCGCAAATCCCACTGTCTAAAACAGAGCGTAACCTTTGGAACGCAATCGTTGGTGAGGCACTTGCCTTATTGAAATATAATGCCTACGCCGCTAAGGCTATGGAAGAAGGTCATCCAGAGATTGCGCAAATTTTCCAAGAAACGGCAGGGGCAGAAAAGATCCATGGTATAAATCATCTTCGTACCGCTGGTGATGTGAAAAACACACTTGAAAACTTACGAGTTGTGACTCAGGGAGAAGCTAGGGAGATAACTACCCGCTATCCCAGGATGATACGAGAAGCTTTAGATGAAGGTCGACAGGATGCGGCAAGAGCGTTCACCGTAGCTATGGACCGAGAAAAGCATCATTTGCAATCTTTCCTTACGGCCACTGGAGTCTTAGAAGCAAAATTTGAACGTATTCTACATGCCTCTAAGCCTGTTAAAACTGAAGAAGGGTTAGTTGGTGTAGTACCTGAGAATCAGATGAAACCGACCGATGATAATGCAGAGTTAATAGTAGATGAGTCTTACCAAGGGGGGCATGACTATGATCAATTGGCAGCGGCCACCTTTGAATTTCCCAATGCTGTAAAAGAGGTGGAAAGGGAGCGGTTACGTGTAGCAGCGTTCGGACGCATAAAAGAAGTTGTATTTGGAGCTCAGGACGGTATCGTAAGTACAGTAGCCTTAGTCACAGCGATTTCTTCAAGTGTGGCTAATAATGACACGGTAATAATTGCTGGTTTGGCTGGTGTTCTTGCGGGTATGATTTCCATGGCTACAGGAACGTATTTAGGGTCAAAGGCAGAAAAAGAAGTTTTTCAAGCAGAGATTGAAAATGAGGCTAGAGAATTAGAAGAGAACCCGGCTGAAGAGATGGCAGAATTGGTGTTTTTATACCATAAGCAAGGGATGGACTACCATGAAGCTAAAGAGATGGCAGAGCACATTGCATCTGACAGAGATTTGTGGCTCAGGACACTTGTTGAAAAGGAGTTGGGAATCGACCCCGATCTTACATCAAATCCATTAAAAGATGCGCTTGCTATGGGCACAACTTTTGTGTTCGCAGGGTTTATTCCGATTATCCCATACCTATTTACTACGGGGTTTGCTGCAATGTCATTTTCTATTTCAGCAGCTTTGTTAACCTTGTTTGGTCTAGGAATTGTAAAAGGTCGAATTGTCCAAAAAAATCCCCTGTTACAGGGATTAGGGGTTCTGTTAATTGGTGTAGCAGCATCAGCCTTGGGTCTCCTAATAGGAGAAATTCTCCCCTTGATTATTGGGTGATAAATCTAGGATTCATTTACTCTGATTCCTTTGCTGTTTTGCATTACCACGAATGAATTTAATCCAGGTCAGGTAGTTCGGCAGGATCGGAGTCGATGAGTATAAGGTCAAGTTCCTTACCAAGATAATATTGCAATGAATAAGAAACAGCATCAACATTCATCGGTTTAGCCAAGGTGCTTTCCATAGAAGTAATGTGTTTTCCTGCCAATCCACATGGGATTATGTGTTTGAAGTACCCAAGATTAGGATTAATGTTTAACGATACGCCGTGAAAGGAAATACCCCTGCTAATCTTTACGCCAATGGCAGCTATTTTTTCATCTGCTACCCAAACTCCGGTTTGTCCGTCTTTTGTTAATCCACTAATGTTATGGTCAGACAAGGTTTTGATTATGATCGCTTCGAGAGCTCGTATGTATTTATGTGGTCCACCCAGAGCCCTTATATTGATTATTGGGTAGGCTATCAGTTGTCCCGGCCCATGATATGTGACCTGTCCACCCCTATCTGTTTCGTATATGCTTAATCCTAGGTTTAAGAGCGATTCTTCAGAGGTATTTATGTCGGCCATACTTCCTGTCCGTCCTATGGTGTAGACATGATTATGTTCTAGAAGTAGCAGAGCACTCTGTCGTTTCCCTTCAGATATCTGTTTTACCAAAGCCTTTTGTAGGTTCCATGCCTTCCCATATTCTAATTGCCCTAATCGGTAAACATTACAGAGCTGACGAATATTTTTCATCTATATCAACAATTCCTCTGAGCACTTGGTTTTGCCAGAATGATTGCGGAAGGAAGACCATTTCGACAGGCCTTCTGATGTTATTAGGTATAAACGTTTTGTCGGAACCATTCTAAATTATATGATTATATGGCGGCTAATGGGTTTGGGTTGGAGATTAATTTATCATTCATTTCATGGATCATCAACCCTAGGCTTCCCCTATTTACGTAAGGATTATATAATTTTGTCGGAGTTTGCTTTTTAATCTAGTATTAAAGGAAGGGGGATTTATGGCTGAAGAGTATAGAAATGTTGCGAAAACGAGTGATATAGCTGAAGGCGATATGATCAGTGTTGACTATGACGGTGAGCCTATATTGATAGCTAATGTGAAAGGTGAATTTCTGGCAATTGGCGACGAATGTACTCACGCCGGTGGCATGTTGTCTCAGGGATTCTTGGAAGGAGACTATGTAGAGTGTCCATTACATGCGGCTATGTTCAATTTGAGGACGGGAATTCCCGATGGTCCACCAGCAGAAGAAGCAACTCCAGTCTATAAAGTTGCGATCCAGGGAGATGATGTTTTTATATCCGAGCTCTAAGTAGACAGTGTTTGTTAATTATTGCTGGGATGTTGGACGGTTACTGACGTATGAAGGCCGCCTCTCATTCCATAGTTTAGAACAACGGTCATTTGTTTAGGGTGGCAGGTGTAGACAAGGTCTTTTAATATGCGATTTGCTGCATGTTCCTGTACTATACCCACATCCCTATAGGATAAAATGTAGTATTTCAACGACTTTAGTTCCAATAGTTTGCTCGACGGTTCGTATGTAATAGTTAAGGTGCCAGTGTCAGGAAGGCCGGTCCATGGGCACAAGGCTGTAAATTCCTCAGTATCTATGGTGATTTCTGCTGGTTGGTCTGGGTATTGGTAATCAAATGATAATAATACTCCGGCGTCAATCTCCTCTTCGCCTTTCCACTCCAGTGACTTGCCAATATTCAGATATTGTTTTCTTGAATCTTCCATATCCTTTTAAATTTATCTCCAAGTTGAGGTTAGTCTGAAGATGCGCCATTTAGTGTGTGAGCAAAGCTGTTACAAAAGAGGCAAGGTTGTCATTTTAGCTCGTCTGGAAGAACAAACGTAACATCTTCTTCTATACTAGTAAGAGTTTCAATCGACTTTGGTTCAAGTTTTCTAATCACTTGGTCCAATAGTATTTCTGGTGTAGATGCGCCTGATGCAATGCCAACTTTGTTAATACCTTCGAGCCAAGAACTGTCTAGTTCTTTTACACTGTTAATTAGATATGCAGTAACCCCGCGTGCTTCGGCTACCTCTCTCAGTCTGTTGCAATTGGAACTGTTTTGTGCGCCTATGACTAGGACTAGATCTACCTTGGCAGCTAGTCTTTTTACAGCTTCTTGCCGATTAGTAGTTGCGTAACAGATGTCGTTTCGGATTATTGCTGATGGGAGGCTGTTTTTTATATTCTCTATTGTATTGGCAGTGTCGTTTACTGAGAGGGTTGTTTGGGTTAATACAGTAACAGGTGTGTTTTTATCCCATTTAGGGATAAACTCACCGTTTTGTTCGTCTACTAGTACTGCATCGGAGACCTGTCCCATAGTTCCACGGACCTCGATATGGCCTTTGTGTCCTACTAAGATTATTTTCCGGCCTTCTTTGCTATATTTCTTAGCTTCGTTATGCACCCTAGTTACTAAGGGACAGGTGGCGTCAATAATGTTCATGTTATGTTCTCTAGCTAGAGCGAAATCTTCGGGAGGAGATCCGTGAGCCGAGAAAATTACCGTGGAACCATCGGGTATATCCTGTACATTCTCGACCGTAACTGCCCCCTTTTGTTCGAGTGAGTGAACTACATACGGGTTGTGAACTATCTCATGTTTTACGTATATAGGAGGCCCATATCGAGCGATAGCTCTCTCCACTATCTCGATCGCTCTCACTACTCCTGCACAGAACCCTCGAGGGGAAGAGAGTAATATATCCATATATTGATTCTCCACCAGTTTGGTATCAATGTTAACATCGGGCCCTAAAAGATCACAACCGTTCCGTAGGCTAAATTTTGGTTTGGTTTATCTGGAGATACGAAAGTTTATACTGGGTCTAACACGTCCAAATACTTCAATCCTGACCCTGTATTCAGCAGTATGATAGTTTCATCCCCTTGGAAAAAATCCTGTCCTATCAACTTTTTTAGGCCTACTAGGGTCGCAGCTCCCTCAGGTGCGGCAAAAATTCCCTCGGCTGAAGCAAGTTCGTTCATCGCGTCTAGCATTTCTCTGTCAGACACCGACAGAGCTGTTCCTCCAGTTTGGCGGATGATATCTAAAATAAGATAGTCAGCAAAAACCCCTGGCACTCGGAGTCCAGATGCTAATGTAGATGCATTTTCGTGCGGTAGAGCTGTTGTATGCCCGGCCTTGAATGCGCGTACCAATGGTTGACAGCCTTCCGCCTGGATAGAAACGAATTTAGGCTGTGGCGAATCGATCCAGCCGAGTTCTCTCAATTCCTCGAATGCTTTCCATATTCCAATAATCCCGGTTCCTCCTCCCGTAGGGTATATGATTACGTCTGGAGTTTTCCATCCTAGTTGTTCTGCCAGTTCAAGTCCCATAGTTTTTTTGCCTTCTACTCTATATGGTTCTCGTAGGGTGGAAAGGTCGAATAATCCTTCCAGTTTGGCTTTTTCTTGGGAAATTCTTCCAGCGTCTCCAATTAGCCCATCTATCAAGTGTAAAGTTGAACCTAGAGCTGCGCATTCTATTTTATTGGAGTCTGGGGCACCTTTGGGCATGAAAATATGGGCCTCCATTCCGGCTTTGGCAGCATATGCGGCCATTGCGCTCCCTGCGTTTCCAGCGGTCGGCATAGTCAGCCTCATTTGATTTAGCTCTTTTGCTTTAGAAACAGCTGCAGATAACCCGCGGGCTTTGAAAGATCCGGTGGGGTTTACTCCTTCGTCTTTAACGTAAATGTTCTTTAAACCCAATTTCCGGGCCAAATTGTCGGCGTGTATCAGCGGGGTATCACCTTCACCGAGAGTTATGACATTGTTTGGGTTTTGAACCGGCATCAATTCATAGTATTTCCACATGTTACTTGGCCGGGTCTGAAAAATCTTTCTATCCACGGTTTGTCGTAGTTTGGTCAGGTCATAACGGGGGAATAGAACTTTCCCGCTTGCGGGACTGGTTCCGAGTGGTTGATCAATGGGGTAGGTTTGTCCTGTAACGGTGCACTCCAGATGGCTTATATAACTCTTCATTTACGGAGGCTCCTTGTGACTAATTTACAGGTATTGTATCATAGCAAACAGCTTATTTTGGCTGTGAAAGGCACTGTCACAAAGATGGTTAAAGGAGAGCTTTATGTCATCTATCGATTCTGAATATATACGCAAACACCCTAAGTCGGCCGAGATCTTCGAAAAATCGGCAGTTATGTTCCCGGATGGAGTTACCCATGACACTCGATTCATGACACCGTTTCCTATTTATGTCTCAAACGCGTTAGGTCCACTCAAATGGGATCACGATGGGTTCGAGTATGTGGATTATGTTAGTGGGCATGGAGCTTTGCTACTAGGGCACTCTCATCCTGCAATTGTAAATGCTGTGACTGATCAGATACAAAAGGGCACCCATCTTGGTGCTAATACAGAACTAGAGGTTCGCTGGGGTAATGCAGTAAAGAAGCTAATACCATCAATAGAAAAAATTAGGTTTCACAGTTCAGGTACAGAGGCCACAATGATGGCTATGCGATTAGCTAGAGCGTACACAGGTAAGGATAAGATCGTGAAATTTCAAGATCACTTCCACGGTTGGCATGATTATGCCTTGGCGGGCTCTGATGGGGCGACAGGGGGAATTCCCAAAAGCACGTGGGACTCTATGATTGTTTTGCCTGCTGGAGATATGAGCGCTTTAGAAGATACCCTGAGTAAGAATAGGGATATAGCGGCCGTTATAACAGAACCTACCGGTGCTCACATGGGTCAGAATCCACTCCAGGTCCCGGAGTATTTAGAAAAAATTAGAGAAATGACAGAATTGTACGGGGTAGTTTTTATTTTAGACGAAGTGGTGACCGGATTTAGATTGTCTAGAGGCGGCGCTCAGGAACGATTTAACGTTAAACCAGATCTTACAACTATGGCTAAGATCCTAGCTGGTGGATTACCAGGAGGCGCTGTAGGTGGTAAGGCAGAGATAGTCGACATGATACAACATAGAGGTGAACCAGAGTGGGACAATAGAAACAGGGTTTCTCATAATGGCACCTTTAATGCTAACCCCCTATGTGCTATAGCTGGGTCTATATGTTTAGAACTTATCGAGAAAGAACCTATCAATGAGATAGCAGAGTCTATGGCGAATAAATTACGTGATGGTCTTAATCAAACTTTGATAAAAATGGAGGTGCCAGGTGTAGCGTACGGGATATCCTCGTTGGTTCTTTTATCGTTTGGAGTTGAATCTGATCCAGAGGAAGTTTGGAAAATACCCCACTATGTCCTTAATAATTCTGCCAAACCAGGCACCCGTCAGGCTTTGAAACGTTCCATGATTAATGAGGGTGTTGATACTATGGGAGGACGCGGTTTTATAGTTTCTGCTGTTCACACGGATAACGATATCTATCGCACGATAGAAGCCTTTGAGAAAACCTTAAAAAGTATGCGTCAAGATGGGATAGTTTAGGGCATTTTTCGATCTGGTTTGGATGAAAACGTGTAGGGGTAATTAATGTGGAGAATTGGAATTGCCTGGTAGCGACAAAAGAAGGTGATCTAACGTAGTTTCGAGTTCAGACCGGGTTGTTGGTCCTGCCAGTCTTTTTAATAACAGACCATCGCGATTGACGAAAAATTTCTCTGGTATTCCTTTAACGCCATAATCGATTGCAATTATTCCGTTATGGTCGACAACGTTTGTATATGCCAGGTCGTATTCCTCGATGAAAGCTTGAATCGCGGAAATTTCGTCCCACACGGCTATACCAATGAATTCTACGCCTTTTGTTTTGTAACGTTTGTATGTCGACGATAGTATCGGTGATTCTACTTTACAGGGTCCGCACCAAGAGCTCCAAAAGTCTATCATAATAATAGACCCTTCAATGTCTGATAGGTTCAAAAACTCCCCATCTAATTTCTGGGCTGAGAACGGTGGTACTTGTGTTAGATTAGTTTCGATTTCCCCCATAACTTTGTTAATAGTTAAGCCTCCAGGGGCTGCCTTGGTTTCCATTAAAGCCCAACCAAGAATGAGAAATAGACAGATAAGAGGTCCTATCCAAGCAAGTATTATCCAATTCCTATTTGTCATCATATGAACCTGACCAGAATAATTCTTGTCTTTCAATCCTTAATAGTAGGACTCTCACGAGCTGACGTCTCAATGTGAGATATTTATTTTTAGACATAGTTTTCAACTCGAAAGCCCTATCGAGATAGGCGATATCATATAGCAGGGAAGAATTGCTTTCAAAATTACTAAATTCCTGACCAGTGCTAGCATTGAAGTTTTTTAAAACTCTCGACAGTGGACCTATTGATACCATAATCAACGTGATTGATAGAATTAAACCTAATATTGACGGTATTACGATGGTTAAATATGTCTTTGCATTACCTCTTGAAAACAACATTTGTGTAAAAGACAGTTCACTAAGATCTGTGAGATTGACTACAACAGTAGAGCCAGCCTGTACGTTTTGTGCTGCCCATGCATGATAACTGATGTCACCTATTACCGGAGACTCTACTTGTTCCATATTTGGACTGAAGATAGATCCTTGGTTGATTGGGAACAAGACTTGTAGAACACTTGTCTCTTGCAGGAATCTACGTGTGATTGTTCTTTGATTCTTTTCATAAGGAATGGTGTAGGTAAAACCAATTTGATGCATACCTGGTGGTATAGGAGATGTCATGCCAAAGCCTGTTCCCACGTCCAAAATGGTGTCACGTCCCACATCGGTTTCCACATGCAAATCGGAAAATCCGACTGGCAGGGAAAATCTGAGGAAATTCATTTTACTTGGGTCATGGAGATTAGGTTTAAATACCAAGTTTTCTTTATTGTTTACCATGACGATTTCGTTGATCAATATATGTCTAGGTTTGGGATCCACATCTTTTATGAGCCAAAGGTGAGACTCTATTGAAAGTGCTTTTATAGATTCAGTAGTGTTAAACACTGAGAGCTCTACGCTCTCCTTTAACTTTTGCGATGAGATCTCTTTGGCATATTCTATGCCCATATAATTGGTTGATATGACATAACGATGTTCCTCAGATAGTGGCACTTCTTGTAATGAGAACTGGCCCGATGCGTCAGTATTACCTGTAAAAGTTTCAAGTGATTTATCGAGTTTGAACACATGTAAAATTATAGAAAGTTCACTTCTGTTCAGATGATTCAGGGACTGATTGAAAACCTGTCCCTGAACCTCACCAATTTTACTTGCGAAAACGCTTGTGGATTGAAGGAATAAAAAGGGTATCAATCCGACTATAATCAACTTAATTGTAGTTTTAATAACCAGGGCTATTGCCTTAATCTACGCTTAGATGAATTAGTTTGTGTAGTTAGGGTTCCACATTTGGTGCACATGCGTGTTCCTGGTTCGTGCTCTAAAACACAATCTATGCAAAAACTAGATTTAGGACAACCTGCTCCGATAAGGATGCGTATTTCCTGAATTTTCTTTTCAATTGCTGGCTCTAAGGATAGGCTTTTGTCTAATTTTATGAGGTCTAGTTTGGCTAAAAGCGAGGATTCTTGTTTAAAAGTATAGGCTAGATCGCTTTTTAGTTTATCGAGAATTATCTTTCGGTGCTCATTATCAGTTTCACCAGAACTGGGTTGGTCTTCTAATTGTGAAATTTCCGAAACAATCAATCCTCTTATATGGGTTAATTCGGCAATTGGATCGGCGGGTATCGAAGTTGTTATTGAGAAATGAGTTTTCATCAACGGATAAGAAATGATAAGGATACATGCTAGGATTAATAATATTCCGATAAGAATTGCCATTTAGATCCCCGGATTATAGAACGAATAAACCTCGTTGGTATGAAAACGATTCTCTGTAAATGAGAGAGTTCACCGATTGACTCTACTTTTATTGATCAGCTTTTTAGTCAATGTAAACCTTCTTAGACTGTGTGTCGATGGCCACAGAGCCACGACAGTTCCTACAATCATTATAGGGCCGGCTACCCAGATCCACCATACTAATGGATTAATGAGAATTCTAAACCCGATCCTATCTGCTCCTACCCTGGTTTCGCTTGGGACAATATATAAATCTTCGAATGGGGTAGAACTGATACCTGCTCTTGTAGCACTCATGCCGAAGTTCTTGTAAAAAGTCCGCTCAGTTTGCAACATAATTTTAGATCCGCTATTGGTCTGGGCTTCCAGACTAAAAAAGGCCTCGCTTCGATCAAGGAACTCTTTTTTCGAGGAACTTAGATAGGTTATTGTGTATTTACCAACGTCTACCGTCTCCCCCGGGGCCAATAGAACATCTTTTTGTGTAGAAAAGAACGACGTTCCAGTGATTCCTAAGGCTAGTGCCATAACTGCGATGTGTACTATGTATCCCCCATATCTAGGTCGATTGGATGAAACTAGTAGGATTAGCGATCGTATATGAGACCCACCTCGCGCTGCTATAACTCTCGTTCCAGCTATAAATTCTTTCAAAATTCCTGTGGTTACCATAATTATTAGTCCAAAAGATAATAAGGCCAGCGGGTTTTGTATTCCAGATATTACCAATAAGACTACGCCACCGCATCCAGCTGAAATGGGTAACAACAGATTATCTCTAAGCCTTTTAAGAGAAGCTTGTCTCCATGGAAGGAATGGCCCGATACCCATGAGGAAGATTAGGCAAAGAAAGAGAGGTCCGTTTACTTGATTGTAAAACGGTTGACCTACGGTGATTGTGAAGCCTGAGATTAGTTCTGACAGTATGGGGTATATAGCGCCCCAAAGAGTAACGAATGCTATTGAGAGCAGTAGCAAGTTATTCATCAGGAACGAGGATTCCCTTGAGAGAATAGATTGTAGAGGCTTCGCACTTTTTAGCTTATTAAACCGGACCGAAAAAATCAGAAATGGGATAACGGTTCCAACAACCAGAAAACTTAGGAAGACCCAACCCAGGGTTGAAGCGGCGAATGAGTGGACTGATGGTACGGGGCCCCCTCGGTTTATAAACATTCCGAACAGTGCTAATCCAAATGATATGAATATCAAGACCAAGTTCCACATGCGGAACATCCCGAGACGTTTCTGGACCATAATGGAATGTATGAAGGCTGTGAGTCCCAAAAATGGCATGAGTCCGGCATTTTCGACTGGGTCCCACGCCCAATAACCTCCCCAACCAAGGATTGTGTACGCCCACCAGCCACCAAGCAACAGACCAATACCAAGGACAGCCCACGCAAGAATTCCCCAAGTTCGTCCTGCGTCAACCCAATCATCGTTTACATTATTAGAGAGGAGGGCTCCTATCGCAAATGAAAAGGGCACGCTTACCATTATTAATCCAGCCATTAACATTGGGGGGTGGAAAAACATCCCAGGATGACGCAGAAGGGGATTTATCCCGAGACCATCTACTGGTATTTCAGTTAGTTTTGCGAATGGGTTTGCCAAAAATGTCATTACCAATAAGAAAAATATAAGTATGAACATTAGGGTTGCTATGGTGTATGGGAGAGAGGGCTTTAAAGTGTACGGGGATAAGAATATGGCCGTTGTAGATAGGATAGAAAGTAATGTGGCGATAAAAAGTAAAGAGCCTTCATTACCAGCATAGATTGCAACCCAGGTGTATAAACGTGGCATTGATAGACTACTATGTTCGAATACGTATTTTAGTTCGAAGTCCCTATTTAAAAATGATCCCACTAATGAAAAGGCGGATATCATTAGTGCTAGAGTCGTCAAATAGCTGGCAAACCGCGCACTGTCGATTAGACCTTGGTTGCCTAGAAATTTTCCTAAGATAGAACCTATGGCACCATATATTGCTAGAACTAAGCCAATAAGGAGCGCCATGAATCCCAGGTCACCCATTAACCGGGCCTCTGGATATTATTTGTTATAAATCGTATGTATATCAAATGATTACTGTTGATCTTCTGATGAGAATTCCCCGTCTGTCAGGGTAACAGGCTTTTTCCGCCCAGGACAGGAGTTTTTATAGGGCCTAGTGTCGTTTCCTGGAGCTCTCTGCATAGTCCTGAGTGTGAAGTATAGAATTAAGATAGCAAGGCAAACAAATACAGGAGGGACTAACCAGATTAAAAGTGTAGGGCCAGTTTTGGGGGGTTCTGCTAACACTATCTGCCCGTATCTGACTTCGGATGAGAAGTAGTCCAAGATTCGCTGCTTGGTCCATCCATCATTTAACTTTTGGCGTACCATCAATCGCATATCTCGAGCTATGGGCACTTGTGCTTCCGCTATGGTTTCTGCTGGACATACCGGGCACATTAATAGCTTATCAATTTCTTGTGCCTTTTCTTCTAACGAAAGTGGCTCACTGGATTTACAGGCTAGTAATGTTATCATCGAAAATACAACAGAAAATAAAACTAGGATTTTGAGTTTTTTGATCGTTGTATATTTAGGAGTCGAAAAGATTTGCATAATTCATTTTAGATTGCCTATTAGGTTACCTGCAGCCTTAAGTCAGTAATAGAAAGGCAAAATCAGTCGAGTTAATGCCTGAATTATCCTTTACTGTTATAGGTTGCAAACTTTACCCCTAATCCGGAAGTCCGGCTTTAATATAGTTTACGAGACTCCAACGCTCTTCTGTAGTTAGCAACTTCTGGAATAAAGGCATTGTTCCTCCGCTTACTATGAGATCTTCGTTGCTTATCATAGTGAACAGAAAACTATCGGGGAGAGCCGCCGCTATCCGTAGATCAGGGCTTAATTTGGGTTGATATCCGTATTTTTCTATCATTGTTGTCAGGACTGCTCCATCCCCGTGCCCGTTCTGTCCGTGACACATGGCGCAGTTTATTTCGAATAACTGTCTACCTTCCTTGATATCCTGGCCAGGCTTTGGATTCAGTACTGAATTAAATGTTTCGGAAGTTAATAAGATCTCTTTCCCTGTGATAGGAACGGACCCCGTAGGAGAATCCAGTCTCGGAGGCTGCTGTGAATGATAGGAAGGTTGATAATGCATTTCGTAGAAGATATCCACTGGGTATGTTCCCTGTGCACAGGCTGTAACCATCAAGACTATAGACAGCAGGGTAGAGCTTAGAAATAGCGAGAGCTTGCTTCTATTGTTTGTACTAGCGTTATGACTATAAGGATTCATTTTATAAGAACGGAACATCAAACGTTTTCTTTCTTGATGTCAATGGCACCAGCTTGCGTAAGGGCCTGTTCGACATCATTGACCTTGGATTCATCACAGGTGACGACCACGCCTATATGTCCTTCTGTAATTCTATCATCGTAAATTTGTTTCTTCATACTGGGAAGTCTTGATTCGAAGATGATACCAATTACAGTGAAAAGTATGGCTCCTAACATGGTGCCTTCGTAGGTTATTATTGCCATGGGTGGGATAGATAGTACCGGCTTGCCACCCGTAATTAATGGATATGAAACCTGTGTGGCAGTTGTAAGTAGTAGAGCTGTGGTGAGGCCAATGAGGGCTCCTATAAACGGGAATATATAGAGCCTATGACTACTATGCCGTTCTCCTAAGGCCCCTTCTGGGTAGGGGGTATCTGTAAGAAAATCAAAATCTTTGTTACTTAACCCGGTGCGTTCTAACGCTTCCCCTGCTTCAGCAGCATAGTTCGCGTCAGTGTATAGTCCTAGGATCGTTGTTTTTGTCATAATTTTACCTCTAGTCTTCCCTAATTACAGCAGGCACTTTTCTTCGTCCTACCTGAATTTCATCCCTCAGAACCTGGCCTTCTTTGATGTCGAATATAGGTATTAACGGGAATAGTTTCGCAAAAAGCAGGAATAACAGTAGGACCATTGCGAACGTACCAGCCACTATAGTTATTTCTACCGCGCTTGGGGCATAGGTATACCATGTTCCCGAAAAGACTTGTTTTCTAGCGAGGGCCGGTACGATAATTATAAAGCGCTCGAGCCACATTCCTATGTTAACGAGTATAGTGGTGACTACCATCCAGAACATGCTTCTGCGAACGCCGCTAAACAGCCACATAGGTACTGGAATGCAGAATGAACAAACGATAAATGTTATGAAGAACCATACCCATGGGGGTTCAAACATTTGCATGTGTTTTGTAGCCAGTTCGTCTCCTTCCTGGCCATATATACCGAATATTAATTCCATAGCGAAGAAATAAAACCAGCCTAATGCTATTACCACCAATAATTTGGCTAGAGATTCGATGTGCTCTTTCCGTATGTATTCTTCCCAGCCGAAGATCCATCTCATGAATATCATTACGGTTACTACTCCGGAAACTCCTGACAAGACAGCTCCAATTACAAAGTAAGGGGCAAATATGGTTGAATGCCAAGACTTGACTGAGATTGCCATCGCAAAGTCCCATGAAACAATACTATGGACGGACACGAAGACAGGTAATATGAGTGCAGATAGCAGGATTCCGGCAATTGCTTGGAATTTCCATTGTCTGGTGCTACCTCTCCAACCTAGAGATAGTACGCCGTAGATTTTTCTTCGAATTCCAGTGGTGCGGTCTCTGATTACTGCTATGTCTGGAATAAGAGCTACGAATACGAAAAGGATACTTGATGTTAAATATGTGTTAATGGCTGACGGATCCCAGACCAGGGCGGACCTTACGTCAGGCCATATGCCCCGTGAAAAGTCATAAGGGAATACCCAATAGATAACCCTCCATGGACGGCCAGCGTGAATTAGGGGCATCATAACTGCTGTCAAGAGAGAAAAAATTGTAAGGACTTCTGCTGCTCTAGTCGCTGGCCTCCTCCATTCTGCCTTGGATAGCCGAAGGATGGCGGATAGCATTACTCCAGCGTGACTGATTCCAATCCAGAAAACGAAGTTTGTAATGAAAAATCCCCAATAGACAGGCCTATTGAGCCCTGTCACACCCAATCCGCGGTTAATCATGTATCCGGCAGCGCCCATAGCTCCTAGCACGAATATGGCCAAAAAACCGATAATAAGCCAGTAGCGTAACGGGTTTTCGAAAACTCCTCTCAGGAGATCATTATTTATACGCTTGGCGCTAAGAATTCTTCCTTCTTGCACTGGGGCTCCTTATTCAGGTCTTCCGACGACCAGGAAATTTCCCCTCATAAAAGGGCGCACTCTTTGATAGAGTAAACCTTCCTTAAACTCCCAAATCGATATCATTGGGAATATTTTTGCAGCTAGCATGTAGATTAGTATTACGCCAGATAACACGCCGAAGATTATTGCTGCGTCTAGGAGGTCTGGGCCAATAGCTTCCGGAACAAACATGAGTTCGTGTCCTACTACATCTTTGAGGCCGAATGCCGGCACATAGAGGCGTACTGTCATAAAAAACGCTCCAAACAATACGCTGACTGCGACAAAAGTTGGGCCCAAGATGCTTTTACGCACGGGATTCCAAATCAGTAACAGAAAGGGCAATAGGAAACTGAAAAATACATTAAGCAAGAAGGGCCATCTGTAGGCTTCAAACATAAACGTTTTCAAAATAGTTTGTTCTACTGGCATTCTTCCATACCATAAGGTCATGAATGCAGCAAACCAAAAATATGCCCATAGAAGGCTTAATGCTAGCATTATCTTGCTTATTGACCAAAATGACTCCATTGGGAAATATTTTTTTGTTTCCTGGTTGCCAAAAGTTTTTGTCAAAAAGGCAGTTAGAACTACGAGGGCTATACCAGTTTGGATTCCTGTTAGCGCTATGTGGGCCGGCATTATAGCGTCTTTCCATCCGGGAATCAGTGACATTACGAAATCCACATTGATGAGGCTTTGCATTAATATTAGCAATAGAAAGTAGGTAGCTCCAAGTGATATTAAGGAAAGTCTATGAATGTTCCACTGGTGTTGGGAACCTTTCCACCAGCGCACCATAGGCTTAAGGAATGTGCTTTTCTTTCCGTTACTCTGGTAGACCGCTTGGGCTAGATCGGGTATGCCAGAAATGACTAGGAGCGCAATGCCATTAATTACCAGGAAAAGGATTCCGAGAAAATCCCACCAGACGGGAACTCCAGGAAATTGATCGGTGAACCAAATTGTTTTTCGTCCCTCTATTGGCGGTAACATGATCAGTAGTGGTATGTATAGAAAGACGACGAGTATTCCTACCAGGGAATAGAGCTCGGCAATCCTAGAAAAAGGTCGTCTCCAGTGATTTTTTGTTAAGCGTAGTGCGGTTGCTACCAATGGGGCCGACCCTGCTCCCATAAGGACGAAAGCTGAAATGGCAGAAAAGTATCCCCAATTGTAACGTTCGTTAGGTTGAATGCCTCCATCCAGAGCTTTAAGTGTGAATGCAACCACACCGATCAAGAAAATGATGAGCAAAATCCAGAGCGTAGACTTGTAAACTAGTCCGAGATCGAAGAAGCCTTTGCTAATTTCAGACGCAACAGCTTTTGGATCTATTTCTTCGCCATGAACGGAGAGTTTGATAGCCTCTCTAAGCATGATGCTCTTCTTTTTGATAGTGAGCATCTACCTTTTTTAAATAGATTACGTTTGGACCTGTGCCCAGATTTTCAAGTAGTTTGTAGTTGCGGTGATTCTTGGATTTTTTAACTACTTGGCTATTTGGATTATTCAGGTCACCAAAAGTTAGGGTTTCGGTCGGACAAGCTGACACGCAAGCGGGATTGTAATTACCGTTTCTCATTGTGTCATCGGTTAGTACCCGTCCTTCTTTTCCTTCGATTATTCTCTCAGCTCGTCTGATTCGTTGGATACAGAAGGTGCATTTTTCCATTATTCCGCGACTTCTGACTGTCACGTCTGGGTTAAGTTGATTTTTTAAGCTTTCCGGGAATTTGGGATCGAAGAAATTAAAGAAACGAACTTGATAGGGACAGTTGTTTGCGCAATATCGGGTACCGACACAGCGGTTATAAACCTGTACGTTAAGACCTTCGTTGTTGTGGTATGTAGCAAAAACGGGGCACACTGGCTCACAAGGAGCATTTTCGCAATGTTGACAAAGAACTGGGATAAATCGTGCCTTTATGTTGGGATATTCACCTTCCCAAAACCTATCTATACGTATCCACTGTTTAGCTCGTCTGGAAAGAAAGTCCACTTTCTCATTCACTGGGATGTTATTTTCGGCTTGGCAGGCTATTACACAGGCTTGGCAACCTGTACATCGATCTATGTCTATTACCATGCCCCATTTATGTTGTATCGCCATTGCCTTAGCTTTTACCCCTTCTCGGTTTTTTTACTGGTTTAACTTTCATTGGTTATCTTTGCTATGGTCTCTCCTTCACTGGTTGCATATGCTGGGACAATCCCTTCGAATTTGGGTATGGGAGTTCGTTCTTGGGTCTTTGTAATCCTCACTGTGGTTGAGGCCCAAGCGAGTGTGCCTGCATGTTTGTCATAAGGCATTCCTAGAATTTCCATTGGATTAGGCCCCCTATCTTTGGAATACACATCTCCAGACTGTCGCCCTTGTCCAAATGGCATTGAGACTACAGTCGGAGGAACGGCTGGATGATGGTATACTTGAGCAGCAATGGTTTTGCCATTTGCTCCTTCAATATTCACGATGTCTCCCTCTTTTATATCTAGTCTTTCTGCTGTGTCTGTATTCATTTCCACCCAGGAAGTCCACGCCACAGACGTTATGGGATCCGGTGTGGATTGCAACCAGGGGATATGGGAGTTAGTACCATCTGCGAGAGATATATGTTCGAATGGGACAAGGTAGAAAATGTTATGGGTGCTACCACTAGGTCCAGTGATAGCAGGTTCCGCTTTTTGCTTCAAGGTATCAATTAAACTCGGGATTCCTAGTGATTTACTATGCACTTCTGACAGATCCGGACTTAGCGCTTTCTCCTCCAAATCCGACCAAACGCCACGTTGGAGGAGGGTATTCCAAAAGGCATCGAAGTTTGGCTTAGTGATTGATCCGCGTTTCAAGCCAAACAATTTGTTGGCATGATCGCGGAGAAGGTCATAATATGAAGCGTTTTTAAAAGCTGGATTGTCTGTCATACCTAGTTCGTGTCCCATACGAACCAGAATGTCACCAAATTCCATAGGAACAATTCCTGGTAGTGGGTTAACCACAGGTTGTCCCATAGAAACAACCTGGAATCCTGGGCCTGGGTCTGGAATATCATTGCTCCAACTTTCCAGTGTGACACGATCTGGCAAAATAAGATCTGCCATCTGTGATGTCTCATCAAGGAAGCTTGAAAAGCTTACGACAAAAATATCCTCCTGGTTTATGGCCTCTTTAAAGCTGAGATCGGCTGGCATGGAATATACTGGATTGGATCCGTGAATCAAAAGTAATTTTATCCCACCATCTGTGATCTTCTTCGTTGCTGATTGCAACTTAAGCATAGAGTGTGGCGTGAGATTTACGTTCAATTCCGGGATGGGAGCCGAAGGATTAAACACGATTCCACCTTCGGTATTAACAGAGCCAACCAGGTGGTTTAACAAATAGATGGCATTCATATTAAATGAACCATTAGTGTGCGCCGCTGCGTTTCCCCCACCGATTGCCATGCTGTTTCGGCCGCGTTTTGCAAACGCTCGGGCTGTTTCTCTTATTATGTCTGGTGTGCTTCTGTGTCGGACATGGGGGATTCCTAATTCATCACCAATTGTTTCAGGTGCGAATTCTATCAGTGCATGGGCCCCTTGGCCTTCTGTAAAGTCGTCGGCGATTGCTTTGTCTACCAGGCCTTCATCTAATAGTACGAAAGCAATGCTGAGAGCAAATTTTCCTTCTTGGCCAGGTGTTATGGGTAGCCATTCATCGGCGTTAGCTGCGGTCATAGAAAATCTGGAATCTACGTGGATTAGAGTGCCACGATTACGTCCTTCTCCTTGTCTGAACTCTCCCCATCCTCGCCCATGTTTGACTGGGGACACCCATGTTCCTAGAAAGTCTCCTCCGATTGATAGGATGAAATCGGATTTTTCGATATCGAAATGAGGGAGTGTGTCTTGGTGGAAAACTTCTTTGACTGTGTTGGCGTAAATGAGTTCGTCAACGGATTTACACACGGTGTGATTCCCCCCGTAGGTATTAATGAACTCTCGTATTAGAAATGCTAGGCTTCCCCTCTTCGCACCAGTGATCATCAGCATTTGGTCATGATCCACTAAGGAGTTCAATTTGTCATACAGGATTCCCAGGCTTTGGTCCCAGTTACCAGCAGATACAAATGATTCCTTTGAACCTCTCGGTCCAGTTCTGACCATGGGGCCCGCCAATCTATCGGGATGGTAAAGTTCTTGCAGCAGAGCTTCTGATCGTATGCTACTAACCCCTTTGTTGGTTGGAAACAACGGATTTCCCTGTACTTTTTTTGCTCTACCTTCGATAACTCTGACTATAAGGCCTTCGGTTTCTGGGCCGCTCCAACTAGTTGCGTACCAGTTGTCTATGCCAGTAACTAAATCTTCTGGAAGTCTTACAGGGCTTTGAGCGATGAATTCGTTTTCGTCAAAAAAATTACAAGCAACGGCTCCTATGGTAGATAGGCTTGCCAGTTTCAGGAAGTTCCTTCTTGAAATTAGCATATTATTAATAATGGCATGTAGTACAATCTGTTATACCAGTATTTTCCGTAAATTGTTCATTATTCCGGTGGCAGTCCACGCAATCTCCCATTTTTAGCCCTCTAACTTGCTCCACTTCTACCATGTCGCGGATTTCTCCGTGGCATGTAGAACACGCTGCTTCTAGTTTCAGGCCTTGTGTTTCTGTAAGGAATCGTATGTGGGGCTCGTGGGAGAATTGCACATGATCTGGAAGTCTGTGAACTTTCTCCCAGTTTATTGGAACGTTGTTGTTGTAGTGATCAATGACTTTCTGAATTTCGGGGGGGGCATTATCTCCCTGGATAGTTTTATGGCAAAATACACAGAGTTCTACTGCTGGCATAGATGCCGAGTCGCCTTTTAACACGTTTCGATGGCAAAATGCACAGTTAATGCCGTCTATTGCCACGTGCTGTGTATGTGGGAAGGCTATAGGCTGAGGTGGGGGATCGTTCCATCCCCCTACGTTGAATGGCAGACCCCACCATGCCTTAAGAATGAATAGGACTACTAAAACAACGGTAGTAGTAGCGAATATGCCGCCTAATCCTAATGATAACCATGTAAATTTCTTGGGCATATGGCGTCCTTATATCCAATACCTATCGTAAATCTTATCCAATAGGTGAGCAATTTCTATGATGGATCCTAGAACGACGAGTGCTAGGACTAAAAGCCCTAAACCAGTTATGAATAAAGAAAACCGGAGCAAGTTCGCGCTTTTTGGTAGAGCACTGGTTGAAACCAGTGATGGGATGACGGCCATGGATGTAAGTGTAAGCAGGCCAAACGCAACGACGAGTCCGAAATAATACCAGAGATGGTGTAATAGCTTTCCTATTTCAGCCCAGGTAAGTGAGGTTAGAGGTGCCGGGTCTAGCATTATTTACGTGTTTCGCTTACCTCTTCCGCAAGACTTCCGGGATTGCCCGATGAGCGGTAAGGGAAAAATTATCACATTAGGAATTTAGGGTGTCAATAGGAATATAGGTGTTACTAGTAATTTTGCCTTCGAATTTGTCTATTTGTGGAAAATTGGGAGTATTTCTAGTCCGAAGCGACTTAATTGATCTAGATTTTCTTCCGAATCGCCTAGAGGCCTTACGACGAATTTGCTTGCCCCCGCATTTATGAACTCCTCTATTTTGTTGGCAATTTGATCTGCAGTTCCTATTGCGGTGTATTCCATTGGAGAAACGTCTTTTCTTGCGTTAGGTGCAGGCCACTGTGATGGTAGGTCTCTACAGGGTTTATCTGATATATAGAATGGGATTATTGTGCCTATATGATTAGCGTCTATTATGCGATTATGTGAGTTGGCTATGCTCGAAATAAACTTTATTCCTGCCCTAATTTCGTTCGGGGTAGTTTGAGAAGTTAACCATCCATCTCCAACCATAGCTGTTCGTTTCTGGGCTGCTTTGCTTCTTCCTCCAATCCATATCGGAGGAGCTGGGTTTTGGCTGGGTTTTGGCAGGAGAGAGACTCCTTTCAATGAAAAAAACCCCCCTTGGTGGGTAACTCTCTCTTCGGTCCATAAGCGTCGTATCAATCGTATGGATTCGTCGGCCCTGTTTCCGCGTGTTTTCATGTCAACCCCGCAGGCTTTGTATTGGACAGGATCTTCTGGTCCAAGTCCAAAGGCCGGAAGTAATCGCCCATTTGACAGATAATCAAGTGTAGCAAGTTGTTTTGCTAGAATTAGGGGATTCCGGAGGGGCAATGCTAACACACTGGTACCAATTTTGAGTTTGGTCGAATAAGCGGCTATTAAAGATAGTGCTATGATTGGGTCGAGCAGTGGGTGATCGCCCAGAATGCTGTCACTAAGCCAGATGGAATCATAATTGTATTTGGCCCCTACATAGGCAAACTGTTTTAGCTCTGATCCACTATATAATTTGCGGATCCCAGGGCTGTAACCAATTCGTATCTTTAGATTCATTTCTTTCCGACTGTAAAGCATTTGAGCTGGGGAATCGCTACAGTATAAGCCGTCAGGTGGCCAGTACCAACTAGCAATTTCGCAAAGTGCTAGATCTCTTCTACAGCATTTCAGCCAAGATAATAGGTGGCCCTTTTTCGGATAAGTTATGAGTGCTGTTCATGTTTTGCTTTCGATTGATCTGGTAGGTACAATCATACAATATCTAATCAAGGGGTGATGAATGGTCTCTGGAATTGATCCTAGTAAGGTGATCTTAACGGGAGAAAACCCATACATAAGACTCGCTCATTCTGCTGATGGAGAATTAACCACTCGAACGAGCCTCTGGAAGTTAGTCATGTCTCCCTATGGGAGCGGAAATGTACTATTCATTGTCAGCACACTTACCAATAGCATACCTAGGGTTTATTCAGACAACATACAATTGGCCAGATGGTTTCAGAGAGATATTGCTAAACTTCAATATGAACCTTTTGGTGATGAGGATTTGCAGGTTATTGAAGCAGACTTTAACGCATACGGGGAGGTCAGTTCTTTTTGGACGGAAACTATATCTTCTTATGAAGAAGAAATCGTGATGACGTGGTTCGATATTCTAGAACCGAATATGATAAATCATCCTCCTAATAGTAGGCCGGGAAGACGTCATGGAGTTTATGCTTGCATGATACCATCAGGAGGAGCGCAACTTACGATCAATGGTACTAGGGCGGAAGGGAAGACCTTTTTGTCCAGTGAGTTTCCTGATACTCAGGCGATGTCTTCACTTGCATTTTCAGAATCTTGGGTAGTGGAAAGAAATTAACCAAACGTTTTTTTTATTGGAGTAGGCCTCGTAAAATTATGTATTGAGATAGGGCGAAGCTGGTTAGAGACATCTTACACCCAGCCGTTGATTGAAGCTGTTAGAAAGGCTGAACTTGCCGGCATAGATTCTCTTTGGGTATCCGAGACACCGTTTTCTTGGGACTCTTACACTATTTTAGGGACCCTTGCCGCTGTGACATCAAAGGCTAGTCTGGGTCCCGGAGTTACGAACCCATACATAAGACATCCGCATCACCTAACGATGTCGGCCATGACCTTAGACAGAATTTCTGAGGGCCGTTCTTTTCTCGGGATCGGTAGGAGTGTGACAGGATGGTACTCTGGGTGGCTTGGTTTAGAGACCGGTGACCCGGTCACTGTCATGAGAAATACTCTATTAAGATTGAGAGACCTCTGGAAAGAGCGCAATAATGTTTTGAAACACCAAGGATTTTCGTTAATTTCCCAAAGGTCATATCCGGTAGAAGTGCGACCGAGGTGTCCTGTGTACATAGCAGCTGTTGGCCCGAAAATGATAGACGTGGCAATAGAACTCGGGGATGGGCTAATTTTCTCATGGCCTACAATGGAATTTTTAGAAAGGACTATACCAATCGTCAAGGCGTCTTTGGCGAGGCAAGGGCGGGATCCTGGAAAGTTCAGATTTGTGGTTCAAACTGGATTCGAGGTCACGACTAGCAAGGCAAACGTTTTGGAGAATATGAAGACCAAAATGTCACATATCTACCGATTTGAAGGAATCGCCCGAGCTTTTTGGTCGAATCGTTATGATGTTGAAAAGATATCACTGGATCTAAGAAAGAATTACTCAGGCACGATGGATATTGTAAACAGTACGTCGAATTGTAACACAGACAGATTAGCTCAATTGGAAACTATCAGGAAAATTATACCTACAAATCTGGTCCAAGAAGTTGGCTTCATCGGAAGGATAGATGAAATCAAAAAGAAGCTTGAGCTATATCAGATAATGGGTGTGACAGATATGTTTGTCACACCCCCTCAAATAGATGAGACAGCCGAAGATTATGAGCTATTTGTGAATCAGCTAAATGGAAAAACATAGAGAAATACACTCACATTAGTATGGGTAGACTGAAAACAAAAGTTGCTCTTGTTACTGGCGGAGCCAATGGTATTGGCTTTGGAATTTGTGAAGCCTTTGTGAGGGAGGGGGCGCATGTCATATTGGCCGATATTACAAAGACTGGAGACAACCATAAGTCCAAAATGAATTTTCAGTTCGGTGGGTCTATCTCATTTCAGCACTTAGATGTCACCGACGAAAGGCAATGGATGAAAGCGATCTCATACGTCCGTAAAATTTTTGGACATCTCGATATCTTGGTTAACAATGCAGGTATAGCATCTAGGCTAGGTCTACAAGAGGCCTCTATTGAAGACTGGATGACCACCTTAGATGTAAATGCAAAAGGCGTGTATTTAGGGATTAAATATGCCGTTCAATTAATGAAAAAAACAGGAGGTGGATCGATAGTAAACATTGCTTCTATATCGGCTTTGATTGGAGGTGGTGGATCTGTGGATTATAGATCTTCGAAGGGCGCTGTACGGTTGCTTACCAAATCAATGGCTCTAATTTTGGCTTCACATAATATCCGGGTCAATGGGGTTTTCCCAGGAGATATAATCACCTCATTAAACGAAGAATATCTGAAAGATCCAAATGTTTTAAATGAAAGAATATCATTGGTCCCTTTGGGACGTCTGGGAACTACGGAAGATGTAGCGAATCTAGCTATCTTCTTAGCTTCCGATGAAGCTAGTTATATCACTGGAGCAGAAATAATAATAGATGGTGGACGTACTGCATACTAGGGAGGAACCATTGACCGCTAGGAATTGGCTATTAGATTTGGGCCTGGCATATTGGAAGTCTAAGGCATTTCTGACTGCATGTGATCTTGATGTATTTAGAGTAATACATAATGGTCATCGCACCGTAGAACATGTCGCTAAGGACGTGGGGTTACCCAAGCAAAGCACATCTATACTCTTGAATTCAATGGTTGCTTTGGGAATACTCTCAAAACAGAATAAGGAATATTCTGTTTCAGGAGATTTTGTCCCCTTCATTGTTGATGGGCCCGAATGTATGAGGGATTTTTTCTTGGCTATAAACCGACTGTTTTATGATCCATTTATTAACTTTGAACAGGCTTTGGCTTATGAGAAACCAGTATGGAGCGTTGGATCCGACAATAAGCATAAACCAGTCTCATGGCAAGATGGACAAATGATAACTAATGCCATGCATTCTTTGAACATGCCTCTAGGAAAATCCCTTGCTGATACCTACGATTTTTCCTTACACAAAAATATTTTGGATATTGGTGGAGGATCAGGAGTTATGGCGATAAACGTCGTGAAAACCCATTCGCATTTGAAGGCGACTGTTTTGGATAGACCAACAGTCTGTCTTATAACAAGAAAATTCATAGAAGAATTCGGTTTAAGCGAGGAGATAAAGGTTCAATCCATCGATTTTATCCACGATCCGATACCTGAAGGGTTTGACGTCCATATCTATAGCAATATTTTTCAAAATACTAAAGACGATAAATGCAACCTATTGTTAAAAAAAAGTTTCGAAGCCCTGACTCCTGGTGGTAACATACTGATTGTGGAATATTTGTTGGATGAAACTGGGACGGGACCTTATTTCCCGGCTCTGTTTAACCTTTTTTCGGTTGTTGCAATTGAAGGTGGAGGAGCTAGACCATTAGAATGGTATAAAAAGGCTTTAAGTGCTGCAAAGTTCTCCATTATCGAGAGTTTTCCCCTTGGAAATTCTTCGACGCTCGTCGTTGCAAAAAAACTTAACTAGATGATCTAATCTCATATGTGCTAACATTTGAGATAATCTTAAAGATAAAGTTGCTTCCGGCCGTGAAAATACATGAAATTGAGTTCTGCAAAGAAAGTAATATTAATCACCACAATTCTGATAGCTATTAGTTTTGGGTGCAGAACAGTAGAGGATTCTCCAACCGCACTTGATAATCAGGAGGAAATAGGAACAGTGAACCATATATACAGCTCACCACCTTCGGTGGATATAGACAAAGATCAGAAACATACGGCTTATATTGAGACTAATAAAGGGACTCTAATAGCGGAGTTATTTGTCGATGAATCTCCAATTACCGTGAACAACTTTCTGTTTCTCTCGAAAGAAGGGTTTTACAAAGACGTCATATTCCACAGGATCATTAATAACTTCATGGTCCAAACCGGTGATCCTACAGGAACTGGCACTGGAGGGCCTGGATATAGATTTGATGATGAACTTGTTTCGAGAGATTATCTTCGAGGAACTTTGGCTATGGCTAATGCTGGCCCTAACACCAATGGCAGCCAGTTTTTCATAGTTCATCAAGACGCTGGGCTTCCTAAATCATATACTATTTTTGGCATTATCACGGAAGGGTTAGATGTTTTGGATGATATAGCAACCGTTCCAGTTACGACTGGACCATCTGGGGAGAATTCCCAGCCATTAGAAAGAGTCTTTATAAAATCCATACGTGTCAGCAGCGAATAGACAGTTTGGACTTCTAGGAAAATGAATCTTCTTCGGGGATAATATAAGGCAAGCCGCTATCGCGCCATCCGGTGAATCCCGGGTCCATGTAAGACGCGTTTTTATAACCCATGTTTAGGAGAGTCTGCCCTGCCAGGGCAGATCGACCAGTCCCACCTCAATGGACGAAGATGATTTTGTCTTTATCTGGGATTATGTTTTCTATGCGGCCTTCTATCAGGCCCCGTGACAAGAGAGTTGCCTCTTTGATATGTCCGTTAATCCACTCAGTTGGCTCTCGTACGTCGAGAATTACTAGATCCTCATCTTGTTGTAGTTTTGAATAGACGATTTCTATCGGAGTGGCAGGTACGGCCGCCTGGGCTTCTTCTACCATTCTTTTTCCGACGTTTTCTTCATTCATCTGAACTCCTCGTCTCTTTAACTGTTTAGAGAAATAGCACAATCTTTGATTCTGGTCAATACTAAAGCCGTTCCATGCGTTTTCGAGTAGCCGAATAATTGATATACTAGTTTGCGGCAATCTAGATCAACAATGGATGGTTTTATGACTCGTATTAAGTCCGCCTTAGAAAGAGCGATGGAACGAATTGAACAGATAGAGGCTCCTGATCCTGTTGAAAAGCTGGAATGGGAATTCATTCCCATGGGCCGAAAATTAGCTGGATCTCACATGAAAATCGAAGGAGATCCCTTTAAGAAGTTTAGTAGCTCAGTGGATGAGGCTAAGCCTTACTTAAAGCAGGGAATGATGGAGGTTTTTATATCCAACGTACAGCTTCCAAAAAACGAAATCATAGATGCGACTAACAAAAGGGCCTTTGAAGGGCTAGGGATTCTTCTTCAGGAAGATAAGTCAGCCAAGGACTTGTTAGAACGGGCTATATATGTCACTCAACAATACGCACAGTATGGAAATCCTCAAAGAGAACAGGCCTATTTGGAGCTAAAAAAACAGATAGAACAAGTTGTAATGGAGTCTCTAGCCCGCCAACCAGGTGGTGCGAATCCTCAAGCTCCTGGACAGATTAGAGTGGAAACTATGCCAGAATTCCAACAACAATGGATGAAAATATCGAGCCAGATTGATCATCAGTATGAACAACATTTGGGTCAAATTCGTCAAGAATTGATCGATTTAACCTAGTATGGAAGACCGAGATAATCCACTCAATAGACTAGAAGATGCAGCGGCTCGGACAGAGATAATTAAAGCCCCTAGTCAATACCTCCATACATTTGGCATTACAAAGCTACACTACTATTTAGTTACGGAGCCTAGTTATTTGGAGCTGGTTAAAGGTCCTGCAGAAGCCGTTGTTAGAGAAGGTGACGTAACCGCATCTATGCCAGTAGTGGTTACTCCAACATACATGACTCATCTTGACGGGTTTGGGGAAGAGGCTTATCAATATTTTGAGGAGTTAAAACGAAGTTATGGCCCTAACACACCAGGTTTACTATATAGATACTCCAATCAATTAGGAGGGACAGAAATTGTAGAGGGAACTGCCTTGGATGTTGCTCAGCGGATCAGTGAAAGGACTCGTGAGCAAGGCGAGACGCTTTCAGTGGTAATCAAGGGTGTAGACGATTTATGGGATGTTTCACTGTTGAAGTTTATTTATGACTACACAATGGCTTCTATTTCCTCGAACGTTGCTGCATTGACACGAGGAGGATTGCTCTCTACTTCGGAAGTAAATGGAGTGCCAACTGGAGCTTTAAAACTTATAGAAACCCTGTTTTATGACGTTAAGAAAGGTGGAGATCCCGGCTTGTTGAAACGGGAACTTGACAGATGGGAGCTTTATGATGTTTTCGAGGACAAGTTTTTGGATTTGTTTAGGAAATAGAGGAACTTATCCCATATCGCAGAAGCGTGTTTTCGTAAGCATTAAAGTTTAATTCGCAATGATATCGCATGAGAACTCCTAGGCATTGTGTTGTGTGCTGTCGGAGTCTTGGTTTTAACTACAACTCGATTCGTCTATGCTATTATATTCGATAAATTTTCCAGGAGAATGAAATGTTGGATCTTCTCATAATAAATGGATTGATCATTGACGGTACGGGTAGCCTAGGATTTTACGGATCGGTTGGTGTCGAAAAAGATACAATACGACTGTTTAGAGGTGATGTGTCAGATCTGACAGCCGAGAAAACAATCGATGCGAGAGGTCAAGTCGTTTGTCCGGGGTTTGTGGATCTGCATTCTCACGCCGGACTTACCATATTAGGAGAACCACACCATGATCCTAAAGTGAGGCAAGGAGTTACTACCGAGCTTATAGGTGTCGATGGCATATCCCACTCGCCGTTTAAGAGTTATGCAGAACTCCGCCGATACATTTGGCTGGATTCTGGACTTAATTGGTATCCTCCAGAGCCGGCTGATTGGTTAACAGTAGCCCAACAATTGGACAAATACGAACAAGCAGTCGCTATTAATATTGCATATATCTTAGGCAATTCGCCGGTTCGTATTTGGTCTGTAGGATGGGACGACAGGCCAGCTACGAATAAAGAGATTAAGGAAATGAAGGCGGTAACTAGAGAGGCTATGGAACATGGGGCATGGGGCCTCTCGACAGGTTTGGACTATCCTCCAGGTGCTTATGCTAGTACCCACGAGTTATCTGAATTGGCGGAAACCTCAGCAAGACTCGGGGGGTTTTATCATACCCATACCAGGGCTAGCCTCAAAAGATATGGTCTTATGGCTCCGTGGGAAGAGGCCTTAAATATTGGTCGGTCGAGCGGTAGTGCTATACATATGACCCATTATAGACAGACCGCGGAAGGTAGCGGCAGTCACTGGGATTATATCAAACTCATAGAAAACGCTAGAGATGAAGGACTAGATGTAACATTTGATTGCTATTCGTATATATATTCCAGTACGTCTATAACCATCGCGATTCCTAACTGGGCTAAGGACGGAGGTCCAGAACGTTTGATGAAGGCGCTAGAAGATCCGAATGATCGCCGACGGATCGCAGAAGAGCTTTCTACTGATAGGTTATCGACCTCTACTCTTACCAATTTCAGACTACCGGAAAATAGCAAATATGATGGCAAGAGCATTTTGAACATAGCCGAGATTCGTGGGCAAGATCCTGCGTATGCCCTGATGGATCTCTTGCATCAGGAAAATCTTGGGCTTTGTACAGTTGGCCCTGGAGCCAATCCTCAGACCCTACCCGCATTTGTCTCTCACCCTGCTGGTATGATTGCCAGTGACGCGGTGTTGTTCGGAGAATTCCCTAGTCCAAGAAGTTATGGTTGTTTTCCCGTGGTGCTTGCCGAGTTTGTAAGAGCTGAAAAGCATCTAAGTCTGCCGGAAGCGATCAGGAAGATGACCTCATTCCCAGCGCAGCGACTTGGGTTGCGAGCAAGAGGTATGCTATGCGATGGTTTCAAGGCAGATATAGTAATATTTGACCCGACAACTGTAAAAGCCCCAGCCACTATACATGATCCAAAGCAGTTTCCTATAGGCATAAACTATGTGATTGTGAATGGCAATATCGTTATAGATCAGGGAACTAACACGGGTTTGCTTCCGGGAAGAGCATTGAGAAGAGGTAAAGATTAATCGCTGATTGGGCTAGATATACGGGTCTATTGCTGTGGATCCAGCTGTTTAACTAAGTTAGGCCTACGGCGATGGTATTCTGTTTCCAGTAGGCCCATAACCATTGAGTTATGCCATTTACCACCCTTTAGATGGGTACTTCGTAGGTGTCCTTCTAAGATAAATCCCACTCGCTCCACTAGATGGCTTGCATGGACATTGTAATCAGGAACATCGACCCACGCACGATGAAGTTTATATGTAAAAAATACGATGTCTAGCAGTTCCATTAGGGCTGCAAAACCGTAATGTTTGAACCATAGTTCGGTTCGTCCTATTACGAAAAACAATTGAGCTTCATGAAGGGCCGGTTCTATAAGGATTTGTGCCTCGCCAATATGTCCTTCGTGATCGTCATATATTGACAGAATCTTTCTATTATCATCCCCGAAAACCTTCTCCCAATCATCCTGGTCTCCTTTAAGGATTATATGTGGAGAATATCCTATGTGAAGTGGCTTTCCGCTATCATCTATTCCATACCAAAAGTCTGAAAGCTTTGACGATTTTAACCATTCGTTCATCCTAGCCACATCTTCACGACTGATGTCCTGGAGGCGTATTTTTAGTTCCATTCTTACTCCCATCTTTTAGAGTAAATCTGATAGCATTTGCATGAAATTTCCAGAGAGTGTAGTTTAACCCGATACTGTGGGTAGGGCAAATTTATCTGATGTCTGCATGTTTGGGTATGGTTTTAAGTTAAAATGTCATTGAGCACGCACCTCTACGACATATTCCACACAAGATTTGGTTGGATAGGGATTTTGCATTCACTTAATGGGCTGAGATTTTGCGTTCTAAAGGAAACCGCTTCTCAAGCTTTGACTACAATAAGGGCTGAGTCTAAGGGATCTTATCTATGCCCATCCACGCAATCTCATGCGAAAGTAACCCTTCAGAATTATATGTCTGGGAGAGAAGATAATCTGAGGTCAATAACGATTGATCTACCCACAAAATCAAAGTTTTACTTGGATGCCTGGGAAGTTTGTCGAAATATTCCATTGGGGGAAACTAGGAGCTATGCATGGGTTGCTAAGGAAATCGGAAGGCCTAAATCCCATAGAGGCATAGGGCGCGCTATGGCGTGTAATCCCATTCCTATAGTGATCCCTTGCCACAGAGTTATTCGTAGCGATGGGTCTCTAGGAGGCTATAGCGGAGGGGGGCCTTGCATTAAGAATATTTTGTTAGATCTGGAAGGAGTTATAAAGGGCTCTAGTCTATTATTTTGAGATTGGTTGGCAGGATCTTATCTTGACCATTCTTCACTGTGATACGGCCTGGGCCCAAAATCTCGGTAATCTTTGACTCCAGTTCTGGACAGTTGTTTACGGTAAATGGCATCTCAATCAGAACAGGATTACCAACAATGCCGATCCGTAGTTGAACTCTGTAGTCACCATCAAAATCCAAGATAGACCGGACCAGGTTATCTAGTAAGTCTGCTTCCGAACCCACTGCATCGGAGCTTTTTATAGCAATCTCAACAATTTTGCCTATCGGTTTGGTTACACTAGGCGAATTTGCGGATGTTGGTTTGCCGTTTTGATGAGGCACAGCAACGGTGGATCCTTGAAATTCACTTACCGTATTACAGTAAATTGAAAGTCCAGATCCTCTGGATTTCACCTTTCCAGATACAAGAAGTAATTTGCCTTCTTTCCAAAACTCACTGGTTTGGTCAAGTACGCTAGGCCATGCTACTACCTCGATGTGTCCTCCGAGTAAATCCATGGATGCACTAAGGAATAGTCGGTTGTCTCGAGTCATTCGTTCACTTAGTGTTCTTACTTGACCCAGAAAGGTGATTTGTTTGCCTTCTAGATCGGAACTAATTTGATTCCTCGAAGTTTTGACATGATCTGGAATGGAGTGTTTTGGTATTAAAGAGAGAGGGTCAGAGGATATTGACACTCCAAGTAACTCCCTTTCCCATCCTATTATTTCATTTAAAGAAACCTCATCTTTTCCAACAGTTATTTGAAGTGTCTCCCCCACAGGTGTTGATATATCTCCGAATAGACTGGTTTGACCTGTAGACCGCATTTTGGATTCTTGTTGTGAGATGTTAACTAATTGATCTGAAACGTCTAGTAGAGCTTTACGTGGGCCAAATATATCAAAAGCGCCGGCTTTTATTAAGCTTTCGAGTCCCCGACGATTCAGTTCATGGCAATTTGAGTTGCGGGCAAATTCTTCTAATGACCCAAAACGCCCAGGCGTTTCTCTTGCTTGAATTATCGGTGCCAACGCTGTGACACCGAGATTCTTTATTGCGGAAAGGCCGAACCTAATGTTTTGAATCTCGGTATCAGTGTCCTCAATGGTGAATTCCACTTGGCTATAATTAATATTTGGGGGTAGTACTTTGATTCCCATTCTTAAACATTCATTTATAGCGTTGCTAATCTTGTCTGGATGTCCAGCTCTAGAATTAAGTACCGAAGCCATATACTCGACTGGATAGTTAGCCTTAAAATAGGCTGTCCAATATGAAATCTGTGCATAGCTAACACTGTGAGCTTTGTTGAATGCGTAACCGGCGAATGGTTCTATCAGGTTGAAGATTTCCTCAGCTAACTTGGAATCAAATCCCTTGTTCTTTGCACCCGCTATGAATCGATCTCTTTCTTTGGCCATCAAACTAGGTATTTTTTTGCCCATAGCTTTCCTTACTATATCGGCTTCGCCTAACGAGTACCCAGCAAACGTCTGCAAGATTAGGAGCACCTGATCTTGAAAGACGATGATACCGTACGAATCTTTGAGGATGTGATCCAGACTGGGATGTGGTGAGATTACAGGTATTTCACCATGTTTTGCGCTTATGAAATTTGGGATCTGTTCCATGGGGCCGGGTCTATAAAGTGCTATCATAGCCGCGACGTCACTGATGGATGAAGGTTTCAAAGATTTGATGTTTTTTTGCATACCCGGACTCTCAAGCTGGAAGACTTCGGTGGTGTTACCAGACGACAATAAGTCAAAGGTTTTATCGTCCGTCATGGAAATATCTTTTAAGGACAGTTTCAATCCTCCAGTTTTTTCGATAAGTTTGAGGGTTTTGTCCAATATGGTTAAGTTAGTTAGGCCCAAAAAGTCCATTTTTAATAAGCCGAGTTTGGCTATTGGGTCCATAGCAAACTGAGTCATTGCCACTTCACTACCCTGATCAGCCTTACTAGGTCTTTGTAAAGGGACGTATTCTGTCAACGGATTCTCTGAAATCACCACACCTGCCGCATGTGTGCTAACGTGATGGGCGATTCCTTCTAATCCCTGAGCATCTCTTAGCAGATCTCTAATGTCATCTCTATTCTGTTGTAGATCCTGTATTTCGGGTACGGTATCAACTGCTTCTTGAATACTCTTGGCTCTCAAAGGGATCAATTTCGCGAGATGATCTGCGTCAGAATAGCTTACATTTCTGGCTCTTCCGACATCTCTAATAGCCGCTTTAGGACCAAGGGTCCCAAAAGTTATTATTTGAGCTACTTTGTCTTTTCCGTATTGCTGGGTAACATGTCGCAAAACCTCATCTCTACGATCGTCTTGGAAATCCATGTCGATGTCCGGCATTTCCTTGCGTTCTAGGTTTAGGAACCGTTCAAAAACTAGGTTGTGTTCCATGGGGTCCACGTCTGTGACACCCAAGCAATAGAGCGCTAAACTTGCGGCGGCACTCCCTCTAACGCCAAAAAGAATATGTTTTTCTCGTGAAAACGAAACGATTTGCCATACGACGAGGAAATAGTGTGCAAATCTCGTATGTTTTATTACTTCCAATTCGTATTTTAGTCTTTGTTTTTGATGGGCATCAGGAGTCCCGTAAATACGAACGAGGCCGGCCCAGCAAAGTTTTGATAGATATTCGTCTACGTCAAGCCCATCTGGAACAGGGTATCTGGGCAAATGTATTTCCCCAAATGGAAGCACAAGCTCACAACGCTCTGCGATAAGTTGTGTGTTGGTGATGGCATCGGGGAGCTCCTTAAACAATTCCATCATCTCCTCTCCACTTTTCAGATAGAAAGAATCCCCCTCCATTTTTAGTCGTTTGCTATCGGATATGGTGGAATTAGTCGAGATGCACATTCGAATGTCTTGCAGGTGGGAGTGTTCCTGAAGTGTGTAGTGACTGTCATTTGTAGCCACTATGGGTATATCCAGGGATTTACTGATCTCGATTGTGTTTGTGTTGATGGTATGAAGGTCAGGAATGTGATCATGCTGTTGGATTTCCATGAAAAACCGATCTCCAAAAACTTCTTTGAGCCAACCTGCTCTTTGTTTACCCTTTTCTAGATTGCCATCAGTAATATCCCTAGATATTTTTGAGTTTGGGCAACCTGACAGGATTATTAATCCTTCGTTATATTGTTCCAAAAGATTGTCATCAATCCTCGGCTTATAGTAAAACCCTTCCAGATGGGCAAGGGAGACCAATTTAAGAAGATTTTTGTAGCCCGTGTTGTTATGTGCTAGTACCGTGAGATGAAAGGGCCTTTTTTCTGAACTATCTTTTACTAATCGGCTATTCCTTGCCTCATACATCTCACATCCTATAATTGGATTAATGCCCTTGGCTTTAGCTGCTAAGTAAAAATCAACCGCACCGTAAAGAACACCGTGGTCTGTGATGGCCAAGGATGACATATGGTGCCTTGAAGCTGCTTCCACTAAGTCTGGGATGCGGCTGATACCATCTAGTAAACTATATTCTGTGTGAACGTGGAGATGTGTGAACATATTCAATGTATACAAAAAATATTATATTGGCGTCCAACGGTCAAGGGGCTAAAGAACTAAGTGTTGGAATTCGGCTATTAACCTATCAATTATACCTTAACCCCTATTTTTTGGCTGAATTTGTTTGTATGTGTTAGATGATGGCGAAACGAGGAAAACTTGTTATAGCTTAAAACAATTAGGTTTTATAATGTGCCTTCGTACCGTGAAGGCTCTGTTTTGTGAATGGCAGACTATAATTGATAGCCCCAAGGGCAAGATTCTCGGTGAAAATGCCTCGCGTCTTTGCCCTAAGATTCTGGAGTGATATCTATGGCATCGAGAAATGCGTTTGAGTCTATTACCGTTGCAATACGGGGTAATACGTGAGTAATAGCTGCGTCATTTGCAAGCTCATCCCTGTCCGCACATCCGTCTTTAAGTATGATAATGTCATAGTCCATGTCTATCGCATGTCTCGCCGTTGATTCTACGACGCCAACCGAACTTACGCCGCATAATACCAGGGTTTGTATAGATAGACCTCTTAAAATCTGGTCTAGATCACTTCCAGTGAATGCGCTCATGCGCTTCTTTGTAACAATTATATCGCCTGGAAGTGGGGAAAGTTCTATGCATATTGCGGCTTCCTGAGAACCCAGAATCATTCGATGGGATTTCTTTACTGATGTGAACCAACCTTTTTCCCCAATTTCCGGATGTAGATCTCGAAATCCGATCACTACGTAGATTATTGGTATGCCTGAATTGCGGGCAGCTATTCTTGTTTTTTGCAGACTAGTCATCAGGGCGCTTCTCTGGTCTGGATTTAGCGCACCGACAATACCCTCTTGGCAATCCATAAGCAGAAGTGCTGTTGATGCGGTATCCAAATTCAGTGTTGACATCACTTTTCACCTTGATTCAAACTACGGCTTTCAAATTTTAGTTAATGGCAGTATGCTCTTGCCCGGTAAATGCTGTCAACAAAAAAAACTTTACGTTAATGCTTGAAAACAAACAGAATAAACATGAAAATTGCAGACTCGCTTTTTCATGCGGGAACGAGTTGGTTTGAACCGATAGCGCTGCTTGTTTATCAAATGAATCAAAATAAAGTGGACCATACGGTTCTGATTCAACACATGGGGATGTATGATCCGGTATCTGGGCCGATTCAGGGTTGTTGCAATTAGGGATGGTTCTAGGGGTGACGCCCTGAAAATGCTAGAACAATCAACCTCTGAGGGTGTTTCCGGTATAAAATTAAGTCCGTTTGAAAGATCCATGGATTATAATCCATGGTCCCTGTGGAAGCGCGCCGAGAGATTAGGATTGATAGTCAGTTCATTAGGTAGGGTTGAAGAGTTTGCATCTAAAGGATTTTTCAGGCTAGTTTCTTTAGTACGAGATCTTATAATAGTTCTTGACCATTTAGTAGGGATAAGGGTTCAAGATAAGGACTCCTTGAAGGTTTATCGACAGGCTCTGGAGCTTTCCAACTATCCAAACGTAAAAATCAAAGTCGGAGGCCTGGGAGACATATGCGAAGGACGAAGTTGCTTAGTGAATGAATTGCACATGTATCCTAATTCAGAAGGTATAGAGATGGGTTTGCAGGCCTTTGGAAAAAAATGCATGATGTGGGGCAGCGACTATCCGTCTGTGAGTAATCGGGAAGGTTACCGCAACGTCTTAGACGGAGTCAAGAACTATCCTGCTTTTAAAACGGATGAGTAACAAGAATGGGTGATGGGGAGGACTGCTATTGAAACCTTTAATTTCTAGTATTGTTCGAGTTCTATTATGTTAGTGTTTTGTAGACCTGAGGCGTTTAGACTGTTGTTATGAAAGGATTAACCTCTTATAAGAATTCACTTGATAAGTTATTGACGCTAGTAGACCTCGAAAAATTCTCAGGTACTAGAGGGTCTAGAGTCAAATTCAACTTATCAAGAATTTCTGTGTTGCTTAAAGCTCTGGGGGATCCTCATAAAAATGGCAGGGTGGTACATGTGGCGGGATCGAAAGGGAAGGGTAGCGTTGCCGCTATGGTTAGTTCCATATTATATTCAAATGGTTATAAAGTAGGTATGTTTAGCTCGCCACATATACATACCTTCAGGGAACGAATAAGGGTAAACGGAAAGCCTATAAGTGAGGAACTGTTCGTTAATTTAGTCGATAGAATTTGGCCTATAACTGAAAAGATTAGCAATGGATCAAGCTTGGGGGCAGTTACTCTATTTGAAACCTTAACTGCAATGGCATTTGTTCATTTTCAAGACGTGGAGGCTGACTTTCAGGTTGTAGAAGTAGGGCTAGGAGGGAAATTAGATTCCACAAACGTTGTAGATGCAATGGTCAGCGTAATCACACCTATAAGCTTTGATCACATGCATATTCTTGGTGAAACCCTTTCCCAAATAGCTAGAGAAAAAGCTGGCATAATTAAGAGAGGAGTTCCTGTTATTGTTGCACCGCAGCCGAGGGAGGCTATGGATGTCATACGAAGGGTTGCGATAACTAAAGATGCTCCAATGTTGGAAGTGCAATCCGAGTTTGACTGGGTACTTGAAACTAACGATCTATTAAAACAAAGGGTTAGGATTGAGACTAGATGCAAAACGTATTTCTTAAACTTGCCATTGTTGGGCAAATATCAAATTGCAAATGCAGCGACTGCCATTGGCGTAGTAGAACGACTTCAGACCATGGGTAATAGTATTTCCAATGATGCAATATCCCGAGGCTTTGAAAGCGTAGACTGGCCATGCCGAATGGAAGTTTTACAGGACAGTCCAACATTAGTTATTGATGGGGCACACAATCCACAATCTATTAAGAGTGTGATGGATAGTTTGCCGGCCTATTTTGATTTCAATAAACTGGTAGTGATTTTTGGTGCTTCTCGGGATAAAAACCTGGAAGAAATGGTCAAGGAAATTGCTCTTGTACGTCCTACCGTTTTGGTGGTTAGATCGAGGCATCCTAGAGCTGCTGATCCAGGGATATTGTCGAAGAACTTTCAGGATTGTAAAATCCATGTAGGCATTAGCAAATCGATAGCTGAGGCGATTTATAACGGGGTAAATATAGCAGGCGTTGGCGGGTTGGTTCTTGTCACGGGCTCTCTTTTTGTGGCTGCGGAAGCTAGGGAGAATATTTTAGATATAGATCCTGAGTTATATTTTTAGTTTAGGTTTTATACAGTGCCATCATAATTAAGGTGAAAATGGAAAGGCAAAAGATTGTTGTAACTGGCATGGGAGCGTTTACGCCCTTAGGCAATTCCCCAGAACAGTTTTGGAGGGGACTTCTAGCTGGAAACTCTGGAATTGGCCCTATGACCCTTTGTGATCCATCCGATTATCCTTGCCAGATTGCCGGAGAAGTCAAAGGATTTGATCCCGGTCAATATTTGCATATAAAAGAAGCTAAACGAATGGCAAGGTTTTCACAGTTGGCTGTGTCTGCAGCTGTCCAAGCCGTAGATATATCAGGATTAATAGTCACCCCTGGGGGGGCAAATAGAATTGGGGTTCTGTTAGGTAATGGGAATGGAGGGTTTCCTACTACTGAATCTGGAGTAAGGACTATGATTGAAAAAGGAGGCATGAAAGTATCACCATTTTTCATGCCAATGATATTGCCGAATATGGCAGCATCTAATGTTAGCCGCATTCTTGGTATGAAGGGATATAATTCTACGGTTGTAACGGCTTGTTCTGCCTCAAATCAAGCTATGGGAGAAGCTTTAGAAGTATTGAGAAGAGGAGTTGCTGATGTCATGATAACTGGTGGCACCGAAGCTGGTATAAGCCATCTCGGCCTGTCAGGGTTTTGTTCCATGAGAGCTTTAAGTACTAACAATGACAATCCCAAAGAAGCGAGCCGACCATTTGATGCCAAAAGGGACGGATTCGTCCCTGCAGAAGGCGCGGCGATTCTTGTTTTAGAGACTGAAAACCACGCGATCGATAGAGGTGCGAGAATCCTTTGTGAATTAGCAGGATTTGGGTCTACATCAGATGCTTTTCACCCTGTTCAACCAGAAGATAGCGGAGATGGTGCTATGCGAGCGATGGAACAGGCTTTGAGGGATGCCGGGATAACAGTTGACGATGTGGATTATATAAACGCTCATGGAACATCCACTCCGATTAATGATGCCGTCGAAACTATTGCAATAAAGCGTCTGTTTGGGAACAGAGCATATAATATCCCTGTGAGTTCAACTAAATCCATGATTGGTCATTCCCTTGGGGCATCTGGCGCTTTAGAGGCTATAGCATGCATTTACTCGATTGTGGAACATGTTGTCCATCCCACAATTAATTACCAATTCATAGACCCGAAGTGTGATTTGGATTACGTGCCAAACCACGCGAGGGAAACGAATGTAGAGATTGTGTTGTCGAATAGTTTTGGTTTTGGTGGCCAGAATGCCTGTATTGTGTTCAAGCGCTATCGATAGAAAAACCTGATATTGGCACGATGTCGCTTAAACCTCTTTGTAAAGCCATGGTATTGCTGCAGAGTTATTGAATGGAGAAATATTAACAATCGCATGTCCAAACATCGTCTTTTAACGAAACTTTATGTGAGCTATTATAGCCTTTAATTGTGACTGGGAGTTGATTGCATTCGAATTCCATCCTTGTCAGATTCATAACGACGGGCTTTTTCTATTTTGTTGATGACGCCTGATTTCATAGACTCTCCTTGGCTATAGACGATATATTATTAGAGTAATACCCATCAAATCGAATTTGGTCAAACGGAAAATAGGTCAAAACGTTGTCTTTACGTCTTGTCCAAAATAGCACTCGGAACTACACTAACAATTGCTGAGATAAACATTATGGAAACAGCTAAGGAAATTAGGGAAGGCTTCTTAAGATTTTTTGAGAACCGAGGGCATACTCGGATTCCTTCGTCATCACTTATTCCTTCGGGTGATCCTACTTTGCTTTTTACTAGTGCTGGAATGGTTCCATTCAAGCCGTTCTTTCTCGGTGAGCAGAATCCTCCCTCAAAAAGGATAACTTCTTGTCAAAAATGTTTTCGGACAACTGACATTGACGAAGTAGGGGATAGCAATCACGCGACCTTTTTTGAAATGTTGGGCAATTTCAGCTTTGGGGATTACTTCAAGGATGAAGCCATAAGTTGGGCCTGGGAATTTGCCACCTCTAAAAAAGAAGGACTTGGGTTATCAAAGTGCCGTCTCCATGTAACGATTTATGTCGATGACCAGCAATCGTTTGAGTTGTGGAATTCTAAAATAGGAGTAATTGGCGAACACATACATAGGTACGGATCTAATGAAAATTGGTGGGGACCTGCCGGATTGGAGGGGCCATCAGGACCGTGCAGTGAAATTCATTATGATTTTGGAGTGGAAAATGGTTGTGGCCAGCCTATTAGGAGAGCTAATACTGAAGATGGATGTCACCCAAACCATGAATGCGAGCGTTTTGTAGAATTGTGGAATCTTGTGTTTATGCAATATTATCAAAAAGAGAACGGTGATATTTCGGAATTGCCTGTACTAAGTGTAGATACTGGCATGGGGCTTGAGAGGGCTGCCGCCATAGCTCAAGGTACAGATAGCGTTTACCAAACCGATTTATTTGAGACAATCATTTCAAAAGCTGTAGAGGTTTCTGGAAAGGCCTATGGTCCGAATGAGGAGATTAATTATTCATTGCGAGTAATTAGTGAACACACTAGATCTGCATCATTTTTGATAGCGGATGGGGTTGCACCTGGTAACGAAGGGAGAGGATACGTCCTTAGGCGGATTATTCGTAGAGCTTTAAGATACGGTAGACGACTGGGGTTGACGGAATCCTTTCTGGTAGAAATCGCTGATGTTGCCATTGGAAATTACAGTAGCATATACCCTGATCTGCTGTCTAATCGCGAGTATATCTTCAGATTGATTGACCAAGAGGAATCTAGGTTTATTGAGAGTTTGAAATTAGGAATACCAAGAGTTGAAGAACTGATTGATAGCCTCCAATTGATTGAGAATAAAAGCAAGTTAAATGCTCTTGGTCGCGGTGCTGCGGAATTGTATGATACATTTGGAATTCCACCGGAAGTGGTTGTTGACTTGGCTCAACACATCGGTATAGACATGTTGGATATCAAGGCATTCGATTCGACATTTCAACATTCTATGCAACAACGCCGTGATAAAGCACGAGAAGCTTATGCCCCTGCTAATAGCATGGTGATTGATAGATTGTACGCTGATTTAAACTTGGGAAATGTGAAATTTGTTGGGTACGACTCTCTAGAGACTAAAACGGAGATACTAGGACTCATTTTTGATGGACAGTCGGTCAAGAGCGTGAAAGAGAAACAACGAGTAGAGATGGTTTTACAGACTACTCCATTTTACCCGGAAGGGGGAGGTCAGGTTGGAGACAGGGGACACATAAAGGGTGGCCATGGAATATTTGAAGTAGAAGACACGCAAAGTCCTACATCTGGCCTGATTGTGCATAAAGGACTTATGTCTCAAGGGAATTTGTTGATTGGTGAAGAAGTAGAGGCAATTGTAGATAGAAATATTCGCTCTGATACCGCAAGAAATCATAGTGGCACCCACTTGATTCATTCGGCATTGAGAAATATTTTGGGACCCCATATTAGACAAGCAGGATCCCTGGTTATACCTGACAAACTGAGATTTGACTTTACTCATTTGAGATCCCTTTCGGCAGAGGAATTGAGGAATATTCAGTTGCTAGTAAATCAAAAGATCCTAGAAAATCTATCGATATATTTTAGACGATCTACTTACGTGGACGCTGTAAACGACGGCGCATTAGCATTTTTTGGAGATAAGTACGGGTCTGAAGTTAGAGTGGTGGCCATGGGGCAATGTGATGTCTCCCTGACCCCATTCAGCGTTGAACTTTGCGGAGGTACGCACGTTAGTGCAACTGGAGAGATTGGTCCACTGTTCATACTAGGTGAATCTGGAATAGGTGGGGGGACACGGAGAATAGAGGCTGTCTCAGGTCGTAAGGCGGAAGACCTTTTTCAGGAACGATCAGACTTGTTGTCGAAGGTCGCGACTAGACTGGTGACCCCTATAGCAGAGTTGGAAGGCCGATTAGAATCATTTATTGATGAAATTGCGAGTCTTAGGAAAAAGGTGAAGGACTTCGAACAGATATCACTTATAACAGAAGCCCAGAGACTTTTGGCCAGGGTAACCATCATTAAGGGTGTCAATGTGATTTCTGCTGTGGTTCCAGATCAAAAAATCCAAGGTTTACGAGAAATAGGGGATTGGCTAAAGGGGGAACTTTCGAGTGTTCTCTTGGTTTTAGCTACGATCAAAGATGGTAATCCAGTTGTATTATCCATGGTAACTTCGGATTTAATAAAAAGAGGTTTTCATGCTGGTAGGATAGTACAGGAGTTATCAAAAATCTTGGGAGGAGGTGGAGGCGGTGGACCTGAAATGGCCCAGGCAGGGGGGAAAAGACCGGAAAAGTTGGGCGAAGCTTTTGACAGGGTACACGATATCGTAGAAAGAGAGGTGAGCCGCTGAGGATATTGGCCTTGGATGTCGGGGATAGACGTATTGGCGTGGCTTTAAGCGATCCCATGGAAGTGATCGCGACCCCATTAAGTCATATTGAACGAAAGAATGATGAGTTTGCTGTTAAGGCGATTGCTCAAGCCGTTTATGATCTCAATGTTGAACTATTGTTGATAGGGATTCCTTTAGATCAGAAAGGAAACCTTAGCAGTCAAGGGAAAAAGATCCAATTCTTTCAAAGGCAGTTAAAAGAAAGTGTAAAAATTCCAATTCTCTATTGGGATGAAGGATTCTCAACGAAAGATGCTCAAACCCTATTGCGGGCATCTGGCAAGTTTGGAATCAAGGAAAAAGGGATAATTGATTCTGCAGCAGCAGCGGTTATCCTTCAATCGTATATGAATAGAGTGAGATGATAATATGACAAAACGGTTGGGTATAATAGGCTATCCTATAAGCCATAGTCTTTCTCCAGTGATTCATCAATCAGCTTTTTCCCATTATGAATGGGATGATGTGGTCTATGAAGCATGGAAAATTTGCCCGTCAGACTTAGGGAAATTTGTTTCCGAATGTCGCTCACCTGACGCCGGCATTTTGGGGTTTAATGTCACAGTCCCACATAAAGAACGTGTAATAAAATTACTAGACGATTTGGGGCCAGAGGCACGATTGTCAGGAGCTGTAAATACGGTGGTTAACGATAATGGGAAACTGATCGGTCACAATACTGATGGGCTTGGTTTCATACGTAGTTTAACGGTGACAGGATTTGAACCCAAGTCAAAAAAAATCGTCATCCTAGGGGCTGGAGGGGCTGCGAGAGGCATAGCTTTCTCCTTGGCATCCCAAGGAGTATCTTCTATAACAATAATAAATAGAAGTATGGAACGAGCTGCGAAGTTGATTGTTGATTTAAACCAAGAATTTCCTAATTTAAGCTACGTGTGTAGTTTAATGTCTGATGATATGGGCCGGGCGTTACGTGAAGCGGATCTAATCGTGCAGGCTACCTCTATGGGAATGGTTAATGGACCGAGTCAACTGGGTAGTCCATTATCGTCTGTAAATATTTCTAGTCCAACCTTGGCTTATGAGCTAGTGTATAATCCATCTGAGACACCTTTTATGAAAGAAGCAAAAAAAGCAGGTATAGGGGTGATTAGCGGTCTAAATATGCTTGTCTTTCAGGGAGCAATTGCGTTTGAGTTATGGTTTAGGAAAACTGCACCTGTGGACATAATGATGCTATCTGCCAAGAAAGCCTTAGCAATAGGATATTAAGAGGAGAATAATTTTGTTTAACAGGATCCGGTTTCTTACGGCTGGAGAATCGCATGGACAAAGCCTGACAGTCATGTTGGATGGATTACCTGCAGGATTATCTTTGTCAGAGTCTTATATAGGTCAACAGATGTTTCGTAGGCAACTAGGCTATGGGAGAGGAGGAAGACAGCTAATTGAAAAGGATTGGGCCTTAATTACAAGTGGTGTTAGGCACGGTCTTACGCTCGGGAGTCCTATATCCATGTCTATTGAGAACAAAGATTGGGTTAATTGGACCAAAGTGATGAGCGTTTCAAAAATTGATGAAGAAGTCAAAAGAATAACCCGACTTAGGCCTGGTCACGCCGATCTCCCAGGCACCATGAAGTATGGATATGACGACGTGAGAAATGTGCTCGAACGAGCTAGTGCTAGGGAAACTGCTGCCAGAGTTGCTGCCGGAGCAGTAGCAAGGCGTTTATTGGAACAGTTTGGGGTAGTGATTAACAGTCATTCGTTATCAATTGGGGGAGTTTGGGCGGATGTTTCAGGGCCAATCGATTGGGTGGCAGTAGAGAAATCTCCTGTACGGTGTGCTGACGATAAAGCTGGAGAACAAATGATTAAGGTTATAGATGACGCAAAAGAGGCGGGAGATACAGTAGGCGGCGTCGTAGAGGTAGTTGCCGAAGGTCTTCCTATAGGGTTAGGCTCGCATGTCCAATGGGACCAGAAGATAGACGGGCGTATTGCACAAGCGCTCATGTCTATTCATGCTACCAAAGCCGTATCTATTGGAGACGGTTGGGAGTCAGTGAATCTGAGAGGCTCTCAAGTTCATGATGTGATAGAACCAGTAAAAGACCCAGCAAATTCATGGAAAAGGAAAACTAATCGGTCGGGTGGAACAGAAGGAGGCATGACGACAGGATCAGCGCTTGTAGCGAGATTTGCCATCAAGCCTATATCAACTTTAAAGAATCCGCTGCCATCGGTAGACCTGGACTCCGGGGATGTGGTACAGGCACATTATGAGAGGTCTGATGTGTGTCAAGTGCCGCCTGCTGGAGTTATAGGAGAGGCTATGATTTCGCTGGTGTTGGCCGACGCATTCTTGGAGAAATTCGGTGGGGATAGCATTGGTGAAATAACTAGGAATTACGAAGGATATCAGAAAACCGTGCGCCCTCGGAAAATGTAACTTATTCTTGATAAGAATTATGAAATTTATTTCAAAGGTCATTGAAGTGTTATGTCTCGACCACAGAATGTTATAGCCTTAGTTTACGATTATGATAAAACTTTGAGTCCCTTGCATATGCAGGAAGACGTTATCTTTGAAAAGATAGGTGTTAACCCCAAGGAATTCTGGAAAAGGGTCGACCAACTTGCTTCTGATCGGACCTATGAAAGTGATTTAGCTTGGATACGCCTTCTTTTGGATAATCTGTTCTTTAGAAATTTGTCCAATAAGGATTTATCCAAACTAGGGAAAGAACTTCACTTTTTCCCGGGTATACCGGAGATATTTGAAGAATTGGATAGCATATTATCAGATGAAAAATTTGCGCAACATGGGATTGCACTGGAGCACTATATTGTTACATCTGGTTTGCAAGCAGTTTTAGCGGGAAGTGACCTTGCCAAATACGTAAAGCGCATTTTTGGATGTGAATTAGATGAAGATGACCAAGGTAAAGTTTACTGGCCAAAACGTGTTATAAGCCACACTGCTAAGACTCAATATCTGTTCCGTATAACCAAGGGGTTTGAGTACATTAATTTCGAAAAAGATGTTAATGATCACATCCCAGAAATCGAGCGAAGGATACCCTTCAAAAACATGTTGTATATTGGGGATGGCCCTACTGATGTGCCATGTTTTTCGGTCATTACTAATAGGGGAGGCAAGGCGCTAGCAGTTTATGATGCCAACAGCAAGCATTCTTTTGAGACATGCATGTCACTGAGAGCTGCCCAAAGAGTCAACGAAATTGCTGAAGCTGACTACCGACCGGATACTCATCTGCGTCGTATAATTGAATATATGGTTCGCCGGATGGCTGAACAGATTGTTATAGATCAAGAAAGAGAGCATGATAGCCTGGTAATACATGCCCCCAGGCACGGGTAGTTTGAAGAAAAATATATTCCTGACGGGTTTTTCCGGGACTGGTAAGACAACTGTGGGGACCATCGTCGCCCAAATCTTAGGTTGGAAGTTTGTTGATACAGATAATTACATCTCTGACCTCACTGGCAAGACTATACTTGAAATATTTTCGGAGTATGGAGAGGATGAGTTCCGAGACTTAGAAAGGAAAGCGTTGGTAACAATTTGCTCCCAGGAGAATCAAATAGTATCTACTGGCGGGGGTGCTTTTATTGATTCTTCAAATCAGCAACTTCTGTTAAGCAAAGGTTTGGTGGTCACATTAGAAGCAGGACCTGAAACCATACTTAGTCGATTGAACGCTCAAGAAGAACGGAATGAAAAGGAAATAAGACCCCTCTTGGAAACAGGAGACAAATTAAACCGGATTCGGGAACTAAAGGTAAAGCGCCAGGTTTACTATGACGCTTCAGAATGGGTAATACCTACGGATCTTTTGACACCTCAACAAACAGCAGCTTGTGTTATTAAGGCTTGGAAATCTTTCGCTGGAAAAGCTAACATCTTGGATGGGTTTGGCGCTTCTATTAGTGCAATAGTACAACACGAATCTGGCTCCTATCCGGTCAAAGTTGAGTGGGGATTGTTAGATAAGGTGGGCGAATCACTCATTAACATAGGCATAGAAGGCCCAGTTTACATAATCAGTGATGATCAAGTATTTCAACTTTATGGTAGGAAGATCCAACGAGTTTTGCATGACGCGGGGATTGAGGCACATTGCTTCATATTTCCAGCTGGAGAGCAAAGCAAAACCCTAGCAACAGCCGAATCTATGTACAAATGGCTTATAGAAAGGCGGGCAGAGAGAAATCATGCTATCGTGGCGATGGGTGGAGGAGTTACTGGAGACCTCGGTGGATTTGTAGCAGCTACTTTTCTGCGTGGTATGCCCTTCATCCAAATTCCCACCAGCATGGCAGCAATGGTAGATGCTTCAATTGGAGGAAAGGTGGCGGTAAATGTTCCGGAAGCTAAGAATATGATAGGGTCATTTTATCAGCCGAAAATGGTGCTGGCCGACCCCGAAACACTTTTGACATTGGATAAAAGAGGACTATCTGAAGGTTGGGCAGAAGCAATAAAACATGGCTTTATACGGGATGAACAATTGGTTAGAAGTTTTGAAGATAACGTTGAGGCATTGACTTCCTTGGATCCAGATATTTCCACAGCAGTTATTCGGAAAAGTATAGAAATCAAGGCTGATGTGGTTTCAAACGATGAAAAAGAAAAGTTGGGTATAAGAATACTGTTAAACTATGGTCATACAGTAGGTCATGCTCTGGAGGTTATTAGTAGATATGGCAAATATCTGCATGGAGAAGCCGTGGCCATTGGCATGATGGCTGCTGCCGAGATTAGTTATAAAGTGGGTATGGTCGAAAAGGATGTTGTGCAGCGCCAGGAGTATATTTTGCGTCAATTTAATTTACCTATTGTCGCCAGGCATGTAGACCGATCTGAGTTATACGCGGCCATGAGATTAGACAAAAAAAACGAAAAAGGATCCGTTAGATGGGTAATATTACGTGAGGTTGGCCATGCCGTATCAACTAAAGACGTGCCTGAATCTGTTGTAGATGAGGTTCTTTCTAGGATTGCAGATAAATGCTGAGAATCTGGGCCCCGAGATTAACGGGTCCTTTATCAGTTTAGCCGTATACTCGCTCAATCAATAAGTGGATAGTCCCACTAGGAGCCGAAACTTCGATTTGCTGGCCTTGTTTTTTGTTTAGTAGAGCCTTCCCTACTGGTGATTCGCTGGAAAGCTTACCCTCGTTGGGGCTGGCTTCTCTGGGATGTACGATAAGGTAACTGCGAAGTTTTCCATTAGTAGTATCTTTCAATCTAACTTTTTTGCCCATTGAAATTCTAACATTTCCCCTGCCAGTCTTTTCTCCTACGACTGCTTGGTTTAGTATGGCCTCTAATTCTCTAATCTTAGACTCGACAAATCCCTGCCGCTCTTTTGCAGCGTCTAAAGGTGCATTTTCTCGAAAATCCTTATCTTCCATAGCGCGACCGATGTCGTCTACTATCTTGATTCTTTCTATCTTCAACGATTCGAGTTCGCTAGTTAGTTTATTGAATCCATCTTGTGTTAGGTACACCGGTTCTATTCCGCTCGTGTTACTAGCTGCGCTTTTTCCTTTTCCCTTTGGTATGCGGATATGAGGGGCTAAGCTTAGTTCAATAAGTTCTTTACGTTTAAGATGTATAAGAAATGCTTTGACTGGCGCTAACTTTTTACCGGGATCCCCCCCTCTTTTACCTATCCATTGTGCGTAAGATGCTACGGTTTGTGGTGTTAAGGAAGCAATTTTCGTAGTCTTCCCGCACCATTGGACAAACCTGGTTAAGTCTTGGTAGAGTTCACGGCTCTGGCCTTGCTTCAATCCGTTGATATAAACAGTATAAGCTTCACTTAGATCTGGACTTGTTTCTGTTGAAACTGGCAATAGCCCTCCCATAACAAATCTGTTAGTTTATAGTTTGGAGATAATCTTGCATGAACTATATATTTAGGTCCACAAGTGGCTCTAAGCATAGCAGGAAGAGAGTCCTTAGAAAAGTCCCTGAAGCGATGGAGGTCTTTTGCATTTCGGTTTCTATAGAGTTATATGGTAATTAAAATAGCTTGGATTAACCTAGGGGATGGTCATAGAATCCATGATATATCCTCTCTTTTGGCTAAACATACTGACGAATCCATAGTGGTTGAGAGAGCTTTTGTAGAATTGCCTGATATCAGTGGGATAATTATAACTGGAGATCAGGCCGATTTAATGGAGCCGAACTCCATTTGGGATTCGGATATAATCAGTTTTGTGAAAAGCGGTTTATCTGCTGACATGCCCGTTCTTGCTACAGGATACGGCATGGGTTTTCTCAACCTCTGTTTTGGGGGTGGATATCTAAGCCCTACGGAAAACCATAGGGTAGAATCCATGAGCTACACGCACAGAGTTTACATTTCTCCGGGCAGTAAGTCGGCTGCAATACTAGGAGTAGGAGGCTTTTTCTCTCTTAACAGTCGTCATAAGTTGGGTCTCAAGGAATCACAGCGATCACCTCGATTATTAGCTTCAGCATATTCGGTTGACGATGGAGTTGTTGAGGGTATTGAAAGTACTGAACAATCATGGGTTATAGGTTTCCAAGCAAATTTAGAATCTTGTGTTGAAAATCCCAAGGTATTTGGCAACCTTTTTATTGGGTTCGTAGAGAGGGTAGTTAATTTTCACAAACTGCATTACAAAAGTTAATGGTTTGATAGTGGCAAGTTGGAGTCAGACAGGAAAACGTGTTAAAATTGTGGTAGGCAACCCCCAATATATTGGGATGATAGCCTTCAGTTAATCTATATTTAGTAGAATTGAGGTCGATTTAGAGTATGGTTACGACCCCTGACGACCAAATCCAGAATATTCGCATAGATGACGAGATGAGGACCTCTTATCTCAGTTACGCTATGAGCGTAATTGTGGCAAGAGCCCTGCCAGACGTGAGGGATGGATTGAAACCGGTACAGCGTAGAATTCTGTACGCCATGAGAGAGCTTAGCCTTAGTCCGAATAATGCATACAAAAAATGTGCGAGGATAGTCGGTGAAGTACTCGGTAAATACCATCCGCATGGAGATTCGCCAGTTTATGAAGCTCTAGTTAGGATGGCTCAGGATTTTTCGTTACGTTATACACTGGTAGAAGGCCAAGGCAATTTCGGGAGTGTTGACGACGATCCGCCTGCTGCTATGCGTTATACCGAAGCTAGACTTACTCAAATTGCGATGGAATTACTGGCTGATATAGATCAGGACACAGTAGACTTCGTCGAAAACTTTGACGCTTCGTTGAAAGAACCGACGGTTCTTCCAGGGAAAATTCCCAATTTGTTGTTGAACGGTGCCTCAGGGATAGCTGTAGGAATGGCGACTAACATTCCACCTCATAACTTGGGCGAAATTGCTAATGCCATCTGTTATTTGATTGATAATCCCAACGCATTTGTTGAAGATCTTATGAGGTTTGTAAAGGCACCCGATTTCCCCACAGGAGCTACAGCACTCGTCGGGAATGACAGGGAATTTGTCCGACAAATATATTCTACCGGTAGGGGTAGAGTGGTCTTGAGAGCTACAGCGGATATAGAAGAGCAGAAAAGTGGTAGGACTTGGATTATAGTTTCGGAACTACCGTACCAAGTAAATAAAGCTACGTTGGTGGCTCGTATTGCCCAAATGGTAAGAGATAAGCGGATTGATGGGATTTCGGATATTCGCGATGAATCTGATAGAACAGGAAATAGGGTTGTAATAGAACTGAAAAGAGATGCCATGGGTCAAATGGTGCTGAATAGTCTCTACAAGCATACCTCTATGCAATCATCCTTTAGTGTAAACATGCTTGCCTTGGTGGACGGCCAACCTCAGGTGCTTACCCTAAAGCGAGTTCTACAACTTTTTATTGATTACCGGAAAGCTGTGGTGATACGGAGAGCAGAGTTTCAACTTAAAAAGGCAAAAGATCGTTCCCATATTCTCGAAGGGTTAAGAAAAGCCTTAGAGTTTTTAGATGAAGTAATTAAATTAATTCGCGGCTCTGACGATGTAGAGGCCGCGAGAAATGGATTAATCCAAAGCTTTGGATTGACGGAGATACAAGCCCAGGCAATTCTGGACATGCAGTTGAGAAGACTGGCTGCTCTTGAGCGGAAAAAATTAGAAGATGAATATAAAGACCTTAGTAAAACCATAGGCGAACTAGAATCTTTACTGAGTGATACGTTAAAAATTCTAGATATCGTAAAGGAAGAAACTCTAGATTTAAAGAAGCAATACCGAGGGACCAGACTTACTAAGATAATACAAGAAGAACCTAGAGATCTTTCTCCAGAAGAGCTAATTTCGCCCCAGGATATGGTCGTAACCATAAGCCGTAAAGGGTATATAAAGAGAATGTTGCCTTCAACGTACAAGTCACAACATAGAGGTGGACGAGGAGTACGAGGCCAATCTACTCGAGAAGATGACACACTTCATCACCTTCTTTATGCAAATACCCACGACACGATACTTCTGTTTACTAATAGAGGCAGGGTATACAAAGTCAAATGTTTTGAAATCCATCAAGACAATTCGAGAACCACAAAAGGCGCTTCTCTTAATAATTTAATACCCTTGGCCGAAAAAGAGGAAGTAAATGCTGTGGTTTCGGTACCTAGGTTAGACCAAGATGGTCTTTTCGTTATGGGTACCAGGCTTGGAGAGGTGAAAAGCTTGAGGATAAGGCATTTGGCTAATATCCGAAGTAACGGTTTGATAATCATGGATTTAGAAGAAGGCGACGATTTGGTTTCGGTACGCAATTTAGAACCAGATGACGATGTTTTGATAGTTACATCTAACGGCAGATCCATACGATTCCCAGGGGTTCAAATACCTGTGCGTTCGAGAACTGCTGGTGGAGTACGAGGTATCAAGTTGATAGATGATGATCATGTGGTAGCTATGGAACCTGTAAACCCTGATGAGCGCCTTTTAGTGGTTACAGAAAATGGTTACGGGAAAGTAGTTACTCTTAATCGATACCCGAGGCAACGGCGGGCTGGTCAAGGTGTTCGAGTCTTTAAGGTTACCCCTAAAACTGGGAAATTAGCTGACGCTAGACTGATCCGCGAAGGTATAGAAGATGAAGTAATGTTGGTCTCCGCAAGGAGCCAAGTTATTAGAACCAGTATTCAGAGCATTTCCGTACAAGGGAGAAATGCGAGCGGTGTAATTATCTGGAGACCAGATAGTAGAGATAAAATTGTGTCGGTTGCCTGTTTTTCCAATGGTACGACCTCTAACGAACAAACTTCGAAATAAATAGCCTACTGGTCTCTTTTCGGGTCCAATTCTCGGAAACTGCTCTCATAGAAAATTAGTGGACTGCTCCCCAGGTCGCCTCCTGTGATAATTTCCTCTACGTTACCCACGTATATAGTGTGATCCCCTTGGGGGTGTGCGGCGACTAGGCTACATCCCAGGAAACCGAGTGATCTCTGGAGACAGGGAATTCCGTTCTGGCTCACCATGGTTTCCGGGGCATCTTGTTGGGGGCGCTCTTTGACAGTTTTGGCGAAATATAAGGAGAGTTCTCGTTGTTGAGTGCTTAAAATGTTGACACCAAATTTTTTTTGTACACTGATGAAATTGTGGGTTTGATTTTGGACACCCACACATACAAGTATGAGAGGAGGACTTAAACTAACCGAGGTAAATGAGTTGGCGGTCATGCCATGGAATCTACCTTGAAGGTCTAGAGTTGTTATCAAGATTATACCTGTCGTAAACTGCCCAAGAGTACTTCTAAGTGCATCTGAATTTATCACGAGTATTGTTTCACCTTATGGCTAGATTTCCCAAGTATAAGTCAGGGTAGTAACACTCTCAAGTCAATGATTTCATCTGGAAAATAAAAAGTCTTTACCCCTTACCTGTTCCTAAGTGTGGCTTGCATTAAAAAAGAATATTAATGATCCTCTAATAGTGGTATGGTGTTGCAAATAGGAGAAAGGATGATAGTTTTAAGAAGTCTACAGTTTGTCCCAGGTAATAGACAGAACATGTTGGACAAGGCGCGTACGTTTAAGAGTGATGCTTTAGTACTGGATCTTGAAGATTCGGTCCCAACAAGGGAAAAGGACGACGCATTATCCATGGTGGTTCCAATGATAAAAACACTGTCTGACTTGGGACATACCGTTTTTGTGAGATTGAACTCATTCAATTCTGGTCGAGTCCGCAAGGAACTAGAAGCCGTGGTTTGCAAAGAATTATACGGGATTAGTTTAGGCAAGGTCAGCAGCCCTTGGCATGTTATAGAGTGTGATAAATTGTTATCGGAGATCGAAATTAAGTGTGGAATGATAACAGGGAAGATCAAAATAATACCTTGGATTGAAAGCGCAGAGGGGGTATTGAATGTTCGTCGTGTTCCAAATGTGTCTGTCAGGGTCATTGCCTTAGCTTTTGGTGGTGAAGATTTTACTAATGATATGGAGATACGCCGTAGTTATGAAGGGGGCGAACTGATGATACCAAAAGCCATAGTATCCATGGCTGCTCGAGCATCAGGTATTCCAGCCTTAGATACGCCATTTGTCAACTTCAGGGATCTAAATGGTCTTAGGCAGGAGTGTAATAGGGCAGCTAATGTGGGATATAAAGGCAAATTCTCAATACACCCAGGCCAATTAGAGGTCATTAATGAGATTTTTAGCCCAGCCAGCGAAGATGTAGAATATGCACGCCGTATAATAACTGCTTGGGATGAAGCCAAAGCTAAAGGACTTGGTTCGCTTGAGCTAGACGGAGCAATGGTGGACGTTCCCGTAGTTAAGAGGGCTAAAGCTTTGCTCCAGTCACTAGAAGGTTTGAAACAGAGAGAATTACGTTGATCATAAACCCGTCTGACAAGATTGTCCTTGAAGGAATTCACTGTTATGGATACCACGGTGTTCACTTAGAAGAGAGGACACTGGGTCAGTCTTTTATAGTTGATATAGAGATAGCGTTAGACCTTAGACCAGCCGGTTTATCTGATGATATAAGGGATACGATCAGTTACTCGGATATTTATGCCATAGTTAAAGGTGATATGGAGGGGCCATCTAAATTACTCTTAGAGAGTTTGGCTGAAGGAATAGCCCAAAAAGTAATCTCCAACGATTTAGTGGTTTCTGCTAAGGTAAGAGTTAAAAAAACCAACCCTCCTATAAAAGGGGCTGTTATATCAACAGCCGGAATTGAAATATATCGAACCCAAAACCGCGATTGTTGATTTGTCAGTGAAAGTTGGTTCTACTATGTTTATCTGAGTAGAATATCTATTTGGCTAAACTACGGCGTCCCTTAAAACTTCTACCAAATGCCTTGGTCGTCTATCGGTGCCGTGTTCGATTTGCTGTCTACAAGATATGCCCATAACAGCTATCTCCCAATCCTGGCCTTTTCTGGTTATGCTCGGGAATAGCCGGTCACCTCCTATGGCCATGGATATATCGTAGTGTTCCTTTTCAAATCCAAAGGACCCAGCCATTCCACAACAACCTGCGTCGATTAGTTCAACAGTGAAATTTTTAGGTAGACTTAAAAGTCCGATGGACGCCTCGACTCCACCGTTAGCTTTCTGATGGCAATGACCATGAAATTGAATTTGCTTATGCAAGTCAGAGAATGTCAGAGAAAGGTCCCCGGAGCGGTCTAAATCGAGTATAAATTGATCTATTAGTACAGAATGTCGTGCTATCAACCTGGAATTAGCATCTTGTAACAAATCGGGATATTCATCCGTTAGAGTTAAAAGGCATGATGGTTCACATCCCACTATGGTGGCACCTGATAATACGTAGGGCATTAAGAAATCCACATTAGCTCGCGCGTTTTCCCGTGCTTCTTGAAGTAACCCCTTAGATATCATTGGACGGCCGCAACATCGTCCATTTGCTAGAACGACGTTGAACCCACACTTCTCAAGTAACTCAGTGGCGGCTATGCCTATTTGGGGAAGGTTATAGTTCATAAATGTGTCGTTGAATAGAACTACTGTGCCCCGTTCTCCAGCACTTAATCGTGTGTGTTTCTTGAACCAGTTTGGAAAATTAGTTTTGCTAAATGTGGGGAGTGGGCGTTTTCGATGTATTCCCAGTATAGATTCAAGTGCATGGCGTATTCCGGGAAGTTTTACTAAGAGATTAGATAAAAGCGGGAACATACTTGCCAAGCGGCTAACAAGGTTGATATTTGCGAAAAGTCGTGTGCGTAACCCAGGAGGGTTAGATTTATTGTAGTGATATAGAAATTCATATTTGATTTTCGCCATGTCTACACCTGATGGGCATTCCGCTTTGCATCCCTTGCATTCAATACACAGGTCTAGCGCGTCATAAAGTCGCTTGTCAGTGAAGGTTTTAGGAGCAAGGGCGCCAGATAAAACTGCGTTCAATAAATTTGCTCTTCCTCTGGTAGAGTGCTCTTCTTCTCTTGTTGCCTGAAAAGATGGACACATTGTTCCAGTTCCCTTTCTGCAGTCCCCCATTCCGTTGCACATTTCGACAGCCCCGGCCAACCCGTCTTCTAGGGAGAAATCTAGTAGCGTTTGCACCTTTAGGGGAGGATTTTTAATGTCGACTCTAAGATTGTCTATCATGCGGGGCGTATCAAATATTTTACCAGGGTTCATTAGATTATCTGGGTCGAAAGCTTGTTTAACATCTTGGAAGGCTTTGTATAATTTAGGTCCGAACATCTTTTTGGTCCAAACTCCTCTAACTATTCCGTCCCCGTGCTCACCACTGAATGATCCACAAAACTCCTTGACTAAATCTCCGACTTCTTCGGCGATCTTAAACATTGTTTTTAGGCCTTCTTGGGTTTTCAAATTTATCAGAGGCCGTATGTGGAGGCATCCAACACTTGCGTGTCCATAGTAACCTGCAGTTGTCTTATTGCTTTTTACTATCGAATCGAAACGCCTAACAAATTCCCCAAGCCTTGAAGGGTCTACAGCTGTGTCTTCTACGAATGGAATCGGTTTATTGTTTCCACGTATGCTCATTAGCAAACCAAGTCCAGCTTTTCGAATCGACCAGACTTTTTGTTGCTCTACACTATCCGTGATATTTATACATGCATAACCTAATGATTGTCTTCGTAAATCGATTTTAAACGAATTCATTTTGTTTGAAATTTCCGAAGGTGTTTCGCCAGAAAATTCCACTATTAAGACCGCTTCTGGTCGGCCGTCGATAAATTTCATAAGTCGTGAGAAGGCCGGGGATTCCCGAGTTCGATCTATAAGCATGCTATCGATTAATTCCACGGCTGACGGATTATGTTCTAGAATAGGATTTGTCGCCGCACAAGCTACTGCTAGGTCGCTAAAATGTACTATGCATAACCCAGTGTATTTTGGGGTTTTGACGAGCTTCACGGTAGCTTCAGTTACTATGCAAAGCGTCCCTTCTGATCCGACTACCATGTTCGCCATGTTGGGTTCACTGTTTCCAAGTAACGAATCCAGATTATAACCGCTGATGCGACGAGAGATCTTAGGATAATTGGATTCTATTTCCGTGGAATTGGATTGAGCTATCTCTAATACTTGACGATAAATATTCCCTTCAAAATCTTGTTTTGATAGTTTTCGTTCTAATTCACTTGGGCTTAACGGTCCGAAAGTAGTTTTTGTTGCGTTGGAGAGAACGGTTTCCATCTCCAGGATTTGATCACTGGTTTTTCCATAGACGAGTGAATGGGACCCGCATGAATTATTTCCTATGCCTCCACCAATACAAGCTCTGTTGGAAGTAGATGGGTCCGGTCCGTATCTGACTCTATGCTTTTTTGATAAATTTCGATTGAGATCATCTAAAACAATTCCCGGTTGAACTTTTGCCCACCGTTCCTCATAGTTGACATCTAAGACTTTGTTCATATATTTGGAGAAATCCAAAACGAGCGCATGGTTAACTGTTTGTCCAGCTAAACTCGTTCCTCCTCCTCGGGGCATGATGGGGACTCCAGCACTTTTCGCCAATTCCATTGAAGCTAAAACATCATCTGTATCTCGCGGCAACACGATTCCAATGGGTTCCATCTGGTAGATGCTGGCATCTGTGCTATAAAGTATTTTTGAAAAGGAATCAAAGCGCACATCTCCCCTTATCGTTCTTTTAAGTTCCGATTCCAATGTGAGAAGATCGCTATGTGTTTTGTTCATTTCCACTTACTTTAGCCCAGTCTATTCTTTTGATCAACGAAAACGAGCCCTAATCAATTGAGACTTCCTGTTGATTTCTAATAACAAATATATGGGGTTGGAGGTTTAATTGGTTGTTTCTTGAGAATTGACCTAGAAGTAAATATGGGGCTAAATGATTGCTTAAAATCGTAATTACTCGGCCTGCCCGAGTAACTTAAAGAAAAGGTTGGTCCAAGGCGTAGATATGCCAATCTGTTTAAAATGCAGGCGAATTATATGCGTTGACTCGAAATTGGCAGTTACACTAGTAATTGAAGTAAACCTTAAAGTGCTTATGGCTAAAGGAGGTTTAGATCCGGATAAGAGATTAGCTGGGATGGGTCCCGGGGCTTAGGTAAATTAAGGGGAACTAGTTGACGCTGCTGCGCTCAGAGAGGTAAATGGAAAACGAGTTTTCTAGTATGTATTGATCGACTTATCTGAGTCTTCTCGTGATCAGATTACTCTAGTTTTACTACTGGGATACTAGGGAAATAAGATGGGTTGAGATCTGAATGCCGGAAGTTCCGAACTGATGGATGTAGAGTGTTTATACCAGGATAAACTCCCTCCTCTATGGTTTGAACTAAATTTGAGAATACCTGAAATGTGGAATGACCAAAAAGAGCGATAATTGAGGGCTAATCTTTTGCTAGTTGACTTCTGTATGTCCGATTTCTTCAAGTGCCTTAATGTAAGATTGGGTACCCTCTTCACCCAACCCTTTCTGGCTAAGGGCATAGAAGAACTGTCTAACTACAGAAGATAGTGGCATCGGAAGTTCTAGTTCCTGTGATGCTTGGTTTATGAGCCGCTGATCTTTAAGCATTAGTTTTACCGTGAAACCAGGGGCGAAATCTCGTTTAATGATCCTAGACCCTAGGTTTTCTAATTGCCATGAATTCGCCGCGCCTCCCGTGATAGCCTGAAATACCTTCTCTAGATTTACACCTGATTTGGATCCGAGCAATAACCCCTCGCAAACAGATGCGAGTGTGCCTGCTACTATTACCTGATTAACTAATTTGCAGACTTGGCCCATACCTGTGGGCCCAATGTGAACTATCGTCTTTCCGAGTGTCTCAAAAATGGGTAGGCACTTATCAAATACTTTCTTGTCACCTCCAACCATGATAGATAAGGTCCCGTCTTCCGCAGCCCATGAACTACCACTCACGGGAGCATCAAGCATACTTGCGCCCTTCTCAGCTAAACGTTGGGACAAAGACTTTGTCATCGAGGGAGATATAGTGCTCATGTCTATCACAATGGAATTAGGCTGAATTCCCTTCAAAATTCCTTCCTGTCCTAACATAATTTCTTGGACGTCAGGAGAATCAGATACAATAGTAATGATTACGTCAGAATTTTGAGCGACTTGCTTAGGTGATGAAGCCAGTTTTGCACCAGCTTGCTGGAGAATATCCGTTTTAATCCGAGTTCGGTTGTAGACTGTCAGACTATGGCCGGCAGTAATTAAGTTCAATGCCATGGGTTTTCCCATGATTCCTAATCCAATAAACCCGATTCTTTGCATATCCCCCATATATTATCTCCTCATTGTTTTAATTCGGCGTGCCATTCTCAATGTACTCATGAAGACAAGCACCGTCAAATGTGCTGAATTAAGAACGAAGCTTGGGGAATAGCAACCTAGATGTGACAAAGATTGTGGGCCACGCTAAAATAGGTGCGGTTTTCCGATAGAGGTAATGTTATAAAAATTCACGAATATCAAGCAAAAGAGTTGATGTCCCGATATGGAATTCGAATTCCCGAGGGATATGTGGCCTCTGATCCAGAACAAACGGCACGATTGATTAGTCGTCTTGGTCCTCCAACGATCCTTAAGGCACAAATCCATGCTGGAGGCCGTGGTATGGGTGGAGGAATCAAGCTTGCCAACTCACCAGAGGAAGGGAAAGTTATTGCCGAGGGATTGATTGGTTCCCATTTAATCACTAACCAAAGCGGAGCTCAGGGATCTATAGTTCGCAAATTGCTAGTGGAAAAAACCGTGGGAATTAAGAGAGAAATGTATTTTGCGTGTGTTATGGACCGAAATTCTCAAGGACCCTTATTGATAGTTAGTCCCACTGGGGGAATGGACATAGAGAGCGTTGCAGAAAGCCAACCAGAAAAGATTTTGCGTTTGCCGGTAGATCTTTCCGCGGGGTTCCAACCGTATCAATCTCGTATGATATGCAAGTTCTTAGACTTGGATGCAACCTTTACTCGAGACATCTTCGGACTAATGTCGGCCGTTTGTGAGTTATTCATAGACAACGATTGTACTCTTGTTGAAATTAATCCTTTGGTATTAGACGAAAAGGATTGTCTTATAGCGTTAGACGCTAAGATTGATTTTGATGATGATGCTCTATTTAGGCACATAGGTCTGACTAAACTTAAGGATGGCAGTCAGCAAGAAGATTTGGAAAGACAGGCAACAGAGGCTGGAGTAGCCTATGTAAAATTGGACGGGACAGTCGGTTGCCTTGTCAACGGCGCAGGACTTGCAATGGCTACTATGGATTTAGCTCATGGAATGGGAGCATACCCAGCTAATTTCCTTGATGTTGGAGGTAGTGCAACTGTAGAAAAGATAACTGCGGCCGTAAAAATTATGCTAAGTGACACGAAGGTCACCATGATTTTGGTAAACATATTTGGAGGGATTCTGCGGTGCGATATTTTAGCGGAAGGAATAGTTGAGGCTTTTAGGGAAACTGAGAGCACATTGCCAATAGTTGTAAGAATGTCAGGGACCAACGTTGAAGCAGGAACTAGAATTTTAGCTAAGTCTAAGTTGGATGTATCATTTGCTTCAACATTGAGTGATCTTGAACGGATATTGTCTAGCAAACATGTTTGATGATATGGAGGGCTTTATCTCGTATGAGTATATTTGTTAACAACAAGACGCGGTTATTAGTGCAGGGCATTACTGGCCGCGAGGGTGGATTCCATACTGAACAATGTCTGACCTACGGGACCAATGTTGTAGCAGGCGTTACACCTGGTAAGGGTGGTCATACAGTAGCAGGCAAAATACCTGTTTTCGAATCCGTCCATCAGGCTGTCAATGAAACCGGAGCCAACGTTTCATTGATATTTGTACCTGCGTCTTTCGCGAAAGACGCGATGTTTGAGGCCGTAGATGCAGGCATTGAATTGGTGATTTGCATAGCTGAAGGCGTGCCTATTTTGGACTCTGCTAAAACGCTGAATTTTATTAGAAAGCATGGTGCGAGGTTGTTGGGACCCAACTGTCCAGGCGTCATATCCCCAGGTGAGAGATGTAAGGCCGGTATCATGCCGGGTTACATTCATTTGCCTGGTAGAGTTGGTGTGGTATCTAGAAGTGGAACCCTTTCGTACGAAGCTGTCAGTCAATTAACAGCTTTGGGCATAGGCCAAAGTACCTGTGTTGGAATAGGAGGAGATCCAATAATTGGAACTGATTTTGTAGACGTCTTAAAATTGTTTAACGAAGATCCTGAAACTGAGGCAATCGTGTTGATTGGGGAAATCGGCGGAAATATGGAACAGGATGCAGCGAGATATATTAAACAACATGTTACAAAACCGGTTGCCGCGTTTATAGCCGGGGCTACTGCGCCTACTGGTAAGCGAATGGGACATGCGGGCGCTATAATCACCGGATCTGACGGGACAGCTGATGCGAAAAAAGAGGCTTTGGAAAAAGCTGGTGTAGTGATAATTCCCTCGCCTGGAAAAATCGGTTTTACTGTAAAAGAAATTATTGATTCTTGTCGTGTCAAATAGTAAAATCTGAGCGTTTGCACTTAAGAAATTTATTATTAGGAAGTAGTGTGTGACATATTCACAGAAACCTGGTCGAGTTGATGGTTCATTATTCGGCATGGCCCAAAGCCAATTCTACGCTGCAGCTGATAAATTGGATATCGACCCAGGCATACTCAATATATTGGCATCTTGCAAGCGAGAGTTCACTGTAAATTTCCCCGTAAAAATGGATGACGGTAGGGTAGTTGTGTTTACGGGTCATAGGGTTCAACATAACATTAATAGAGGGCCAGCTAAAGGCGGAATTAGGTATCATGAAGCTGTAACTCTTGACGAAGTTAAAGCCCTTGCGATGTGGATGACTTGGAAATGTGCTGTAACGAATATTCCTTTTGGAGGTGGCAAGGGTGGAGTTACCGTTAATCCCAAGCTGATGACAATTGGTGAAAAAGAAAGGTTAACTAGGCGATATGCTACCGAGATTTCCCCCTTGATCGGTATAGAATCTGATATTCCAGCACCTGATGTCAACACTGATGGTCAGGTAATGGCATGGATAATGGATACCATTAGTATGCACAGTGGTTATATGCAGCCAGGTATAGTTACCGGGAAGCCAGTTGCCATTGGAGGAACTTTAGGGAGGACTGAAGCGACAGGCAGAGGCGTGATGATAACTGCGAGAGAAGCCGCTAAAGAGCTTGGCCTCGAACTTAATGGAGCAAGTGTAGTGGTTCAAGGTTACGGTAACGTAGGTTTTTGGGCAGCTGAACTTTTGCACAAGGAACTAGGGTGTAAAATCGTCGGCGCTAGCGATAGCAGTAGTGCTATTTATTGCCAATCGGGTTTTGATCCCACTAAATTAAAAGCCTACAAGAGCTCGACAGGTTCGTTAGAAGGATTCCCAGGGACAGATTCAGTAAGCTCAGACGAACTTCTGGAATTGCCTTGTGAGGTATTAGTTCCAGCCGCTCTCGAACAGCAAATTACGAAGGATAACGCTGATAAGGTTAAGGCCAAAATCGTAGTGGAAGGGGCTAATGGTCCGACAACTCCTGAGGCAGATAAGATATTGGTGGATAAAGGGACCCTAGTAATACCAGATATTCTGGCTAATGCGGGTGGCGTAGTTGTTTCCTACTTTGAATGGGTACAAGATACGCAACATCTCTTCTGGAACAAGGAAGAGGTGGACCGGCGTCTAGAAAATATTCTTGTCAAGAGTTTTTCTGAGGTCATGGATGCGTCTAAGAGGCATGATTGTGACATGAGATTGGCGGCACTTATGACTGCTATTGAGCGTGTTGCTGAAGCAACTAAGTTAAGAGGCATCTATCCGTAAATGTAAGGTGTTACCAGGCTTTGAATCTCGATCGAAATTTTTGTGATTGACTGAGATCCGTCTACAATAGCCCATTGGCAAGAGTTTTTGTTTGCTAGCTCAAGGTAACCGTTTCTTACACGATCTAAAAATGGCGCTCCACTTGCCTCTATGGCATCCCTGTTGTCTGCACTTCGTCTAGAATCCAGCGTGTGCACAGGGATATCCAGCAGAATATTAATTGTGGGATATAAACCTTGGCATGCCTCATCGCATAGAGCAACCAACTTTTCCAAAGGAATACCTCGTCCGTATCCTTGATATGCGAGTGTGGACCCTACGAATCGGTCGCATATGATGTGAGAACCGTTAGATAATGCAGGTCTTATGACTTTTTCGACATGTTCTGCACGATCGGCGTTAAAAAGCAATGATTCAGCTAAAGCTGTAGTACCGTTATTGGATTTTATGAACTCAGATATGGAAAGTCCTAAAGGAGTTCCACCGGGTTCTTTCGTCAAAATGGAAGTGATCCCATTATTGCTTAAAAACTCGTAAAGCAATGCAGCTTGAGTTGTCTTTCCCGATCCGTCGATGCCTTCAAGGGCAATAAAAGATGTCACCATGAATATTATCGCTGTAGAAGTCTAATGTGGCGATTTGGCTCTACTCCACTACTCAACGATCCAAGGTTATATTTTTGGGCTAGTAGATGTTGTAGTCTTCGTATATAGGCTGGTTGTGAAGAAAGGTCCATGTATTCGGCGCTCCCTTCTAAGAGTTTGCGAGATGCTGCCTCAGCCTCTGTTAAGGCAGCATCTAACTCGTCTTGGTGAGATCGCATGCCTTTATCAACCTTCCCCATACTTCTAAGGAATTGGTATACTTGGGTGCTAGAGTTCTTTCTTATAACATGGACTGGAATTCTAAAGTTTTCAGCTGTTTTAACGACTTTGGCTCCTCGTTTATAATGGGTTTTACTGGTGAGCATTAGATCAGCTGCTCGGAGGTCATTAGTGACCTCGAAATTGATGCCTGTAGATATCGACCCCTGTTGCAATTTGTCTCGTCCGATACCGAAAAGAAATATCTTTCGGGTTGACCCTTCTTCTTCTGTGTGAGGTGGAATAGGACTATCCTGAACTTCCATGGATTTGGGTAATGAAAGGGGGTCACTGGTATCGTTATAGCTCGTATGATTGGCAGAGGTATTCCATGGATTTGCAGCTTGTTTCTGGAATTTACTTACCCTGCCGTCATTATCTAACCTTCTAACTTCGGGTACTAAATTATGCCCTCTTAACCAAGAATCTACGACTCTGGCAACGTCCTCGTGAACAGCCACAGAATACCTGCCTTGGATTTCTACGACTACGTCGAATGTTGGGAGGGCTTTTCGTTCTAGCACAGTTTTCTGTGTGCCCCTAAACCTCGCTTCATCATCGCCAAGGGTTACGGTCTGGATGCCACCCACTAGGTCGCATAAGGTAGGATTCATTATTAGATTGTCCAAGGAGTTACCATGAGCGGTTGCTATTAGTTGTACTCCTCTCTCTGCAATCGTACGGGCAGCAATCGCTTCTTGTTCTGTTCCCATTTCATCAATGACGATTACTTCTGGCATATGGTTTTCTACGGCTTCAATCATCACATCGTGCTGTCGACTTGGAGTAGTGACTTGCATTCGACGCGCGTGTCCTATTGCTGGGTGAGGAATGTCTCCGTCACCTGCGATTTCATTGGATGTATCCACTACAATGACTCGTTTCTTAGCTGAGTCGGCCAATATGCGACTTACTTCCCGAAGCATAGTGGTTTTCCCTACGCCTGGGCGACCCAGTAGAAGTATGTTCCTATTGGAAATTACTATGTCTTCAATTATATCTATTGTCCCGAATATGGCTCGACCTACTCGACATGTTAGTCCGAGAACCCGACCTTTACGATTTCTAATTGCTGAAATTCTATGTAGTGTACGTTCTATGCCTGCTCGGTTATCGTCTCCGAACTCTCCCACTCTTTCAATAACGTAATTTAGATCTTCCTCGGTGATTTCTTTCTCACTTAGAATCATGTCAAATGTCGGGAATCTAACTTCGGGCGGACGTCCTACATCCAATATAACCTCTAAGAGATCATCTAAGGATTCTGTGCGTTCCATAAGAGGATTAAGGATATCGGTTGGTAGGCACCGAAGTAGCAGATCTAGCTCGTTATCTATTATTTTGGTCAATAGTTCTAAACTCTCTAAGTATTAAACCAATAGTAGATGTCTGAGCTGGCATTAAAGATCTTTGCATTCATTCCTAGGTACAGAAGGGTTGTCTTTGTATTTTATTAAAGAAAGAAAAAAATTATGAAACCTAACATCATTGGTTAGTTCGGGATGAAATGCGGTTGCCAGCATATTGCCCTGCTTTACTGCCACGGGGGTCCCATCATTAAGTTTGCCAATGACTTCTACATTCTCCCCTATGTAAGTAAAAGATGGCGCACGTATAAATACTGCGGGTATTGGACTTCCTTCGATTACAGATATAGGTATGGCAGCTTCGAAACTATCTAGCTGTCGACCGTAAGCATTTCGTGTTACAGTGATATTCATGAGATTAAGGGGCTCTGGACGGTCGTTTGTAAGAGTTTGTGCCATCAGAATCATTCCGGCGCATGTGCCCCATATTGGGCCTCCGGCCTTTGCGTATCGCTTTATTGCGATGGTCAATCCATAAATATCGAAGAGTTTGCGAAGGGTAGTACTTTCGCCGCCGGGAATTATAGGTCCATCGATGTCTTCGAGGTCTTTTGGGAGGCGAACCTCTTGTGTTTTTACGTTTAGTGTTTTAAGAATTGCAAGGTGTTCGGAAAAGTCCCCTTGCACGGCCATAACGCCTACGATCACTTGCTTGAAATCCTGTTGATCTATTACCAGAAGTGATTACCATCCACGAGTTGCGAGCAAGTCTTTATCGGGCAGTTCTCTTGTAGAAATGCCGGACATAGCGGATCCTAAACCTTTGGAAACATCTGCAACTATCTTGGGGTCGTTATAGTGAGTGACGGCTTGCACTATAGCCTTTGCCATAGCTGATGGATTCTGGGATTTGAAAATTCCAGAGCCTACAAAAACCCCATCGGATCCTAAATGCATCATTAGTGCGGCATCTGCTGGAGTAGCTACACCGCCGGCCGAAAAATTTACTACCGGCAACCGGCCAAGTTTTTTAACAGATTGTACGAGGTCCAAGGGAGCTCCGAGGTTTTTGGCTTCCGTAGCAAGTTCGTCAGCGCTCATATTTACGATTTTTCGAATTTGACCCAACACGGTCCGGTTGTGTCTAACAGCTTCTACCACGTCTCCTGTTCCGGCTTCTCCCTTTGTTCGAATCATTGCTGCACCCTCGGATATTCTTCTAAGGGCTTCTCCTAAGTTGCGACAGCCGCATACGAACGGGACGTTGAAATCATGTTTCCATACGTGGTGTTCTTCGTCCGCAGGCGTAAGAACTTCCGATTCGTCAATATAGTCTACACCTAGAGCTTCTAACACTTGAGCTTCGACAAAATGGCCGATCCTGCATTTCGCCATTACCGGGATAGTTACTGCTTGTTGTATCTCAATAATCTTGGTTGGGTCCGACATCCTAGCCACCCCGCCGTCTGCCCTAATATCGGAAGGCACTCTTTCGAGTGCCATTACGGCACACGCACCAGCATCCTCGGCAATCTTTGCCTGCTCGGCGTTGACCACATCCATGATTACTCCACCTTTCAACATTTGAGCCAAGCCTGTTTTTACTTTCCAAGTAGCTGTTTCCATTTACATCAAGCTCCTTTGAGACTTGAGTGAAATTATACGATAGCTACACGCTATTATCAATTTGATTGAATGGGGTTAATGTGCTAAAAACGTGGAGATTGCACTTTATTTCTGTCTCTGATAAAGTCCATCCACGATGGATGTCCCATAAGGGATACCTTTAATCTAGTCCAGTGAGGCTGGCAAGGGAATTGAAAATCAAAAAATATCTCGTTAAATCGCACCCCCTTGTCGTGGGCAAACTGGGGGTAGTTTAGTGTCAGCAAGCCGCGGCGAGCAAGAAAGAACCCTGATGAACTCTGATGACTTTAGGAGAATTCTATCGCGTATATCTCATCAAATCATCGAATCCCAAAAAGGGGCAAATGGTCTCATCCTCGTCGGTATTCCTACTAGGGGAGCGATACTTGCACACCGACTAGCCAAAAACATTAAGTTATTTGAAGATAGAGAGGTTCTCGTAGCAAGCTTGGATATCACAGCTTTTAGGGATGATTTGGATTCTGGCAGGGATTTTCCTCTTCATAAAGTCACGTCTTCAGTAGAAGTACAAGGAATGAATGTAGTGTTGGTAGATGATGTTTTATTTACCGGCCGTAGTGCTCGTGCCGCTCTTGACGCTCTCACTTATAGTGGGAGGCCAAACAAAGTCGAATTTGCCGTTTTGGTTGATCGTGGTCATCGTGAACTACCCATAAGGGCTGATTATGTTGGCAAGAACATGCCGACATCTCTGTCAGAGAGGGTACAGGTGAGAGTTAATGAAATTGATGGACGGGATGAGGTTATTCTAACAAGGCCTGAAGCTAGATAATGTACAGGAATTCCCTAACGGAAATGAGAGATTTAGAGATCGAAGAAATCATGGATATCCTGGATCTAGCAACTCAATTTAAGGCCAACGTAAAGGGTCATACGGAGATAGCATCAGGTTTATTAATGGCTAGCCTTTTCCTAGAGCCCAGCACTAGAACTAGAGGTTCGTTTGAAGCTGCCATGAAACGTTTAGGAGGAGATACTATTACTACCACGGATTTTAAATCCTCCTCAATGGAAAAAGGAGAAACGCTTAATGATTCGATAAGGATATGGGGTAATTACTGTGATCTGATAGTTCTTCGCCATCAAGAGTCCGGAGCTCCTAGAGTAGCTGCTAATATCTCCTCAGTTCCAATTATGAATGCAGGAGACGGAAGAAACGAACACCCTACACAAGCGCTATGTGATTTGTTAACTTTGAAGGAAGAATTTGGAACGCTTGAAGGATTAAATATCGCTATTTGTGGAGATTTAAGAAATGGACGGACGGTTCATTCTTTGGCTTATGGTCTCTTGCTTTTAGGGAATCCTGTTACATTCGTACCAGGAAATGGTTTGGACTTGAACGATACGACCAAAAAAACTCTTTGCGATAACTTTGGTGTAGTTCTTAGTGAATTGCCACCATCACAGGTGAGATATAGTGATCTTTTTGAAGGAAATCATGAGGCAAAGGCCTACAGGCTCCACAAACCGACCCCCGATTTTGACGAATACGCTTATAATGGCAAAAAACTAGATATTGACCTGAGGCCTGTTGCTCTCTATTTCACTCGATGCCAAACCGAAAGAGGGTCAGATACGAAAGAAGCCGGATATCCCAAAGTGAACCAGAATAATTTGGAGACTGAGTTTTTCTCCAAGGCTGTAGTTATGCATCCGTTACCCAGACTTGATGAAGTATCTGTCGCCCTTGACGATCATCCAAGGAGCAGGTATTTCCAACAAGCTGCCAATGGAGTCCCGATAAGGATGGCATTAATCTGTTTAATGCTAGGATTAAAAGCTTGGTCGAGTGTGACTTCACAGTGACGGGTCCAGCGTTTTTGTTACTAGAGGATGGTTCAATTTTCCCCGGCACTTCCTTTGGATTCAACATGCAAGAGATTGGCGAAGTTGTTTTTAATACGACGATGACAGGATATCAGGAAGTATTAACGGATCCGTCTTATAGTGGGCAGATAGTTGTGCTTACTTACCCACTAATAGGAAACTATGGGATAGACAGCCAGCACAGTGAATCTAATAAGGTGCAAGTATCAGGATTAGTCGTGAGGGAACTATGTGAAACCCCGAGTAATGGAAGAAGCACAGAAACTTTGCATGAATTCCTGGTGTCTCAACGTGTACCAGGGATTTATGGAGTTGATACGCGAGCAATAACGAAGAGATTGAGGTCACAGGGTGTGATGATGGGAATTCTTGCACATGGGGGTGTAGCCGCTGCAAAAAAAGCTCTTAGCCGTGCAACTCGCTATGATGACGTAGATTTTATAAAAGTGGTAACGTCCGATAAGGAGTACCGCTGGGGGACTCTCAGTGGTGCCAGGCAACCGAAATATCGGGTATTGGTATACGATTATGGCTTGAAATACAACATATTGCGATTATTAGAATCTCGTGGGTGCGATGTTTTAGTAGTACCGGCTGAAACACCAGCTGAGGAAATACTGAAAGCGAACATCGATGGGGTCCTTTTATCTCCAGGTCCAGGGGATCCTCTTCTATTAGATTACTTGGTAGAAAATACAAAAAAGCTTTTTGGTCATACGCCTATTATGGGAATCTGCTTGGGTCACCAAATAGCGGCAAGAGCTTTAGGCGCAAAGACGTTCAAATTAAAATTTGGTCATAGGGGTGGGAATCATCCAGTGAAAGATCTCGAAACTGGACGCATTTATATTACTTCCCAAAACCATGGCTATGCGATAGAAGCATCTACGTTGGCTCATGGATGCGAAGTGAGTCACGTTAATCTTAATGATGAAACTGTGGAAGGATTAGTCCATACTCAGATCCCTTTGATATCAATACAATATCATTCTGAAGCTTCCCCCGGGCCACGCGATAACGAATATATGTTTGACCGCTTCCTCGACTTAATGGAAGCGCACAAATTGGAAAAAGGAGGAATGTAAGTATCTTGAAAGAATGGTCATCAAAAAGTCACAATAAACTTGCTTCCATTGAAAGTTTAACTCGCGGTTACGATTCCCAACTAATGGAGATGACTAATGTTTGGCCAATTTCTTCTTGAACAGGGTGTAGAGATCGAGTTGCCAGTTGGGGTTAACAGTGTGCTAGGGGTTTTAGATGAAGAGATCCCAAAATTTAGGCATAAAGAGTATTGCTATGATATCGGTTCATGCAAGAGTGATCTTAAAACAGAGTGGCAATTCACGATAAAAGCTCGGATGTTGGAGAAACCAGGGACCGCAATGCTGTTAGTCGCTGTATTGGTTTTGGAAAAAAGTGATGATGCAACCACATTGATTAAGATTCCACCCGTTATAGAAGGCCAAAAGAAGCAGGCAGGACCATCGCAAATTCAATTTGATTTGTTTTCAAGTTTTGTCTTTCAAATGCTGAACGGCTTTAGATCGAAGGGATTTTCTTCCATGCCAGAAGCGCTTCCCATATCGTAGGGTAGAGCTGTTAAATTGAGGTCTTAATCAGCCCGTTCCAGGACCGGATAACTCAGACTTAGAGTTTGTAGCCTTGGATTCGTTTATTAATTAACGTAAGGGGAATGGTATGGTTCATAAACAGAAAATACTTGTTATCGGGTCGGGACCTATAGTAATTGGACAAGCCGCTGAATTCGATTACGCTGGAACACAGGCTTGCAAAGCGTTGAGGGAGGAAGGGTTAGAGACAATACTAGTAAATTCTAACCCAGCGACGATAATGACTGACCTGGATGTGGCTGATACTGTATACATAGAACCTTTGACGGCTGAAGTGCTAGAAAGAATAATAATTAAAGAGATGCCGGATGGTATCCTCCCCACGCTGGGGGGGCAAACCGGGTTAAATTTAGCCGTAGAGCTTTTTGATAAGGGGATACTTGGGAAATACAATATTAATTTATTAGGGACCCCTATTGAAGCCATTAAAACGGCAGAAGATAGAGCTGGATTCAACAGTTTGTTAGAGGAAATAGGGGAGCCGTCGGCAACCAGTTTGACAGCGACGTCTTGGGATGATGCTTTGTATGGACTGGAACAACTGGGTCTCCCACTAGTTATAAGGCCGGCGTACACTCTTGGTGGCACGGGCGGTGGCATAGCTAGGACCGAAAAGGATTTTGAACGTATAGCGAAAGAAGGATTAGCAGCAAGTCCTATACAGCAAATATTACTCGAACGATCGTTAGAAGGCTGGCGAGAGATAGAATATGAAGTTATGAGGGACGCGGCTGATAATTGCATAACAGTGTGTAATATGGAGAATTTAGATCCTATGGGTGTTCATACTGGGGACAGTATCGTAGTTGCACCTAGTCAAACTCTCACAGATAAAGAATATCAAATGCTTAGATCCGCTAGCCTGAGGATTATAAGAGCTTTAGGTATAGAGGGGGGATGTAATGTTCAATTTGCGCTACGTCCTCACCCGATTGTTTCAAGTAGTTTTTATAGTGATTGGATTCCAGAGCATCCTTACTATGTTATCGAAGTGAACCCTAGGGTTAGTAGAAGTTCAGCTTTAGCTAGTAAGGCAACCGGTTATCCAATTGCTAGAGTCGCCGCCAAACTGGCAGTAGGTAAACGATTGGATGAGATTCCTAATGCTGTTACGAAGAGAACATCTTCCGCATTCGAACCTACCCTAGATTATTGTGTTGTTAAGATCCCTCGTTGGCCTTTTGATAAATTTCCTGATGGTGATAGAACTTTATCCACACAAATGAAATCCACCGGTGAAGTAATGGCTATAGAACGATCCTTTGAAGCAGCCCTGCAAAAGGCGGTTCGAGCCGTGGAATTTGAAGGCAGGAGCCTTTTATGGGAAAACCAAGACTGGATAAACGACGATAAATTTGTTGCTTGGGAATTTATTAAATGTGCTACAGATGTCAGGCTATGGGCCCTTATGGCAGCGCTTAGGAGGGATGTGCCCCCTGAAGAATTGAGTCGAATGAGTGGAATAGATATCTGGTTTTTATCTGCGTTGGGGCGAATTGTTGAGACAGAGAGGTCTTTACTTAATCGAAAATTGACACCTCAGTTATTGCTGGAAGGTAAACGGAAAGGATTTACTGATAAACAGATAGGGACTTTATCAGATCACCTGCCAGTTAAAGTTAGAGAGCTGAGAAAACATTGGGGAATTACCCCGGTTTATAAAATGGTAGACACATGTGCTGCAGAATTTGAAGCTGCTACACCGTATTATTACAGCACCTACGATTCCGAGAACGAAGCTCTGCCATTGGAAGGCAATAAGACCATCGTAATTGGTAGTGGGCCGATTAGGATAGGACAGGGCATCGAGTTTGATTATTGTAGCGTTCATGCCGCCTGGGCATTACGGGACGAGAATATAAAGAGTATTATGGTTAATTCCAACCCGGAAACTGTATCAACAGATTTTGATACGAGTGACAGACTATATTTTGAACCTTTAGACGAAGAATCCCTTTTAGACGTGATAGAAAACGAGGAGATCAAGGATGTTTGTCCTCCCACCATTGTTCAATTTGGTGGGCAAACGGCTATAGATCTTTCGCAGCAGATTCACCGGGCTGGTTATCCCATATTAGGGTCTAGTGCCGAGTCTATAGATATTGCGTCCGATCGCAGCCGTTTCGAACAGTTTCTGTCGCGACTTGATATTCCTCAACCTCCAGGTGCATCAGTTACCTCGCAGAAAGAAGCTTTAATGGTGGCGGAAAATGTGACATATCCCGTGGTTGTTCGTCCAAGTTATGTCTTAGGTGGAAGGGCAATGGAACTTATTTACAATTCAAACGAATTGAGGAAATACTTAAGTGGAGATACTGCGTTTACAAACGGAAAATCGATTCTTATTGATCATTACATGGAAGGGAAAGAATGTGAAGTTGATGCCATTTGTGACGGTGACGGAGTTCTTATTCCAGGCATTATTGAACATATCGAGCGTGCTGGGGTGCATAGTGGGGACTCAATATCTATATATCCGGGCATTAATCTTACTGAACGGGAAGTTGCTACCATAGTTGATTACACTAGGCGCATAGCGTTGGCCTTAGGAGTAAATGGACTAATGAATGTGCAATTTGTAATCGTAGGAGGGCCGCCTTATCGGAGTCCCAACCATCCTAGAGAAGAAATGCTTGATACTACTGTATATGTATTGGAGGTTAATTTGAGATCCAGTCGCACTGTCCCGTTTTTGTCAAAGGTAACTGGGGTTCCTATGGTTAACATTGCTACTCGCGTGGTTTTAGGCCGAAAACTAAAAGATTTAGGTTACAATGATGGGCTTTTTCGAAAAAGGAAGTTGGTCGCAGTTAAAGCACCCGTTTTTTCCATGTCTAAATTGATAGGGGTAGATTCGTATTTAGGACCAGAAATGAAATCTACAGGGGAGGTGATGGGGATTGATTATGAGTTTAATGCAGCTTTAACTAAAGCTTTAATGGCATCTAATATGACCTTAGTGCCAAATGCAGCTGTTCTTGTGAGCGTTGCTGATAGAGATAAGGACGACGCGGGAAAATTGGTAGGGAAATTATTGGAGGCGGGCTGTTCTATATACGCTACTGAAGGAACGGCCTCAATGATCAAGGATATGGGAGGAAAAGTTACGTTTATCACCAAGAAATTAGGTCAAGGATATCCCAATGTTGTTGATGTAATACGGGAAGGCACTGTCAGTGCTGTAATAAACACTGTTTCTGATTCGGCGAAGACGCTGAAAGATGGTTTCTATATCAGACGTGCCGCCGCAGAGCAAAGGATACCGTGTTATACTTCTTTGGATACGGCCCATGTAGCGTCTGAAGGATTGATCATCGATTCTGGGAAGTTCAATGTTGAGTCTATTGATAAGTATCTTGATACGGAGTCGTAATCTTATTTTTTTCATCCCCTGAAGATTTTCAGACTGATATATGATGTAGAGGGCAATCCAGTTTGTGCTGTCGATGGTCCTACTGTGATAGTTTAAAGCCATATGCCAACTACGATAGACATAGTTATACCAGTGCTAAATGAACAGGCTGCACTTCCCATATGTATTGAAAAGTTGGCGGATTTTTGCAAGAACAACCTGAGCCAATATTCAACGCAGATCGTAATAGCTGATAACGGATCCACCGACTTAACTAGAGAAGTTTCAAAACAATTGAGCGGACAATACCGCAACGTTTCTTATGTGCATATTCCGGTCCGAGGCAGAGGGCTAGCTTTGCGGACTTGCTGGCTGCAAAGTAAAGCAGACCTGATTGGTTACATGGATGTAGATCTTTCAACTGGATTGGATGCTTTACCGAGAGTGGTTACTGCTATCGTAGATGGGGGATATGACGTAGGGATAGGAGGTAGACTGAGCCATAGCTCTAAGACTAGTCGTTCTTATAGGAGAGAGATAATTTCTCGTGTTTATAACTTCATTATTAAGGCACTATTTTTTGTGCCATTCAATGATGCACAGTGCGGTTTCAAATTCTTAACGAAACAAGCGGTGCAAAATATTGTGCCTGCAATAAAGAATAACCATTGGTTTTTCGATACCGAGCTTTTGGTAATAGCATGTAAAAGAGGATATAAGCTCATTGAGATCCCAGTAATATGGGTAGAAGACAAAGACACTCGTGTTAAAATCTTAAAAACTGTTCTTGAAGATCTCTCCGGGTTGTTGAGACTGCGCTTAGGAGGAATACCTAAACTTTAATAGAGCCAGAAGTGCCCACTCTATAGTCAAGATTTTTCGAAAGTGACTTTTACTACCTCTTTAGAATCATTTTTAACTTTCGATATCTCTGACAGTCTGTGTCCTACAACCCATAATATCTTGTCACCACACTCAAAAAGAGGGACTCTAGTACGCGATGCTCGTGGTATTTTGTTGTCTACAAAGAAGTCTTGTAATTTTTTTTCATTACTCATTCCCAAAGGCTGAAAACGATCTCCAGGCTCCCAGTTTTTAATGGATACTGGTTCCTCTAACACACTTGGGTCCATGTAGGCAATTAATCGATTACTGTCGAACGCACCTGGTTTCTCTACAAGTTCCGTCCTTATTGTCCAACCGTTTATTATGGTTTGTCCATAAAGTTTGACTAGTGTTCGACTGTTTAGTACAGGTCCGAGGTTTCGCTGTTGTACGTTCTTAGCGAGCAAGAGATGATCGTTCTGGGTTATACAAGTCAACCCATTTGGTAGGCTTGTCTGAGAGCCTGGAGATTGATTAATTGCATCTACAATATAGATTACATGTTTCCGATCCAGGTTTCTTAGTGTTCCGGTCAAGTCTTTGTAAATCATTCTGATAAGGATATGCTGAATAGCGATATCCAATTTAATAAATCCTGCTTTATCTATGTGCACACCGTTCAAATGGCTTGTGACGACGTTATCCCAAGCCTCTATAGCTTGGGATCTGATGTATTCGTTTGTTTTGGACGATATATAACCCAATCGTAGAAGCGAGTGTCTGATTGCAGGATTAAAGGTTTCTAGTAACGGGATCAGTACGTTCCTGATTTTATTTCTTGTAAACTGATTCATGCTATTACTAGAATCATTGCGATACGGTATGCCTAGCTCTTCACAATAACTTCGACAATCTCTTTTGGTTACTGAGAGTAATGGTCGAAAAATCGGCAATTTTGCATCATTTCTAGGGCTACCCCATTTGCTTAATTCTTTCATGCCTTCTAGTCCGCTGAGCCCGGAACCTCTGATTATGTGCATCAATATAGTTTCTATTTGATCGTCTGCTGTGTGTCCTACGGCTACCGCTTGGGCTTCTACTTTGCAAGCTACTGTTCCCAAGAAGTCGTATCTGACCTCTCGCGAAGCCTCCTCAAATGAGGATATGGAATGATTTCTTTGGTACTCAAACGAATCTGCTTGCTCTATTGTAGCTTCGAGATTCAATTGTTTGGCCATATTTTTTACAAAAGCCGCATCATCGTGGGCTTCTTGACCTCTGAAATCATGGTCTAAATGGGCTACGTGTAGGTCTAGACCCCATTCCTTTCTATGAGATGCCAACGAATGCAAAAGAGCGGTCGAATCTGGTCCTCCCGATACGGCTACCACCAGTTTGCGTAATTTGCCTTCGACGAGGATCCTTTCCATCGCTTTATGGAGGGCTAGATCAAGACGTGTAGTCTTATTTGTTTCGTTCATGCCGTTTCATTATTGGAGAGGTGAGCAATATAGTTTGGCGAGATGAATCCGGATTTCTCATCGCTGGATTCTATAATGGTAAACGAACCTAGGTTTATCTGAAACTTGTGAAACCGCGAGAGTGCCATGTCAAGTATATGGCATAGGAGTGAGATTCTTGCGAAGCTATGGTTTACTATCATAATCACTCTAGTATCTAATGCAGGAATATGTAGTCTACTTACCTCTTTTATGAGCAGGTATACACGAGTTTTAAATTGTATTAGGGATTCACCATTAGGCATTGTAATTAGAGAAGGATTTTTCTTCCATTGGGAAAGAAGTTTTGGAAGCTGCTCCAATACTTGTGTGGATGTCATACCATCGCATTCACCAAGATTCAATTCTTTGACTGCTTCATGTGGTGCCATGGGTATCTAAAAAAATGCCGAGATTATTTTGGGTGTTTTGGTGGTTAGATCGGGTGGGCTCAAGTGAACGGCTGAGTGGGTCATATAGTTGGCCTGCCTCCCTTTCATATTATTTAGAGGAACGTCTGGGTTATCTTGAAACCCACCTTCAATATTCCATACCGTTTGTCCATGACTAGCTAGTATGATTTTCAGTGCTTGTCTGGTTCGGTAATACCAGCGATTATTTTGGCTTGAATCTTCTTTATTTTGACACCAGACATCTCAATTATAGAAATACGGAGAGTTTCATAGTCTAAGTCGTCCCCTTCTTCTGGAATACGTCCTAGTTGTTCAAGTATAAAACCTGAAAGGGTTTGGTAGTTTCCTTCAGGGAAAGTTGTAGAGAGAAGATCAGAGGCGTCCGAGACGCTGATACTTGGGTCTACTAAAAAGGTTATTTTGTCTACCGTGACGAATGCTTTTTCACTAGTGTCTCCATCTTCCACGACTGGTCCTACTATTACTTCTAAGAGCTGCTTCAGAGTTATCAAACCAGCAATACCACCGTATTCGTCTACTACCATTAACAGAGATGTCCCTTTTGTTCGTATTTCGGAAAAAAGGGCTCCTGCTCCTTTGGATTCAGGCACAAAATTAACTGTTCTAAGTAGGTTGGTTACGCTGTCCGTATTTCGCAACCGTCCCTTTGACAATGCTTGCACAATGTCTTTGACTGATAGATGGCCTATGACGTTATCAACGGTATCTTGGAAAACAGGGAATCGGGTATGAGGGGTTTGGTCGTATATTTTCAAGAATTCAGATAGAGTAGTGTCTTTTTCGATCCAGATTAGCTCGGGCCGTGGAGTCATGATTTCCGACACTCTTAGGTCTCCGAAATGGAAAATGTTTTCGAGCATGTCAGCTTCTTCTATATCAACTACACCCTCATCTTTCCCTAACGAAATCAAAGACCTAATTTCCTGTTCTGATACCAAGGCGTGGGTTGACGTTCCTCCACTGATCCTAGGAATTAGTCTCATTAAATGCTGCAAACTCTTTGTAAATGGAAAGAGAACTATTTCAACTAAATGTAGTGGTCTTACAACAAAAAATGCAACTTTCTCTGAGTTGCGGGCGGCGAAACCTTTGGGTAGCAATTCACTAAATAACAAGAGAAGAATGGTAACAGCAATTGTCGAAACTAGGATCGACATGTTTCGGTTACCCATCCATTTAATTACTAAAGCTGTTCCCAATGCCGCGACAGCAGTGTTAACTAGATTATTTCCTAAGAGTACTGTAGAAAGGAAACGCTCGTAGTCCAGTGACATGTCTAGGACCTTTTGTGCGCCAGAGATTCTTGTTTTTACTAGGTGGATCATCCGGACCCGCTGGAGCCCTATGAAAGCTGTTTCAGAAGCGGAGAAGAACGCGGACAGGATTAGGAACAAAATCAGCAATGTGATATTTATTAAGTCACTGTTGTCCATTGAGTCATTAACATTCTGCTTGCAATAGGGGTTGATAATAGCAAAGGCTCGGCCGTACTGCAAAGATTAAAAATACCCTTAACCTTTTTTATGTGGATTAACATCACTATACTAAGCCCGATGAATATTCTAGGAATAGAGACATCATGCGACGAGACAGCGATAGCGGTTGTTAAAAATGGGAAAGAAATGTTGTCCAATGTCGTTGCTTCTCAAATTGAAATTCATCGAAGATTTGGAGGGGTTGTTCCGGAAGTTGCCTCCAGGCAACACGTGCTGCAAATCAGTTCCACAATAAGTGAAGCAATTGATAAATCTGGGATATCGTTAGACGAGATTGAAGCTGTTGCCGTCACCTATGGACCTGGCCTAGCAGGAGCATTGTTAGTTGGAGTGAATACTGCGAAAGCCCTTGCTTGGGCTTTAGGCGTTCCACTGGTAGGTGTGAACCACCTAGAGGGTCATGTCTATGCCACCTGGTTAGAAGGAATGAAACCAGACTTAGATCCTGGCTTTCCTCTCCTATGTCTTATAGCTTCAGGGGGACACACAGATCTTATTCTCATGAAAGGACATGGGAGTTATGAATTGCTTGGTAGAACTAGAGATGACGCGGCGGGAGAAGCATTTGATAAAGCTGCGAGAATATTAGGATTGGGTTTCCCGGGGGGACCCGAAATCCAAAGGGTGGCCCGAGATATTAGAACAAATCAAAAACTCCCAAGAGCGTGGCTGAAAGGAACACATGATTTTAGTTTTAGTGGTCTTAAGACAGCACTACTTCACAGAGCTCAGTTGGAAGGAGTATATCCAGTAGAAACTATGGATTCCGACGAAAAACAAGAAATTATCGAGAATATGGCGGCTGCCTTTCAGGATTCCGTTGTTGATGTAATTGTTACGAAAACTCTAGATGCTGCTCGAGAATATAAAGTGAACGGTGTCATATTAGGTGGGGGTGTGACCGCCAATCTCCGGTTACGAACCGTTATGGCGAAAAAATCAGATATCCCGATGTTTATGCCGAGTCCTCATTTGTGCACCGATAATGGAGCTATGGTGGGTGCTTGTGGTTATTTCAAGCTGGTAAGAGGGTGTAGGTCGAGCGAAGACTTAGATATTGCGCCAGGACTTTCACTAGGTTGAAACGGGTTTCATTCCAGTTTCGCCATGAATTGAACAGGATATGCAGTGTTATGTGTTTGCTCTGGTGCGCATGATACTGTTAATAAAAGCCGGTATTTGGTCACGGGACTGTTTGTTTGTGCAAGTAAGCTTCAAGGATATTGACCCTGCACTTAGAACGAGATCTTGATCTTCTTCGGAATAAGATTTGAGCAAATCAAATTTATGCACTAGATATCGGCCTACGAAGAGAAAACCCAGCAAACCTAGTGTGATTCCCATTGTTATAGCTATTGTTAGGTTCGAACTATTATAGCCTAAGACTAAATAGGATAAGATGCCTGCAAATATAAAAGATAGGCCCTGATATAACGATTTCGGGCTTCTGCTGTCGTTATGGTATAACTCTGTATTTTTTGAGCTATTACTTCGTTCTCTGGTGAAACCATCAATTTTATTTAGTGGAATGACAGAAAAATTTGATCCATTATTTGTTTGGGAAAAATATATTATTCTGTGTGTAGTAAGAACGAAGAGTTCTCCTGGGCTAGAGTCTAACGATGTCATGCCTTTTGACGGATCGAACATTTGTACGATTTTCTCGTCCGACAAAAACGGAATGTTTCTAATGCTTATTGGTCGATTCATTTCTTGGATGTGTTGGGGTTGGTTACCTTAAGTCTATCATAAATATCTTAGCTGCTTTTGGCCACAAGCAAATCAGTTCTATTCTTCCAGCGGACCAAGAAACGTTTGAAGTTCTTCTTGCTTAGCTCGTCCCTTTCCGCTTCTACCAGGCTTTCCCATTGTCTGTGCTTGTGTCTCAACATTGGTAATGACCCGTCTGCTAATAGCTTATATCCTTTGTCTTTGATTTGGAAGCTGAAATCGATATCTAGTATTCGGTAGAACCTGAAGCATTCTCGCATGAGACCTACATCCACCAGAATATCTCTTCTAAAAGCAAAGCAATATCCTTGAATGGCATCGATCTCTCCAAAGTTAACCTCCTCGTGAAAGTGGTTTAAGTTTTCTGATAAAAGTCCCCATGTCCCTATTGCCCCTACTCGTGGATCTTCTAGTTGTTGTTCTATTTTGCTCAACACATCGCCTTTTATTTCTACGGATGTGTCCAGCATCAAGATTATTCGCCCGAGACTTTGTTTCAATCCGATGTTTTTAGCTTGTGCATCTCCCAACTGATGATCACAATGTATGAGTCTTATATAGGGGTGCTGTCGATGAAACTTGTCCAATTTTTCGGATGTGTGATCCGTAGATCCGTTATCCACAATGATTATTTCTAAATCGTAGTCAGAACAACTTGAAATGATGCTTGTAATGCATCGCTCTAGATCTGGATAGTAATCTGTCACAATCAAAATAATTGAAAAACTTTTCGTTGCCGGATGGGGCAGGAAAGATTCTACCTCTTGGGAAGAGGAGACTGTTGCCCATCTTGCCCCTTCACGCTCTAAGATGGTTTTACTTCGGAAATATGTGCCATTAAGAGTGTCTCTGACGAGTAATCCGTTTTCCGCGAGTTCTAACCTAATTGCGTCAGCTGTTTCAAATCTTCCATTTCCTCTGAGAGAATGTCGTATAGATAACTTCTTTTTTGTATGTTGAGGTAACTTTTCAGTTGAAGCGTGTTTATTCAAGTCTAGGCCCAGAAGCTCGTCGAAACCTGATAGCAGGTTTAACTTCATGGTAGTGGAGATCCTTGATGATGCGAGATTCCAGACTACCCCAAGTGCTTGTGCTAAGTTCAGATCGTTATTTACAGCATCCCAGAACTTGTTTGCCCAGCTTGATCCCAATGATGGGTTTGTTTGGGAACTTAGATCTGTGTGCTTCCAAGTTGCTACTAGATCTCTCAAACGAGTCAAAGCCTTTTGTGAAGCCCGAAGGGCTGAGAATGTGAAGTTAAGACGATTTCGATATTTTGCAGTTAGACAAAGATAACGGAATGCCAGTGGATCAAATCCCCTTGTTTCGAGGTCTGCTAAGGTGAATTCATTTCCGGCAGATTTGGCCATTTTTACCCCATCAGCTAAAAGATGTTGCCCATGAATCCAATAATTTACGTAGGGAGTTCCGAATGCAGCTTCACTTTGTGCGACTTCGTCTTCATGATGAGGAAATATGTTGTCAACACCGCCAGTGTGAATGTCTTGTTCGAATCCAAGGTATCTACTGGACATAGCCGAACATTCGATATGCCAGCCTGGGAAGCCATATCCCCACGGACTCTCCCATTTCATATCCCTTCCTGGTTCCGCCTTTTTCCATAAAGCGAAATCCCGTGGATCTTTTTTATTTGGGTCGTTCTCTAAGAGAGTCAAAGTTTGGGCTTTATCTAAGAATACGTTCCCAGACAGCTGACCGTATTTGGCAAATGCAGGAACGTTAAAGTAGATACTCCCATCAACTGTATAAGCATACCTTTTGGTGACCAATTCTTGAATAATATTGATAATCTCTGGGATGTGTTCTGTCGCTCTAGGAAAGTGATTTGCCGGCAAGATATTGATTTTGGCTTCGTCTTGGAAAAATGCCCCTGTATAGTAATCAGCAATGTCTTTCGGAGTTTTCCCTTCTGCCAAAGCGGCAAGTACAACTTTATCCCCTCCCGTTTCTAATTGCTCTTGTCGCATGTGTCCAACGTCTGTGATATTTTTTACATGCGTGACGTTAAACCCCTGGATTGTTAGAGCTCTACGTACCCAGTCCGCCATGAGATAGGATCTCAAGTTCCCGATATGGGCATAACGATAGACAGTGGGGCCACAAGTGTAGATACGTGCAACCCCTGCATTTCTGGGTTGGAATAGCTCTACTTTCCTGTTAAGAGTATTATATATCCTGAGCAAGGATAGTCCTCCAGTTACAATTAAATAATTTTAACAAGGTTCAATCTTAATTGCACCTCGGTAGGACTATGTGGATTGCATGTGGACTGTTAACATCTACTAGAAAGGGTCCATACAATCCGGTAAGTTTTTGAGAGGTCGTTTATGGCAACATGTGTACTTATAGATCTCCAGGAAGTTGATCTCAAAATCGATGAAATGATTAAGAAATTGAAAATTATGGACCGGGCTTATGGCAATAGGGAGGCTTTGATCAAAAGAGAAAAGCAACTGGAACTTGTCGAAAGCAAGGTTCATAGTGACCGCACTAACCATCTAGATGCAGAGTTGATAGTCGATGCCACCCGGACGAAAATTAAGGAGGTAGAGACGAAGCTCTACGGAGGCAATGTCCGTGATCATAGAGAACTTCAGGACCTGGATAAAGAATTAAACTTTCTTAAGAGAGATTTAGAGACTCGAGAGCTCCAGGCCCTTGAATTGCTTGATGTTTTGGATAACAGTCAAGAACTGTTTTCCAAGGTCAAGAAGATACTGGAGACGGATAGCGTTAACTGGACCGTATTGCAAGAACGATTAGCTATGGAAAAAGAAAGACTGACCACGCAACTGAGTAAACTAAAAAACCACAGAGATAGTGTGGCTAAGGATATAGCTAGACCAGCTTTAAGTTTGTATGAAAGATTGCGAATCCCTAAGGCTGGGAGGCCTGTTTCGAAACTAGATAGAGGTATGTGTACAACATGCCACGTGTCAATTCCAACTCAACTAGAACGAAAGATTAAGCAAGGTAGACAAGATCTTACTTGTAATAATTGTGGCAGAATACTATCTGAGTGAAGTGATGTGATTTCGTCAATCTAGATTTAAGCTTTTTTCTAACGCCCAGTCATGCTAAAGTTTAGTGTGAGAGTCAAGTGGTCCGGGTGGCCGCCCTTGAAAACTTGAATGTGATTTGAGGGAGGAAAGTCCGGGCTCCACTGGGCAGGGTGCTGGGTAACGCCCAGGGTTCTAGCGACAAACGTTAGAATACGGACAGTGACACAGAAACATACCGCCACTATCCTGTGGTAAGGTTGAAATCGCGAGGTAAGAGCTCACGGCTAGTAGTGGTGACACTACTAGTGGTTAAACCCCACCTGGAGCAAGGCCGAATAGAGGGATGATAGTCGCCTAGACTATCCCTGGGTTGGCTGCATGACCCCGATGGTAACATCGTTCTTGGATAACCAAGAACTTCGTTCGAATGACGAATGGGCAAGATAGATGGTCACCGTCTTGATTGGCTATAAACTAATCAAGTTACAGAACCCGGCTTACAGGTCCACTTGGCTCTCATTAAAGTTCTGCGGTTTAGGGGGAGTATGGAGCTTATGGCTTAATTCCGAGTCTTTCCCTTTATTATATGGGTTTCGACGTCTGAGAGGTCTTTAAAACTATCTATACTTTTACAGAATCGAGAAGTCCTTATCCCGTCTAAACGTCCCTCCATTGCTAGTCTAGGAAAGGTTTCTATTTCGTGATCACCTATTTGTGGAAGTTCGTCGAGTATGCTGGGATTTAGGGCGAAAACCCCGGCATTAATCCAGTAGGGTAATTCTGGTTTCTCTGAAAACCCAGTTACTCTATCTTTCGAATCTATTTCAACTATTCCATATGAACTTTGATATTTGCGTAATAGTAGAGTGCCGGCATGTTTAGGATTTAGGATTTTTGATGATTTGTATCTGTTAATCAACTCAACAATGTTGAATTCCGAATAAACATCTCCATTAAAAATAGTTACAGGTTCGTCAGATAGTCCTAGGCTTGAGAGGGCTTTTCTAATAGCGCCTCCTCGTCCTAGGGGCGAGCTTTCAACGCTATAAGTTATATTAACGCCTAAATTATTACCGTCTCCAAAATATGTTTCGATGGACGATGATAGATACCCTGATAGGAAAACAATGTTGGTTATACCGGCTGCCATTGACTGTCTGACTTGATAATACACGATCGGTTTACCAGCCACATGAAGCATAGGTTTTGGTGTGTCGTCTGTTAGTGGTTTCAACCGTTCGCCTCTGCCGCCCGCTATAATTAGAGAATACATTCTGGCGCTCCTTACGATTTGTGGTGCGGACTCAAATTATCAAAGGTAATTAGTGCTATGACAGTCTACCGGAAGGTATTTTTGATGCCAAGGACGACCTTATGTTGTATTTATCAGATATTGTATATTGCTTGTGACAAGGTTATTTGTAGATGCGCTGTCATTTCTAAAACGTTTTTTAATCAACTAGTCAATTGTGATTTTATGTTCCATATCTTAAAAAGGTTGGCGGTGTACCCGTTTTCTTTTGCTGGTGCCTTAAGTTTGATTGAAAAAATATGAGGGATGATCTGAATTAAAATGCCATTTGTTATAGTAGTCTTCAACATATGGCAAAAGTGTTCGCGAAACTTCCTTGCGTTCTAGTTCTTCTTCGGTAAGATCTTTCGAGAGACATTTCTTTAAATCGCGCCATATGTGGTCTTTATTCACTTTCGTGAAAATTCGGTCTTTCATGATAACTGTACCGTCAACTATTGTGGTGTTTACATCCAACCCTCTTCCTCTATAGAGCAAGGCATCTACCATATTAGTATCTGGATCCAAATATGGATTTGTAATGTGGTCAAGATCAATTAAAATAATGTCGGCGCGATTGCCTGGTTTTATAATTCCTATATCGTCGAAAAATGTGGCTTTGGATCCGTTAGCGGTGGCCATGTGCAGCACGTTGTGGGAGGTCGGATAGGGTGACGATATGCCAGGCTCCCGATGTATTTTAGAGACTAGGCGCATTTCTTGGAGCATATCCTTATCATCGTTTAGTCCCGCCTCGTCTATTCCAATTGCCACAACCACACCTTTATCTGTCATGCGATTAACTGGTGCTATACCGCTTTTCAGTCTTAAATTGGAGCTTGCATTATGTACTACCATTGTTCCAGTGCTGGCGATGATATCTATATCGGAATTGGTTACCCATACTCCATGAGCGCACGAGAGTTCGGTTCCTAGGAAATCTATATCAGCCAGGTGGGCTAACGGTGTTTTGCCCCAAGTTTTATATCCGTATAGCTTTTGGTAGATTGTTTCTTGTAAGTGTATGTGAATGCCAGCATTGTGTGTTTTGGCTAATAGTTTTATCTGTTCAAGTAATGAATCTGAACACCATTGGACATTGCCTGGACTCAAAAATACGTTGATTCTTTGGTCCTTACGAAATGCGTGACTTACATCTGAAAATATCGTGAAATATTCGTCTGGGCTAAGTTTGGAGTTTGAGAGACGATTAGATAATTTACAGGCTAGCTTCTTTGGCAGAGTCGAAAGGAACTGAGCGTCATCTTCGTACACAACATGATTTTGGTCTCTGTGACTAAAGGAAAAAGCCACTCTCATACCGGAATCCTGATAGGCTTTTAGCACGTCTCTAGCAGATTCCTGAAAACTTTGGTTGGAGGGTTTTCTCCAAGTCGCGTGATTGTGCATAACGGTAGTAATCCCATTTTCAATCATCTGCAAGGCGGAATACATTGTATCCAAGTAATTATCGACATCCCGGTTAGCCAGCCTTATAGCAATCCAAGGTTCTAGGGGTAGGTCAATACTTCCCAACTGGAATGGAGTTAGCCCGACATGGTGGTGTGAGTTTATAAGACCTGGCAAAACGATTTGTTTGCCGTCTCCTATGACCTCGGCTTTATCGTATTTAAGCCGGATGTCCTGAAATTTACCCACCTCTATTATGGAACCGTTGTCTTGGAATACAGCGCCATCGGTAACAATTTCGCTAGACCATTTGTCTATTACTCTTTTTACTAGATACTTGCCTCTAATAATTGAAGATGTCATAAATGTCTTCTTGAAACATCATTTGTTTTTGGGTTAGCTATGGATTGCATATGTAACGGAGGGTTACCAGACAGCGATACCTGGCTCATAGGTTTGCATGAGGTATATAGAAGTACGTGCTGTAAAGTATATGTTCTGCCAGTTGGGTCCGCCAAATGCTAAATTAGCTGGGACCTCTGGAAGTTTGATTGTCCCAACATGAGTCCCATTAGCGGTGAAAACCCAGCAACCGCCGGGGCCTGTACAGAAAAGCCGTCCCGCTTGATCAACTTTCATGCCATCTGGAACCCCATCGGAGGATGAAGACATATCCGCGAATATTCGGTTATTGCTTAGTGTCCCGTCGCTATTGACGTTGAACACACGTATGAATTGGTGATGGCAAACTATCCCTTGTTTTTTTTCTTCGATGCAATTTTCATTTAACCGGCTTATAGAAACGTATAGCAATTTTTCATCCGGGGAAAATGCCAATCCGTTGGGATATTCACATTCGTCTGTGGCCACAGACGGTGTGTTAGACGAGTCGATCATGAAGACTCCGGAAAAGGGCAAGACTCTCTCCTTATCGGGGAGCCTGCCGGCTGGGTCTGTAAAATAGATGGTTCCGTTTGAGTGGCATACCACGTCGTTTGGCCGATTAAGACTTTTACCTTGATAGTTATCCACCAAGACTGACCAATTTGGGGAGTCGGCACAGATTGATATCCGGCGATTTGCACCTTCGCACATGACCATTTTTCCAAGACGATCAAAAGTAGTTCCGTTGCCTTCTCCAGTGTTGGTTCGCACAATTTCAGTTCCGGTTTTCCTGCTCCAGCGGAGTTGTCGGCTATTTCGTATGTCTACAAAATATATAAAGCCATCTCTGCCCCAAACCGGACCCTCTGTAAAACCGAATCCGGTCGCCAACATTTCAGCGTATGGGGTCCGCAGGATTTTACTAAACTGTTCGTTCATGAGGTTCACCTGATATTGTTGTTGACAGAATAGATTCCTTAAGACTATGAGTCAAACATTTGTTGTATATTCTACTTAAAGTGTTACTTTGTTAGGATTGAATGGATCTTTGGGGGAAATACATGGCTAGACTATTGGTGTTAACGGGTGGTGACGAGTTCGACCCAAGTTGTGCTGAAACGGATTTATTTGCCTTAAACTTTACTGAAACCAAGGAAAAGTTAATTTTGATTCTACCTACCGCGGCTGAATATGAACTATCAGGTAAAAAGGCCGTTAGTAATGCTAAGGGTTACTTCGAAACATTGGGCTTTGAGTCAGACTGCATTCCGTTATATAGCAGAACACAAGCAAATAATCCGTCACAGGCCGACAAATTAAAACTGGCTACACACTTATATATAGTTGGTGGAAATCCGCTTTACCTTCTTCAAACATTGAAAAACACTATATTCATAGATGAAGTTTGGAATTGGCTGACGGAGGGGAATGTCTTACTTGGATCCAGTGCCGGAGCGATGGTTTTAGGGTCATATATGAGAAATCCTATCGATAAAACATGGGTCGAGGGTCTAGGTATTATCTCAGGAATGGCCGTTTTGCCGCACCATGAGAATTGCCACCCCGACCTTGTTTCACAGGAAATCATAAGTGCTGGTCTTGAAAACGTTGTCGTCTTTGGTATAGATGGTAAAACATCATGTGTTGGTAAGGGTAGTTCTTGGAGAGTTATGGGGCCAGGTGCTGTGACTGTGTACAACCAACGGAATTGGAAATTGTTTCGATCTGGAGAGCATATTACTGATGTTGGCTAATGATTAGAGAAATTATATAGTTTATAGAAGAGACAATATTAAGGAGAACGAACATGGTGGATTTGGATAGTTTATTAATGCAGGTAGATCAATCCACAAGTGAACTACTGGGCTTGCACAAAGAATTAGTAAAAATCGAGTCGGTAAATACAGGTCAGATGCCGACCGGAAACGAAAGTAACGTCGCTGATCTAGCTAAGCAATGGCTAAGCAATGAAGGGATTGAAAGCGAAGTTGTTGAGTCGGCTCCTGGCAGAGGCAATTTAATCGCAAATATGCCAGGAAAATCGGAAAAGAACAAATTGCTTCTGGTATCACACTTGGATGTTGTGCCGGTGGAAGATGCTGGTAAATGGAATTACAGTCCGTTTGGATCAGAATTGGACAACGGAAGAGTTTATGGAAGGGGAACCTATGATTGCAAAGGACTTTTGGCGTCACAAATGCTATCTATGGCTATTCTTAAGAGGAATGAGCTTAAACTTTCCGATAACTTAGTGTTGGTTTCTGGTGCCGATGAGGAGAGTGGAGGTCGATACGGATTGGGCTGGCTTGCCGAGAATTACCCAGAGAAAATCCAAAGCCCATTAGCAATTAATGAAGGAGGAGGCACGCATGTAAACGTTGCTGGCACTACCACTTACCTGATGGGAATAGGTGAAAAAGGCAGATTGGAGATACAGTTAACAATAAAAGGTACTAGCGCTCATGCTTCTACCCCGTGGCTCGGGGAAAACGCTAGTTATAAGTTATCTAGTGTCCTTAATCGTATCCAAAATTATGAAGCTACTAGGGACACATCGGTGGCGATTTTTCAGTATCTTTCCTCATTAGCTATAGAGGATGTGCCTACCCCTGATAACATAGATAGGATTATAAATGAGCTTCAACCAAGAAATCCCCAGTTAGCCTCAGTGCTAAGAGCACTTTCTCGTATGACCTTGACACCCACTATGGTCAGAGGAGGAATTAAGTCTAACAGTATCCCTGAAACCATAAGCCTTATATGTGACGTGCGTACCCTTCCTCATCAGGACGATCGATATGTACTCGACGAATTAGGGAGGTTGTTCGGAGACATGGATGGAATAGAAATTGATGTTGACTATATGGCTATTCCTAACAGTTCTGATTATGATACGTCCTTTGCCGATAGTCTGAAGAAAGCCACTGAACTTAGCCTGAACCGGACCGATCTTAATTGGGTCCCATCTGTTGCCACGGGATTTACAGATTCTAGATTTTTGCGTCCTTTAGGGACCACTACTTATGGCTTCAACGGGATGGACCCTTCTGACGACCCGTTATTGAATAAAATGCATGGGACAGATGAATCTATAGGTGTAAAATCGTTGACGACAGGAGCAAAGATCATGTTAGCTTTGGCTGTAGATGTGTTGGATGTCGACTGAATATTTTGCGACTGATCTGAATTTTGATATAGATGCTTTTCTAAATGTGTGTTCTATATATTGAAATTTAAACTAAAAATAACATTCTGAGGTTTTCATGGATTTATCAAAGCTTAACGGGGAAATTGCCACTTTTATTTCCAAGACACCTAAATCTAAAAAGCTTCAAGAGAGAGCACGCTCCTTTATGCCTGGTGGGAGTTCTCGAGGTACGGCTTATTATGATCCATATCCTGCTTTTATTGATCGTGGCCTAGGCAATCGGATTTTTGACGTAGACGGGAATCAATATATTGATTATATGATTAACGCTACTAGTCTTATTATGGGGCACGCTCATCCATTGATAGTCGATGCGATTAATCGGCAGGCCGTGAAAGGCACAGCCTATAGCGGTCCCTCCGAGCTTCAAATTGTAATGGCTGAAACATTGTGCAAACGTATTCCGTCGATGGATTCGGTCAGGTTTGCTAATTCTGGTACAGAAGCAACGCTCAATACTATAAGAGTAGCCCGTGCTTATACAGGAAGACATAAAATAGCAAAGTTCGAGGGTGGATATCATGGCTCTCACGAATATGTATCTGTTAGCGTAAAGCCCCCAGCCTGGAAATTGCATCCTAGCGGTCCGACATCTATTCCGGAATTCCCAGGGCAACCACCCTCAGTCGGTCGTGAGGTAATTGTGATGCCATACAACGACCTCGCAAAGAGCGAAGAATTACTGAGAAGACACAAATCAGAGATCTCGTGTGTCATCATGGAACCTGTGGCTTCTGCGCTTGGATATTTACCGGGCGACATAGCCTTCCTTCAAGGAATTAGGGAATTAACATTAGAATTAGGTATAATTCTAATCTACGATGAAGTCCAGAGCTTTAGAATTGGGCCTGGCGGCGCTCAGGTCGAGTGGGGGATCAGCCCAGATCTCACGGCATTGGGGAAAACGATTGGCGGTGGGTTTCCGGTAGGAGCTTTCGGTGGGAGAATGGACTTAATGGAGATGTTCGATCCTTCAAAAGGTGGAGCGACAATTCCGCACGCCGGAACATTTAATGCTAATCCTATGACATTAGCGGCTGGTCAAGTTGTTTTAGACCAACTTACTCCTGAGTGTTACGATCGGCTAAATTCCATGGGAAATGATCTTCGTATGCGGATGCAAGCAGTGTTTGACGAATTGGAGGTCAGCGCTTTTGTCACCGGAGTCGGATCTTTGTTTGGCATACATTTCACCAATGAAAAAGTCGTGGATTATCGATCAATGCTTAGAGGGGATCAAGATCTTAGAAAGGCTTTGTTTCTGGGTCTCGTGAACGAAGGTGTCTTATTGCAAATAGTTTCTGCTGGGGCATTGAGCACTGTCACTACGGATCAAGACAATGATGCATTTGTAAATGCGGTTAGGTCTGTACTTGAAAGGATAAAATAAGTACGTGTCAAAGACCATTAAACTTAGTGTTTTAGATCAAACACCCATGCGTCAAGGTAGTACGGCGTCTGTAGCGTTGCGGGAAACCGTAAAATTAGCTCAAGCTACCGAACGGATGGGTTATATGCGGTTTTGGGTATCCGAACATCATAACTCGATCTATTTTGCTGGGACGAACCCTGAGATATTGATTGGGCAAATAGCGGCCAATACGGAAACGATAAGGGTGGGAAGTGCAGGAGTTATGCTACCCCATTACTCGTCTTTGAAAGTTGCTGAAGGGTTTAGTGTTCTGGAATCTTTTTATCCTGGGCGCATAGATCTAGGTGTAGGGAGAGCGCCTGGAAGCGATCAATTAACGGCGACTGCCCTTTCCTATCCGAAACCTCAGGCAAACATTGCAACTTTCCCCCAGCAAGTGTTAGACCTCATAGGGTATTTATCTGGAACCTTAGCGAAAGATCATCCATTCGAAAGGATACGGTCTCAACCTGGGCCAGTACCTGATAATCTTCCAGAAATTTGGATTCTTGGTTCAAGTAACTATAGTGCAGGATTGGCTGCAGAATTAGGGTTGCCGTTTGCATTTGCAGATTTCTTTGGTAGTACTAGGGAGCAGGGCCCTGCAGCTGCCGCTATATACCGTAAGGGATTTAAACCATCGCCCATTTGCCATGAACCTAAACTTAACGTAGGTTTCCAGGTTATTTGTGCGCCCACAAAGGAGGAGGCAGAGTTTATTGGAGCTAGTAGGAACATCAATAAAGCCAGGGAGGTTCTGAGACTTGGTCTTGGGCCAGGAATGATTTCTCCAGAGAAAGCACTAGACCTTGACCTAGCTCCTGGAGCTAAAAGCTATATTGAGCAGCTGAGTAGCATGTACATTGACGGCGATCCCAAGTTTGTAAAGACAAAGATCCTGGAATTGACTGAGGAATACGATACTACAGATATAACTATCGTCACGAATTGCTATGACTTTCGGCATCGTGTAAGGTCATATGAATTGCTGGCCGAAGCATTTGAAATGGGTTAATGAAATTCTTGGTGGTTAATTGAACATGAATGAACTAAACATAGTTAGGAGAGGATCCGTTGTTTTATTGCTTTTGTTTTTCAGTCTGTCGATTGTTCAATGCGGTGGTCAATCTCGGGCAAGTCAAAATGGGGATATTGTCAGGGTACACTACACTGGCACGCTTGATACTGGAGAAGTATTCGATTCTTCACGGAATAGGGACCCGTTCCAAGTCATCATTGGTTCTGGCCAGGTTATACCAGGGTTTGATGAAGCGTTAAAGGGGTTGTCCGTTGGAGATACTGTCACAAAGCGGATGGAACCAGAAAATGCATATGGTTTACATAGGGCGGATCTAGTAGTTGAGGTATCTAAGGATGAACTTCCACTGGATGTAATTGTCGGGCAGGTGCTTCAAGGGGCTACTGGTGGGATTTTTACTATAGTGAGAATAGAAGGTGACATTGTCGAGTTGGATGGTAACCACAGGTTGGCTGGCCACGCCCTGACGTTCGAGATCGATATGATAGAAATCAAAGATTAATAATGCTGTCCATACTGTGTAATTTTCTTAAATAGATTAATGGCTAAGTTTGGCTTTTATATTTTTGTAAAGCAGTGCCACCATAAGAATCATCACCAATAATATCGCGACTGATGGTCCTGTAGGGTAATCCATTACATATGATATTAAGATACCAGCGAGTGTAGAGAAAATTCCGATGAACTGAGTCAAGCCAAAGGTTGATCTCAGAGACTGTCCGAATTGATTGGCTATTAGAACGGGTATTATAAGGAGAGCGGATACCAGTATAACTCCCAAGAGTTTAACTCCAGCTATCAATGTTATAGAGGTGCCAATAAACAGAAAATATTTTGTTCTATCCACTGGAAGGTCGATAACGTGTGAGAGATCATTATGAACAGTAGTAATGACTAGACTACGCCATTGGGATACAAAAATGATTGTTATTAGGATAAAGAATCCTGTCAGGAAATATATATCTGTCCACTGTATGGTTAGAATGTTTCCGAACAGATAACTAAAAAGCTCCGGTTTGTATCCTGGAACATATGACAGGATGATTATGGCTCCTCCCATGCCACCACTAAGGAATACTCCTACAAGCCCATCTTGCGTTACATTGCTGGTAGATGAAACACGCGATAGCATAAACCCGTAAAGACTAGCCACAATTATCGCTATGAGTATCGGGTATACACCTAACAACAACCCAAGAGCTATTCCTAGTAATGATCCGTGGCTAATTCCATCAGCCATAAACCCAAGCCTTCTTGGAACTATAAATGTTCCAAAAAGACCAAATAGACTTGCCAACAAAACGGCGCTCAGAAATGATCTCTGCATGAATGGAGTAGATATGATGTCAATTAAATCCATTTCTTAGTCCATTAAATATTTTCTATATAACAATAGCCTGAGTGGGTACTATTTGGATCAGGTGTGGTCTTTTGGATATTCTTTATATTGACCTTCGAAAGGGAATTCTTGCATACACAATATCCCGAATCACATATGAAGTTCCTGTTCAGGCAGATAACGTGATCACCGTATGAAGAAACGAATTGCCAGTCATGGGTGATAATCACTACAGAAACTCCTTCGTTTTTTACTTCCAGAATTACATCTATTATGTGTTTTTCACTAGAGTCGTCGACATTGGACAGAGGCTCATCCAAGAACAAAAGATCAGGGGTGCGGTATAATTCGGCTGCGAGCAGCATTTTTTGCGCTTGTCCTCCCGAAAGTTCAGTGATGTTTCGTGATAAATGAGATTCAGGGAAATCGACTCGTTTTATGGCTGTCGTTATTTTATTGCGGGGTACTTGTGCTGCATACTTCAAATATTCCGAAACGGTGAGTTGGAAGGGAGTTGGGAATATTATATTCTGTGGAACATATCCCAGGATAGGCTTAGTCCCGTTTGTTGAATGGAAACTGATGTTTCCGGCCGAGATGGGCAAGAGTCCCAATATGCTTTTAACCAGAGTTGTTTTGCCGGAACCATTTTCGCCCACTAGAAACGTCAGTGCTTTTCGAGGTATGGAACAGGAGGCACCAGATAATATTTTTTTATTCCCTATCATAACGGTCACGTTATCGTATTCAACTATGTTTCTATTCAATATTTATCCTTGATATCTGGAATACCATATCACTTCTTTGCTAACAGAGATAATTTCACCATATCGACGTTATAAGTTAGGAGTTCTTGAAAAGTCATTCTCCCATCTACCCCCCCTAGTGGGTCTATGTTAGCTATCTTTAGGCCGTTATCATCTGCGAACGAACGCAAAACATCGATCGGATATTGAGGCTCCGAAAACACGACTTTAACGTCATGATTTCCGGTCTTGTCCTGCAACATTTTGAGATATTTCGGACTGGGCCCATGGGATCCGTATGGTTGGAATGTGCCGACCAGATTTAAACCAAAGGCATCCGCAAAATAACTCCAAGAGTCATGGAGTACTATAAATGGGACATCCTGTATTATTTGAGCATGTTCTAGTAATTCCTCATAAAGCTGATCCATTTCAGAATTAAACAATTCTAGCCGTTTCTGGTAGCTGGAAGCATTTTTCAGATCTATAAGAGCGTATTCTCTAGCCATAGTATTCGCGATCTTTTTCCCGTTTCGAGGATCTAACCAATAATGTGGGTCATTCGGCCCATATTTATGATCCCCATGTTCTTGGTGTGATCCATGCTGTATTTGTCTAATGCCTTCATTCACCTCGACCAATTTAGCATTGGTGCCGGTCACTTCGATTATCCATTCATCAAGTCCTCCACCTATGTAAAACATCAATTCTGAGTTTTCGGCATTTAACTTGTCTGCGGGGGTAGGATTGAACGTATGTGGAGATTCTCCTGAGGGCAAAAGCAACGTTACTTTAACGTTATCCCCTCCGATTTGTTGTGCGATTGAATATATTGGGAATATGGTTGCGCTTACATATTTCGGTTTTGAATCGACAGGAAATCCGGTTGTATTGGATGAATTCCCCGAAGATTGTTCAAAGGATTTCGGGTAAGGTGCTGAGGGATGGGTCCGACATCCTAGCGACGCAAATCCTATTAGTACAAACATGATTAGGAGTTTGTTAGAATAGTTCATGGTAATGTAGTTCTGGCTAGCATATAAATTGGGAATCATTCTCAAAATAGGCTAATAATAGAGGGGCCTTAGTGGAATGTCAATAAATGATAATGATTCTTAATATTTTCCCAACTGGAGCAATTTGTATAAGATATGGCTAAAAAGCAATTAACCGAATTGCTAAGACAGGAGGGGTTATCAATAACGAGCCCTAGGCTTAACGTCTTAGCTGTATTAGATCAATCTGATGGACCACTTTCGGTTGAAAATATCGTAGAATTCTCTACGATCCAAATTCCACTCTCCACAGTTTACAGAGTAGTCGCAGATTTGTTAGACGCAAGAATTGTTAGCACGTTTTCGTCACCAGATAAAAAATTACTGGTTGAACTTACTAGATCAACGAGCGGGCACCACCATCATCTTTATTGCCAATCGTGCGAAAAGGTATTCGATATAGATTTGGATAAGAAAATTGAACGTTTAATAGAGAACGTTATTAAAGATGTTTCTGCCAGCCATGGAATGCGGGTTTACGATCATTCTTTTGAAATATATGGTACGTGTGATCGGGGTGGCCATCACCTAAAATCGGATCAAGCCTAATCGTCATACCTATTCCAGTGATTTTGCGGGAACAGTTTTTATGAAGTATTGATTGGTATTTGTCTTTTCTTTATCTGGTATGAAATATCGGGACATAGTTGTAATGCGATGATTTATATCGTAATTTCAATAGGTTAATATAGTTATAGAATCCGGTTAGATAGAAACGCTACTATAAGCAATATGGGTAAGACGGAGATTGCAGTGCGCATGATATCATCTAGGCTGACTATTGGGTTGACCGACCAATGTAGAAGCCCAAGGAAAATCCAACCACGAGTATGAGGATAGCCACGACTAAAATATGCATTGCTGAATTATACAGGTAAAAGTAGGAAAGCGTTTATTTACCCTATGAAATACAGAGATTATTGAACAATGAATCTAAATTCTTTGAAATCTAAAATTACCCGAAGGAGAAATGAAATAATTCGTAGTATTGGATTGTTTATCGTATTGAGATCCCTTTATGGTATAGCAATTTTAGGATTAGCGTACGTATTCGGCATAGAGGTTAACGAACTAAGAGAGTTTAGACTTTTTGGTTTTCAGATATACATTCTAGTTTTAGTAGTAGCGGCCATCATAACAATTCGACGTTTCTGTAAAATATATAAGTGGTGGAACAACGATGATGATTCTGAAACCCTAAAAACTTGAAAGTTTTTTATGCCTAACATTATGTGGTATCGTTCTTATTTTTAACGATGACAGGTGATATACTCTTGAAAATCAAGGGGCATCTGCCATTCCGTCCTAAGGTCATCCCTGATATCCATGGATTGATCGATCCATGGATTGCTTGCGACAAATCTGGGCGATTTGAACTCAGCGGTGCCTTGGACTATTTGATAAAACAAGGGGGACTTTTGAAAAGCTGTGATATATCAGATTGTTATTGGCACGACGTAGATAATATGGAGGACTTGCATCATGTACGGACAGCGGGTCTTCAACTTGATGAGTAGGTCAGAGGAAGAGATGGTAACGAGCACCGAAGCAGGCGACGCAGCTTACGAAAAAACGATCGTATCTCCGACTCCGTTGGATCCTGTAATCGCAGCCGAAAGACTAAAAGAAGTCAAACGTATTTTTGATGACCAAGGCATCGTATTTTGGCTCGGTTCAGGCACCTGTCTTGGTTGCATAAGAGAAAAACGATTTATTCCCTGGGATGACGAAATGGACACTGCGTCGGTAATCGGGATGCATGGGCTAGACGAAAAAACCGTTTATCGGATTGCCAACGTATTCAAGGAGAATGGTTTCTACTCGCGCGTTCGAAACAATCCACGGTATATGTCTGTTGCGTTTGTAAAAGACGGCATAAGGACCGACTGGACCTGCCATCGTATTATCGATGGAGGTGCTATTGAGTTTCCCGGAGTAAAGCTTCCTTTGCGTATATTCACCCGACCGATGGAAATAGAGTTTATCGGCCAAAAGTTCCGGGTACCAAACCCGCCGGAAGAGTATTTAAGTTTGAAATACGGACCAGAATGGCGAACTCCAAAAGGGCCAGGGTTCGAGTCAGACGTTGTAATGAAGATTGGGCGTAGCGACAATCTCAGTCGCTGGTGTAAGCTTCAGCGTTTTTTGAGTGTAGGTATGTTTCCTCGAGCCACAAGTAGTGTGAAAATATTTGATCGGAATGGAGAGATGGTTAGCGGAGCAGAGGTCACAGTTGCTGGCCTTGGCCGCTCTAAGACCGATAAGTATGGAGTAGCAAAATTCTATGTCCCTAATGAAGCTTATTACGCAATGGTGATTTATTATGAGGGACACCAAGAGGTTCTTTACGAAGAATTACTTACTCCCTGTACCAATTACATCTATCGCCCGGGGCCGATAGTTACTGCCGAGCAACATTACAAGGCAGGAGTACGAGCTATGGCCTTGTCTAGGGAATAAGGCGCCTATCCAAGGGGCACCTTGAACTGCATGGCCGTATTCATGGATTTGAAGGGCTCCATACCTATATGGGTCCCATGAGTCAGGTTGATGAATGCCAAGAACTCCCAAACCTACAGAGGAATCTACTTCAATCCCTGAATTCGCACCTGTACAGATCGAACTATGACATGGAAGATCAACTATGGTTGGATCCGGGTATTTCAGAAATGATGCATTTAACAGAGCTGTTGAGGTTCCAGACCACAACATAGTATTCACTGATAAAGGTGAGGCAGTCGCTGCCTGGCACGCATTTGATGGAAATGATTACCGCATTTATGTGGCTCGTATAAATATAGATGGAGTTTTGGGAGATCCTGTGGCTTTATCCAAATCTGGGCATCACGCAAAATTACCTAGCATGGCTATTGGTGATGACGGGTCCAGCGCAACATTTACTGATATCTCCTACTTGAGTGGAACAATCGACGTGCACCGGTAAAAGTGTTCTTCTACGACTGTTATAGGATCTCAGCAATAACGGTGTCATAAATACCAATTTGTGCCCCCAATACGATAGCGTAACTTGGGAGCCCGGGTTCTCGTTTTTATTGCAAGAACCCATGCCACAATAACGTCATTTGAGGTATGCAGTAGATATTTCGCGTAAAATAGATGTATGAAAATCAAGGATGTACGATTACTCCTCCTTACCACTGCAGTAATGTTGCTGGCGGCTTGTGGTGGGGGAGACAATAAGCCTGACTCAACAATTGCACTGATAGATAATATAGAAGAGGCTACTCCGCTGCCGTTTACTGTGACCCCAACTAGAGCTATCTCTACAGCACTGCTTTCTGATAATCCAACGCCGTCCGTTCTCGTGCAGGCCGACGACCTCACGATCACCACGTCCGATGTTTCCGCTGCCACCATTCTACCACTGGACCTGATGCCTGCATCTGAGAGCTCGTTCTCAAAAGAGCCGACTGCAAGACCCACCCCCACTCCGACCGCAACTGCTAGACCTAGCCCAACTCCCAAATCGGGACCAAGGTCTAGTTCCGATGTCGTACCGATAGCGACGGTTATCCCAACTGCTACACCTTGGCCAACTCCGACTGCTGCTCCAAACCTGACTGTTCCACCTGTTCCACTTGCCCCGGCGCCAACTTTCGTATCGTCAACAAAGTTTGAAGGGTTCCCAGAAACTCTCCAGAGCGCGTTTTCCATTGCCGTTGTTGATGAGTTCGCCGCTGCTTACCAGAAGGCTGGAGTAAGTGCAGCTGTGTTCGATGGAAAGAAACTGTGGACTGAAGCGCTTGGTATAGCTTCAGATACAGCCCAGATGACTTCCACTACTCCTATGATCATAAGAAGCACATCGAAAACGTTTCTTAGTGCGATGATGCTAACTCAGATCGAAAATGGCCTTTATAAGCTGACCGATACCGTGGAAGCGCTGCTTTCCGATCATCCTGACTATCCACTGATCGATATCGATTACATCAATACGGATGTCACAGTAGAGCAATTATTAACCATGACCTCCGGTATTTCCGACTGGTCCGAAGATATCAACAGCCAATTGCAAATTATGCAGGCATCTACATGGAAACCAGCGGATAACCTGAGTAAAATTCCGTCCCCGTTTGTCGAGCCAGGATCCTATCACTACTCGTATGCTAACAGCATTCTTCTAGGCTTAATCACCACCCACTATGGCGGCAAGAACATTAATTCCCTTTATCAGGAAACATTTTTTAAACCACTGGGCCTTTCTGGTGGGTTGTTGACTGAGGTTGCTCAACCACCGGATACGGCAGCACCCTACGACGATCTCCAAACATATGGCTTCGGAGCCGGCTTCGGTAATTTAAGAGCGGGGGAGATGGCGGTTTTAAAAGGCAAGGATCCTAGAATCAGCTGGGTAGGCGCAGCAATAGTATCGACGCCTGAAAACATAGCACAGTGGGGATATGAACTTTTCAGTCCATCTGGGTCCGCAATCTCCGATGCAAATCAAACCCAATTGATCAACTCTTTGACGGTGCAGACCGACACGTCTATTAGTGGTCTAGGAGTGCACACTTACGGCTATTTCATTGGCATGGCAGATGTCAGACTTTCAGATGGTACCAGTATAAAAACCTATAATCACCCCGGCGGTGGCGGAGGTAGGACTTCGTGGCTCTATTACGCTCCATCCCTGGACGTCTCTATTTCCCTTCTAGCAAACTCTATGCTTCTTCACGATTTAGGCTCTTGCGGCTATGCAGGCTTGGATTACATGTCTGTTGGAGAATGTATGGCAGGTGGAATCTTCAGCAGTTTGCTCGGAATGCCTGTACCAGACTAGGGGTGGATCCTCCCTGCTGCACCATCCTATGCACATATGCCAACTGGCAATGACTTACACGGGGAATCAGATCGATATTGTATTAATTGCCGAGCTTGTATGATTCTACACTAATGCCGAGGTAGATAGAGGAAGATGCAGATTCTATATCGTGACTAAATTTAGTGGTGGAGCTGGGGGGGATCGAACCCCCTACCTCCTCAATGCCATTGAGGCGCTCTCCCGGATGAGCTACAGCCCCACTGTCACTACTATAAAACTTGAATTATTTTATCGCAAGGCAAATCAGCCTTGTGGTGCGGGAATATATTTAAATTATCCGTGGTGAGGAGTGGAGGATACAAACATCCACTCCCGGACGTTAAGTAAAACCGTTATTTTTGAGATTTGGTCTGAGTGATTTGTACTCTTTTGGAAAGTGTGGTTCGGGAATAAAACTCAGGAAATTCTATTCTAGAAAGTAATTCCTAAAACTTGGGGCACCTCCATGGCAAAAAAAGAAATCACTTTAAACGGTACCTACTATAGTAGTGTATGGTCAGCAGTTGATATCCCTACTACGGTTTATTTTTATCAAGCAGGGAAATTCGACATCGACAGTCTTATAACCAGAACGTATAAATTAGATGATACCAAGAAAGCCTATCAAGATATGGGAAAGGGTCAAATGGGGATGGGAATCATTACCGAGTTTTGCTTTGGGGGTCCATAAAGACATGTTTTTCGCCATATCCCCTTAGTTCTCTCTCTGACGAGACCTGGTGTTATACTACAGAAAGTTCGCACCAACGAGACTTGTGCCTTGGATTGACGAATAGCGAATTATACTAGATCACAATCATAATACGCGATCCTATCAACCTGTCCTATGCGCCTAAAATAATAGATTAGTTGTAAAAGAAATCATCCAATACTCTAGAACATGTTAGCTATAAGTCGGAATATACGTATCCTCTTTTCTGCAGGTCTAATACTGTTGATCTTAGGGTGTGGGTCTGAACCTAGAGGAACTATTCAATCAGACTTTTCAGGTCAAGAGCCGACTACTGTGCCTGATCAGCTTCCTAATTTAGATATGAAAAAATTAGATAAGATAGCTACTGAAAAAGGTGAAAAAGCAGTTATTGAGAAGGAAATAGCTGCTAGGAGAGAAATAAAACAAAATACTGAAGGAGCAAACCAGGAAGATCGGAACGAAATTGAAAGTGACTCATCAGCTACACCAATATATCAGTATCAAAAATATGATAATAGTACAATGCCTAAATTGCATAACCTCGGAATAAAGAACCTTGGGCCTTACAACGATGTTAATCGGACGTTTGGAGACTTGCTTTTTGATACCGGATTAACACTTCCAATATTTATTGAATTTGGCGCTACAATAGATACAGGACAATCAAACAAGTTTGATAACCCAAACTTTGAATTTAGGGGTCCTGCAGACACACTGGTAATCTCTCCAACTTACGGTGTTGTTACCCAATTAGACTGGCAACCTTCAGCCGGATATATTCAAGATGATTGGGAAGTCATAATTTCTCCTACTATGCGTTCTTCTTGGGGTGTAAGCATTGACCATGTTGTGAGCATGGATTGCGACAGAAAAAGAGATATTCCAGCTTATTGTGATAAACCATTGCAAATTAATGGCGTAAACTTGGAGGTAGGTACAGAAGTCAAAATTGGAGATGCCATTGGGTACATGGGCAACTGGATGGAGAATGGCACAAAAATTAACGGACGCACCGAAATCACGCTATTCCAATATATTGAAAATTATGAGACCAAGTCTATCGATTCAGTAAGCTACTGTCCCACACTTAATATTGCTGACCCCGTTGAATTGTCTTTAAAACACGCCATAGTTAATTTAATGGGAAAATACGAAATGGTTCATGGCCGGGATTCAGCATATGATGAATCCCGGATGGTTGCTCCAGGATGTGTATATAGCACCATCGAAGAAAATGAGACTGGTGGGAAATCAATCAAATAGTCAAATAAAAGATGTTATTCGAAAGCTCCACATTATTCAAAAAGTTTCTCTGTTTAGTAACACAAATTTTCGACATGAACAACAACTAAAAACGTAGAACTGGGCACATGCCGGCTTGGAGTTGAGAAGTTGCAAGACTGTTTGCCACAGTTTTATTTGCAAACCCTACGAATATCTAACTTAGCGCGAGGTAAATTATCCCTGTGGCTCGGTAATTGTGGTGAAACCAGTATACGGATGGAGAGCGTCAGGCAAAGATATAGAACCATCTTCTTGCTGTCCGTTCTCCAGCAAGGCTATTATAACCCTAGGCAAGGCTAAGCCTGAGCCGTTAAGTGTGTATGGAAAAATTAAAGGAACTCGATCTTTAGGCCTATAGCGAATGTTTGATCGGCGAGATTGGAAATCGGCACAATTAGAACAGGAGCTCACCTCCAACCATTCTTGGGAACCTGGAGCCCACACCTCGATATCAAATGTTTTTGATGAAGCAAATCCCAAATCTCCGGTGCAAAGTTCCAGTACTCGATAGGGAAGTTCGAGCAGTCTGCAAATCTGCTCAGCATTATTTACTAACTTTTCAAATTCTTGTGCAGCGGTACTAGGTTCTACGAATTTGTATAACTCAACTTTGTTGAACTGATGTACTCTTTTTATACCCCGAGTATCTCGACCAGCAGCTGTCTTCTCCCGACGGAAGCACTGAGTAAATGATGTGTAATACTTTGGCAAGGATCCAGGGGGCAGTATTTCCTCTCTATGAAGACCTGTTAGCGGAACCTCAGCTGTAGGAATCATCCATAATTCACTTGGGTTATCCCTGTATAAATCGTCTCCGAATTTTGGAAGGTTCCCTGATCCTTCCATTACGTCCTGAGTTACCAGCGACGGTAGTTGCATCTCGGTGTAACCATGGTTATTCACATGCTGGTCTAGCATGAAATTGATGAGTGCACGCTCTAATCTCGCTCCGCACCCAACCTGGACGTAAAATCTTGAGCCCGCTAATTTTGCTCCCCGTTTGAAATCTATGATCTTCAATTTCTCTCCCAATTCCCAATGGGGTAAGGGGCTAAAATCGAAGGTCTTAGGGGTTTTCCATTCTCGGACTACTATATTCTCTTCTTCCCCTTCCCCTAATGGGACGTTGTCCATAGGAAGATTCGGTAGTTCTAATAGAAATCTATGAAGTTTTGTTTGCAGAGTTCCTAGTTTTTGGTCATATTCGGTGATTTCTTCTCCGACTTTACGCATTTCCACGATAAGACGGTCCCTTTCTGTCCCTTTGATCTGGCTTATCTTCTTGCTGACTTCGTTTCGATTTGCTTTAAGCGTGTCGCTTGATGAGATCAATTGTCTTCTTTCTGTATCTAAATCAAGAATAGGTTCAAGAGAAGTCGAATCTCCTCTTTTCGCGAGTGCATCTGCTACACCTTTTGGATCATTTCTTATAAGCTCTATCGCTAACATCTATATATCTCTTGAACGCATTTGAGGGAATAGAAGAATATCTCGGATGCTCTGCTGGTTAGTCAAAAGCATAACTATCCTGTCGATTCCTATGCCTAATCCGCCGGTGGGTGGCATACCATATTCTAAAGATGTGAGAAAATCATCGTCTGTTCTGTCGGCTTCTTCATCGCTGTATTTTGCCCTTATCTCTTCTTGTTGTGAAAAACGATTCCGCTGTTCTTCAGGATCATTTAATTCACTGAAAGCGTTGGCAACTTCCATTTGCCCTACAAATGCTTCGAATCGCTCCACAAATTCTGGATTACCAGGCTTTGTTTTTGCCAAGGGTGACATAATTTTTGGGTGATCGGTGATAAAGATAGGCTGAATTAGATTTGGTTCTACGGCCAGAGATAAAAGTTTGTCGAAAATTTGGTGCGGAGGCCCAGGTTGGACATCAAATCCTTTATCTTGTGCAGAAGAAATCAAATGTTCTATATTGTTTTCTGATTTTAGATAAGGGCTTATATCGATATTAGCGTACTCGAGAATGGCATTGGAAAATGACATTCTCTTCCAGGGGACTGAGAAATCCAAAGTATGTTCGCCGTATTCGATGGTATTCCCGCCTGTAGTTTCTTGTACAACTGTCGACAACAAAGTTTCGACTAATCGCATTACATCTTCATAGTTTGCGTATGCCTCGTAACTTTCCAAAAGAGTGAATTCTGGGTTGTGATTTTGATCTATTCCTTCGTTTCGGAAAACTCGTCCAATTTCAAAAACCTTATGAAATCCACCTACTATCAGGCGTTTTAGGTAAAGTTCAGTGGCGATGCGCATATAGAGATTTTGCCCTAGTGCGTGATGACGGGTTATGAAGGGTTTGGCCAGGGCGCCGGCCGCTACTGGCACTAGAACAGGAGTCTCCACTTCGATGAATCCAGCCTTAATCATATAGGCTCTGATGGACTGTATTATCCTACTCCTTTTCAAGAATACTGGCATTATTTCGTCATTAGCTATTAGGTCCACATATCTTTGTCTGTATCGTTGTTCTTTGTCTTTAAGGCCATGCCATTTTTCAGGCAAGGATCTTAGGGATTTTGAAAGAAATGTGAATTCCGTGGCCCCAATGGTGACTTCACCGGTTCGCGTTTTAAAAAGAGGTCCCGTTATGCCGACAAAGTCTCCGATATCCAGTTCTTTTAAGAGGGCATAGCTTTCGCCTAAGGTGTCCACTCGGAAATGTGCTTGGAGGTGGCCATCGCCGTCCTTTATGTCGAGGAATGAATTCTTTCCCATTATGCGGACTGCCATGATCCTACCTGCAATGGAAACAGGCTGGGTTTGTGTTACGGTCGTCTCAGTAGTTTCGATGGTTCTATTGAAGAGAGCGCGAGCTTGGGTGGAGGTATGTGATCGGCTATATTTTGTCGGATACGCATCAATGCCTTTTGCTCTCAGGCGACGTAGCTTTTCCTGGCGAGCAGATAAGTGATCCCCAGTCGGATCCTCTATCGGATTATTATTAGGGGCGTTCATTTAATGCCTAAAGTCCAAAATTGGACTTGTGTTCTACCAAGTCATCTGTTTTGTGCGACAGTTTGGTTCTCTCACAGCCCTTCATTATGAAGGGATTAAGGACCATTGCTCAATCCACAAGACTTAATAAGTTTCAGATAATTCTAGGATAATCCCATTATGTTTGTAAAGGCTGCATAATACAAATATAGGTCATGAGTTGGCTCTTGAAACCAAAATAATTTCCGAATGGACACATTATTTGGATTTTTTTTGAATTAAGTCTAAAATTCATTTTAAATTGTGCCTGAAAGTATTTACAGTTACCATAACGTAGGATTAGAATTCTTCTTGGGGTTCCGATGAGAATATCTGGTGGGAAAGTTAAGGGAATACGAATATCACCGCCTGCAATTCGTGGAGCAAGGCCAACAACGGAACTGATGAGGGAAGTAATTTTCAATGTACTTGGGGGAAACAAGATTTGCGGAGCTCGGATTTTGGATCTTTTTGCGGGGACTGGTTCATTGGGGATAGAGGGATTAAGTAGAGGGGCAGAACAGGCAGATTTCGTAGAAGTAAACGGAAAACAGTGTGCAGTGATACAAACAAACCTCAGGTTGTGTGGATTTGAGGGAAACGGGAAGGTTTATCGGATGAAATCCGAACAATCGTTGAAGGTTCTAACAGGGACATATGAGGTCGTGGTTATGGATCCTCCATACCGTTTAGAAGAAGTAGGTGCCATTGTAGAGAAGTTAAGCGCTTCCAACCTTGTTCTCTATGATGGAATTGTAGCCGTCGGCCATTCCAAACGCCAACTGTTAGCGGAAACCTATGGAGCACTTACGAGGATCAAGTCAAGTAGGCATGGCGACAGTATGGTTGATTTTTATATCAAGGGTGATTCTATATGACAGTAGCAATATATCCGGGGAGGTTTGATCCGGCGACTTTGGGTCACTTAGATATAGCTATCAGGGCTTCAAAAATATTTGATGAGTTGATCGTAGCTGTGTATGAAGGTGGTTCTGGCACCCAATTATTTGACACTAAATCCAGGATGCAACTTCTGAAAATGGCTGTCACCCCAGTAAAAAACATACAAGTTCAATCTTTTAGAGGACTTGTGGTGAATTATGCCAGACATTCAGGAGCACAGGTAATCATTCGCGGATTACGAGGAGGTGGAGATTTTGAATATGAATATGAGATGGCTTTTATGAATCAAAATCTTGCACCAGATATCGAATTGGTGTGTTTTATGACGAGTTTAAAATATCAGTTTATTCGGTCCAGTTTGATCAAGGAAGTAGCTGGATTAGGAGGAGACATTAGTAATTTAGTTCCTCCACACGTAGCGAAAGCGATAAACAGGAAATTAGGTCATGGTTGATTCAAAAAAATAATTAGCTTTAGGAGGCAAAATGGAGATTAACAATATAGTAGATAGGTTAGAAGCGCTAATAGCAACTAGTGTGCGAGTGCCGGCTACTCAAAAAACCTTTTTGGATAGTAGGAAAGTCCATGAACTGATGGATCAACTGAGACTGGCAGTTCCGCAAGATATTCAAGCTGCCGAGGAAATTTTGGTTAGCAAAGAAGAGATATTCAACCAGGCCGAAGTTGAACGACGAAAGATTAAAGCCCAAGCTGAGGAAGAATTTAGGGTTCGGTTAGATCAAACTGAAATCATGAAAGAAGCCCAAAAAAAATCATCCGAGATAGTACAAGAAGCTGAAAACAAGGCCCATAAACTACTATCACAGGCCGGTCTTGAGGCCAGGAGCAAGAAGGCCGATATTGATACATATGCCGCAAAAACCCTAAGGAACCTTGAACGCCAATTGAATTCTAATTTAACTAGTATTCGTAACGGTCTAGCACTGTTAAATGGCCTAGAAACCATGGAAGTTGTAGCGACTGGGACTCATGCTACAAACAATAATAATTAATTGTTAAAATCTAGGTTGCAAGATAGTCACACATTTTTAACTCTGGCTGATCTACCTTGCAACCTAGTCCCCCTAGACTTCAGGGTAGAGTATGACCATAAAGTCTGATACTATTACTGAATTAACGAATTTCTAACTGGGGCGATAACTGAAGAGTCGGTTATGGTCTCGCTAGACGGATGCCGAGGCGATTGCATGGGTGAAATCCAGCAGCAACTGATGTTCCCCACCAAAGAGAATCCCACTAAACCTTTGTTGATGATTATGGATGGCCATGCCTTAATACATAGGGCATTTAGGGCAATTTTCTCACGACAAGCATTCACAACTAGCTCTGGCGAAGATACGACTGGAGTTTATGGGTTCTCTAATACGTTTATTAAAGCTATCCAAGAGATTCAGCCAACACATTGCATAATGGCATTCGATTCACCCGGACCTACTTTTAGACACACTCGGTACGAACAATACAAAGCCGGCCGGCCGGCCACTCCTAAAGAGATGATACATCAATTCGATCGAGTGAAAGAATTAATGATGGCCTTTCGAGTCCCGGTCATTGAAATTCCAGGATTTGAAGCTGATGATATTATTGGAACCCTGACTACTCAAGCCGAAGAGCAATCTATTAATACGATAGTGTTAACAGGAGACACTGATACTCTGCAACTAGTTTCTCCGCACGTTCGAGTACTTTTGTTTTCTGGTGTACAGAATCAGAAAGTTTATGATATCGAAAGTGTCAAAGATCGATTTGGGGGATTAGGACCAGAATATCAAATCGAAATTAAAGCCATTAAAGGTGATACCTCCGATAATATTCCAGGGTTACCAGGAGTCGGTGAAAAAACCGCTATAAAGGTACTAAAGGAGTATCATAACCTTGAAGGCATTTACGACAACTTGGAAAAAGTTACACCCGAAAGGATTAAGTTGGCTTTTGAAGCCAATAAAGATCAAGTATTCGAAAGCCGTTGGCTAGTAACAATTGACAGAAATACACCGCTCGATCTTGATATGGAGTCCAGTACGTTCTGGACATATCGTCGGGAGGATGTAGTAGATTTTATGCGAGAGTTGGAATTTAGGAATATTATTCCTCGAGTACCGGTTAGCAATCTGCTGTCTAGTGAAATGATGGTCACCGAATCTTCTGGTCTTGGAATTCCTACGAATTATCATCTTGTAGACGATCAAAAAACATTCGAAAAAATGGACTCCGCCCTATGGGAAAGCAAGTCATTTAGCTTTGATACAGAAACCAATAGTTTGGACCCTATGAACACCACTCTTGTTGGCTTAAGTTTCTCGACTGGTGATGGGATCGCTTGGTATGTTCCTGTAGGACATTCCGATGGGAAACAGTTGCCCACACAATACGTTATAGATCAACTGCGTCCTTTGTTCGAAAATAACGATGTCCTAAAATCAGGTCACAATTTGAATTTCGATTTGTCAGTCTTGATGAATTACGGTATCAAGGTTGAGGGATTACATTGTGACACTATGTTGAGTGCTCACCTGCTGGGCAAAAAGGGCATAGGATTGAAGAATCTAGCTTTAGACGTCCTGCGGCAGGAGATGACTCCTATTTCTGAATTGATCGGCACTGGCAAGGGGAAAACCACAATGGATTGTGTGCCCATAGAAAGAGTACTTGATTACGCTTGTGCGGATGCTGATTTCACGGGGCGTCTAGCCCGAATATTTGTAGATGAATTAAAAAATAGGGATTTATGGGGAATTTTCTCGATGGTGGAGATGCCCTTGATCAGCATCCTCGTTTCAATGCAACTATCTGGAATAACGTTGGATAAAGATATATTGCAATCCATGAATAAAGACTTGACCGGAAAGATAGGGGATCTGGAAACGGAAATCTATTTAGGTGTAGGCCATACTTTTAAAATTAACTCCCCACAACAATTGAGTACGGTTTTATTCCAGGAATTGGGTTTGCCAAAAACGAAACGCACGAAAACGGGATACTCTACTGATGCAAACTCCCTAGAATTTCTAAGGGGACATCATCCCATTATTGAAAGTATTCTTGGATACAGGCAGCTCACTAAACTGAAATCTACCTACGTGGACGCATTGCCTGGACTGGTACACAAGAGTACAGGTAGAATACATACTCGGTACAACCAAGCCGGATCAGCTACTGGTAGAATTTCAAGTAATGATCCTAATCTCCAGAACATACCTGTAAGGACGGAAATAGGCCGAAAAGTTAGAAAGGCCTTTGTCTCCCGGGGTATAAGCGGACAGTCCTGGTATTTTGTTTCAGCTGATTACTCACAGATTGAATTACGTGTGTTAGCACACCTTTCGAAAGATGCGGGTTTAGTCGCGGCCTTCCAAAAACAGGAAGATATACATTCATCTACTGCATCTATGATGTTTGATATACCACTGGTAGAAGTCGGGTACGATGAAAGACGGATAGCAAAGATATTGAATTTTGGGGTTATATATGGCCTCTCAGCTTTTGGTATATCTCAACAGACAGAATTTGGTCCTGACGAAGGTCGAAAATTTATTGATACATACTTTTCCAAGTATCCAGGAATTCAAGAATACATCGATATCACTAAGGACAGCGCGCGGAATTTAGGATACGTAGAAACAATGTTGGGGCGCCGGAGATATATTCCGGAGGTTAATGGGTCAAACGCGATAATTAGAAATTCGGGAGAACGAATGGCTATTAATATGCCCATTCAAGGAACTGCAGCTGATATTGTGAAATTAGCCATGCTCAGGGTGCATGGGGCTATCGAAAAACAAAAACTTCAAAGCAAAATGCTTCTTCAAGTTCACGATGAGCTGATTTTTGAGGTTCCCAAGGACGAGCTAGGGGCGATGTCCGGGTTATTATTTGAGGAAATGCCAAGAGCATTAGACAGCCATAATCCTCTGATAGTTCCACTTGAAGTGGATATAAAGACGGGGTTGAATTGGGGTGATATGCGGTAACGTAGATTCGGCAATGGGTTAAATAGGGTCAATAGTATTGGGTCGAAGTGTCGATTGTGATGGCTTACCATAGCCTTAGTAGTTCTGCATTATTGACTTTGTTTCATCAGAAGGAGCCCGATTTAGTTCTTTGCTTGCCGTATCTTAATTAACATCCGAATCCTGGTCTTTGGCGCTTGATCGTATTAATAATGCTATTCCAGAAATAATTGAAATAAATGCCGCTAGTGCAATTGAAATGACAGCAACGAGAATAGTTGATTCAAACCAAAAATCCCTTGGAAATAACTTGATTAAATAGTCTGTGGAAGGATTTAAGCGCCACAAGTCATTAGTGAAACTAATCCTGTGAAAAATTAGGAATATTGCGTCAAAAGCAGTTAAACAGAGCAAACCTATGCTAGCAATCATAGCAACTGTTAGAGTGCTGCCGGCAAACAACCATTTCCATAGCGAAACGCCAAAGACCCGACCCTGTCTGAGGCCTATGGTAAAGGCTGCAGCAAGCGATAGTGTGCTGAGAAGAAGACTGGCGTAAACCCCCCAAATCAGACGCTTGACGTCGAACATATGGGCGATTTCTTTAGAGTTAAATAGAATAATTTCATTGCCTTTAATGTGAGTATGTATTTCCAATGGTTCGTCAGATGAGTTGAAGTATGTTCTTATTTCCTTTGCAATTATTCGCAAGTCTGGTTCTGTGATTCCGTTCCTTTCGGCAACATGAAATTTCTCGAACCCACGGTCATACAACAATGGATCGTTAATTGCCCACGTCAAGGTAGCTGAGAGCAAGAAAATCGGGACGAATATTACCGAAGATATCGATATAACCCTTTTTATGGATGTCATTCATATAAAGTATCATTGGGACTGTTGCTATTCAAATGCAGAGATTCATATAATTCAGAAATGAGCCAACGAAAATCTATTTACGAACTCGAACTGATTGTCCGGAAATTGACCGGACAAGATGGATGTCCATGGGACAAAGATCAAACCCATGAATCACTGAAAAGGCATTTATTGGAAGAATGTTACGAGTTTCTCGAAGCCATCGACAAAGGTGATCCCGCAAATTTGCTTGATGAAGCAGGAGATATTCTAACCCAGATTATTTTTCATGCTGATATGGCTCGGCGTGAAAATAAGTTTGATTTAGGAGATGTTATTGATTATGTAGCCCGTAAGTTAATTCGTCGCCATCCGCACATTTTTGGTGATGTCGAAGTGGCGGATAAGCAAGAGGTCGAAACAAATTGGGAGCTAATAAAAGAACAAGAGAGAGGATCTAGATCCGCAGTAGTTGGTATACCTAATCAAGCCCCAGCCTTGGTATACGCTCAGCTTATGCAGGACAGAGTAGGAAAAGACGGATTTGATTGGACCCAAATAGGAGGGGTTTTGGCTAAATTATCTGAAGAAATTGAGGAATTTACACGAGCAGAAAATCAGCTTGAGAAATCGGCTGAATTTGGAGATTTATTGTTTACTTTGGTGAACTTTGCGCGTTGGCAGGACATTAACGCCGAAGATAGCTTAAGACAGGCTAATAACAGATTCAAGAAAAGATATATGATCATGGAAAGATTATCGCGGGAACTAGGGCAAAGTTTTAAGGAGTTATCGATAGTTGATAAACAAAATCTTTGGAACGAGGCGAAGTTATTGGATAATTAACTTTCCAAGAAGGAGATCAAGGGTGCTTCGACTTGAGGTGTTTACAGTAATATCTTTTAAAACTGCACTTAAGACCTCATTTCTAAGGCCGGGGAAAACCGTTCAACTGTATGTCTCTGTATGTTTGCCACTAGGGGTGAGGAAGAGGATTGATATAGAGATTCGTTAAGCTAAGGTTAAAACTATTGCGCCGCTTACCACCATCATGACCGACACGCTTTTTAGTCCCAGGGCCTCCCTAGTCAGAGGCTCACCGATCACGTTCCAGTAGCGTGTACTCAGTAATGAACTGATTATAAGCGCGAATGCAGGTTGTGTGGCAAGAAGGGTTGTTACTAACGCAGCGGACCCAATAGAGAGTGCAAGTACCATAAGGTATATTCCAGCTGGGGCAATAATTCCCTCTGCAAGCAAAATCAAAAAAACAGACCTACGATTACCCAAGATCACCTTCACCTGCCTGAGCCCCTGTGGTGTAAAGCCAGATAATAATAAGACTGCCCCAATAATTACGGACCTTAGTCCAAAAACGTTCCAGAGATCTCCTCCTTCATTGAATGCCGCCTTTAACGTCAATACCCCGACAGCAAGACCAGCACTGGCAAGGAACACGAAAATGATAACCATTCGGTTATCATTTTCCCCATCCCCTTTCTTCTGTCCAAGCATAGTTAGTCCACCCCCGACTACGACCAATACAATTGCGACCCAATGCAAAAGAGACAAATGCTCGCCCAAAAAAAGGATGGCCATAATAGCTACGAAAACCGGATAGGTATGGTAAGCAGCAACTACGCGTGAAACTTCCAGCCTCGAAACGGCTGTTATCAAAAGCGATAGACTAACACCCATGCACAATGCTGACACTACTGCCCATGCAGCTGCGATATCAGAGGTTCCAGCCTGCCAAGGCATAGCAAGTAAAACCAAGGCTCCGATGGTAACCCATATGAAACCAATTAACACCCGATAACCTGAGAGACCAGGGACATGCACCATGAGTATTCGCTTGGTGAACACAAAGACGACAGCAACAAGGAAAGAGCTTGCAAGGGAGGCTAGCACCCAAACCACTTGTTCACCTCCAAATCCGAGAGATTTAAGTCCGCTGTTTCGAAGAGGGATTCAAGCACGTCGCCCCATTGTAGGGTCCCAGCCTTCACGGTATCAAGGAATCCAGCATACGGCTACTATACACAGCACTGTAAACCAGATCTATTCTGGGCTTTGCGGTTTAGAGGGACGGAATCCTGGGGGCGTAATTTGGAAGGGTGGGGTCCAGCTATCAATAGGAATTTCTATCACGACAGGTCTATTTGCGGACAGTGCGCTTTGGAGCGAAGCTGGTAATTCTCTATAATGGTTCAACCGGATCCCTAATGCGCCAAAGTCAGTAGCGACCTGGGCAAAATTAGGATTTTGTATTTTGGTCCCAATGACTCTGCCGTTATAACGAACTTGTTGATCTCGTAACGTTGCACCCAGGGCATGATCGTTAAAAACTAAAACAATTACGTTTAATTTTTCCTGTACGGCTGTAGCCAATTCGGGCAAGCTGTACATAAATCCTCCGTCACCGGATATACAAATAACTTGCTTTTCAGGGTTACCTAATTTGACTCCAAGTGAAAAAGGAAATGCGTATCCCAAAGTGGCAAAATACGAAGCATTGAAATACGATCTTGGACTCCTAACGGTAAAAGCTAGGTGTGCCCAGTACCCAATACTATTTATGCCGCTAACGACTAATGCATCGTCTTTTAGGACTTTACGAATGCCTTCTAAGATTGCTACTTGGTCTGGAGCAAGGTGTCGGATAGTTTCGAATGATTTAGTTCTGTGATTGGCAATTTCTTGCAAGGTCCAAAGGCTGGAATTCTCCTTTTCATCAATCTCATTTAAGAGAGCCTGAAGGGTCAATTTGGCATCCCCTACCATACTGATTTCTTCCTGCCAGTTACGACCTAGTTCTTCTGGATCTACGTCAATATGGATAATAGATTGGGATTCTGTAAAAGCCCAATCTACGGGTGCCAAGAAATGCAACCTGCTTCCTACGGCAAGAATAACGTCTGATTTTGGGAGAACCTCGTGAGCTGGTCCATGACTGTAATAAAAGGGGCCAGCGTATTGGGGATCATCTTCAGATATGGCCCCTTTCCCTTCTGCTGTAGCTATAACAGCACTGTTAAGGACGGAGGCCAGGGTAGTTAACTCAGAATTAGCGTTGCCAAGATTTACACCACCCCCGGCCCATATAACTGGGTATTTGGCTTTTAGTAACAAACTTGCGGCTTTTCTAATCAAGTCGGTATTGGGTGATTGCACTTGGAAATTCTCTACAGGTGGTAGTTGTAAATCCATGGGTTTTGCCAGCAAATCTGATGGGATTTCTATCGCTACTGGTCTAGGTCTCCCTGTCTTAAGTTGGCGGATAGCCTCGCGAACGGTGCCCGGAATTTCCGTCACGTCATGTATACTAGCCTTCCACTTAGTGACGTTAGTTAGAATATCCAGTTGATCCACTATTTCATGGACTGCCCCTGCGTTTTTGCCAATGTTAAAGGATTCAATCTGCCCGACGATTAGGAGTACCGGAGATGATGATGCGTACGCCGATCCTATCCCAGCTGAAGCATTTTGTAGTCCGGGTCCAGGCACGACGAGAGCAGCTGCAATCTTGCCGGTAGACCGTGCGAAGCCATCAGCCATGTAAGAGGCTGTTTGTTCGTGTTTTACAGTAATAGTACGGATAGAAGGCTCGTCTAAGAGAGCGTCATATATGTCCATTATTTGGACCCCAGGTAGTCCAATAACATATTCGACACCTTCGTTTGCCAATGATTTGACTAGTGCTTGGGCGGCCGTGCATATCGTCATGAAAATCCTCCGAGTTATAGATCTATTGTCTTAATATCACGTTGATAGAGGGTATAGTTTAGGCTTAGTGTGGGTTTTCCAGAGCATTCTCTATAGCTATGACAAGTTGTCTCGCAGCATCGGCACTGATCTCAACCGTGATACGTTCGGAAGCGTCAGATTCGTTGTTGAAGAAATCTATATTCAAACTCTCTTCTAGGAAAGCTACTGTCGGGTGATCAAACGTCACATTTGCTTGTGTCAATGGGAACCAACCGGCAGGGCCTTTTCCGCTACCTTTCAGCCTAGCTTGTTGTACTACGTAAGAACACATATCTATGAACCTTCCTTTCGTGAGCCCAGTATTTGTTTGCCATGGTGGTATTAGTGTTAAGTTAATTTTTGTCCAAGTGTTTATCGAAGAACGAAAATACCCGTTTCCATCCGTCTACAGCTTGCTCTATTCTGTACATTGGTCGATCGTAGTAAAAGAATCCGTGGCCAGCGCCAGGATACATGTGAAACTCATAGTCTTTACCTAATCGCTTTAGTTCGTCTTCATGTATTTTAACTTGGCTTGGTGGTGGACTGGCATCGTCTTCACCAAAAAGCCCCAGTAGTGGGCACTTAAGCTGGTCTGTGTAATCTATGGGCGCGACTGGCATTTTTTCGGATAGTTCATTTTCTTCCATGACAACTCGACCGCCCCATAGGTCGGCAGCTGCGTCTACCTTTTGAGCTGACTTACATGCGACTAAGTATGTTTGACGGCCTCCAGAACATGTGCCAATTACTCCGACCTTTCCATTAGAATTAGGTTGGGATCTAAGGAACTGTATTGCTGAATCTGTATCACCCAATACTTGTGTGTCACCAACACCACCATTTGACCTCGCAATGGCTGCCACGTCTTCAGGACTCCCTTGTCCATCGCGTTCATATAGGTTATGGGAAATGGCAGCGTAGCCGTGGTGGGCGAATTTCCGGGTAAACTCTCGGTACAGCTCGTCCCACCCTGGCATGTGGTGTATTAGGACTATTCCTGGGAAAGGGCCAGCTCCCATGGGGCGTGCGTAATAGGCTGAAATTTCGTCGTTGTTGTGGCCAACGAGTGTTACCATTTCTGCGATCATTCCTTCATAGGGGGCCATCTGTAATTCTCCTGTAAGTAACTAATAGCCCAATGATAACTATTGGATTCTTGGTGTCAACTGCTATATGTCATCGCAAAAATGCGTCCTTGATGCCTCCGTCTACTGGGAGCATTGTGCCAGTAGTTTTCGATGAATCGTCACTAGCTAGAAATAGTACGGCTCGCGCTACATCATCCCCTGTTATTTTAGCTTTTAGGAGATTTCGTTGAATGTAGAAGTCCTCTAATTGGTGAATGTCCACTCCGTGTGCCTTAGATCTCTGCTTTCTTACGTCTGCTGACCAAAGATTAGATCCTTCGAATACTGCGTCTGGGTTTACGATGTTTACTCTTATCCCGTGAACAGCGTTTTCTAATGCTAGAACTTTTGCAAGCTGGACTTCAGCCGCTTTTGATGAACTGTATGCACCGAATTCGGCTCCAGGTGAGGGGACATTTCTAGTTCCTATGAAAACTATATTACCCCCTAGTTCTTGAGTTTTCATAATTTGTATAGCCTTTTTGGCTACTAAAAAATGACCTGTAGCGTTTACGCTAAAAGCCTTATTCCAATCAAGTAGGTCTAATTCATCAATGGGGCCTGGAGCAGCTATGCCGGCGTTAGAGACTAAGATATCTAAACCTCCGTAAGTGAGGCATAGCCGTTCAAAAGCAGCTGCCACTTGAGCCTCGTCAGTCACATCCATTACGAAAGGAAAAGCCTTTCCGTAACCGTGGGTTTCGTTGATCTGGGATGCTAAACTATTGATACCTTTGGCGTCGATATCGGTCAGGAATACGTGTGCACCGCTTGAGGCAAAGCTTTGTGCAACGGCGCGGCCAATTCCATGAGCTGCACCAGTAATCAGGACAATCTTACTTGAGAATGGCCCAGACTTGCCTGCAAGTGTAAGTTTATGGAGTTCCATAGGCCAGTACTCCACTTGGTAGGCGCTAGCTTCAGAAAGGGATACATATTCATCTAGGGCTGTAGCGGATTTTATTACTTTGATTGTGTGACGATAAACGTCCTGTGCGATTAAAGCGGCTCGTATATCTTTGCCTGTGCTCCACATTCCCAGCCCTGGAACGAGAATAACACGAGGATTCGCATCCAAAATGGGCTGTGTGTGGTCAGTATGGGCTTCATACCATTTGGTATAATCCCACCTATAGTTTTTGATCGCTTCAGATATTTCCTTAGAAGATAGGCTTTGGTTGCTTATATTAGTTAATGTAACCCACAATGGTTTTATCTTTGTATGAAGTGTGTGGTCTGGAGTGGCAGGGCCTATCTGACTTAAATTACTTCCTTCCTCTGAATTTATGAATGCCAAACAGTCTGGATCGATATCAAATGTAAGGACCATGGAATTTTCGGAAGATATTAGTTTACGGATGCTCGGGGTTAAAATAGCAGCTTGGGTTTTTATCTCAGATTCTTCCAAGGATGGGTTACTTTTTATGTTGAATATTTTCTTGCCCACTAATGCTCTAGTTATGTGTTTTTCTGCCAGATTAGTAATTTCTATATGTCGATCATAGGCCTGTTTCGGAGTTTCTCCCCAACTAAATAGGCCGTGGTTAATCAAAATAATTCCATGGGCTTCTGGGTTGGAAACGATTGTGGCATGGACGATCTTGGATAGGCTAAATCCAGGTAGTAAGTAATTAATGTATGGAACTCTGTGTCCGTATATACTGCTAAGTATTTCTTGGTGGTTTTTCGTGTTTGTCAGGCTTACAATTGCGTCTGGATGAGAATGTACGGTTGACTTCATGGGAATAAATGCATGGATTAAGGTTTCTATTGATGGTCTGTCGGTAGTAGGGTTCAACATGCAATGCATTAGATAGTCGACCATCTCATGATCTAACATGTCAGGATGTGAAACGAGTGGTTTTAGTTCATCTAGTCGTAGGCCAACAAAGGCATCTCGACCGGCAGTTTTTAGATCTGCACCGCTTGTTTTTACGAAAAGAACACTCGTATCAAGGTCACGAAAGTCCTTTTGTACGGTCTTGATGGCGGTGTTACCCCCACCGGTGAGTACTAGATCAGAATTATTGCCGATTAGTTGGCTTTGATAAACTAAAAGGTCTAGGTCATCTAGGTTAGAGGCATTTTGTTCGTTCCAACAATTTTCCATAATTTAAGATCTTAAATTATGCGCAGAATGAAAATTCTAGAGATTGATTGATAGACGTTTGTCATAGTGAGCCCGATGGATTCAGGTCGGATTTGATTTCAAGGTTTCGAACAATTTGTGGGCGTCTTCTGCGGAAACGTCTTCGTGGACTATTTGACGTATTGCCCTTATCAAAGGTACTGGATTATCGTTTTGCCATATGTTTCTCCCAAGGTTTACCCCGATGGCTCCGCGTATCATGCCATCGGAAACAAACTGTAGGACTTCTAGTTCAGTATCGACTGTTGGGCCACCTGCCATTATCACAGGTACAGGGCATCCCTCCACCACTTTCTCGAAGTCTTCGCACCAATAGGTCTTTACTACTTTTGCACCCAACTCTGCACATATACGAGCGCAGAGAGCTAAGTATCTGGCGTCTCGTTTTTCCATTTCTCGGCCTACAGCAGTAACAGCCATTACAGGGATTCCATATTTCTCACCTTCGTTTACAAGTGTTGATAAATTTAGAAGGGTTTGTCGCTCGTAGTCCGAACCTATGAATACGGAAATGCCCACCGCCGATGCGTTCAGCCTTATGGCTTCTTCCATAGACGTTGTTATACCTTCGTTAGCTAGGTCACCCCCTACCATGCTTGTACCACCTGACATTCGAAGAACTATAGGTTTACTAGCTAAGGGGTCGATTGACGATCTAAGTACACCACGTGTGACGAAAACTGCGTCAGAATATGGAAGGAGTGGTTCTAATGTTCGCCAGGGATTTTCTAGTTTGGTAGTTGGGCCCTGGAAATATCCGTGATCGATAGGCATAAAGACGCATCTACCGTCGGACTGAATCAACTGGGCCATCCGATTTGCCATTCCCCAATCCATGTCCATATCCTCCTTAGGTCAACGGTAATCTCGAGACGGCGTGTTATTAGTCGAATGGAAGTCTACGGACGACCCGACGCCAGGGGGGACTTTAACAACTCGATAGTAGAAGGAAGGGCAAGGATTTTATTTTACTACTTAATGGCAGCGGATTTTCTTAGGGACTCGTGTCGCGTTTCTGGGAGCATTGCTCAACCAGTAACCCGTCCACGGGTCGTCCGCTGACCGACCTAGGAGTTGACCAAATTTAATTGGTATCTCTCCCTAAAAGGAGGTGATCCAGCCGCACCTTCCGGTACAGCTACCTTGTTACGACTTCGTCCCAGTCACCAAGCCCGCCCTCGGCGTTTGCCTCCCAAAAAGGGTTAGCTCAACGACTTCAAGCGTTCTCGGCTTCCATGACGTGACGGGCGGTGTGTACAAGGCCCGGGAACGTATTCACCGCAGTGTGCTGACCTGCGGTTACTAGCGATTCCACGTTCATGCAGGCGAGTTGCAGCCTGCAAT